>Ga0126339_10004030_pt1 | contig 10779 bp, 9 predicted proteins | sample OrbTmetagenome_2_FD_92532 | JGI IMG/M metagenome (GOLD analysis project Ga0126339, IMG submission 92532) | Coral microbial communities from Petempiche,Puerto Morelos, Mexico - Orbicella T R C metagenome | ecosystem: Host-associated > Invertebrates > Cnidaria > Coral | place: Petempiche,Puerto...
CACAGCTATTCTTGAGATGAAAGATTTGTTTAAAGACATCAACCTCATTTATCAAAGGAATTGAATGACACTCTTGCTGAAGGCCGTTGTGTTGACTTTATTTTTGAAAATTACCAAATCATGCGTTGTATGCAACAATAACTATATGATGAAAATGCTAAAGCCTTGTGCAAACGTACTCGACTTTGTAGACTATACAACAGTATACAACATCAAACTTGCGTTTGCACACCATTCCAGGTGCCATATTATACACAACTCAACAAGTCTGATGCTGTATAGTGAAGTTTGACTCTGGTCAAAGTGGGGGTCCGCGGACCGGGGATCAGTGTTTTCGGGTTACCCCAAATTAACTCGATACCAGAGGTAAGAGTTTTCTTACATAACTTTACAGAACAAATCCAAAAGCTTACGCGTACAACTAGCGCTAGCAGATGTTATTCATTCACAGCGCGAAATTGAAGCCTTGTTTTCAACCCTGAAAAACTCACCTTTTCCATTAGCTCACTGCATAAAACTACATACAAGAGCCCTGGTTCTTATTCCCTGCCTTATTCTCTGCCATCGCTGTGAAAAATCCGAAAGAGAATCTCGCAACTCTCACCATTTGATCACGCAACGTGACAACATCCACGCGAGAACCCACGAAACGAGCGTGGATCCGTGCGGATATATGTCGTCAGGGTGGTGCAATTTGCGCGGATCCCAAGACTTCCGGTCTCCGCTCCGTTCCCGATTATGGCTCCTGCTCGAATTCCAACTCGAACTTTTACTCGAAGTCCAACTCAAACTCAAACTCGAACTCGAACTCGAATCCAAAGTTGATGGTTTGGGATTTCCCGTTACATTGCAAATTTCAAAGGGCCTGAATTGCAATTTTCTCGAATTTTTATCGGCGTTCATGCAAAATTGATCCACGAAAATGAAACTGTTAACCCAAAATTTTATTGACTGAACTGTCTTTGGCTAGCAAATCAGACGATTTGAAGCACTACCGGTCAGCTTTTTTCCACTCTGAATTTGCATAATTTTTGAGTTTTGTTTAAAGTAGGAAAGAGTGTCTACTTAAAGGGGGGCTCAATTCGCGCGAAAAACACAAAAAATGAAAATAATCACCTTGTCTTGATTAAGGAAGAATCAATGTATACATTTAAAGTTAAGGACGTTTCACAGCGATGTAAACGTCTGTGTAGCAAGAAGCTCAAAAGTGTAAAAATTTCGGATTAACACGGTGTGAAATCCGAGCTTTCGGTACGATGACCGTTTTTCGTGAATTTCTGCCGTTATAATGGATATTTAAAAAAACTAACTTGATTTCTCTTAGTTACTTACCTACAATCGTGGACAAAAGTCCTTGGGACACTTATGTATAATTTAACGAATTATCTGTGTTTTGCTACTGAAGTTTAAAAGAAGGGCCGCTTTCCTTTTAAAAAACGCGTCACTGTTCCCCCTCTCCACCCAGTACAACGTTGAAAATCAGAAGAAATTGCAGGTAGTAGTTTTTAACATTGTATAGGGGGTGGGGGGTGAGGTTAGGCAGGTGAAGTAGTATTCGCGTCTGGCGTATGCGCAAAAGCACCAAAAGTGCAAATGTGTCCCAAAACTTTTGTCCATGATTGTAGGCCTTCAAACTGGCAAAGCATGAGCGAAATCGAGTTTTCGACCGTGGCCACATTTTTAGAATTTTCTTTGATTTTTATTGACATTCACTCTTAATTTTGGTAACTGAGGATTTTTATTTCGTATTGTACTAAACGACCTAAAACGACAGAAACTACAACAAATGATTATCTAAACTCAAAAGATAGAAACCACCACAAATGACTCTCTTAAATCGAAAGATAGAAACTACAACAGATGACTCTCTTAAATCAAAAAATAGAAATTACAACAAATGACTCTCTTAAATCAAAAGAAAGAAACTACAGCAAATGACTCTCTTAAATCAAAAGATAGAAACTACAACAAATGACTCTCTTAAATCAGAAGATAGAAACTACAACAAATGACTCTCTTAAATCAAAAGATAGAAATTGCAACAAATGACTGTCTTAAATCAAAAGATAGGCACTACAACAAATGACTCTCTTAAATCAAAAGATAGAAATTATAACAAATGACTCTCTTAAATCAAAAGACAGAAACTACAACAAATGGCTCTCTTAAATCAAAAGATAGGCACTATAATAAATGACTCTCTTAAATCAAAAGATTGGACAACAACAACTGCATCCCGTAACTCATGATCAGCAGGAAGGAGTACAACAGATGCCCTGGTAATTGTAACGGTGGACAATTAAGTTGCAGTAGTAATCAAAACTGAAGCCGCTCCTGTGAGCGCACCTAGCGTAGTAATAGCAGGTAGTCGTTTGGTATTTGCAGAGTAACTTAATTTGGGAAGGTTGATATCTGGCTAAGCAATCGTTCATTATTTTCGCCTCTGAACTGCTGCACCCTTTCCAGTCCGACCAATAATGGCTTCGCTTCCTACGTCCATGACCTGAACCAAAAATTAAGAGGATATAAACTGCTTTAGTAAGTCAAAATTACATTAAATTACAACACTGTTTTAAACTGACCTCATTAGACTTTGCCTGGCTATAATTTAACTGCACTTTAAGAATGCTAATTTTTGTTGATTTATCACGCGCTTAAAATAGCGGAGAGGGCCGACGACTAAAATTAGGTTATCAGAATGCTTTATTATTAGAATGTTTTATTGAAAGTCCTATACTTTCGAAGTATTGGACCAGGTAGAGTTTCCACAGATCTTTTTCGATCACAAGTCGTGCAATAAACCTCTTATAACCCTACTAGGGGTATGAGCTTGATTAATATCTACCCCCCCCCCCAACTTAGTTTTCAGAGATACTATAAAGAAATGCTTTGTCCCCTTTCGCGCGGCATATATGCATTTTCTATGCTATAATCGTACTTTAACCGCACTTTAGCATTCTCCTTTCTTGTCTTAAAACATCCATATTAAGTCCGCATTGACTTGTGCGGTTCATGACCATGCTTCCCGACTATAACCTAGCGTTACCTTATATTGTCGCTCGCTGTCCTCCACACCCTCGCCCGCTCGCATCCAGTTCTGTCGAGACGATCTCGACGATCGACTAACAGTAGAGCTTTTTTTTTAAGAGCGTGAGCAGACGAAACGCAGCGAATTACTCAATCAGATTAGCTCTGTCAGAAGGCGGAAATTTCGATTTCGATCATCTAAGCCTATACATAAGGTAAGCGTGGCATAAAAACAGCTAAAATTGACTGAGCTTTTTCTGTCATTCAGTATGACATCATACCCATTGCGTCCTCAGGTTTTCTTTCACCAAGTATGAGACCTTGGTAACAGGCTACCCTTTATTGTCCCTAGAAGTCATTTGTTGTGACCAGTTCACACTCTTTGCATTATAATTGGCATGTTTAATCGAAAAAATGAAAGGTCTGTGATAATCGTTATCAATTGTTAGCATTTAATCGATAATTTTGGTATTAAATATTGATGGACACTCAATGGTATGTGTTTTAGTTAGAATTGTAGGGACCTTATAATTGTTATCAATTACTATTAATTGTCATATACTTTGTCATTTATGAAGAAAAATAGCACAGATAGCGCGGGCATAGAGTGGATAAAATGATCGCTGTACCGGCGCCATGTTTTTGCTCTGTAAACCGCTGAATCTCGATGAATCGCTCTAGCAAGAGCGCGCGCAAAAACTGAGTTCGGCCACCTGAAACATAAAGAGCCGGGCTTTGAGTTCGTTCAATATTGTGGCTGCCAAAGGCTTTATTCAGCTATTTAAGAATCCTTCACCCTACTCTAAAACGGTAATTGACTTCTCGGCGATTATCCCTGAGGGGTCACCCCAGGGAACCTGACTGACTGTTGTTCCCGTTCAAAGATCGTTTTAAACTTGACAAACGTTCGCAGTTGTATTGTAACACCCTGATCATAATTCGGACATAAGAAATATAGTTTACCGAACCCGCTGTTGAGTTGTAAGCACTAAAACTAAAATCAATGGTGTTTTAACGGGCTATACAGTTGCTATTGTAACCTGTTACGTCAGGAATAATTATATATAAAAGTGTTACTTTAAAGGATTGCTCGTCGTTTATAGACCTTTATAAAACGGCTATACTTGCACTGTTGCTCAGCGCATGCGGCGTTGTTCTGTATCTCATACGGGCAATTTAAGAGAGTAAAAGTCGTTTACTTACCCTGTTCCTGGACCATGGTTGTGTTCATGGAGTCTAGCGAGATTTCTTCAACCCTGGTGATTGGAAAATTGCCACAGAAATCCAGAATCCTCTGAGGTAAGGCCAAGCGGTCTGCAAAACCTAGCACTTGCAACACAGTTCTCCCAATTTCCACTTTATCAGGTAAGGACTGCCTGGACGCCTGGAGTATGATACAAAGAGAAATTACATAAAATACAACTTTTTGATTAATAATGATGTTTTTTTGAGATTTTTGTGACAGGTATTTGAAAAAACCTACAATCCAGATCATGCACATTTTTAAAGGTACACGTAATCAGGTTTTAGAATTGCCTTATTCGCAGCAGTAATAAGTCGTGTTTCTTTTGTTAATGATATGTGGGTCGATTGCAACGATCAGGAACGTTTACATCAAAATTTGTATATCTTGAATAAATTTTTCCTATGGGTCGTCTAATCTTCAATTATATTCGATTTCTTTCTATATATTCAAAACATCTTTTGATTTCTCTCTCAGAAATTTTCGTAAGTCTTTGCTAATCTCTGATAATGTTCCGAAAATGCTTACACACATGACTTTTTCATTAAAAAATAAAGAAGCCTAAGCTGTGTATTACACTGTGATAAAACACGACGGGCATTTGAGAACACAAGGGAAATGTAGAAAACACGAACCGCAGGCGAGTGTTTTCTACAGTTCTCGAATGTTTTCAAATGTCCGGAGTGTTTTATCACAGTGTAATACACGGCTTAAGCTTCTTCATTTGCTCTATGATATAGACTTTAGGTGAAAAACAATAAAACACGCTTTTTCTATGTTATATACCCTGATAAAACATGGATTTTTGACTAATCAGAGCGCGCGCGCACTCTCAACACATAAAGTGGACTATACGGTAAGGCTCAGCCCGAAAGGGGTGTCTCTCATAGTACGGTAGGCTTTCACTGCAATTAATTATTTCGAGGAGTTATTCAATCCAGGGGCACAGATAAAGGATTCAGTATATCTATTGTAAGTACGTGAAAGGAGCTCTACACCATTTTCTATGGAACTTGTATGGAACGTATATGCTTTTCTGTCAAAGTTGATATAAAGGAAGCAGGTTTCAACCTAGGAGAGGAACGTCCCTGAGGGTCAAAGTTTATCAAAGCTAGCGCTCTGGCTTTATTATCACTTTTTGGCAATAAATTACCTCTTCTTAATAGCGACTGAAAAGTTTAATTGCTCATCCCGACCCTGTGAATACAAACTCACCTGATCCATGTCGCGCCTCAATTTTTCTGGTGAAGGAAAAGATGAATCCAACTTTGACACGTAGCAATCTTTAGTTGATGGAACACGACGAACTGTCAAACCCTATGCGTGAAGAGCGGGGTTAGTTATTTGCTAAGAAGGCTGAATTTTAGCTCGTTAACATTAAATACGGCCCGTTAGCTTCGAAAAAACAAACAATACCCCAGTGATAATGAACAGTGACGAGATAACTCTTTGAACAGACGTTTTACAAAAAGAGGAAAATTTCCAGTTTTGTGATCAGAGTGTTTTTTAAAATTTTTTAAGTTTTTAAAAGAACAAGATTTGGCTCGAAGATATATGTCCCGAGATCTCTTGAAAGATATCAACGCCTGGTCATCTCTTTTCGTTACTAATCGAAGATTCTAGTGCAACTGATCTCTAATGTTGCGAAATGAAACCTGTTTATTAACAGAATACATTAGCCTACACTGATCACAGCCGTATGCATTCTGCCAGTGCCCAGCTTGTAGTGCGCAATGTGTGCCAAAAGCTAGGCAAAGATTGGCGAATGTACGATTTGTGATGTGCAGTCTTGCGGCCACGCGTGACGAGTGAATATGTGATCAATCAGTTTATGATGCAGGGTAACTGCCAGGCTCATTGCGACCTCTAACACTTTACAAATTTGGTCTTGAAATACCTGAGGTTTTCTTTCAATCCTCGTTTCGCTGACAGTGATCAAATGTCGATAACACGTTTTAAGCTAGATTTCACTTCCCTGACCTGGTTTACTGCTATCTGACGCTCTTCTGGCACAATTAGTACTTTTCAATTCCGTCAACAGGAGCCTATGCCGGGGCTCCTACCGTTAACAGCAAAGCACATGCGCAAGTTTGCCATCTACCTAGGACGTGTACATTATTTTTAAGGATGTTTGCAATTCTAAACAACTTATTTAGGCTCTATTTAGGGACACAATGAACTTAATTCCATGTTTCTTGAACCATCCATTATTATTAGTTATCGTTTTTGTCATCGAGTTCCCCCATTTAAAGTTAAAGTTATTTGTTTTTGTCCTTTTTTACGGTTTTTGTTATTTGTTTTTGTGGCAATCGTTTTTCATTTTTGGATCTGTTTAGACGTTCGAGAGTAGTGTTATTTAGTAATAAACGGACGCAATGAACTAACGGGTGACTGTACAAAACCAATGCATCGTATTGACCAAACAAAATGTTCTTGCCATTTTAGACTACGGTGGTAGGAAGAACTCAAAAATGAACTCTGTGACTCCTTTACTTTTATTTATAAAGTAAATAAGATAACGAAATAATGATCTTGTCAAAATGGACCTTCCTATGAACGTTTTGAAAAATGCCCATGTTCGCTACAGACACTGCGCGAGTTTCCCGAGAGTGCAATCCATGACAACAGTGACAAATTGGTTTATAATACGAACCTCGATATTCTTTAATACATAATTCATTTTCCAAGTTCAGTGGCTCAAAGCCATTTTGACTACTACTGAAATACAAGACTCACCACTTCAAAATCATTCATAACGTCCATTGCACCCACACTGTTGTGTTGAGGAACTCGAATCACTTCTTTTTGTTCGTCCACATCAACTTCCACCTCCTCATTAAAGCTTGCTCCGTTTTCCACGATATTGAAAGCATAGCGCTCAACCTATAAAGAGAGACCGTTGAGCTAAGATTCTTATTTATCATTTTAGGGTGTCAGTTCTTTCTGGATCATACCTAACTTTTCAAATAAGGTTTTTACCAGTCTTCACTTGATCGAATTTAAAATTGCACCCGTTGTTGTAGATAGATTGAGTTTGGTATAACGTACTCTTATTTTTTCCATGGAAATAAAAAAGAAAACGACTCAAAATCAGTAAATTCTGAATTTTACACAAATCAGATTTGATTTGAAAAATCTTATACCAATATCTTCTAAGGACTGTAACTTGAGCAATTTCACAACTGCTTAGGTTGTATGTGTAATAGACTTGCCACAAGTCGACCTCATGAAGGTCTAGGTATGTAACCGCAATGATCAATGATGTCTTCATATCTTCTCCGCAATTCAAAATATGATCTTTCATATTTTCACTTGTATTTAAGTCTGTTGATAAGATAAAAACGGTATGTTTTTAACCCCAGGAGCATTTCTTGAGAAAAGAATAGAAAGATGTGACTACTTGAGTACTTTAAAATACTATACTAAATATAACTCAAAGATTGGCTATAATTTAGAGGCCAAACGCGAAGACCAGAATTGCTAGTAACTTTCACTGATATAAACATTGTCATACCGTTTTAGAAATAGTTTTAGAATGAGGAAGATATAATTTTGCGTCTTGTCGAAAAAAGAACGCGCTGGTCATCAATAAACCCGATCAGTAATCATTTTGGGAAATTTATCGTATATCAGAGCGGCAGACAAAACCACAATTATGCATTCATGATGTTACTTCTAAACGTAAGGACATAGGAAGTAAAGAACAGTCCGAAGTAAAGATCAATCCAAATCAAACTGAAAGAAGAACTGAATAACTCATTTACTTTGGCATCCACTTTGAGTCCATGAAAAGAAAGGAGAACGATCAGGCTGAGCAGGATTTTCAAAACAGAAGTAGCCTGCAGGAGAGAAAGAAGCATTGAAATCAAGTTGAGTCAACAATAACCATTTTCAAAGAGATGCACACTTACCATATTCCCTCAAAAACGTTGCCTTGCCAGCACTTGACGCGAAGATGTTTGAAGAGAAATGCAACATTGCCATCTTCATGACTCTTTTATTTCCACTGCCTGAGTAATTTGATCTACGTACACTTTTCGTGCGTGCGTTGGTTTCTTGTATGGTATTTCCTGAATTAGGTTTCTTTTCAGTGAAGTAATGATGTGTTTAAGGAAGAGAATCAGGAACTACATGACACTTCCTCTTGTTTGCTGAAAAGAAGCCAACATCAATTGACCTTTTCTGCTGAAGGGAGGGCATGCAAAATCACGCACCAAATCTATAACATATGCTTTCCTTACGATGGCTTGATGAGTTGCATTCGCTGAAGAGAGGTTAACAATGATGCCCTGCTTTGTTCTCAAGGAAGTGACTGTCGAATTATGATGAAGAAGCTCTCCAGCTCATGCTAAGCAATCTCAGTATTGGCCACCAAATAAATTTAACGCGAGTCCACTATAGATTGACCTACTGTACTCATTTTTCAGTCATGTCAGCAATTTGTTGGAGGGGTACCACCTAATTGTAATCTATACGTACGTGTGTGTCTCCCCAAAGGGTATGTACAGATTTTTTAGTATAAATCTTTCTTTGTGTTCCTTTTGATATTCAAACGGAGACAGAGAAAGAGACACGACTAAAGAAATATCATTCTATAGTTTAAACTGAGATTTACCAGCTTACATAGGCCTAAAGCCAACAGGTCTGAAAATCAAAAACGGAAAAGTAAAACACTGCCAGCGTGTAATTATGAAACTTAACCATAACCAATGCGTCAGTTTTAGCTTTTTTCTACGGATTAAATGACAGACAGACTGAATCTGTCATCCTCACGGAAATTCTGCATTGCTCAAATTCCTTAGGCAACTGACACACGTAATACGTAATTCCTCAAACACTTCCTTAAGCATAGCAGGTCGAGGAGTATTAACCTCTTTTCAGCAAATGCAGCACACGGCGCCATCACGCGCGAGGTTTATGTCGATCAAAGTGCTGAAACGATGGAAAATAGCGGGTATAAGTTTTCATTCACTTCCTTGAACACATCATAAGCCTATCAAGGCGATTAATTCAACGCATGAAGCAAGCACTAATAGGAAGTGCATGTCAATCAAATTGTTCAAACGATAAATTACGTGTAATTCCTTTTCACATCCATCAGCAAAGAAGGTCAACTAAAAATATACCCTTCTCTTCAACAACTGCACGAGAAGTACTCGTGTCAAGCTTGCTTCACACCAAATCGCACAAGCGACGTTATTACAGTACATCCGTAACGACATACGTTGCCGTTGGGTTACATCTAATTACCCCGGTCTAAGCATCAAAGGGCATCAAACGTGGTGTGATTATTATTCGTCATACTGGTCGACAGTCATTTGACAGTCAGTTAGGTAAACTTCGCTTCTCAGAAATTCGACAATTTCCGGTTTTCCTGGAAACTTTCTCAACACGGGTTACCAAACCCTGAGCCTATTCTATTCAGACCCCCCAGGGCTGCAGTAGTCGGGAAGATGCGATATTTTCGGCCGAGCGATCGATATTCTCAGGTGAAAGTTAACTTCAACCCTTGAAGTAAACTTTTGCCTGAAAATATCGCTCGCCCGAAAATATCGCATCGTCTCGACGACTATCACCCCCTGGGTCTCCGAGGATGATTCAGACCAAAATAAGTCAATTTCCATACAAATTTATTATTTTCACACCTGCTAGCTGCTTACTTTGTTACACAAACCAAAGCACTTGCCTCAGTCATGTTTTTACGTTTTTGTTGCCGTTTTGTTTTTTTGAAGGGAGAAAGTAAAACACTGCTAGCAAATAAATAAGAGAATCTAACCATGGACATTGCCTCAGTCAGTTTAACTTTTTTCTCTCTACAACCCTGGTATTTTCACTACCGATTGGTAGGAATCAAAAGTTGTGTCAAGCGGCAACGTTGGAGTTCTATCGAATGAACAAAGAAAAATTGTGGTTTCTGCTTTGGTCGTTCGCCTATGAAGCGAATCGCTGGTTAATCGATAGGCAACTGATGAATGTATCATTCCCGGATTCACATCATTATCACGACTAACCTCACAGAAATTGTTGATTGATCAAATTCCTTAGGTAACTGACAGACGTAATCCGTAATTTCACAATCACTTCCTTAAGCATAGCAGGTTCACACATGCTTACCTCTTTTCAACAATGTAATACACGACGTCATCACGCGGGAAGCTTACGTCGATAGAAAATAGCGGGTATAAGTTTTAATTCACTTCCTTCAACATGTCGATTAAATTGTTCAAACGATAAATAGCGTATAATTCCTCTTCACGTTCAACAGCAAGGAAGGTCAACTACAATATGCCCTTTTCCTTAGCAACTACACGAGAGGTACCCGTATCAAGCTTGCTTCACACTTCATGGTACTAGCGACGTTGCCTTCGGTTATACTAAGCGTGAGGGCCGTACTAGGAGAATATCGGCCCTTGGTCTCTTTTGTATGGACTCTACAAAATAAACCGAGAGCCGATATTCTCTCATCACGGTCCCAAACAATCTTGGTTAATAAGAGATTTATTACACGA
>Ga0126339_10004032_pt1 | contig 10772 bp, 6 predicted proteins | sample OrbTmetagenome_2_FD_92532 | JGI IMG/M metagenome (GOLD analysis project Ga0126339, IMG submission 92532) | Coral microbial communities from Petempiche,Puerto Morelos, Mexico - Orbicella T R C metagenome | ecosystem: Host-associated > Invertebrates > Cnidaria > Coral | place: Petempiche,Puerto...
AAGCAGAAGCTAGCAGCTAACGCATCAGCCCAATTCTCATCGAATGTTTTTGAAACCTTTTCCCCAGAATTTTTCTTCTGTGGTGCTTTCTTTCTACTTGCAAATGGACACGAACTTTTGCATTTCTTCAACGACATATAACTTAAGCTTAAATCAACAATCTACAAACGGAGAACACCCAGACCAGGTTGTCAACTATACCAAACACAAACGTTTGGTAATCGTTTATATGCGGCAGTCTGTTACGCAACTTTTAATACAAGTTTACTTCTTGTGACAACCCGTCAACAAATATCAATTAGAGATAATTATGCAAAGAAACATTTTTCGTTTGTAACTTTGCATAGAATCAATCTTTTTTCATACAATTTTTTTAAATGAAAGATCGCTATAAGATCTATCTGAAAGAGCAAAAAACATTTTTTTTTTTTTTGAAAAATGGTCAATCTTGGGGTATGCTGATACCTTAAGACACCTATGATGTGGAAGAATAAGATATTGAGTAAAACAATTGCACCTTCAAAGTTCCCTGGCACCATAATTGTTTAAAAAAAATTCTTAACTTAATTTGGTTTCAATAAAACACGGGACTCCCAAATGAACTGAAAATCGAGAAAAATACAACTCAAAAAATACAGGATCCCAGAATAAAATACTGTAAGTCATAAAAAAACCGTTTCTATAGCACGGGGTTCCATATGGTCAGCTGTTTAAGCGTTTAATTTCAATGTAAATCAACTCTCCCTCATGTTTACTTCTACTTCGCATAATTTAACTTCATCAACCCGCGAACCAATATTTAGTATATTGTAGTACGTGCGAATTAAGTTCGCACCAGCATTAAACCTTAGTTATCCCCACAACGAATAAAGATTAACAGAAAAAGATTGTGCCACTAACTGTGTTGTGTTGAATTTCCCTTTCCTGTTGCTGATTATTAATTTATTGCTCCCAAGTAACAGGAACAAGGAACCGCAGCTGACGTTAGTGGACTAATTTTAGATTCTTTGAATCGACCGAACTAAAGCAAATTATCTCCTTCCTTGAAAACAAAACTGAGTGAGCTGGGAATAATTCTTTTCCACATAACAATATCGTTGAATTTTTTCTCCTTTAACTTCTTTGTCTGATCGCCCGGCTTCGCGATGTCATTAAAAATATATCAGATCTAAACAAAGAACGAGCAACCGGGCAGATGGATCGCTTTTCAGCAATCTGTCTCTTGCTATACCTTCGCTGTTGCTGAATCGTTTTGCATCACCATAACCTTCTATTTGAGGATATATATCAATCGTCGTGAACTCACCTTTCGCCATTTTTGCCAGCTTTTTCCATGTCGGAGCAAATGCGTGACAATGTCCACAAAAACTGGAATAAAATTCTACTACCCATGCCGTTTGGCTATTGTGAATTACACTCGAGATTGTATCGTTTTCTAAGAGAACTGTGTGGTCGGCGGATGAATATAACACGCCACAAGAAAGTCTACAAGAAAGAAAAAACACAAAACAAACTACAAAACAACTGCATATGTATCCTGTACAATGTTCGGCCATGTTTTTCATGACAACTTGTGTGGTACACCGCTGATGATCTTGTGTGGGCTCAGGATTTGACGGGCCTAACAGAAGGTCTAACACCGGGGTCCAACAACAGAAGAGTCGAAACTTTGAGCCCAACAATCTTTGTACGAACAGAACTAAGGCGACGTCCAGTGTTTCATGCAGCTTTTGGAAACAAATCATTGAAATAGTGTTTAACGAAAGGAAACATAAATCGTAATTTCAAAGGGTTGATTTTCGTAATGACACGTCATTGAAAACAGTTGTTTGTCGCTTGGAGCCTCGGATGAGCAGTCAGTCGTTGAACAGGTTGTCAGCTTGCTTGAATTGTGCCAGGGCAGTTGCGTGAAATTTTTTCATACCTGTGAAATTTAAAGAACCGACAAAATCTTGACAATAAAAGCTGACAGTGACTTGTGATAATACATTGTTCGTGGCTAGTCTGAAAATTCTAACGTCAGGCGATGAAGTAATGAAAATTCTAAAGATACATGCAGGCATAACTCCGAAATTGCTTTCCAATGTTTTTTTTTTTTTAATAAATAAATAAACAAGAATCAACACTTAGATAGACCCGAGATAAGCTGTATCTAAACAGACTAAAGAGAAGTCTTTTGTTTCATCCAGTTTAGTCAGAGTTACCGTAATCAAAAACATATCGGAAAATCTGAAACTGCTGCATGAAAAATAAACATTTCATGGATAAACCCTTCACCAGGTTCCAGTGTTGGTAGGCGCCAGGCACCTCTCGAAAGGCTTAGCATGATTGGTTGAGAGAACAATAGAACAAAAAACACAAACACTGAACCTTGGAAAAGGAAGCAAATGAAATTACAGGTTCTGATGCTGGTAGGATTTTTTATTGCCCGTTTTCACACTGGTCCACATTGGAGACGGAAGTTCTGAAAATAACTACATTCTGAGACGAATTATCTTTCTGTAATGGTATAAAAACGGCCACTATGATAAGTTAGAAAAGTAGAGACCCCTGCTGCGTCTAAACGTCCAACGTTAGTCCATCGGAAACACAAATTCTATCTCCATCCTGGCCAGGAAGCGATTCGATATTTGTGTGAAATTGTTTATCACCACGGCCTTTCAGAAGCGGAACCAGATTCTATACAAGGTGGGGGTCCGACAGGGCAAAAAAGATTGGGCGGGCCCGGATAGAAAAAAAGTGCCCAACGGAATAAAAATTGACCCTTTGCAGAACAGGATGGGGCTAGAAAAGAAAGGTGGGGTCTGCCTACCCCCCTGTCTATGTGGGATCACAATTAATCATAATAATGTTCTCAACCTTTTTGCACTTTCGTGTTATATTTGAAAGAGTAATCTTTTAATCTTTGCTGCTTTGGGATTTGTCTATGATATAAATTACGATTTGCATTTTCAAACAGAGATGAGCTAGTCTGCAGTTAGCATGCACTACAAAGGTTTTATATAATAAGTCATAATTATTATTGTATTTTTATAGAACAGACGTAGAGATGACGTCATTGACATTCTTTTTTGTTTCTTTTTATTATATACCACAGACAGATTTCATGTTGCTATGCATCTGTTCAGTAACAGATCACAAAAGTAGTCAAAATATGGTAAGGACATCAGTGACACACTCAGCTATCGCTTCGTGTGCCATATTTTTGTTCTTACCACATTTTGACGTCATCTGCGTTCTATTACTGAACAGACTCACAGCAACATGGAATCTCTTTGTCAAATTGATCTGGTTTCCAACCATTTTGTCGCTTGCTTTATATAGGAAAGATTTATAACAATCCATTTCCTGATCAAGCCTGATCATAAAAATAATGCATTCAAGGTAAAACAACGGGGCCTTGAAGCCCCTTAGTGATATTATGATATTGGCTTGCAAGGATTCCTAAGCTGAGAATACCACTGATCGTAAATTATAGCCCAGTAACCTCATTTCAAAAACGCAAAATGAACCGTTAGAGCATGCTTCTAAGTGAAAATTATAATTTTGAACATTGTCATTTAGCAGCAGTATAATCAAGCAGTTCGAATCTCTTACCGCGCAAGGTAACACCACTTTGTATAAGATAATCACGAATAATTCTGCTGCGCACTAAAACACACCAGCGATTTGCATGTTCCTGACTGATCAGTTTTATAACTCCCAACTGAACAAACTCTTCGAGACAATCGGCGATTTCCAATATTGAAACGTCAGGAAAACTCTTAGTTCTTTCACTCCGTTGTGCTTTAAAACCGAGTTTATGAAGACTTTCATCTTTTGCTTTTGTTTCTTCGTGTTCATGTTCAAAGACAAGAACAGAGGAACTGTCATCTACTGGAGCAAAGCTCTCTCTTGGAGATGCTTTTGGTAACTTCTTCTCCTTAGCGCTTTCTTTTTTGTGGCTTCCTTTGCGTGTGCTTCTTTGTTCACTCGCAATTTTTGCAGTCCTTTTGAAATCACTTCCTCCTGTTATCTTGCTATGTATTTGTGGGAATAATTCTTCTTCTTTTGAACCTGATTTCAAGACTTCTTGCACCCACTTGGACGATTTTTTGTTCTGCATTGATTCAATATCGAATATCCCTACACTGCTGTTATGAAGCATTTGTAAAAAATTTGTCTTCTTTTCCTCGAACGGTGGATAAGTTTTCAATCTTCCGTGAAAACAACGCAATTGCTGAGCGGCGGTTATTTGTTTAGGTTTTAGGTCTAGAAGACTTTTTTCCGCTGATTTTCCAGTATTTTCTTCAATGGTAAACGTCTCTTGTTTGACGAGAGGAGCCGCAAAAGATACCGATTTATTTTTTCTTTGTATTTTGAGTTTCGTCTGAGGAGCGGTCTTCATACTTACTCCATGACAATACCTTTTAGCCTGATCATTGTCACTATGAATAACAGTTGAATCTGCTCGATTAATTTTCTTCTTGAGCGACAGCACGTCTGTCCCTTTCGTCCCTTTCACCGTATTACCTCTGACAACATTTTGTTCTTTCGCGGGAAGTTTTGTGGCTCTCCTACAAAATTTTCCCTTCTTGTTTTTACCCCATGTAGCCTGGGTTGTGTTGCCATGCCGACGGTTACTTTTCTCTTGGCGATTAAGCGGAAATCCATCAAGGTTTGAGGTAAAACGTGGCTCTTGTTTGCTAAAATCCACTGAGTCGACATCGCCGAGAATTTCCGAAAAATCCTGCTCACCAGTCTGGTATTTCCTGTCACAACCGATACAACCTTTTCCAGTGCACAGAATGTTTCCTATCTTGGTGAGATGCACTCGATCTTTCGTGTACAGGGGAGCCGTAGATATAAGCTCGCTCATCCTTTCAGTTTTGTCACAATAAACAGAAATAAACAGCGGTCCCTTCAAACAAAAAGCGTACAACAAAATATCTAGTTCTAAACAGAAAAAAATGTTCGATATTTAACAGTAATATGGATCTCTTACCGATCTCTTATAAAATACACGACTGAAAACTCATTAGAATTCAGAGAGATATACTTTAATTTACATTACTGAAAACCAGAGAAAAATATAACAAGTCTCACTCAGTTCGTGATTGGTTGAAGTCATCACCTGCTGGCTTTTCGTATTTTTAATGAGCATCTTTGATTGGCTGAGAATAATCAGTTTAGCACTTTATTATCAGCCTCGGAAGTGATATATTATGTGGAAATCCGTATGAATGCAGTAAAAGAAGTGAAATATAAGTCAGGTTCCTCGCATACACGGCTGGGATAGGAGAAAGACATTGAATTTCATTATTACTGGGCTTGGAATAAGAAAGCATGTGATGAACCTAATGTGTTAGTACTGTGAATCAAATCTCACAGACCGCCGGAGAAATTATAGAATAGTTTTCAATTGAGTGTCGTAAAACAACTGAAACCACCGCTGTAATCACTCTGGCCAATCACAAAGGACACACCATCCATCGTAAAAACGTTTGATTGGTTAGGCAAGTAGCGCTGGCATTTTGAACCAATCACTAAACATAGTAATGTATCAAACCAAACTAACCACGTGCGAATTATCTTCGACACTCAAATGAAAACAGCTTATTGTCTAAACTATTCAAGAACACGAAGAACACTAGCGTGTGTAGAACCTGATGGGATGCAGGGGCAAATACTTTACCGAGAGGCCAAAAACTTCGCCTGGTTGTTAACTATCAGATTAAAGAAAGTCGACAGCATTATTCAGTGTTTAAAGCACTCTTATGTGAATCTCCGACAACAAAGAAGTGCAAACTTTAATTTTTTTCAGACTCGATCCGCGCCAGGAAATGAGGCGTACCCGGGAGCAGCAATTGGGAAAAAAGTTATGTCCTTTTTTAATCACAAGCTAAAACAACGCTGTACTGTTTACAGCCTCTAGCAGTGCTGTTATAAATTGCATTAACGTCTTCAATATAGCTATGAAGTCAGGCCTGTCGTAAATTGTATTATATAATAATCAAATGAAAGCGCGCGCTCTGATTGGTCAATCAGCTATGGTTCATTGTTCCAGTAAACTCATGGAAATTTCGCGTGTCTTCTGAGTTACACTCGAAGAATTCGTAAACCACTCGCCTGCGGCTCGTGATTTACGAATTCTCCTCGTGTCCTTCCAACATCCCGCGTGGTTTATCAGCCTATAAACCATAAAAACTTGTGGTCTATTGCTTAAATAACCTATAACAGACCTATAGGTAACAGCTTCTGTGACACCACATCTGTCGAACACTGGAAGGACTGTAATAACGCTAGACTATTTGATCGTGCATGCGCAAGTGCCTATATTACTTCAAAACGGAAGGCCTTCTTTTAAACTCCCTCTCTCCTAAAACGGTTCAGGGAGTTGGCCATGATATAATTTAATGTAATTCACGCAATCTATATTAGTCTGGCATCTCTTCAGCTTTAATACGAAAACTCTCCCTGTTGCTTAACAGTCCATACGCACGCCAAAGAAAAGTATTATTTAGAATAACAAAGGCTCTGCTTTTTCATATATATATATATATATATATATATATATATAAATATTTGAGTAGCTGCTTCAGTGTACATTGGAAGGGACACACATCGAAAAACTTTAATCAAAGTGAGTTGCCTGTGTGACGCTTTTGTTTTCCCTAGACGTTATCACCTCCTCATATGGCGAGAAACAAAATAATGAAGGAGCTTTACATAAAAGTGTTAAAAAAAAGACTGCGATTCCTTGGGATTTCTGGATCAGGATCAATGATCCAAGATCACTCGGAAAAAGGTGCATCAAAACTAGGCTTAGTCTGTCCACAGACAGTTTTTTTCTCTGCGAGTTTTTTCCATAGAGCGTGCGAGCGCGGAGACGCCCGCGTGGCGTTTTAGCGCCATAGGCCCGGTCCAAACGCCGCCGCCGCGACTAAAGGCTCTCGGAGAAGACGGAAAAAAAAAACTCGGCGAGCGCGAAATAGAAGAATGAGCTTCGTTCGGGCTCACCGGGCGCCTGTTCGCAGGCTACGAGAAAATATGCGTTCTAAATTCAAGAACTCTGTCCAAATAGAAAAGCTGTGACTAACATTTTGCTATTATAGCAATATTTAGGGAAGCAAATTCAAACTCAAGGTTCAGTGTTTGTATTTAGAGAGGTTTTCTCCCGCTTAATTCGACTTGTTAAAAGGAAATCTCATAAGCTGGGCTATTATCACGAAGAAAAAGCAAAAAATGAATTTGCGCTAAAGAAACTCGCTTATACAGTCCTGTTTCTCATAACTCGAAGGCACATTTTGTTGTCTTTATTTTTAGCGACGACTTCAAGCTTCATGCATGACTGGTCGCACCACTCAATTTTGAGCCAATCACGAGTCCCGTTACATAAAAAAATACATTACAATAATTTATGCATTGGGTTCGACACATGAGGAGAACGCCGTATGAATCAGCTGCCCCTCCAACGTCGCATAGTGCGACAGACCCTGCCGAATTTAATGTTGTTTGCCGCACCAAACCTAACCTGCCGAACCAAACTGATTCAAACTCCGCTCTTCTGCTGTGCTTAACTCATCAGTTAGGTTCGGCGCATGAATGGAGCGGCGTTTGGAACGGGCCTAAATAGACTAACCTATTGTAGGCCAGCCTCGTTCCCAGGGTCTCTCATCTTACCGCCCCCTGGAGCTCCAGGGAGCGGTAAGATGAGAGACCCTGGGAACGAGGTTGAACCTAGGCCCGATCCCCGCCACTTTCTCGAGGCCCGTCCGTGATGTTCCTCCCGAGAAGAGAGATAAGGGATGGAGCGCTGGCTCCTTTCCCGAACAGCGGCTGGTAATCAAGCCTACATGAAAGCCCGCATCCAGACGTACCCAGGGTGGATTCATCAATTCTTTTGTTTTACCACGATCCAAATTATCTTGGATTCTTGACCCTGATCCGGATCATCCGAAAGAAACGCATAAAATAAGTCATCATCAGTGAATTAGCTTAACATCACGAGGCCTTGTATTAAGCTGTTAGATCAAATTTCATTTTCTATTTCAAAAATAGAAAACGAAATTTCTGGAAAATTACTTCTTTTCGTTTCAAAGACTTATTAAAAAACACCACAATGTGACGTGTTAAGCTGGGATTAAGGCAAATTGTTCGTGGCTGTTGTTAATAATTGCATCAAATATTATAGTCTTATAGTCTTCAATTTACGACAGTACAGTGTGCCCGGCCAATCGGCTTCTGAACAACTGAAACCAGCTGGTAATGTACTGTTGTGCTTATTGACACAATGTGTTCGTAAAATACACAGGTATTGAACACATCGTTTGTCGCGTAACGGTCGTATTTTTGTTTTGCTCTGTATTATCGAAACAATTATTCATAAATGGGTCGATGTAGGGATTTTGTGACACGTCCGGCTGCAACGCAGGCTATATGAAAAGTGGCATCCCAGAGAACTAACAAATAACCTTCCTCGGTATAGTCTCATAGTCTCAGTGCTTGGTTAAGGTGGATAAGGGATTTGGGCCACGAAAGTCCAGCACAGCAAAAATTCGAGAATATAGGGGCAAAGCTGGTCGTGAAATATATTTTAAAAGCCAAAATAAAAAAAAATGCACAACCTAAAGTTGAAAACAAATCTTGCTCAGAGGAAACTCCCGATCTCACCTCCCAAAACATAATGTGCATCCCTAAATTTCGGTGCAGTGATCTCTACAGTACAGAGGAAAACAACAATGTCAAAATCAAAACACGCGGAAAAGAAAGGCACAAGGGAACATAAGATCAACCGCACATACCCAACTCACTGCTTCCACAAAGCATGCAGTTGTTGATATTTTCCCATGTTGCACTTCATATCACTAAACTAAACAAAGCTGACAGTTTGCATAATCGACCTTATTTTGTCTGACACGAGTGTTCGGATCGGATCAATGACGCTCCGCGGTGAATCGTAAGAACTTTGACCCCTTTTCGCGACACGGCGTCTTATACTGACTATACCGAAGGAAGATCCATCGATTTCCATGAAGAGGCTTTGTGGAAAATGGAAACGAATAGCTCAATCGCTAAGATTGAACTGTACATATTGTAAGCAACGCGGACGATTGAAACTTGTCATGTTGTTGCTGCTGTGTTCGTGTATTTGCCACGTTCTTATTTTAAACTTCAGCGGACGCGGGAGTACCAATTCTGCTACCAACGAAATTTTGCCTATACAACAAGCACAATATTTCACCACCGTGGAAAATCGAGAGGGTACCACAACTTTAAGTCCCCCAGGGGTTTCTTTAAACAATGAACCGAAACGTGCGCCGCTGTCGCGGAAAACTAATTTGTTTCCTTTTCATTCGAATAGCAGTTCAAGCGGCGCAGATGAATCTTCTCCCTTCGTGATGGTTTTTCCTCATTCAAATAAAGGGAAGCACTTTTCTCAGGAGTTATCGGAAAAAGATAAGCTCGCTTTCTGGAATTTGAGCGAATTCCTCGGTGCGATGGAAGGATTCGACGGTGTCACATGTTTGCAGCCTGAAGCCTCGACACACAGCAGTGACACCGATCACCTGCGACAACAAGAAGAGAACAACTTCACAAGGAATATTTACGTGGATTCGTCTTGGTGTCGGTTTATGAAAAGGGAATGGAGTATTCACATAAGAAACACAGGCCAAGTACTAAATCTACAAATACGTCTGATTAAACCCTCAAGAAACGGATCTTCGTTGCCCAGAAACGCAACTTTGCCGGTGGACATTTTGCTACAAAGCTGTAATATAGTACAGGGGCCCTTTCTTATAAGAAGAGATGTGTACGACAGAATAGGGAGATTACGCGACGGTTTTGGAAAATTGGCCTTGCTAGAATTTTTCATTCGATCTGAAGGCCAATTGAAAATAGCAAAGCTGTCAAATTGTGTGTGGACACCCGAAATAACGCGCGTGGACCGTGGATCTCTCGAAGGGTCAAACAACGTTCCGGAATATAGTTCATTCGGGAATAAGCACGGCATCCTTCGCATCGTGACGGAAAGCCGAATTGAGTGGACAGCATGCGTGGCAAACTGGAAATTATGCCCAGAGAAACCGTACGTTAAGCCGCAAGATCTTCCACGTATAGCCGCGCCGATCTGTTGCAGCGTCGTGTTAGGTCAAATGTTAGCGGACCTTGCATGGGCGTTGACTCGTCTTGGTTTAGAATACCGTATAATTTATGGTACTTTATTAGGCGCTGTCAGAAGTCAGGCCATTATACCATGGACGGGGGACATTGATATCGCTTTGACAAAGTCTGCGATTGATAATGCTTCGACGTTTCCCGCTATTGAAAAACAGCTTGAGAACCGGTATTACGTAGGGAACTCTTTCATGGACGTGCCAAGGGTCCACAGCCTTATGGGACCTTACATCGACGTTGACACGGCTCCCTTTTTTGCAGGACCCGATGATTTACAAGGTAATTTGTTATTTAGCAACGACATTGAGGAAGCAGTGAAGGGTATGCTGCCGGTGTCAGAGCACTGGAGAGAACGCAGTTATGCTGATTTGTACTGGTCTCCATCAGTATGGATGAATGGTTCTTCCCTTGTCACCATTAACAATCAGACATTTGTCACTGTCAAAGAGGTTGATTACGAGTTAACAAACTGGTATGGTAAGGATTATCGGCAACCAGTTCTTAAGGGAAACTGGGTGGGTTTCTCGAATAAAGGAACTGCTTAGTAATATCCTGGTCGGAAAGAAGAAGCATTTCTTGGTGGCATTTCGTGTGCCATTGACTTCCTTTCGGAA
>Ga0126339_10004034_pt1 | contig 10769 bp, 5 predicted proteins | sample OrbTmetagenome_2_FD_92532 | JGI IMG/M metagenome (GOLD analysis project Ga0126339, IMG submission 92532) | Coral microbial communities from Petempiche,Puerto Morelos, Mexico - Orbicella T R C metagenome | ecosystem: Host-associated > Invertebrates > Cnidaria > Coral | place: Petempiche,Puerto...
AGCGGACTTGGTGGCAAAGAAGAGCACTTGAGGCTGCTGACTGAGCTGGAAATACCAGAAGCAGCATTTGAAGAAGTCGAGGAGAAACTAACCCAGAGTAGAACAACACTGCGGCAAATTTTTGAGGAAACAAGCCTTGGCCAATACAACGAAATTCATGCAATCATTGCAGTAATGATCAATGGCTTCGAACTATAAATCTCACATTGAGATACTTCTGTCAAATTTATACTTCACCTAACGTTGCTGTTGCTATTTTTATGTTTTTGATAAATAAGTATTCCAATTGATTTACAGTAGTAAAAGTAAATAGTACCACGGAATACCCGAATCTTATCGCAGATTTTGAGCTACGTTTTCAAATTTCATTTAAGAAGGTATGAAAATAAATATAACTGAATGCAACATTTATATTGCCTTCTTCATTTCTTTCTCTTCCCTTACTGATTTTCCAAAAAAAGGTTTCTATGGAATTGCATTACTGTGCTCATTGGGAGGTATAAATTTTCAAAAAGAGTCAGGCTTGGTTGCTTCATTCAGTTTACCTTGTAAAGACCCACCTATACCAGACACCTTTTATTAAAAGGGAAATAATTGTGCCGGGTTGGGAAACACTATTCCATGAGAAAATACATTGTGAGGTCTTTGTGCCCCACCCCCATCACCTATTTTCATCAGACATCTGAAATACACATTACCAGTTGCTAATAATAATACAAAATGAAAATGCACCTATAGCGGCAAACCAAGGTGCTACAAATAGCGACTCACAACAATTGACCTCATCACCTGATGAAGACTAGCAGTATAGCAGTTGAAACGTGGCGGTCTACATCTTAAAGTGACTCCATCGTGAGACAAACGAGTAAAAAGTCATCTATCCTGTCTTACACCACGATGAATAATAGACACATCTTTACTTAATGACAAAGTTTTTAGTGTTATCATTTTATTCGGATCCCAGCACAACTTCTGAATTAACTTTCGGTTCTGGAGAAGTTTCCTTATGCTGTAAGACACTCAATATTTCTAGTAGGAAAAACCAATAGCACAATATATCAACAACAAATATGAAATGAGTGCCTCAAATTGTCTCAGCACAAAGACAGTAAAGACAATAACTAGATCAGTTTTCAAATGATTATCAATAAGGCATAAAATACTTCTTTGATTGACATGATAATTATGCACCCATCATACTTATTTGCTCTTTTTTCTGAACTTCTGAACCATTGCCCACAGACTGAGAGGTCGGAAATGGCTCCTTTTTGTGAATGATTTATTTCCTACATGTAAACAAATACTTAAGTGTATGAAAACCCATGTACATGTAGAATGCATTTTATACTAAATGACAGCTGTTTCGAACTTCAAAGATGACCAGAACCTGTAACTGTTACGTAGTCAAATGAAGCTCAGTGAAAAGACCTGTGACTTTCAATTAGTTTAGAAAAAAATTTTGGCAAGTGCTGCAATAGTGAGTGAACACTGCCAGTTTGCTTTCATCATAGCATCCAGCCAAAAAGGAAAGGGAAATAATATTTCCTTTTTGACTGTATGCTATAATGCCCCCCCCCCTGCTTCAACGACTATGTGAGTCAATAAGCATTGCAGACTGGTCAGGGTTCACTACAACAAGAAAAGCATGGTCATGTGACACAACAACACTAAATGATTGGCATGACAAACTCTGCACCTCTTGTACCAGCACATTGGCCAACTGATTGACTAGATTCGTGCCAAAGATATCAATCTGTTGTCCCAGGCTTTCAACCCCACATTCTTCTCCTGCCATGGAAACAGCATCATCAACAGTGACATTTGTGGCATCATGATCAAACAGATCATCGTGGATTTTGTTTCCTTTGATCATTGCTTCCCTGAAAGATGTTTGCCGAGAATCAGGTAGAGAGTCACCAGCAGGCCAGGACAAATTTCTTTGAGAACATAGTTTCCCCATGTATAGGGCAATAAAGACACAGGCATTACTGCCAGTCCTACCCTGAATGTCTGATTGTGATTCAGAGAAAGTCCACTCCGTAATTCCAGACAAATGAGAGGAGTTGTGGCCTGTTATCCCTGCTTGTGATGGCAGTCCAACGGGTAACCCAGTCAATGAATGTTGGCTAGCACTGTTCAACAAAGGCACAGTTGGTGCATCAGCAGTAGGGCTTGTCCTTGTTTGTGTGGGAAGGACTCTTCCATCCTCAAGTGTGGTGGTCTCCTGGTTTGATTCAGGGCAGATTTCAGGGAGTGGTTGGGCCAAGTTGTCAGTATCTTCAAATGTGACAGTTCCTTTAAAACAAATAGAGGAAAATTACAATCTCTTCTGACAAAGGGGCCTGACAACTTAAAAGCAAAAAAAAATGCTATTAATTTTTCCATTTCTTGGGGGAAAAGTATTTGAATAGAGTCGTTAAGAGCTTCTGCCTGAGAGACCAGGGCAGACTTGGAAATGAAGGTCGGGCAATTTCGCTTAAAATTGGTATAACAAAGTCGTTTTGTGGACTTATGTAATATGCCAAAGTTTCAGGTTCAATGACCATTTTTTAGCCGAGTTCTGGATATCAGCCCCTCTGGGGTCCCCAGAGGCTGATTTTTAGTGTAATTTTGGCCACTTTTCATTCTCTCTTTTAGCAACGTACAATTAATTTGAGACAAAACCAAAACCATATTTTTAACGCCCTATCCTTAGGCTTCATTAGCCTGTGGCTTTGATCACAACTTAGTCCTATTTGAAGCATATGGGGAGCAACCAGAAATGGCTTGTTTTTCAGACCGCCTATTTTCCATGCCCATGTTTTATATTGTGAAGTCTTAGTATCCCTGCAAAGTTCAGCCCTTAGTTTAATAATACCAAGAAAAAAATACTGAGGTTGAGACTTTTTACTGCGAAACACTTTTAGACAAGTTACCTACTACACACTTCCTGTCAAACTCTTAATTACTTTTTAGGAGAGATTTTTAGACACCAGCTGCACAATTAACACACAATCAATGATCCCAAAGTAAATTATTTAAAGGAAATATATATTTTCAAACCATAAACTAGAAATTAATTTTCCTACTGACATATTTGAAACTAAATTTTATGTAGCATTTGTACCCTGTGCCCAGGGGACTGGAAGGTGACGGGAAACCTTATACGTTGATAACAAGAAAAGTGATCAAAATACAATGAAACAAGTTGGTTACTGAGTGTATAAGTTAGGTGGGAAAAGCTGAGAAAAAAGCCTTATTTATGGGACTCTGCCTTGTTTCCATGGCAACCTTGCTTTGTCAGGCATAATTACCCTTTTCTCATGTAATTCTCTGTTTCTTATTGACGTTTTCAGGGTTTCTTGAGGCAAACAGTTTTTTTTGCACCTTTTAATTCCTTTAGTACCCTTTCTCTTCTCTTTTAATTTTGTTATACTTGGCAAAAACGATATTTTGATTTCATGAAATAGTTCTGAAATCCAGACTGGTGGGTTCAATATTAAGGATGTTTTGAAATTTATGACATTCTAATGTCACGTGCCTTCATAGCTGACTATTCACCATGATTAGAATTTTAAGCTGTGAGCTTTTTCTCCTTCCCCCTGCCAGAAGATCACAAATACCTTGTGTGACTAGTGGTACCGAAATTTCCGACTTAATTGTAACGCAGTCAGAGGTGCTTTAATTTCCTTCAAGCTTCCGTCCTAGCTCCTCTTTAGTATCGATTCTAAATAAGAATACCATCGTTACGATAGAGATTGCAAGTAAGTAAGCCTCGTGATACAATAGAGGGCCAAATTACATCCTATTTTCGCCAGGAGATTACATTGTTTGAGCATGACACGTGAAGTGTCTCCACTGTGATTTAATGTTGGGCATGTGAAACTATTTAATTCATCTCCAAGCCCTTTCAACTTTTCAAGTGAAACAACCAATATGGTGTCAAAAATGTTAGAAATTTAATTGTGGGTGGGTACTGGGTAGACAATTTAAGTTAGAGATATCTTGTTTAAATATGTATGCAGATGATGATGGAACAGCGATCCTTGAACCAGTGGAATGAATTAAAGAAATTAAAGCGTGTAAAAAAATCTTTGAATGTGCAAAATAAATTTAAGTCTGATGAACATGCATGCAGTCACTCTAACCTTGGATACTGATGGATGCAATAGGTATTACAATGCTGAACGCCTGAAATATGCTATCTGAAACATCAGCGGTAACCTTTGATTTCTTCAATTTCTTTTTTCTCTTTGATGGAAAGAGTACTGACATGGCCCACTTTGGTCACGCAAACGGGTGAATTTTCGGCGGTGACGTGGGCAATCTTCTTTAATTCATACTTTAACTTCCATTCAGGGAAATTGTCAACTCTATGGGAAGAGGCCAGTTTATTACCACCAGTGCCCACTTTAATTTAACCAGCAGGTTGGTAACATCTCGATCTAACATCGCTAACGGGAGAGTCACAGCAGCCTCTGGCAGCTTGTTATCTCGTGCCCCACATATGTCATCTTCTCTCTAAATAGGACACTGTATAATCATGTTTTCAGTTTTCCAGGAGACTAAATTGTAATAGCCAGACTTTTTTGCTCCTCTGCCTTTCAAGCACACTCAAATGAAACAAATTCACTTAAAGAATGAATAGATTTAATAAGTTTAATTAACTGATCGCAGATAGTTTCTTTTCTTGTAAATAAACAATCCAGCCTGCAAGGCATCCAAGTGCTGGCCATATATTCATTTCTCGGTTGCATTTTATCAATTTTATGACAGACTGAAGTAAACGTGTAAGGTAGTAACGTGTTCGGATTCTATACAAAACTGACAACTGCCTAGCACATAGCACGGTCGCGGCCTAATGGTTGCGGGCTGGACTCTGGATCGAGCACTCCTGGTTACTAGGGCATTGTCAAGTCGTCTTGGGAAAGGCAATTTTCTTGCAGTGTCTCTCTCCACCCAGATGTATAAATGAAAGCCGGTGTTATCATCCTGTCCAGGGAAGAAGAGCAATAACCAATTTAAGCTCCAACAGGCATGAGGCACTGGACTTTGTGACGAATTACCATACCACCTACACCAAGCATACTGGTCATCCTGGGAATTATCACTTCTTTTTATGGAAATCAGAGTTAAGGACCAGCAATTCTACAGCTAGGGTGCTATAAGCAGTAGTCTTTGAAGGAAAATCCACTCCTCCCCTGTTCCATCTTTGGATACATGCAGTACACTGATTTAGTCTGGATCTGTGCGACTGAGAAAGCAACGAAAGGAAAATCCTGATAGAGAAAGGGAAAGTGTGCCAATGAGTAATTTTCTGGTAATTTAGTCGGACATTCAGCGACTTGACAGGGAAAATGGACCTTCTTGGACTTCCTCAATTTATAATACCCGGGCTATTGGCACCGGGGGACTGGGTATGAATAAATATTCTGTAGCATATCCATGTGTTCTTTAGGTTGTCGTGCAAGGTCTATACCTGATCATTCTCTGCAGTATCAAGGAGACAAATCTAGACGCGAAAAAAAACTGAATTCAGGGACAATCATACCCTGCAAACTTCAGATAAGTTAGTGTGTTGTGACCTCGTCACTTACAGTATGAATCAACCTGCATTTTCATTACTGGCAACGATCCACTCACGATCAATTTATCGCTGGGGCTAAGGTTTTAAATGTTGCTTCACTTTTAATGGATTATAAGAAAGGGGTGTGCCTCTAAACCTGTAGCCAGGTAAGCATTCATAGTGAGTGAATTTATCCAGACACCTTACGTATAGACTGGAATGGTGAGACTGCATTTAATTTTACAATTAGCTATAAATATATTCGAAATTTCCTTAAGGTTCAAAGCGATTTTCAAGCAGTGTCATGAGAGACGTGATTGCATTTAGAGTGACTGATAAGTTGTTTTTCTTCAGAAAAGAAGTCCAGTGACTCCATTATCCGTAATTTCCAAGACTTCTTCCACAAAATTTATAACTGTTGCCAGACCAAAATCTGATCGGTCCTAAAAAAATCACATGAAAATCCCTGATTAACGGTAAGTCTTTTCAGTTAGAATTAACTTCAGTCTCCAATTCCCAACTTAGAAGAAAAAAAGGTGTAATCAAAATCAAATAGCTGATTTTTACAGACACTCTGTTGAAACTTAAACCAGAAGTGGCCTGGTTAGTCATCTTCTCGTAACTTTTTTCTTAGTAAAAAAGCCTCAACCTTAGTATTTTTTTCTTGGTATTACTAAACTAAGGGCTGAACTTTGCAGGGATACTAAGACTTCACAATATAAAACGTGGGCATGGAAAATATGCGGTCTGAAAAACAGACCATTTCCAGTTGCTAACCATATGATTCAAATAGGACTAAGTTGTGATCACAGCCACAGGCTGATGAAAATTTCTGGTGAGCTGTTTTTACCCATAGAAACCTAAGGATAGGGCGTTACAAATATGGTTTTGGTTTTGTCTGAAATTAATAGCAGGTTGCTAAAAGAGAGAATGAAAAGTGGCCAAAATTACACTAAAAATCAGCCTCTGGGGACCCCAGAGGGGCTGATATCCAGAACTCTGCTAAAAAATGGTCATTGAACCTGAAACTTTGGGATACTACATAAGTCCACATAATGACTTTGTATACCAATTTTAAACGAAATCGGCTGACCTTAATTTCCAAGTCTGCCCCGGTCTCTCAGGCAGAAGCTCTTTAGGGCTACATTTATATTTACATCATACATTTTATATTATATACATTATTTAAGAAATAGAAAACATGTACTGTAAAACTGCTGGAGCAATCTGTGCTCTAGATCTTTAAAATTCATTTAAAACAGATCTAAAAAGTAAAATTGTCTCTAAATTTTTGACCACCTTCTGTGGTCTTCTTCAGAGAATGATGATTTCGTACAATTCACAGAATTTTAATAACCTGGGACGTTATTGTTCGTTGCCCCCTAGGGAGGCAAACCAGTGATGCGTAAACCCTTGGGAAGGGTGCTTTTTCATTTACGGAGTTTTTGTCTAAGAAAGAGTGCAAGGATTCCAGAAACAGCCTTTTGTTCTTGCCGCTCACACTTGTTTCAAGAATGTTGGTGTAAATAGGATGTATATCATGGCCGGTGTCCGCATGCTGTTTAATTGCGGAATTGACATTTCCATTGGTTCTGGGCTTGTGTTTGGCCCCCCGAGATTACCAATTTCTTCTGCTTTCCCAGACATACATGAAAGAACGTGTCCTACAGGCCACTTTGTACACAATGCCTTTTAATTGCTCTTTTGTCGACCTGTCTTTGGGCTTTTTGAAAACATTTTCCAATGTTTGCACTGGTTTGAAAGCTGTCCTGATGTTTTTGTGGCTGAAAATGCGTTGAACACGTTCCGACACTCCTTTCACATATGGAGTCGACGCGTATGCCTTTGGACTCTCCTGGGGTCTTGGTTGCGTGTTTGTTCTGTTCGATTCACCAACTGACTTGATGAAGTTCTCGGGATAACCATTGGCTTTTAGATCACTAATAACACGTCGTTTCTCGTTTTGTCTTTGTGCAGTTGTTGATGGAATGCATTTAGCTCAGTCTGTTAGAGTCTTAATGACAGCTCTCTTGCTTTGCGCTGGGCTGTGTGAATGGAAGTCTAAATACTTGCTTGTATGTGTGGCCTTGCGGTATACGCCCACCTCGATCTTGCCATCCTCATTAACGGTGTTGTTAGTGTCCAAGAAGGCTATGCTGTTCTTGCCCATAGTTGTTGTAGGCATCTCTACTGTAAACTGAATATTGGCATTTATCGAGTTTAAGTGGCTGTGAAAAACTTTAACACTGTCCCTCTTAATACAAGCGTTTGAATCGTTGACATAGGGACGCCACCACTTTGGTCTAACGATTCACCAACTGGTTAACTGGTTTTAAAAATTTTAACCTAACCACAACATATATATTCATGATGTACTTAGTCATGGCCAAGGTAAATGAAAATAATAATAATAATAATAACAATAATAATAATAATGTCAATAATAAGGATTTCTTTAAAAAAAATACCTCCAATAGATTTGCTAGCTGCTCTCTAGACTCCAGATTATTCCCAACACGAACCCAACGCACTATCTTGTGAGAAACATGTGCAAAGTGTGTGTCCAGGACAGTCTTGCCTTCTCCAGCTTTAAAATTGTTGTATTCCACCAAAGTTATTCCAAGCAGCAGTGTTATGATAATGTGGCCCATTATCTGTAAATGGTCATGAAGACAAATTTGCATACACAATTGCTGCATCTTGTAATGTAATGATTACATAAATAAATGATGTAAAGCAACCCTATGTACATATTCAATTGTAGTGGCTCTAAGATCAAAAGACATTTCCTTAATGTTCAGGGTCAGTATATAAGGCACTCCACATGTATCCAATCAGCATCATAGTGTTCAATGTCCAACTATGTTACATGTAGATCATAACATTACAAACACCCACTTTAGGCAAGAAGAAAAAAGGAAAAAAAACTATATAGCCTATTTTGAGAGGGTGAAAAAAAAGCCACGTAACCAACCGAACAATTGAGGCCTGCTTGCAGCATTTGACAAACCAGAAGTTTCAGACCTTTCATGGAAAATTCTAAAAACATATACAGATGTTTACAATCCTATCACAACCAATCCATCAGCTTTGATTTATGACTTGGTTTTGTACCTTAACACAAAGGGCAACCTCAGAGCAAAGTAAAAATTTTGATTTGTCCCAATTGGCTAAATATTTTAGCAAAGAATGATACAGTGCATTTGTTTGATAGACCATATTTGTATTCTCAGTTTTGGACTGGAACTTGCGGGGAAATATCATTATAAAGATATCAACATCATTTACATTTGAAAAGACTCCCAGCATTAGCCTCCGCTGCAAGCTAGTTCCAGTCCAATGCCGGGAATATGAATATGGTCTATTGTTATATACTCAGACTTTCACTCAACAAAACAAGCACTGATTTGTTGATTCTTGGTCATGTGCCCCTGATCAAGTTCAAATGTATCCTGACCGGGATACAATTGCACACTTGTTGCCTGCGTGCTGAATACAACAGCACGTCATCAGTGCATGACTAACTTAAAAATGGCATGATCTTCAGCATGTGCTCGCATCAGCTTGATTGACGGGAGCGGACCTGCACTGCCAGTTTTCAGTTTCAACCAGCGATGATCAATAATGGAACCCAGTGAGGCTAAAAGAAAATGCTTTTCTAGATTATCAGAGGAAGAAATACAGAACTTAGTTGAAGGTAAAGATTCTGAAAATACGAGAAAAGCATCTAAGAATGCTGTTGTTACATTCCTGGCATACTGGAACGAAGTTAAACCAGAAGATGAGCGGGTAAAAAATACAGAATCGCTACAAAAAATTCCGAAGAAGGAAGTGAATGAACTTCTGGCGAATTTCTGGCGGAACACAAAGAAACAGAATGGAGACAGCTACAAAAAGTCTGCTTTGATGGGAATATGATTTGGTCTTCAAAGAAACTTTCTCCTGAAAAGAGAATTTGACATTAAGTGATGGCAAATTCTCTAAATCAAATCAAATTTTTGACGTGGCAATCGTCGAGTTGAAGCGGCATGGATTTGGCAAAGTTGATCACCACAGCCCAATACCAAAAAAAGATCTAGAAAAGATCCAGTCCACCTACAACCCATCTTCTCTAGATCCTAAAACTCTCTAACAACTGGTATGGTTTAATATTATGTTCCACCTCATTTGCCACGGCAGAGAAAATCTCCGATCGAATCAAAAGAATCATTCGCCGTGCAGGTTGACGCTGCTGGGAAAAAGTTTGTTTATCAAGTTGTTGATGAACTGGAAAAAAACCATAGGGCAAACAATCAACCAGATGATTCTCCAGGGGAAGGATGTATGTATGAAAGACCCAAGAGTCCCTACTGTCCAGTTAAAACTTTTAAACTTTATCTAAGCTAAATCCAGCACTGTCATGCTTGTGGCAAAGGCCGCGAGCGACGGAAAATTTTAGCCATTCTGATGAAGTTTGGTATTGTAGTGTGCCCCTCGGGAAAAATACGCTAGGAACTTTCGTGAGTTCAATTTCTAAAGAGCTGAAACTTTCACAAAAGTATACTAATCACTGTATTAGGGCAATGGCTGTTTCGCTCTTGGATGAGTGCAATTTTGAGGCTCGCCACATAATGCGTGTTTCGGGACACAAATCTGAGAGCAGCATTCGCTCTTACTCCAGGTGTCTTTCGGAGGTTAAGCAGAAAGAAATCTCCCATGCTCTCAGTAGTGCCTGTGCTGTTGAAACTCTTGAGTCCACTAGCACTGCAATTGTGGCGATGAATGAGCAAACAAGTGAAAATTCTCCTGGCAGAAACACAGTGCCAAACTTCCCTGTGACTATGCAGAATTTCGCATCTCATAGCCAGGAGACTGTAAACTTTAATGCAGGAGCATTTTCTGGAGCAAATGTTACCATCAATTTTTACAATTCCAAATGATTTTGTGTTCGATATTGATGTCGTGAAGACAGAGTTACAATGAAGAAATACCATGAACCATATCAAGTAAACAGAAACTGCTGACCGCAACTCGCTTGATTACAAATAATAAAATAGCATAAGAAAATGTACTTAGAATGTTCACTTATTATAGTCTCTAAGTCTCTACGACATCCTCGGGGGGGGGGGGGGAGGAGGCTGTTCGTCCAATCTGCGATTCTCATCATAGCTTCAGCAGCTGCAGCTCGTCTAGGTCTGGATGATGTGACTGTAGTAGATTGTTGTTCAGGACAGTCAGGCAATGC
>Ga0126339_10004036_pt1 | contig 10765 bp, 7 predicted proteins | sample OrbTmetagenome_2_FD_92532 | JGI IMG/M metagenome (GOLD analysis project Ga0126339, IMG submission 92532) | Coral microbial communities from Petempiche,Puerto Morelos, Mexico - Orbicella T R C metagenome | ecosystem: Host-associated > Invertebrates > Cnidaria > Coral | place: Petempiche,Puerto...
CAACAGAGAGCCCCAAAAAAAAACATTGGGCTGGTTATGTATGTTTTAAAAAAATTTTGAGCGACCGTCATTTTTTTTTTTTTGTTTTTTTTGTACAGAGGTGGTTTTTTGTTTTTTTGGGGGGGGGGGGGTGGGGGGGTTAGGTCTTTTCAGATCCGATATGTCACTCAATTTTTAACATGGTTTGGCCATGTATTTTCTGCGGAACAGTTTTTGTCTGTCCGCAGTCTCCTTATCACGACAACGATATAATATTCTGGATTTTTGCCTCATTGTCCGTTGTCACGCGTTTTGCATGTGACATTGGCTAATCAGCAAACATTTGGATCTGAGTTTCATCTGAGGTCATTATCATGTGCATTTAGTAGGCGATCGGTCAGCAAGCCGGTTGCTTTACTTCTTGCTGCATGCTACACCCTGCTGACGAGACCCAACCAGGTCGAAACAGCTGTCCACGGTTGCAATTCTTGGCTTTCAGTTTGGACTCTATCATGTCGCTGTCTCGTTAAGCTTTCTATTTAGTAATCAGCCTTGATTCATTATTAAGGTATAAAAGTCCAATATTCGGCTATGACTGTTAAAACTTAAATACAGCAATTGGCTATCACAATTTGATTCTGCTTCGTGGAAATACAGTTATCCTTAATAAAAATTCAGATAATGGCACACTGTTTTGAACTATTTTTTTCTCTTTTTCCTCGTAGAAATGGAGAGGGGAAGTCTCTCGCCGCCAATTTTTCAGGCGACCATTTTCTTTCCTCTTGCATTTTACATCTCTTGTTAAATGATATACAAGAGAAATGTGGGCCTACCCGCGGGATGATCCCCAGGTCAACACGCGGGACTACTCGCGACATACTGACCTGCCTTACTGCTCTTTCTGACTCTCCAACCCACTTACTAAATAGCTCAGGACCTTTCACCGCTAAGAAGTTGAGCCCACTCTCCGTGGCCAGCGCCCTCGCTACAAGAGTTTTGCTGCAGCCCGGAGGACCGTACATCAGAATTCCCTGAGGAGGACGAATACCCAGTCGCTGAAATGCCTGCCGGGAGAAATCAACAAAATGACACGTATATAACGGATGTTAAAAAAAAAACACCACCACAACCATGGTCGCCTCAAAGTTGCCTCGTGTGATCTAAATGGTGTCGACTAACAGAGCAAACTATGCGAGACATCGAGAGTACCGCACAGTTAAGACAAGCCGTGTCCTTGCTCCACGTCAAACAATTGCGCTAGAAGAAGCCCTAATTTATTTTTATTTGCTGGTGCTCCATAATTTCATGGAAAGCGCTAGTTATCTTGTTCATTTCCAGCTAGTGACATGTTGTGCTCTCATCTAACCAATGCTAACAACTTGACTTTCCACACTCCCCTTTACGTAAAGTTTTCAAGTACAGTCGAACCTCCGGGTTGCGACCACCTCTCCTCAGCGACCAGTTTTCCAAAATACCAAACGTTTCCCAGTCAAATCACTATCTTTGGAACCTCTTGTAAGCGACCACCTCTCGTAAGCGACCGCGACCACTTTCAGAACCAAAAGTTTGAAAATTTATTTTGTTTTCAACCTCCCGTAAGCGACCACTTGACAACTAATAGAGCCAAATTTGGATAACAAGGTGTTGAAACAATAGCGCAATACTCGATAGTACAAGAGACTGATATTTCTCAATGGCAAACACAGTATTGTTTCTCGAAATTGACTTTTGACATCAATAAAACATTTAAAACATTGGGTAAGTCTCTGCAGTAACATATGCTAATGACGCAAAACTTTCACCCAATATGGTCTTAGCGCTCGTAAGCGACCACCTCCCGTAAGCGACCAGCTTGGCTTGACATTTTGGGTGGTCGCTTACGGGAGGTTTGACTGTACTTCTCATATTAACAAAGAACGTCGAACGTAACTAGTACACAGTACTACGTCACGTCCACGTGATTGCTTTGTGACTGCTCCTAGATTAAATTCTTCCACGATTGACCAACCTTGTAACGTATCCAAACACTGGGCAGATAAAGGTAAAGGTAAAGTCTGCATAAAAGCCAAGTGGCCCATCAGGCCGACACTTATCTCCGATTTCAGTAGCATGAAGCGACTAAGAGTATTTCTACTCCCCCCTGGATGGGATGCTAATCCATCGCAGGGTTACCCCCAGCATTAAGCTCGCCAGTACCCATTTATACACCTGGGTGGAGAGAGGCACTGTGAGAGCAAAGCCTCTTACCCAAGAACACAACACGTGGCGCCAGCCAGGGCTCCAACCCGGACCACTCGATCCGGAGACGAGTGCACTACCCATGAGGCCACCGCGCCTCCCACTCCTGATACTGGGTAGACAATTTGAAAGTTGAACTCTGTAAAGAGTTTCTCAGGATGACATGAGATCTAGTCTTACCTCGGGATGTTTCAGCGGCCATTCCACCGCCTGTTTGAGCTTCTGTTTAATGACAGCATTCCCTCCAATGTCATCCCAACGAACCTAAAACACATCAACATTCATTCAACGCTGTACCTTGTGAGTCATTGGTTACGTAGTGAGCTACTCCGCCGGGAGAATAAGTACCAGTTTGTCTTCGAGAGTGACTGAGCCCAGACTGTTGACTCACTCCAGCCGTCCCTCAACCCTCGTGTCTCATAACAGGAGACTGGGTATGAGTCAGCGAAAATTTAATACAACGGCTCTTTATCTCCCGACTGTAATTTTATGAATCAGCGTTGACAAACGGCTTAAAAGTACAGGAGCCTTTAATGAATTGTCGCACAACACTTTATTTTTTGTGACAGCAGCAACAGAAAGCGTTGAGTGACAAGGTCAAAGGGGATTACGTCGAGTAGCCGGGTAGAGCGTAAATAGTACGGGGATCACTCGCGCGAGGAAATGCGTCTGAACTCGTTCCACGCGCGCAGGAAGGAAAAAACTCGCGGGCTATATTAACTCTATTATTGAGGCTTCCTTGATTCCTGACTTAAGGTGGCTCCGTAGATATAGTTTTACGATCGCACGTTCGCTGAGGACTAAAGTTCAAGTAATCTGCACGCGCTCGAAGAAAAACGTCAGTGTTTTTCGATATTTTATGACGTCAACATGAGCACAAAAAGCAAAACTGACAGTGAATTTTCTCGCGTTTCCTTCGGTGAAATTTCGTAAAATTTGGCAGACTGGTAGTAAATATTTTAACTTAGTCGGAGCTCGTTTTTCAGGGAAATCTATAAGACCAGTTTTTTAGCAGCGGTAAAAGACATAAATTTGCAAAAATCGAAAAACCTGCCTTTGCAAACTCTACTTTTTTCGTTTTTAAAATTCGTATCCCGGAAGATGCGATATGCTGTGAAAATTTTGGAAGATTTCACCAAAGGAATTTAAAGAAAATTACAAATAAAGCCATAAAAAAGCAAAAAAAAAACACATTTGTTTGGGCATTCATAATTCAAGACTAATACCCATAATTTTAACAAAGATGATAGTAAAAAACTATTTAATCATTGCTTATTACATGTAAAAAGTTTGAGAGGACTGGGTGTAAAAACGAATGCAAAAACGGTATTCAAAGCATAACACTTGCACGTGCAACGCCATAAATGACTACCCTATGGAGCCACCTTAAGTAGTGCGTGAAATTCACGCGAGCCGCTCGCTCCTAAACGAGTTCTCTGGGCTCGTGGCGTTGTCACCTCACGCTCGCTTATTCCTAAGTAGCAAGACAAGCAGGGAATGTCCGAAACCAAACATTTTCAAGTCCACGTTTATGTACATAGTTGAAAATGGACAGCAGTACCCCAAAACAATTTCACAACGCAATTGAAAGACATTTGCGTAATATAAAGGTGCATACACTCACCTTAGGCACGTCAATGGCCACCTCACGAATAGCGCTGGGTCGAACCTGTCTGAAAGCCGCCATGATGTCTTCTTTAGTGACCAAAAGGCGCTCTTTCAGTGTTTCCTCCCGGGCCCTATCATCAAGGGACGAGGGCAATTCATGTTCCGCTAGACAGCGTTTGAATGACATTAGCCCCGCCTCTTTGCAAACTGCAGCAAGATCTGCTCCTACATACCCATGAGCCATTTCGGCAAAACTGAAACAAGAGGTATAGATACTTATAGGTGAATCTTTGCTGACGTCATTGTTTACATTTTTCGACTTTGCGCAGATAAGACCATCACCCTAGACACGAATTGACTGCAAACATTTAAAGAGCTTGTGAAACTTAGTAATTGGTGGAATTTTTGGCTTTTTGGGTTTAATATTCGAGGAGAAATTGGCTTTCAAAAACTGCAAATTTCTGGGTGGCAAAAGCACTAATAAGCTCATACCTTCTTTGTAAAATTTTGAGGTTTTAAACCCGCGTCCCATAGAAAGTATTTAATACATCGGGCTAAAATTCCTTGGGACGGTTAATCTTGCTGTATCCTTTCAATATTCAGAACTAATAATTTCATAGCTCCATAAGAAACTGTATCGCTTATGTAAATGATTCAAACATTGTAAATAAAGGTTCTACACAGACGAAGTTATCTTTTGACACCCATTTCAAGAGGACGAAAAGATAATAAATCCAAGAAGATTCACAGGGACAAAGAGAACGTACTCTAAGAAAATCGTTTTGATAAGTTGTTGAAAAACTTGATGTGCAACTTGGGTTTTCTTTTTCAACCCAAAACAAACCTTATCTTGAAGAAACAAAAACTTAATCGACAGCCTGAACGTAAGTGAGGTTGTTTTCTAAGATGGTGACTACTTTTAACCAACTGTTTCGAGTACGGCAATACGATATTTGTTCTTTCTCCCAACACAAGGAGTATTCAAAGCAAGCGCAGAGCTTACCTGGTGAAATTTTCATCGGTAAAATTATGCGGCACACTTCTGAGAAGTGTTCTCAGAATGTCCTCACGGTCGCTAGCGTTGGGTATTCCGATCTCAATCTCTCGATCCAGCCTCCCCGGTCTGCGGAGGGCTGGGTCCAAGGCGTCTGGGCGATTCGTGGCTGCTAAAACAATCACGTGACCGGACGAGAAACGCTGTGAAATGGAAACGAGGAAGAAATTGAGGTGTCCGGTAATATTTTTTCTAAAACCGAAGAATACGAATATGTCTGTGTCTGTCTGTCTGTCTGTCTACAGCAGCAAGTTAATAAACTCACGGTATTTGCGCCATCCATGAGGGTAAGTAGCGTGGCCACAACTCTCTTCTCAAACTCATTCTGTACTTTGTCCCGCTTGGGACACAAAGCGTCAAGTTCATCAATGAATACAATACTTGGAGCCCTCTCTCGAGCCTCACGGAATATGTCCCTCAAACGGGCCTCTGACTCTCCGTAATACCTGACAGGGCAAATCACACATGTTATTGCACGATCAGTCAATATCACGGAAGTAATCATGATGCTAGTCACACTGTTGACTGCAAATGCGAGGTCTCACTAATACATTTTCGTTTGAAACCGGGTGTTATACAGGACAATGCCAAATAACTTAAAGTGCGAGGTATTGTTCACAGATATAATTGACAGCCCCGTTAAAAACTATAACTACTCTCCTCTGATAAGACTAACCTGCTTAGGACACCAGGACCATTAATGCAGATGAAGTGGGCACCAGACTCCCCCGCCACTGCCTGTGCAATAAGGGTTTTCCCTGTCCCTGATGGACCATGGAGCAGGACACCGCGAGGAGGTTGAATACCTGAACAGCAGAGAAATTTTACATATAAATACGGCACAATATCATTTCATCGTTGATTCGTAAGTAATAATAATTAGACCGAATGGAGAACAATTCCGAGAGTAAGCTGGCGAGTAGTTTCAAAATCGGACAGGCGTGCAGTGATAGGCCGATTTCAAATTAAGAGCACGGTACTTTCTGAATTGTAGGACACGAGGTCCAAATACTAATTCTTCACACCAATAACAGATAACGAGATTATTCTTTTGAGCGAAAAAGTCACTAGTGTTGTAAATGAGTTTCACAGACAGCAGGAAAACATCGTGAAAGGTGTCCAATTACAGGAATCTAACTACAAGATTACGACAACCGCAGAAATTCTCGCGCGCTCGTTGGCTAATTTTCATTGTCAATAAGCGGACAGACACATGAATTTATAATTTTTGCGATGCGGCAAGGAGCGAGTGAGGACAGTTTCTTATCGTAAAAAACACAAATTGACGTCGGTTTTTCATGCGTCTGTCCTGTTATTGACAATGAATTTCGTCTCAACATTGTCAAAGTAATTTGCCAATCCACTCGGCTATCGCCTCGTAGATTGACGATGTTATGACGAAATTCATGATCAATAACAAAACAGACGCATGAAAAACTGACGTCAATTTGTTAATTAGTGGATACCTGTAATTGGACACCTACGTGATCGCGGGTGCGCGCGTGAACCAATCAGAATTGTGAATGTTGTTATAGAAACGATTACATTTCACTAATCGTTTTCTCTTCTTATTCCCCAGATGTTTCACGTGAAAACAACCTTTGAAACGTGTAAATAACTAACAAACAAATGGGAAGGAATTAACAGGGCAATCGTTTTCACAACGACAAAAAAAAAAAAAAAAAAAAAAAAAAACATTAAAAACGTCAAAGCTGAAAAACCACGTGGTTACGATATCTGTGAGTTGTCAACCAGCAACACATGTACATTGTTTAAAGGAGATTTCAACGTTTCCCTTTGAAATTTGGCGCGATATCTACACCTTACAAGCCCTTTCTATATAAATTATAAATTAATATTTGTTCATAATGGAAGATCGAAAACAATGCCCGGTCAGAAATGATTGCCGTTTTGGGTTGGAGTGTAATTTCTTTAAGTTTCAAGCTTTCTCGTCTACCACTCGCCTTCTTGTTTTATTAAGCGTTTTACTAACTAAAAGGGTAAAGTCGGAACCAAGTGGCCCACCAGGTCGGGGCTTATCTCAGGTTTCTGTAACATGAAGCGACTAGGAGTATTTCTACTCCCCCTGGATGGGATGCTAGTCCATCGCAGGGTTACCCCCAGCATTAAATTCGCTGGTACCCATTTGTACACCTGGGTGGAGAGAGGCACTTTGAGAGTACATTGTTTTGCCCAAGAACACAACACAATGTCCGCGGCCAGGGCTCGAACGTGGACCGCTTGATCCGGAGACGAGCGCCATGAAGCCACCACCAACTACTTACCATAATTTGTAAACATTTCTGGATGTTTCACAGGAAGCTCGATCATTTCACGCACTAAGGCAACCTGCTTCTGAAGTCCTCCAATAGATTCAAATGTTACTTTCCTTCTAGACTCGCTTCGTTCGATTTGACGAGCGCCGTGCGCGTGAATTGTCAAGTGTGTTTCTTCTGGGGATATGTAATAAAATACCGATTGATTTCGTTCTAATTCTGACTGCAGACAGCTTTGAGTTTGGTGTTCCATATTTGATTGAAAGTCTCCCTGATGAGTCTCTGTTTCTACTCCTGAAATTTGTCCTCTTGTTTCGTTTTCTCCCAGTTCTTCCTCACAGCTCTCGCAGCTATTTGGTCGATGACCGGATGTCAAGTTTGCGTCACTACCCAAATCATCAACATTATCACTAGCCAGAACCCCTTTTGTGTCCAGTGTTTTTCCGTCGTTAATGTTCAGAGCCTTCAGTTTGTTTGATAGGTTTGTAGTAGTACTGTCACATGACGCTGTCTGGTTCTGTAAGTCTCCTGAAGAAATTGGCCTTTTAGCAAAATTGTAAGATCCTGTAAGTGCCGTGACGAGAAGTTGCCGTGGTTTGCCGTAAAACTGAATTTCTACTCGGTGCCCAACAGAAACATAAAGGTCGCCTGCAAGGAAATATTAATTAATCAATTAGCCAGTATGATTCTTATACCTAATCGTACCTTAATGTTTCACTTCGGTGGCATTAAATTTAAAAAGTTACGATTAGTTAGTTATATATACTGTACCCAGGGGCGGATCCAGAAACTTCAGAAAGAAGTGGCCAAAGAAATTTCGGCAGAGCGCAAAGACGGTTGGTCATTTTTTTTTTCGACAATACAAGAAAACAAGGGGGGCGCCGTGGCCCCCTCGCCCCTCTCCCCCCTAAATCCTGATACCCAAATCAAACTGTATCAGTTCAGTGACTTGTTATTATAGGATATCAGGATAGTAAACATGGTTTCTCATTGGACAGTAGCAAATTTGAGTAAGATCTTAGAATCAATATATTAAATAAACATTACAGAAGTAAAAAAAATTTCTCATCTCCACTGAAGTGTAACTGAGCCATACTTACGCAGTTCACGCAGACAATAATCAGTAAACAACTGATTCACTTCAAACTCAGCCATTTCACTAGAAGAAAAGACATTGACATATATTGAACAAAAAACTCATCATTTGCAATAACTATTTTAAGGCTAAGAATAGTCTTTTCCAGCTCTCGGGAACAGGGAAACCATTTGTTCGTAATTATTTCTTTACCGTATTTATATAAAGCTAATCACGGAAAAGCCTTGTCTACTCTTCCCTGATTTCCTGCAGTATCAAGTAACTGATGAACTGATATCCCCAGATTTTTGGCTGAATTTGCAATTATAATATTAGGCTTGCTTGGTCAGCCATCAGCATTCTTATTCACTCTCGTACCCAGTCTTTGCTCCCCTTGACCAGCAATCACGAAGCAACTGAATGTGGAAAGTTCTCATTGGGAACCCCACAATATCAGACTTCCAGTAAGCTGTGCACCCCTAGCTGCTGCACACACAGCTCAGTATCTCTTTGGTGTTTTACGTCCTGTTATTTTTATTGTTTTCAAAACCAATCAAATTGATTCTGTAATAAAACTTTTCTCAAGGTAAGGTGCGAGCAAAGTGGTCCATCAGGCTGACTCTTATCTCCAGTTCCTGTAGCATGAAGCAACTAGGAGTATGGGTGGGTGGGATGCAAGTCCATCAAAGGGCTACCCACAGCATTAAATTCACTGGTATTTATTTGTACCCCTGGGTAGAGAGAGGCACTGCAAGAGTTCAGTGTCTTGCTCAACACAATGTCCCTGGCCAGGGCACAAACCCAAACCACTCAATCCAGAGGCGAGCACACTAACCATGAGGCCACCACGCCTCCACAGAGACTTCAGGTTCATGGTCATTATCACAGTTTCATCAGAAACAAAACAATCCACAGCTTACCAAAGCTCAAGTTCCACCCTTGCAGCATGCAGACAGAGGCTTGCTATAGTACCGACAGTGACAATATCACCAGCTGAAACCTGATGGAGAAGGAGAATTTATAGACAAGGGTGAACACTCATCTGGTATTTCATCAGACAGGTGTTTATATCATAAATCTCAGGGCTATAAAGGCTTAACAGAAAATAAATACACAAAAATCACGACCTACTTGGCTATTCACAAGAGACAGTGGTGTTAAAGCTGCACCTGGGTGGAATAGAAGGCAAGGGTTACTTGTGCAGTGTGCAAAGAAAGTTCTGTCCGATAGTCCAGGGCTAGTGATTTTTCCAGTCAGGTTAGTTGATTCTGTCCATCCCTTACCCAACAGCAAGTGAAGTTTCTTGGGAACATTTTTGAGGAAATTCAAATTAAAGGAGTACTGTAAGAGACAAATTTTGGGAGGCTCATAAGAATGACTTTTGGGCTAGTACATGTACATCGTGGTTTCTATCTTTGTAAAATGAAATGCATCACACTTACCCTCAGGTGAAACTCCTGATGAGGGCCATACCATGCACACAATCTAAAGAGCAAAACAACAAATCTAACTAAAATGACTCAAGTGCAACAACTGAGGGAATCTCAAAAAATTCCACATTTCATAATGATAAGGATTATCTTCCACATAAGAACCTCAAATGATTTTACAAAACATTTACATGTACATGTACCTTTGCATGTGTTCGTGCTGATTTTACCAAAACTCTTTTTCCAATAGGTAGATGACATTCCTTCATTGTGCTAATGTTGAGTAATAGTACATCATTTCTAGAAGACAGTGGCAACTTGCTATCTGTTTATCGAAGGAAAGAAACATGTAGATTATGATAAGATATTGTATTACTGGACAAGCGATACTTTAACTTATCAGAAGTATTAATAAAAGATAAAATACTTTGGGCTGGTGAGAATGACTTTCCCCATAGTGCATCATAGTTACAGATTGTTCAAAGTGCAAGTTGGAAATTTTTTTTTTTTTTTTTTGACCCTGTGCAAGCATAGGGTGAAGTTCTTCTAAAGTTACCCATCTAATCTAGGAAAAGAATTATCTGTTATTTGTTGCTTTGGGGATGGGAAGGAATGGGAAAGAAAGAGAGATAACTGTCGTTATATTCACTGTCTGAGTAATATCATACAGTGAAGAAGGTTGCTGTTAACAACCTAAGCATCCTTATGATTTTAAAAGAAATTTGTGTGATGTATCATATCATATTGTTCTTGAAACATTTTGCAAATGTTTGGGTGAACACAGCATAAACTAGTTTCTCAAAAGATACTTTTTCTCTCCCAAAAGCAAAATTTCTGTAATCCCAAAACATTTTTAATTAGGATTATCACCCCCACCCCCCCACATTGACCCATTAGAACAAAGACAAGTCTGCTTTGATTTGGAGGCTGATGCATTCTTTCATCACACAGCACAGTGGATTTTGTGAAACCCATTGTTCAAAAGGCCTATTCTCATCACTCTGCTGAGATTTTAAATGGGTACTGAACACAGCCTACCCCTCCCCCCCCCCCCCCCCCCCCCCCCCCCCCCCCCCCACGAAAACCCCCCCCGATTTCCCCCCCC
>Ga0126339_10004037_pt1 | contig 10765 bp, 6 predicted proteins | sample OrbTmetagenome_2_FD_92532 | JGI IMG/M metagenome (GOLD analysis project Ga0126339, IMG submission 92532) | Coral microbial communities from Petempiche,Puerto Morelos, Mexico - Orbicella T R C metagenome | ecosystem: Host-associated > Invertebrates > Cnidaria > Coral | place: Petempiche,Puerto...
CTCTTAAGTATCACATTTTGAAAATACATCAACGTGAATTTGATCGAATGATACTTGTTTTCATAAAGATAGCTAAAAACTAGTTCAAAACAATTACATTTATCCGTATTTAACGCCAACAAACCCAACTAAAGCTGTATTGGCATAAAGCAACATGATTAAAATGACCTACAGTTTAACTTTGAACTGGTTTGGGTCTAAAGTGAGGTTTACACGGGGATTCTGTCACTACGACTCGGACAGGCCGCAGATTATCTACTTGGCGAAACAAGTAGCAAGTGTATTACGGATTTGATACAGCTTTAGATTACGGTTTTCTCAATAATTAGCCAACAAGGAAACAATCGTCCAATAGTTTGTTTACAGTGACGTACTTTTAGGTAAGTGTTTACCGCGCACGCTCACATGCACGAAGTATTGCGGCTGCGTACGTCGTCTAGAACACGATTTTCTTAACAGGCAACTATCGTCGAACAGTTTGTTTACAGTGACTAAATTCAGGTAAGTGTTTACCGCGCATGCTTGCATGCTCGAAGTACTGCGGCTGCGTACTGCTGCCGACTTTCTTCAGTTCTCTCCACTTCAGAATGTCCAAAAGCAAGTCTTTTCATATCGATCAGCTTCTTTACTGTCTCTTCATTTGGTTGCTCGCCATCAATAATGCCCTTCACCGTCTCTTTAACAGCAAACGTCAATTTTCCCGCCAAAGCGTTTATGATTGGCTCGTTAATTCCATGCAGCAGGTGCAGCTCGCGTTTTAGTTCTTGAATGGCTTTGCCAGCCATTTCCTTTGTTTGTTTTTCTTTAGCCTCGACGGTGTGGACGTCCTTAATGCAAAATACAAATATACATTAATGGCTTAATTAATAGAGCACAAAGTTAAGCTTCTAGGAGAGATACTTCTGGTCAATATTGAAAAACTACAGCTATAGCCTCAAGGAAAAACTGTGAGGGATTGAAGTCTAGAAAAGATCATAAAAAGCCGATGTCTCTTGATGATTACTTTACTCGGTTGGAATGGTTGCCTTTGGTTCTTTTCTGATCTCGTACACAGACTGCAGTATCGCTGACATTAGTCGTGGGTCAAAACAAAGTATAAAATAAGGTAAACACTTTCGCCCGATACGTCCGAAGGCAAATAACCGTATTCTACACTGTTACGATATCTAGTTTATCTAGTATGCTAATCAAGAATAACGGGTAGGCATTGCAGAAATGATGAAAATACGAAGGCTACAATAAATAAATTATCAACGTCTTCTTTACCTTGAAATCATGAAACTGAAAACTAGACACGTTCTCTGCCGCTAGAGTAAGGAATTCTCTTAATCCATCCAAAGCTGGCCACAGAGCGGCACTTATCGGCAGGTAGTCGAAGTAATCCTCCTCTCGGGGGACAATACCGTCATGCAACTCCCACTTCCAGGGACAAGGATGGCTGGTTGCTATAGCAATAATAAAGCAAAAGGGTTTTACATTAATCACCAGTTGTACACTGCAGTACAAAATTCGGTTAGAGATCGTTGAATTCGTTTTTGAGTTATTATGCAATCGACCCAAGCGTCTTAAAGGAGGAGAATTGCTACAAGGAAACTTTGCGAGAGGAGGAACATCCAATTCTGTTTGAAAGCTAAGAACAGCGCGCTTTCTTATTCAGTGTATTTTAATCAGGCAAGATCAAAATTAAATATTTCCTTTAACAATGTAGAATTCGAATTATAAGATATCTTTTTAGTTTTTGGAACGCGTCAACACCATAACAGGAGAGTTTGGCCGAGGTATGACTCGTACAAATACCCATGGTAAGGCCAAAGAAACCTGCTTTACCGAAGAGTACCCGGAAAAAACGATTCCTAAATTTGGGTCAAAATTACGCCACATCAGGTCAGTGACTTGATACCGCTGGTAATCAGGGCAGTAGACCTGGCTTCTGATTGGCTAATTGCTAATTTGGTGGTCTTTGTTCCCTTGTTCCCTTCCAAAATTGCCCTATGTTCCCATGTTCCCACACATTTTCGTTATTTGTTCCCCTTTGTCATTTTTCGAATTTTGTTCCCCTGTTCCCCAAAAATGGCTAATGTTCCCTTGTTCCCTTCGATATTTTGCCAATGTTCCCTTGTTCCCCAAAACCCCTGGGAGACCCTCAATGTGCATTGGCTCCCAACAACGAAGAAAGGCAGGGGCAGTGTGAGGAGATGTATAAATATCCTGCAGATGGAGATGGTACTAATCTCTACATGGCTCTCTTTAGGCATGTCCTTACACTTCTGCACTCACAGCATGACTGCCCGACCTATACCCCTCGCTTCCTCAGATCATATGAATATCATAATAATATTCGTCAGTATCACCCACCAGGCTGTACGAATGCTTTTATCCAGTCGAACCCTGGACTCTCATTGGACAAGACAATACTGGGCACCAGCCTCTCTTCCAGCAGCTTCTTGTAAAATGCAGCCCACAGCTCGTCAGTGACGTAATCATGGCCACTGGAGTGCAGTCCATACACGTACATACCAGCTTCAAACAGTTTGACTTCAACATTTTCGATTTCCTCTCTGCGTCCTGCCTTCTCCTCCTTGAAAACAGTCAACATCTTGTTGTCGACAGACAATGCACAAAGTACAGGTTTCTCGGAATGAAAACCGTTTGGAGCGTAACATCCTTTAAACATAAACAATACACAGCATAATTACACTGTACTACATCGGGGAACGTATGTGATTTGGGCTGCTGCCAAGAAAAGCAGTCCCTGAACACGATTAGGTAGAACGCCATGGTGTCGGACTTATGTTCCGCAAAGAACTAAGAAGTGTAAAGAAGAGAGAAGAAGTAGACGTTGGGGAACATGCAATACGCTTGAAAGCTAACTTGAAACCTTCGAGTAAGTAAGTTCCATAATTTTATTTCTAAATATTCTTTAATGATTAACATGCATAGCCAAAGGGGGTTTCAAGAAAATAAAATTCAGTCCCCTGTGGAAAAGCATTCAGCGTACACAGCTGCACTTTGCTGAACTATGGGTACATAATAACACAATATTTGAAACGTTTTTGTACGTATTTTCTACCAATATTGCTCTTCATGAGTACCTGAAACATTGCTGATGTCAATTATCCTGCGGCAGATGATGTGTACCCTCTGAACCACTGTTATGTGAAACGATGAATGTTTACATTGTAACCTTCTAAAAATCATATTTTTTGAAAACAGAAGTTCGACTCACCTGGAATTCGCTCAGAACACAACTTCACTTGTTCAAGAAATCGGTTGTCCCAGACAGCAACAAATTTCTTCATCTCGTCACATGTCACTGAACTCTGTATACATAAAAGCAAGGCCAAAAAAGAGATAGATTTCTTAATTTATCAAACGTGTTAAAGACGTTTTTTTTTCAGATTTAAACTATTCAAGAACCGCATTAGTTTGGAACTGTATGAAAAAGTACGTAGAAGCGAACTAATAATTAACCCACAAAGTAGACGAAATCCAAAATCAAAATACTGTCAAAATAATTACAGTTGACACAACTAAACTGTTGAAGGCAACTGTTGAACTGCAAGAAGCAAACACAAATGGAGAACAGACTACGCAAGTACATGTAAACAATTAAGTGAATCTCACTCACCCTGTTGCTTTTGTAGAGTTTTTCAATCCTTGCTCGATGACGCTGTTCCTGACGCATCAACTGCTTCATACTTCTGTCTAGGTCTTCTGAGTTAATTCGCTTAACAATTTCCTTGACAACTTCCTTTACGGTAGCAGCCTGTTCCTCCATCTCCTCCAAAGAAGCTTGAACACCAAATAAATCTTTCGTACACACTTCTTCCTCGCCAACTTTAATCGAAGGGATACCAAGCCTGAATAGGATATCCTTCAACTGCTGCCAAAGACGTCTCAGGACTTCAGTCAGTTTTTTCTTGAATAGTCTACTGCTTGGATTCTCGCGCTTACTGAGGTAGCAAGGAAGCTCCACCACACGTGACGACCACAGGTCAGGAATACCTTCGCGCCTTTGGTTGTATCCCGCTGCTTGGAGCTGCGCCACGAGAGACTGATTTTCTTCAAGGGATAAAATGCGAGACTGAATAATGCCGTGCAATTCTTCTAGAGGATCGGGACCCGCATTGGAAGGGTGAAGAGAAAACAGTAGCTGAACAATCTCAAGAGTGTGAGAGGCAAGGAATGGCTTGGTGACGATCCCTGATAGCCAACGCCTCAACAATACCAGCATTGGCTCATAGACGTGTGAATTTGACAGCACAGATGGAAGGTTTTCGTGCATGTAAGACGACTGTCTTGCTACAGATACTGCCACTCTCACTGCTTGTTCGTCTCCTTGGCGTGCCAATCCGCAATCTTGAATACTAGCTTGACCATCCACGCTCTTACGTTGCTTGCCGAAGATCTCGGTGAATAGAGCTTTAAGTTTCTGGCCGTGGATTTTGTAAAGGTCGTTCCGTTTTCGGTTATTGTCATGACTATCGCAAAGCTCAATACAAGCATCGACAACTATGTCTCTGATAACAGCATCTTTGGGGTTTTCTTCAGGTTTTCGCACTTTCAGGATGTTGATGAACTCACCCAGCAATCTTGCTAACCGGATTCGTTCTTTGATCAGACTTTCTTTGATTCCTTTCCCTTGTGTCACTTGAAAACCATCGTCAGGAAAAATGACTCTTTTAATAGTCTGTGACACAGATGTAACAAGCCCCAAGGAGTGGGAATTGAGGTCAACAATGGCATCAACATCGCGCGATGTAAGGTCTTCCAGCGGCGTCGTTAGGAATGCTGCACACCAGGAGTCAATCGCCCGAACGGGGAAGCCGTCTGCTATCGTCGTCTCTCGCCATTTGGGCAAACGGTTGAGACCATACGCATCGTCTGGATCGTGCAGTACAATCAGTTCCTTCAACTTGACTAGAAGATCTTCAGACGAGTTCATGCAAACGCGACCAAATGGTTTTAGCAATTGCCAAGCAAATTCAATTTGTGCGGGGTTTAAGGAAGACATCTCGTCTTCTTTACAAAAGGATTGGATGTTTTCTATTAGTTGCAGTGACTGCTGTTCGCATGACCAGAGAGAGACGATCTCCCCGACTGTGACTCCAGCTTGGACATTGAGTTGGTAGAGGGCAAGAATTCGTGTCGTGACCTCAAACGGTAGTCTGCTCTCTAGGAGACTAAGCATGTGTGTTAACTGTGGTTTGAGAAGGCGAAAGCATGGGACTGAAAAAGCAACGTTCCCGAATTGAGTTCTACGTATTATCTGTTTACTTAATCGCATTTTCTCCAGGGTTGTGCTCACTCCAGATTGAAGTTTCAAGAGATCCTCCTTGTCAGCCTTATCTCCTTCCCACTTGCAAGCTTCCAAAATTACCTTTGAGCACTGGCAGGCGTGATGCGGATCTATTCTTGCCCAGTGGAATACTTGTTCTATTGACGAGGCTTCTGACAGAATTGACAGGAAAACATGAACGTAATCATCAAAAAGAGAATAAGCCGATGCACATTCTACCTCACACCGAAAGATTGGTTTGTATTTGCTAAAGACAAGGTCCCATAGCGCAAAGGCATTTTCAGAGGTTTCTTCTTCTTGTGCAAGTACACCCTTTAAGAACTGAATCACTTCTTTTGCCACTAAAACTGGTGTTAAGATGACGCTTTGTGGCACCATGGTTGGAGAGGCATTTCCTGTAGATGCCGAAACACTACCTGTTGTTGACCCAGTGTCTCTGACAGATACACGTGAAGTTGATACTTCTGATGCCGTATCGTTGTCTTGAGATGCAAACGTGAAAACCCCATCTTCACTGATTTGAACGTCAGAAAACGTAAAGCACCTAAGATGGTTCACGACTGACGCCCGTTGAAAGGAAACAAAGCTCAGGTCAAATGCAAGAGCAGCATCTACAGTGGAAAAGGACGAATGAAAAACCAGCCATTCCAGCTCGCAACAGGCAGTTCGTCGTTTAATCCTTTCTCCACGGTTTTCGAAATACTGAGGTCTCCTCATAACCCAATCCTCCACCTTGCTGGTTTTCTTGAAGATGTCTTGCACCCGATAAATAATTTCACATCTCTTTTCTGGGGTGCCGGCACTGTTGTACGCTTTCCAAAGAAGTCCAGGGACTTCCAAAAACGTAAGAACGCGCCACTTTGGTGAAAGTTCCCACTTCATGGCGAGTTCTGTGAGAAATTGGTGCCTTTCCTGTTTGTTGACCGAATTTTGTATTAGATAGGCGTAGTTGAGCATCATAATAGGAATCACTTCTGGACAAATTCCGCGGAGGAATGGCACCAGCTCGTTCAAAAGTTCTAGTACGTCTTCCACAGACATGGATTCCTGGATGACTTCATCTAAAAAAGGCACCAAATGGTCAAAGAACGCTTGATCTAGGTCCTTTAGCGAGCCAATGAAAAGAAACACGTCCATGATGTTATCTGTTGGATATGAGTTGGCAGTCTTTCTGAAGAGTACAGAAGATAGTGAATCGTTTATGCTTGATGGAATTCTCGACAGCTGAAAGAATTCTGTGGGATGTTCCATCACAGTTACGATGCAACTACACTCCAGGCTGATGGCCTCTTCGCTTGATGAAACGGTACTTTGTCGCCCGGACGTGCAAGGGATCAAATTAGTCAAGGCATTGCTCAAGGTCGTTGATGTTAAAATATCGGGTGTGCTAATAACGTCGTCACATACTTTCTTTACCACCAGCATTTTTTCGCAAGGCGATAACACCTCAGTGCCCAGAATGATCCTTAGTGCTTCAACAAAGTTTTCAAGGGGATCGGTTTCCTCAGTGGAACTCTCCTGTGAAGTGGGTCGAAAATCACGGGATGATGGAGCCTTCACTACGCCTTGGCTTGAAGAGTAGACAACACTTTCGACAGTTGACCTTACTTGTGTGAGAAGTTGTGAAATCTCGGACGGAGACCTAAACTCCCAAGCTTGTTGCAGAATACGACAGCAACATTGCGATTCGATGTCTTCTTTGAACGAACCCAGAGATATCAATTCAGCGACTGAAGTAGTCCAGACCTTTAGAACTTCGGTTGAAGGAAGATACCAACGAAGTTGGCTGTAAAAAAGCTCACATAATTCTTTGTCACCTTTCAGAGTCTCAGCCAGTACAGAGAAAAGGAGATCAAAATATTCATTTGCTCTCTCTTTAACGACACATTGATGCATTCCAATTACCTGCAAAATGCGAAGACCACTCAGCAAACCTTTTCCAGATTCCTTCGACATCTGGATTACTTTCACTCTTCTTTTACCGGAAATTGAAACCTTTGACAGCAAAGATAGAAGTTTCAAGACGTCTGCAGGGACGGTGCTGGGTCTCTGTCTGTCAACGAAACGCTGGATGAAGGGAAGAAACTCAAAGAACAGTTCATCCATAAATTCAAGAGTTTCATTTGATAGGATTTTTTCAACGAATTCTTTCAAACCCTTTTTCTCTTGCTCCATGAAGAATGGGACCAAATCATTTAGCTCGCGAACAGCATGTTTCTTGGTGCTAAATTGCAGCCGCGGGCACAAGGCTAGTGATCTGATGACCCCAGTATCAATCACCCAGTTGTGGCCCACCGCGCTGTCCGTAGAACACATGACAAGCCCAGTCATCTCGCTCTTCATTTCTTCTGTGCAGCTTTGCTGAGAAATCCATTCCAACAACTGAAGAGTGGGGTCTTGTTCAAAGAACAAATAAGCTTGGCGTTGTTTGGTTGACACTCGAACGGCTTTGTGAATAAAAACTAACACCTCTGCACGCCGGTGGAACGTAGATGGAAATATCCTTATAAAGTACCAAAGGACCCTGTGCCAAACGCTTATCAAACGAATTATGGGGAGAGGAAGCCATTCTAAGAAATCCAGTGTTCTTTCTGCTCTTTCCTGTGAAACAACTCTTTCGCAGTTTGATTCTTCCTCGTTGAAGAGGTTCAACAAGCATTCCAGCATTTGGTAGCCCGGATCTTCAGAAAAGGCTTCTCTCCAGAACGTCAAAACTCTCTTGACCACTTCTCCGTCAGGAAAAAACGATAAGACTTTAAAGACCAGCTCAAACGCGTTTTCTCGAACAACAAACTCCATCGGCGGTACCATCTTAAAAAAACATCTCAAAAAAAACTTGTCAAGAACCTCCCTAAGAACTCCGTTGCTAATACTCGTCGCCGCCAATAGCCTTAGTGATATTACCGTCACGCCACGATCATTGCCATTGAACTGATTCAAATGGTTGAAGAATATCTCCAACCTTTCCTTGTCATTGGGGAGGCTAACCTTGATGCCTTCTTTCTCCATTTCTCCAAGTGCCCTCGCAAAATAGCAAATGGTGGACTCGTAAGTAAGGTTGCTTCGTAACACGAAACCGCCTAAAAAGAATGGTACAACTTGCTGTGAGCAACGAAGGCGGTCAACTTTTGCTGAAGAGACTAAAAAGGCATTGCTCACATTCGTTAACTTGAGAAGTTTCATCCAATTTGTCACGAAAATTGGAGAAACCACGTTTTCACTCTGTAATATCACTTTTCCGATTGCATGTTGTTGAATGCATTTTATGTTTGCATCTGCAGAAGATAACCGCACTGTTTGCTCGATAATTTCCACAAAGAAGTCGTCGTGCCGCCGCGATTCAAATATCTGCAGGAATTCACCAAAGAAATAACTGGTGCCGTTGAATTGCAAGTTCGTTAAATTGGCTGGATTCTTAGTCTCGTTACTGGCAATTTGAGCGAGCTTCCCTTCTTGAAAAATCTGTACAAGCTCGAGTAACTTGGAAACAGCTGAGGATGACAAGCATTGCTTTGGCTCCGAAGGGAAGCAGAATTTCAAAGCTCTGACGTAATAGTCAAAAGCAACTCGCTTTGACACGTCAGTGGTGTAGCAGAAAGAAAAGCAAATTTCAAAGAGCTTGATCACTTCTTCAAGAAATTCGGCTGAAGACTCTGGGAAACACTCGTGAAGAGGCGACACGCCTAAATTGAAACCCTTAATGATGTGGTTGCCTTCCAAACGCTGAACACGTTCCAGGAAGTTAGCCTGTTGGACTTCATCTTTGAAGGGGAGAGCTGCCAATGTTGTTAGAACAGTCTCCAACTCTTTTGCACGTTTATCAAGGAGATTTGGATTTTGCTGCACAATCCGCTGAATCTGCTGAAGAACGCCGTTTGACAGTTCGGATGATATTTCTCTCTCTTCGTTCATCTTTGCCCGAGAAGAGGACGGATGGATCCTTGGCTGCCAACTTTTCTTGCCCAAAACAGCTCAAAGATTACTTACTATCTTACGTGATCCATATTGTCCTTCAAAATTAAATTGAACACTCGAATGAACAACATAGCCTCTTCAGCACGCGGTAAAGTTTCAGGATAAGCCTTTCCACAAATGTCACGCATAAAATTGCCTAAATATCCGGCTTTCCAGAAATGCTCAAAAAAAATTCTTTAACATCTTGAAAAGACACTCTAAATGTCTCTTGTTTTTGTTTTAAAATAAACCGATTTTGAATCACGTAGGTCAAATATTTCAGAATTTTCTTGTAGTAGCAAAGGAGTAGAGGAAGCAGATTCAGGCGATGTTACCAGCATCCGCCATTTTGGAAAATTGCTGCTTTAGTGCTCTTAGTGATATGGAATATATGTTTCAAGTGGGAAATCGTTGAAATGGATTGTTTCTGGCATTTTTCGTGTTGATTTCCAACTAAACGAAGGCCTGTAACAGGCTACAGGAGATTCAGAAAGACAGTAAAACTAATACCCACGAGAGACTTATAACGTGACTGTCTTTATTCCTCTCTAACAGCCTCATCTTCATGTTTAAATGCAGTTGGAAGATCGACTCCAATCTCGGGAACAATACTACGTACTTAAGGTAATCCCTCTGAAATAAAAGTGACAATAGATTTTTGCTCAAACTTTGTCCACGAATATTTGTCATATGACAACTTCAATTTTGAAATAAAAAAGGGGGTGCCCATGCTCATCAAGGAGCAGTGAGGCATTGAAAATGCCCCATTTTGGCATTATTTAATGCTTATTATAAAAACGCATTCCCAGCAATTGTAAAATCTTTGTGAGCCCAGACTCCTAAGAATACGCATTAAACTACAGTCAATACATTGTGTCGGACACAGCTAAACATTTTAAGTTTGATTCAGACAGAAAGCTTAATCCTTGATTTAAAATTTAAACCAAATTTCTTGACGTGGTTACCGACTGCAAAATAGAAAAGGCCACAGTGTATCTGCTATTTTTCTTATTTATTAAATTTTCAGCAATAGAAATTGGATCAGTCTTTTCTGACGCAAAGCTTATGATTAGTTGATTACAGTGACTGGAAAAAAATTGGGGTGCCCGTGCTCGTTGGTGAGCTAGAGCCATTTTTTCAACTGACAGAGCTCAATATCACGGCAAATCCGTCATGTTTTCAATATGCGCGTGCACGAGCGCGCGCTAATGACGCCATAAATTATGCGCAGTAAGGATGCGCGATGCAAATGTGAGGAATGACCTCAAGGTCATTCCCCAAAATTGCATTGCGCATCCCTACTGCACATAATTTCACGCGTGATATGCGCGCGCGCATTAAAAAATGGCGGCTTTTTCTTTACAGCTGGACCTCGCCATAGAGGTAAAGCGTCATTTTCTCGCAAACGAGTATGGTGACCTATCATTTTTTTCTGTTGTTTTGAATTGAGTAATAAATTTCTCTGTGTAAAATAAATATGGACCAATTCTCAGTGTAGAACAAAAAACAATC
>Ga0126339_10004038_pt1 | contig 10765 bp, 2 predicted proteins | sample OrbTmetagenome_2_FD_92532 | JGI IMG/M metagenome (GOLD analysis project Ga0126339, IMG submission 92532) | Coral microbial communities from Petempiche,Puerto Morelos, Mexico - Orbicella T R C metagenome | ecosystem: Host-associated > Invertebrates > Cnidaria > Coral | place: Petempiche,Puerto...
ACGTACTCGCTCCATCGGAAAATGTCTGGATCGTTTTTGCTGTGTGCAAAGCTGGGCGCGTCTATTGGCTGCAAGCCGTTGTTTGACGAAGTGTGGAAAAAGTACAAATTCGATTGAATGGGACCGTGCGAGAATAACAGAACACTGTCAAGGTGCGGAACTTGGAAAAGATGCTCTGTTATTAGCAGCAAGCCGCGCGGTTCGAATCTGACGGTGCAAATTGGATAAGAAACATAATTATGATGATCACAGTGAGGCATTGTTTTGATAAAATACCGTACATCCCCCCTCCCCCCAACCTTCGCTCTCTTCCCCTTCTAGGGCTCAAGGTACAGGAGACAAGGCAAGAAGGTAGTACGCGTGGAATATCAGAGAGAAGACTGGGAATTATGGCTCCTAGTTGTTTTGCCTTCCCTTCAAAATAGGGGCCCCACCCCCTCTTCCCGCAAAACAGAAAGAAAGCAAATAACAAACAAACAAGAGCATTCTAAAATCATAACAAATAAAACGTTATTTAATATAGAAGGTAATGGAAATTTCTGATGTTTAAAATCCTGATGTTTCGGTTAAAAGTTCGGCCTAAATCAGGTAGAAGTGATCAAAAAATTTCAAAGAGTACGTTATATACTAGGGAAAATGCAAATTTCAAGGCTAGTGCAATTTGATTGTCAAAAATTGTGGGTTTTCTTAGTAAACAATGTTCTCTTTGTAGTTTTCTAATCATTTCCTTCTGATTAAGGCTGAGATTTTAGCGGAAACATCAGGTCTTTACAATTCAATTGTTATATACTTTTTAAACAGAGCGCGGTAACGTTTTATTTGTTATTCTGAATCCAGCTGGTTACAGATCCATTTTAAAAATCATTCAGTTGCAGACTAGTGGTGGGAAATTGTAAATATATTGAGCCATCTCTGAAATTTGTATTGTGTCTTTATTTCTGCATATGTTCTAAACGTTTTGGAGAATACGATATGTAAGGTTGAAATTTGCCACCAGGGTATCTTCCAGATTTTGGTAAATGGCAATCGTTCAGCTCTTTAGCCCAGTATCAAGATAGCAATTTTCGTACTGGTTTCCATGCATTACTGTAAAAGTTGGGAGAATATCTTAGAAATCTACACATTGGGTCTTTGTTGATGTTTCCGTATTTGTCCCGACGTGTAGAATTGAGAATGTTACGATAACCGGAAATCAGGCATCTTGTTCTGGGTGTAGCGGAGGAAAGGGTAAAAGGGTTCCTTCTTTTTCTGGTGAATATTACAAGGAAAAGTTAGCAATGAAACTCTCTAGCGGACTCGGTAGGTTTCAAAAAGGAGTCATCTTCGGTTGGAACGCTCTCCCCTCCCACGCCACCAACCCCCTCTGCACATTCCACTTTTTGAATGGCTTGTACTGTAAGTAGTGACGTCACATGTTACCTGACGTCGTGCAGGCGAGTCCCACTGAAACTAGAACTCCCTCTACTTACAAGCAGTAGCTAATAAAACTTAAACCTTTGACAATTTGATGTCTGGTGAAAAAAAAAATGTCCTTCTGTACTGCTGGGGGCAAAGAACAGCTGCTTCTTGCGTTCTCGTCAAGGTTGAGTGTAAGTTTATATCCATCGACTACATGTTGCTAATTGCCATGACCACAATCACCACCGAATGTGATCGCACCAAATTTAATTTTCTTGCAAAGATCTGCTGTCAACAATAGGACTGTCCGCTACTGTCTTCTGCAATCAATCACCAGTGTCTATAGCTGCGTCTACTCTACGGCGAGGAATTTGAAAACGCAGCTTTATTTCTACGGTTAGGCTTACCGTCCACACGGCTAATCCGTCACGAAAACGTCAGAGATTTGAAATCGCGGGCTTTTCCTTTCCGTGTGGGAGAAGATAAATTTGACACCGGAGCTTTTGGAAAACGATGACTTCACGATATTCATGACCGTGATTTCCCTACCCAAGGGTTTTTTTTTTTCAAACACGAATCCAAAATGACCGGTGATTGTTGCGTTTTCAGATTTCTCCGGCGTAGTGTGGACGGAAAACATTTGATGCGTTTTCAGAGTGAAGCCTCCGTTTCAAATTCCTCCGGCTTAGTGCGGACAGGGTCATAATCCTAAATTCTGTAACTTCCAACAGGCACGATTAGCATCCTCGCATGTAACATACCTGGGTATCAGGGGTGGCTTGACCCACGTTCCATAAATTGGGAGTTTAAGCGACCGCGACGTTGACGCCGAGGTCATTAATAGAGAATTTAAGCATGACGTTTTACGGCAGACGGCAAATGGCAAAGATTACCTCTGATTTCTTATTCGTTTCTTGTAATTATGAACTAAATCGCACTAAAATACAAAAATGTCCCCTACTATCCACCAGAAGTACAAATATTTTTACTCTACTGTAAAGACAGCTGAAGACAAGACGGCAAATTAAAGTTTCATTTTTGCCGTTTGCCGTTTGACGCAACGTCATGCTTAATCTCTCTAATGTGCATAAAACCCGGAAATGCATTACTGTTCAACACATAAGAAGCCAAAGCCTCATTAAAACTGTCAATCGTCCACTGATTTCAAAATTTCTCTTCTGATCTAGACTGTTGGATCTCTTACATTTCTTGTTCAAGTTTATGGCAGTAGATGTGTGATGTAAGTCTGTTATAGCTTCCTACAGTGATCATATAACATCTGCTTCACAGACCTTAACACCCCCAACCCTTTTTGACCTTGAATGCGAATAAATCCGTTTCTAGTCAATTTTCCCACTCGTACATTTGTAAATTTTCTCTTTTGTTCCGGCTGCACGAGGACCAAATACGATTTTGCAACGAATAAATTTTTCGCTTTTGTCTCACAACATTGGGCATGTTTATGTTCCGTTTAGTGTGATCTAGTCGAGAGCTTCTTGTGGGTGGTCATGTGCCAAAAACTGAAATTTAGTTAAAATTTAATTTATACCGAAAAATTGACAGAAACTGAAAGAAACTTCAGGATCCAAACCTGAAAGCCGAAGTTAAAAGGAACCGACAAAATTTAACTTCCGTTTGTCCGAACTCAGTCAAACTGAGGGACTTAAGTACAACCGCGTGAAATAGTTACATGATTTTCAAAAGTTCTGGAAGTCTAGCTGGGGGCTTAGACGTTTTCGAATTCGAAAATTCCACATCGACGAAAAAAGGTTGGCGAATTTGCTCGCAGTGACTACTTAAAGCCAGTTTCGTTTAATTCTCGTTCGACTGCAGGGGCCAGGTTCACGAATTAACGTGATTACAACATTCCAATTGACAGAAAAATCATTGGAAAGCGTTGAAGACTTCGTCCTGTTTGAATCACAAGTAAGTAATCAGCGGGAAGTTGAGTTTCTCGTCGTTCAAGGCATGGATAACGCTATCCACTGGATAACTCACTATCCCGTAGGTAGGATATTTTGCTCAAATGAAAAGGTCACTTGAATGAGCATACAAGAAGAGAGCCTCTTTGACAGAATGGGAAAGTTATTTCAAAGTCGGGCCGGAACATTTCTAAGTATATAATCTGTTAGGTCTAGGAATAAGATAGTTATTCTGGCTCACACTTCTTATCCCATAAGGGACACTTTTTGGAAAGCTTCGTGAACATGTCGATTAGGTTTTCGGGGCACAAACTGTCATGGACCTTGTTCATCATTGTGGCAATGTGATTTTTCCCTCTGTTTGAAAGTCAACCCATTAAGTGATTGACGGATAGGCTGAGACCGTACCTCATCTCAGAATACTCCGGGATAATCCCAGTAATCCTGTCTTACGTACAGCCTCTGGAACTAATCCGATATTTATTTCTCCACAATGCACACAGCTGCATTAGTCAAAATGACACTATAGAGAAAACTATTGTGTGTACTCAGAGCGTTGGCGCTGCCAGAGGGTCTGGCCCTAGCTCTTAATCATGTCTATCATTGAAGATACTTTCTTACATATTTTGTCAATGTGGCTCGACCATGAGGATATGCCGTTAATATACGAAACTGAAAATTGTAGAAATAACTTTTGCGGTGTTCTATATGATCCGGCCTTCTAGCATTGGCTAAGACGCTTTAGTACGGTAATGTTACTTCGAATCTTTCTGACGTCTCCAATACTTCACTTCTTTTATTGCAACCTGGCCTTGCAGTTTCTGGCATTTTGGTAGATTCTTTAGACAGTTATCAGTTTCCATTCGCTTGTATCTGAATTACAAATTGTGGGGAACAGTAATTGACCAGAATATTTGGTGTCATCATTCTTAGTTTGTATTAGAAATGTTTGGGTATTGTTTGTTGTTGTCTGGGTTGTTAACCATTGGATAGTACACGAATCAATGATACGGTAGTTCTAGATAGTATGACAAATGTTGCTCAAACGTTGGTGCTTCGCTTTTGATTTTACCTAGACTAGAACTGACATAAAACAAAAACCTTAACTACATATTTTGAACCAAACTCGACAACAAGCTGTTATTGTCACGGCTAACGGACAAGTCATCACCACACATTTTATTATGATGACGGTTTGGACGATAACTCATATATGAAGGATGGAGGGAGGGGTTGCAAAAAGAGACAGATTTCTCCCCTTTAAACGAAACTTTTAGCATTTTCAACATTTTCAGCTTTGCGAATTAATCGGTCAAACTTGCCACTCGGATCAACAACCAGAGATAAATGTTCAATTTCGAACTTAATATAAATGATAAGCTTAATTTGTTTTGCCCACTAGGTACGTCTTTGGCCACACAGGCAAATTATTCAGGTGAGCCGTCATGTACACTAAAATGGTAGAACGAAGTTCTAAAGTAATTCAGTACTACAAGCAACATCTTAGCATTGCCAAAGCAGTGGAGAACAGGACCGAAGAAGGACGTGCCTACTGCAATCTTGGGATTACTTCCCGTAGGCTTGGTGATCTTAAACAAGCCATCGAGTACCACAAGCAAGAACTTTGCATTGCCAAGGAGCTGGGTGACAGGGCTAGAGAAGGGGCTGCTTATGGCAATCTGGGGAATGCTTATCATAGCGTCGGTGACTTCAAACAAGCCATATGGCACCACAAGCAAGATCTTAGCATTTCCAAAGAGTTTGGGGATAGGGTCGGCGAAGGATCTGCTTATGGTAATCTGGGCAATGCTTATCATCGCCTGGGAGATTTTAAACACGCTATAGATTACCACCAGCAACGTCTTAGCATTATGAAGGAATTGGGAAATAAGGCTGGAGAGGGAGCTGCCTATGGGGATCTTGGCAATGCTTATTTTCGTCTAGGTGATTTTAAACAGGCCATTGAGTACCACCAGCACAACCTTTCTATTGCCAAAGAGGTAGGGGACAGGGTTGGAGAAGGAGCTGCCTACGGAAATCTTGGCAATACACATAATAGCCTCGGTCAATTTCAAGAAGCAGTAGAGTACCACAAACAGCATCTTCGTATTGCAGACGATTTGGAGGACAGAGCTGGTAAAGGACGTGCCTTTTGTAATCTTGGCAACGTTCACGATGCTCTCGGTGATTTTGAACAAGCCATAACGTACCACAAGAAATATCTTGCCATTGCCAAAGAAATAGGAGACAGTGCGGGCGAAGGAACAGCCTATGGCAATCTGGGATGTGCCTTTCGCGGTCTTGGGGAGCACGAACAAGCCATAGTATACTATGAGCAACATTTGAATATCGCTAATGAAGTTGGGGACAGGGCTGGCCAGGCATTGGCATGTTATTTTTTAGGTTATTCGTTTGAATTATTGGGTTCTCTACGTAAGGCTATCGAGTACTATAGGTCCAGTGTAAATCTCTGCAATGACATGCGAGCTCTTCTTTTCTCCGAAGATGAGTGGAAGATAAGCTTTCGCAGTTTATATCAACATGTGTACACTGCTCTGTGGACTACTTTACTCAAGATTCAAGACACTGACGAGGCTTTGTGTGCTGTTGAGCAAGGACGAGCACAGGCTTTGACAGATCTCTTGAACTTCCAATATGGCTTTAGGGTGCCTCCATCAAGCTCATTTGCACACAGAGAAACCCTCTCTTACCTCTTAAGAGATGTGTCTCAACTAATAGTATTTGTAGCACTTGAAGGAGACACAATCAATTCTTGGGTTTTCTGCAAGGGAAATGGAGTTCAATTTAGACAAAAGAAGATAGACAATATACCTGCAGGTGAAGATGCTACAACCATGTTACAAAATTTAATGAAAACATCTTTCGGAGAAAATGGCATTGGTTTGCCGGTTAAATGCGAGAATCGTTCATTGGATGAGCTAAGAGGTGACGAGGGATTGCTGCTTAATACCCATTCTTGTCAGGATACGTTGCATTCCACATCATTCTATGACAATAATAACCAGTCTTTGCGACAACTGTACGATATTGTCATTGGTCCTTTTGCAGACCTGCTTGTAGGGAACGAAATAATCATTGTTCCAGATGGTCCATTGTGCATGGTACCTTTTGCGGCATTTGTAGATCCGGATTCCAGGTACCTAAACGATTCTTTTAGGATCCGCATTGTCCCCTCGCTAACTAGCTTAAAACTGATCAAAGACTCTCCGCACGACTACCACAGACAGGACGGGGCGCTGATTGTGGGAGACCCATGCGTAGTGGAAGTTACCAACAAGCGAGGTAAGCCCATTTTGTCGCAGTTGACACACGCCAGAATTGAAGTAAGGAAGATAGGAGAAATACTCAACACTCCACCCCTCATTGGAAGAGAAGCAACGAAAGACAAGGTGTTGAAACAAATCTGTTCAGTTGAGTTAGTACACATTGCAGCACATGGGGACGCACGAACGGGTGAAATCGCCTTGGCTCCAAATCCCGGATGGACTTCCAGAATCCCTAAAGAAGAGGATTATATCTTAAAAGTGGCAGATGTGCAAGCTGTTCAATTGCGAGCAAAGCTTGTTGTGCTAAGTTGCTGTCATAGTGGTCGGGGGACAGTTACTGCTGAAGGCGTGGTTGGTATCGCACGAGCTTTTTTGGGTGCAGGTGCTCGTTCTGTTCTGGTTTCACTTTGGGCAATTGATGACAAGGCCACCATGGAGTTTATGATAAGGTTTTACACAAATCTGAGTTGTGGGTATAGCGCCAGTTTATCCTTAGATCGGGCTATGAAATCTCTTAGAGTGACAGAGAAGTTTGGCGCCGTTAAATACTGGGCTCCATTTGTACTCATTGGTGATGACGTCAAGCTCCACTTTGGACAAAAGGAGTAAGAGCTTTGTAAGTAGCTACAGGAGCCGATGACCTTTGGTCTTGAAGTACTGATATATGTAAAGTAATGAAGCTCAACACTTTGTATGGACGCCAAAAAATCGCTCAATCTTACAAAGGACCCAGGACCCAGTATGTTCATAATAGACGCATAATGTTCATAATCAGTTTACAGTCGAACCGTTATAAGCGTCTGTACACGTAACTGTTTCTTTGGCTTTTGTTAGCGTTATGGAGCGTATTATAACCACCATTGTTCTACTTTTTCTCCAATTGCATTTGTTTGTACTTATATTTGATAAACTGAAAACTGGACCACGCCCTTCGTTGTCTTCGGGTGAACCTCTATTAAACAGCCACCTCTATTAATTGGCTAGCCTCTTCCAGGCGTTCAGTTAGTTGGGGCGCAGCGCGAAAATCAGCGCACCAAAATATAAAAAAGGCGCGGCGAGAGCAAGCGCCGCGCTTTTTCTATTTTTTCGCGTGCTGTTTTCCGCGCTGCGCTCCAACTCACTGAACGTCTAGAAGAGGCTATTAAGCGGCCAGTTGTCTCGTCCCCGTGAGTGGTCGCTCAATAGAGGTTCGACTGTACTATAAAATATACCTTTTGAAATGGTCAATTATTTTCGTTCTCAAAATATTTTTCGGCTGTCTCAGGCAATTGACCATGCACAAAATCATTGCAAAGTCAAATTACGGAGTCAAGTTAGTCAAATTAGGGAGTGAAGTGCGTTGCTTGTGTCCTGCTTAGGTTTTGATAAGTTCACTTTCAAGTATAAAACACCAGTAAGCGGCTTATTAGATTATGAGCTCGAGATTTCTATTGCGTGAAGTACAACTATCACCCATAGAAATGGAGAACGAATAATCTAATTGTTTTAGTATAAATCTGCTAGTCGTTCAAAACTTTATCTAAATCCCTCACAGACACTTCGAAAACGCCAAGAAGCGGCCGTCATTTTGTCAACAAGGGCACACTGCTACGCTACTCACTATCTGTCACAGAATAGATAGTGGGTAGCGTAGCCAATCAGAGAACGGCATTCGTGTAAGAACGCTAATAGATTTATACTTATAGTGTATATTCCACATATAAAGCCTTCTTTACATCGTAAAATTTCGAAAGAGGGCCTCCGTTTTTACTATCTAAGGCACCAACTGGTCAAGATGCAAAGATAATAACGTTTACTGTTATCTTGGCAATAGTACACGCGCGGGTATGGTTGTAGCCCATCTCACCGATCAGCCTAGAAAGACCTACTTGTGCAAGTTAGTTTGCTGTGTTTTGATTGAAACTTGGACCGAGACGTTTCAGTCAGTGTTTGAAAGGGCGATCAGCAAATGGTTGGCTGACCCCACCGATGTGCGCCATAATTATTTTTGTGGACATAATATATGTAAACCGTATGTTTTCGACATGTTATCATGATAATAATTTCTCTTTTCTAGTTTTCAATTAGCCTTGTAGATATCATAGCCTGCGTGCAGGTGACTACTATTGCCTTTGTTTCACAAATATGACCGTTAAAAAAAGTGGTTAGCAGGCAGTGGAGAGTAACAACTGTTCCATGGCCATGGGCACCCATTTCGCTTTCATGGTGTTATCAGTAGAGCCGTGAACATGGCTCCCATCATTGTTTTAGCCAGACAAATTTTCTGTGAAGGATAGGAAATGACCATTTATTATTTGGCTTAATGGCAGGTCCTTGAAATCAAGCTGTTTCCTTGCTAGCTGCCAGTGTCAACACTCTGCATTTGCCAAGGTGGATTAAGTATCCAAATTGATATATGACCATCTGTTAAGAAGTTAGACCAGAACTAAGTCCCAAAAGTCGCAAGAGTGATCAAGTCAGATGTAACCATGTAATATCAATACACACTTTATCACACAGGTAATGAGAATGTACAAAATGGCCACCAATGGTAAATAGTATTCATGCTTAAGCAATTCTCCCAACTGTCATTTGTAAGAAATTTATCCAGGACAATAAGAATTATTTTTATGCTGACATCAGGGATTACAAAAAGGTTAACTGCCATAGGTCTTTGCAGTCAGTGGACACTCACCATCTAGCTAGTGTCGGGGACGAGAGAGGTGCAGTTGCTTAATAAATCAGAGATTGGACTCCTGTCTAAAATGGAGGGTTAGCCTGCAGGCAAGGCACTTAACTCTTGCAAAGTCTCTCCTCATTCAGTAGTGCAGCAACCTGACAAAGATTACGGGTCAACTGGGATGGAATTTGGGGGATGGTATCCCTTGAGTTCGAATGTACAGTTGAGAACCTACAATCGTTAATTTGCCGCTGTAACACCTTTAACAAGACATCGCATATACTTATGTTCTGTATCAATCCGGTATATGATTGGCCCCATCTGCAGGGGTAATGCGCTCAGGCCTTCGATACAGAGTACGTTCCCTATTTTTTTTTCCAAAGGGTTTTTTAGGGTTTTCGTATCGGGCAGCCGCACGTCAATTCATCGCCAATATATTATTGGGGTTATTCTTGCTCATATATATTATCCCCAGCCATTTTTACTTCAAGCGTTAGCATGGCTTTGAGTAGATCTCCTCTACGAACGTATCTTCTATAGATATATACATGGTTACTTCTACACTACAGTAGGTCATAGGCCGATAGACAGGATTATATTCAAAATAAAGCAATATCATTAAGCTGCAATTGGTAGTTTTACCAAATTCAATTTCCAGTTAATGGTCTGGTCTAGACCAGTCTGGTGCTGATTGACGTACATGGTACGACATACAATGGTGATAGAAATTGCATTGGGATAGAACCTGACTAGTAAGACATTGCGTCTTTCAGGTTAAGGAAAAGATAATGAACTGATTTAAGCAGATTCTGGAGCTCCAAAAGAAAAACAAACTTCCTCATTGTACTGAAAAGGGCACTATTATATAAATATGTTGTTTTGTGCTTGGGAAGATTCTTGCCTTGCATGTATCTGCGGCGGTTAAGTCTTCGGGTAGCGACTTCCCCCAGGCTTTGGGCAGTGTTTTGCCCCTTTCATTTGTGCACCTCCCAATAGCCTTGTCCGATCCGGTGCTGGCTTCCTCAGCACCTGGGAGATAAGTGAGGCTTTCAAGGTCACGCGTTCAAATTTTACCTGCCTATTGGCAGGTCAAATTTGTCCGTTTTGTCTTGTCCGTTTCCAGTGCAGGTAGTGCTGGTGATAAGTGAGGCTTGGAAGGTCAGCGTATTTGCCGTTATTATATTGTGATCAACTTGACCTGCCGTTACTCTTGTCCGTTTCCAGTACGGTAGTTCAGGTGACAAGTGATGCTTTTAAAGGTCACGCAAATCAAAGTCGCTTCCCATACCAAATGCAGGGTTGTGTCCCCCCCCCCCCCCCCCCCCCCCCCCCCCCCCCCCCCCACCCACCCCTCCCCCCCTTCTTTTTTTTTTTTTCAGGGTGGGTTTGTCGGGTAAAAAAGATTTTGTTAAAAAGGTCAACAAAAAAAAGCCCCCTCCCCAAAAAAAAGGGGGGGTTGGCCCCCCCCCCCCCCCACATTACGCCAAATGATATGTGGC
>Ga0126339_10004039_pt1 | contig 10764 bp, 9 predicted proteins | sample OrbTmetagenome_2_FD_92532 | JGI IMG/M metagenome (GOLD analysis project Ga0126339, IMG submission 92532) | Coral microbial communities from Petempiche,Puerto Morelos, Mexico - Orbicella T R C metagenome | ecosystem: Host-associated > Invertebrates > Cnidaria > Coral | place: Petempiche,Puerto...
ACCAAAAATTTTATTTGCCATTGGATTGAATGCCTTTTTATATGTTTAAATAAAACCATTATTTAAAGGATTAAACATATATTGCAAGGATTGAATTTTGCTACAAACGGCTTGCCATACACGTGCCAAAGTTCAGTCGAGTGGAACAAATTTCGTCGCGTCCCAAGCTCAACTGAATGCAATTCCTTGATCTCTGTTTACCGTGTAACATTTCATTTTATTCAGTCTCCATTTCTGTTGGTTAAAATCCCACAACAACTAGCTTTGCAAAGTGAATTCTTAATGCTCAGAACGTTCTTCTTTTCGCTCCGGATGATAGTCCGCTCAAGCTCCTGACGCATAGGTCACGTTAATTTTAGTCGCCGAGCTGGCGACTTGCGTCCTAATTAAGTCGCCAGCTCTAAAATTCTAGTCGCCATGGCGACTAAAATTGTCGCAACTTGGAGGGTTGTCCGACCATTAAATAAGTTGACAGCTGGCGATGTACATCGGACTTTGTGTAAACAAAAGCAAACTTCTGCTTTATGTGCGACGAACGGTGACAAAAACACGTCATATCGGCTTTTGGACCTGCCTTTTACAGCAAATAAGGTTAGAACATTTGGAAATTATCAGCTCTGAGTCTATTTCAACTTAATATAGCTCAAGACATGTGGCGCGTGCTAAAATATATGTCTAACCGGTAAATTGAAATTTGACGACGGATGGTCAAATATCTGCATTTTTAACGTACTTTGAAATGCTCTCGCGTCGCTCACAATCATTTGCCCAAAGAAATTTTTACAGGAATCTGTAGACCATCCTTCTGCGATTCAACCACCAGAAGCTTGATCCATTTGAAGGTTTCGCACATGGTGAAAATCAATTATTTTTACGAAGTACTTTTAAGTGCATGAAATACATGTCTTCGAAATTTAATTATTTTGCACCGAAAAAGAAAACACAGTATTCCCTAAAATCAACCCAGTACACATTTAAACATTGCACAAAAATATTTGAGTGTTTTAAAGACAGAAGAATAATGTGGTTTTGCATGCGAGGCTCTCAAACTTGTCTAACAAAATGGTGCGTCAAATGACGATTTTAACGGAATTTGGTAATTTGCATATTTCTTTGAAATAAAAGGATATTTTGCCAAAAAAACTATCCAGTAGTTTTTGTCATGCGCTAGCCTATCTACCGTAAGAATATGAGCGAAATCGAATTTTCGACCCTTGCCGAGTTATTTTCCATATTTATGGACAAGGGACTCTTAACCTGTATTGGCTCAGATGCTGTAGATGTGTACAAAGGCTTAGAATTCGAAAATGAAGACGATAAGAAGGACATTGATATTGCTCTCCAAAAGCTACAGCGTTATTGCATCGGAGAGACAAACAAAATCTACGAGAGATATCGATTCAACAAGAGAGACCAAGAGCCAAACGAATCTCTGGATGCTTACGTCACGGCACTGCGCACGCTGGCTAAGACATGTAACTTCGGAGTGTTGGAGAACAGTCTAATTAGAGACAGGATTGTCACTGGAGTAAGAGAAAATCAAGCGCGCAAGAGGCTCCTACAAGTCTCCAAACTCACACTGAAGGAATGCATTGATATCTGTAGATCATATGAGACCTCAAGCCAACAATTGAAAGAAATTAATCAGGAGGAAGTCAGCGCCATTAGTCAGTCCAATGAAAAGAAACCTCTGTCCCCCAGAGGAGAGAGAGAAATCCGCTGCAAGTTCTGCGCCAAAAACGCATGTCTGGAACAAGCTTAAATGTCCTACATGGGGAAAGACTTCCTCTAACTGTGGAATTCAAAACCACTTTGCGGTGGCCTGCAAAACCAAACCGCCTCCACCCAGTTTGACCATATCCTGGACATGTCCGCAAGCCAGTGCATGCAGTGGAGGATTCCGACTTTCATGAATATGTTGCTTGTGTCGACGTCAAGGAACAAGTCTGTGCTGTGGAAAATCCTGATCGTAAAGACAAACTGCTTGCGGTAATGTTATTAAATAGTCATCGAGTCCCACTCCAACCGGACACTGGTGCGACAGTGAACATCTTACCTGAAGAGTCTTTCAAAGAAGTATATGGTAAAGGCAGTCTATCCCTGCTGGACAATGCAGAAGTAACTCTTGTTATGTACAACAAAACTGAGGAGAAGCCGATTGGCAAGAAACGTGTCCAAGTTGTGAACCCCAGAAATGGAAGAAAATACAGTGTGGAATTCGTAGTTGTAAAAGGCAAAGGCAAGCCTCTGCTTGGTTTACGAGCCAGTGAGCAAGTGCAACTCATCTCTGTGGTCCGACAAAACATCATGGCTATTCAATCTGAAAAACCATCACAGAGCAAAACACCACTTACAACAGAATCTATTCTCAAAGAATATGCTGATGTCTTCAGAGGAGAAGGAAAGTTAGAAGGTGATCTCCACCTAGAAATTGACCCGAATGTACCACAACTCCCAACAAGAAAGGTGCCAATCGCCATTAAAGAAAAGCTAAAAGAGGAACTGAATCGTTTGGAAGGCCTTAATATCATCACACCAGTAAATGTTCCTACCTCCTGGATATCAGCAACTGTCGTCACCTTGAAGAAAAATGGCAATGTCCGACTGCGTGTGGACCCCAAACCACTTAACCAAGCCCTTAAACGCAATCACTACCCGCTGCCGACAATCGAGGATGTCTTTCCTGAGCTCTCAAATGCAAGATGCTTTACTGTAATAGATGCCAAAAATGGGTTTTGGCATGTGTCCTTGGACGAGGAAAGTAGCTACGACGAGGAAAGTAGCTACACAACTACATTTGGCACTTCATGAGGAAGATACAGATGGCTCCGAATGCCATTCGGCATCTCACCGGCCCCTGAAGAATTCCAGCGAAGACTGGATCAGGCATTAGCAGGACTGAATGGGTGCAAGGCGATCGCTGATGACATCCTTGTATTTGGATGTGGAGCTAACGATGAGGAAGCAGTAAGAGACCATGATGAAAAACGCATTGCTCTCCTTCAACGCTGCCGAGATAAAGGTGTGAAGCTTAATAGGGGAAAGCTGCAGCTAAGGCTCAAGGAAGTCGCGTACATGGGCCATGTGCTCTCCGCTGATGGGTTACAACCTGACCCTGAAAAAGTCAAGGCAATCAAAGAGATGCCGACACCGACTGACAAACAGAGCATCCAACGCCTCTTAGGGATGACTAACTACCTACAGAAGTTTGCCCCGAGACTTTCAGAGATCACGACTCCCCTACGCGAGCTCACCAAAAACGACAACGAGTTCCTGTGGGATGAGCAGGTTCATGGTGCAGACCTGGAAGAGACAAAGAAGATCCTTTCTACAACTCCAGTCCTAAAATACTTTGACCCAGGTGCCACGCCCACACTACAGTGTGATGCCTCCATGCATGGCGTGGGAGCATGTCTAATGTAAGATGGACATCCAGTCGCATATGCATCAAGTTGCCTGACCCCTACAGAGGTCCAGTATGCGCAAATCGAAAAAGAGTTATTGGCCATAGTATTCCCAATGGAGAAGTTTGAAACCTATCTGTATGGAAGGAAAGTGCTGGTTGAATCTGACCACAAGCCTCTGGAAGCAATTTTCAAGAAACGCCTCTTAAATGCGCCCAAAAGGCTACAACGAATGCTCCTTAGACTCCAACGCTATGAGTTTGAAGTTTCTTACAAAAAGGAATCTCCCTTCTTATGGCTGATCCCCTAAGTCGTGCATATCTGTCGCTTAAGGAAGCCACTGAGGATCAGGAAGACGTCATGACAGTCTCAGAATCAAGGTCTCCAACAGAGATAGAAGCAGAGCAAGTAAACATGCAACGGTATTTTCCAGTGAAAGATGAAACTCTCTGCCAAATCCAAAACCTTACTCAAGAAGATGCTATCCTCAAGACCCTCTCTGGCGTCATTAAACAAGGCCGGCCAGAAAGTAAGCTCCATCCCCCACCGGAAGTTCAAGACTACTTTCCTTTCAAAGAAGAACTTACACTTCAAAATGAAGTTATTTTCAAGGGAGACCGTGTTGTCATACCGTTTCAAATGAGAGCAGAGCTCAAAAGAAAGCTACACTCCAGTCATCTGGGAGTACAGGCATGCCAGAGACGAGCAAGGGAAGCTTTCTACTGGCCTGGTATGTACAAAGAGATAAAAGAATATGTCTCCAAGTGTCAAGTCTGCAATACGTACCACCAAGGGCAGCAGAGGGAGCCCATGATCTCACACCCAGTACCATCAAGACCATGGCAGGTCCTTGCTGTTGATCTCTTTGAGCTCTAGGGCCAGGACTACCTTGTCACTACTGACTATTACTCAAATTTCTTTGAGGTCGACAAGCTTGTTAGTAAGACATCTAAAGAAGTAATTGAAAAGCTCAAGCCTCATATGGCCAGACATGGAATTCCGGACAAGATAGTAGCGACAATGGCCCCCAGTTCAACTCACAGGAATTTAAGAACTTCAAAGATTTATATGAGTTTGATCATGTCACAAGCTCTCCTACCTACCCGCAGTCAAATGGCAAGGCGGAAAACTCGGTAAAGACTGCGCAGCGAATCATGCGTAAGGCCTTAGAGGTTGGCAGTGACCCCTACTTGGGATTCCTTGACTTCCGCAACACCCCCACAGAAGGACTAGGCACATCGCCAGCTCAGCGCCTCTTTCGCCGACGTACCAAAACACTCCTGCCCATCGCTGGCAGACTACTAACACAACCCGAATTTGACACCACTTTCCAGCTTCTTCATGCCCACAAGAACAAACAAGCCTTCTATTACAACAATGGCACTAAAGAACTCCGGCCACTTGAACCAGGGAGCACCGTTCGTAGCCATCCACCCAAGTATAGTCATCAATGGACCCAAGCAACGGTTGACATACAAGTTGGTGTACGTTCATACCAAGTAATCACTAACGACGGAAGGGTGTATCGCAGGATCCGCCGACACCTGCGTCTCACAGCTGAAGTCCCAAAACAATCACCACCTGGCATTGAGATATCTAGCTCCGATCCTGGTCCCCCGCCCTTGACCAAAGTTGAACAGGTACCACCAGTAGCTGAATCAATGCCCCAAGAGGTGGTCAAACCACAAGCAGCACCAAGCCCTCAAGCTGATGACGTAACAAGTCCAGAAAGATGTAGCGCCCGGGGAAGAGTCCTACGAAGACCAGCATACCTCAGTGACTACGCATGCTGACACTTTTCCTATGTTGTTCATGTTCCCCGAACAATGACTCTAAGAAACAATTTAAGTTCCTCTTTCTTTATTCTTGCTTCTTTTGAACAACGAAGGGAGATGTAACGATGTTAATTTATGCATATTAAGTTAATTTATACAGTTTAGTCTACATCCGGGATCCTAGATGTGTTCGCTCGCTTCACTTGATGTACACTCGGCTTACAAGGGTAAATGTTGTGTTTAGATGTTTTGATGCTTCGTTGTCTGTCCTAGCGAATACGTTACAGGAATCAAGTGACTGGCGTTGGTTTGTGATAAAAAAAAAAAATTGCACTTTTTCTGAGAGATCCAAAGGAGTGATAAACAGGATGTCTATGCAAACAGCGAAGAGTACTTCACGGGCGAACATTGTTCAGTTGTGAAGCCACGGTGACTTTTTGCTTAGACAGCAGCTCTCTGAAATAAAAACGAATAAAAATTTCGAAATTTCCAAAGGGATTAAAATATGCGAATCAAGGAAATCAGCTTGTGGAATTTGAGAATCGTCACGGTTATACATTTTATAGACTAACGGTTTGCGTGACATCTTGAGCCGGATAATTCTTGTGTTACGTTATGGCAGGTGTCATGTCGTGTGTTCCGGTATCGAAGTGAGGTAAGACGAAAACTATGTAAAGCTTTTTTTTTTTACTTTTTGTTGAAACAGGAACAAAGCTAAATCCCAGAAATATTTACCCGTATAATTCCCAACACTAAAGACACCGAAATAAAAATTGAGAGGAGAGTACAATTTCTGCTCTCAGACGCGCTGGCTAGCTGTGTCTGATCCTGTCTGCTCGATTCAACATCGCTTTTCCGTTAAATATCGTTCATATCTATTCTTTGCTTATATATAAGCTGAAATAGAAAATTAAAAGAACAATTTCAGTATTTGAAAACGGTAAAATTGAAGATTTTTCGTGGAAGAAAAAGTCAGCCCGTTGTTTCGTGTCAAGTCGTGACTAATCCCACCCTACGAGCAGAGCCTCTTAAAGCATATGTAACGTAAAGGCTGGTTTTCACTAGAGCATAAGCACAAGCACAAGCACAAGAATAAGCACAAGTACAAGTGAAAACAGCCACGACATAAACATAAGCATAAGCAGAAACATAAGAAGAACGAACCCACTTATTTGTCTTGTGAAGTTTTCACCAGTAACGCGCTCGACATAAGCATAAGCACAAGCGCAAGAAGAGGCTGGTTTTTACTAGAGCATAAGCATAAGTACAAGTGAAAACAGCCACGACATAAACATCAGCATAAGCAGAAACATAAGAAGAACGAACCCACTTATTTGTCTTGTGCAGTTTTCACTAGTAACGCGCTCGACATAAGCATAAACATAAGCACAAGAAAAACGGAACTGTTCGTTTAAGAAATTTAAGAAATAAAAATAAGAGTTATTAAAAAATTCACTGTGACTGTTTATATGGCTTACTATGATTTTGCGAAACGAAACGAAACGAAATGATTAAAGCTGTACTGAAATGAACATAACAAGTATCACAACAGTCAGATTCCTCCGTGCGATAACCGTAAACAAGGCATAAAACAGCGGAAGTGCAGAATATGAAAATTCGAAAATCTGTATTTTGCGAAACGAGCTCTTGGAAGACTGTGTCGATATGTAACTTATCTATTCCGATTCTTTAACACTTTTCCTAGATACAACTCGATGCAGTGATGATTTCTGAACAAAGAGTTTGAACCAAAAGGTCAGAAGTACCGCGTTTCAGCAAATCACAGATCTGTAGTTTGCGAAACGAGCTCTTCGAAAACTGTAACGATATGTAACTGATTTCTTCCGATTCTTTAACACTTTTCGTATACACAACTCGATGCAGCGATGATTTTTGAACAAAGAATTTGAGCCAAAAGGTTGGAAGTGCCCCGTTTCGCAAATTAAAGAACCGAGCGTGGAGTACGTGACTAACATTACTTGTTTCGTTACCAAGGTGATAAGGCGAACGATGTTCCATTTCATTGCCTGGAGAAAAAAAAAACACTCTCGTTCGTTTCGCTGTAAAAAAGCAAACAAATAAATGATAGATAGTAAAGATAAAAAGCCAACTGATCAAGAATTTGTTCCGGGGTGGAGGGAAGATTTTGGTCACATGCTAGGCAACGAATTCTTGGAAAAGGTCGAATTTCATTTTACTCACGTGCAGACGGCAAATGTCAGTCACGTACTCAGCGCTCGTCTCTCAAAACACAAATCTGCAGTTTGCGAAACGGGGTACTTCTGACCCTTTGGTTCAAACTCTTTGTTCAAAAATCATCACTGCATCGAGTTGTATCTACGAAAAGTGTTAAAGAATCGAAAGAGATAAGTTACATATCGTTACAGTCTTCGAAGAGCTCGTTTTTTCGAATTCAATATTCTACACTTCCGCTGTTTTATGCCTTGTTTAGGTTATCGCACGGAGGAATCTGACTGTTGGAATACTTGATATGTTCATTTCAGTACAGATTTATTCATTTCGTTTCGTTTCGTTTCGCAAAACACAGTAAGCCGTTTATTGCTGATTTTCAGTGTCACGCAATTCAAAATAGATCAAAATAAAAATCAAAACCGATCAATAGATAAAGTCCAGAATCTGGGAAATGAAAGAAGGTAAATATGCAAATACTCTCGCCAAAATTCTGGTCACAGCAATTTTTCTTATGCGAGATGTGCGGAGAAATTTTTTACCCAAATTTATAGAGATTTGTATGGAGACGCCATGCTGGTGCCCACCCTTATGGGCACCGACATGGCGGACGGAAACCAACAGAAACATCTGTCACTGAGTTTTGCTCCAAAAGCGTGAATTTAACCCTCGAGGAACTCTCAAACATTAAAATATTACTTTTTCTAAGACATGAACTGTTCAGATAGCCAAGTTCCCCGAAATAAGTCACTTTTTAAACCATCATGACAGCTCTCTAGGCCGTCATGTAAATGCCGTGTCACGCAAAAGCTTAGAAATTCAAGCGTAGTGTATCACAAAACCAAGAACCCATTCGGAGCGAAAATTTGTATGAATATTAGCTTTCAGCTGCTCTTACACATCATTGAAGTAAAATCTCAGGAAGATCAATAGTTTTGTAGTTCGAATTTTAGTGACGTCATGTGAAAACCAGTTATATCGCGTATATTTCATTCAGTCCAAATGGTATATTCAACTCACGATTTTCATAGTTAGCAGTTCACTCTTAGAACAAAAAAGTAAAGAGCAGTCCAGTTTTGACCATGTCTAAATAAATTACACCTTCGGTTTCCTTGGAAAGCCTTGTTAAACAAACTCAAGCTTTGCTTTCCAAAAATAACCAACAGAAAAAAAACATGGCCGCAGTTGCACGTGGAATTGGCGAGACAGGCAGCGCTGTGCAGTTAAATGGCTTTTTAGGGAAACTATTTTATTTTTATAATTTGTTTTCTCAAAGTGTAACTTTACCTGTGTATTTATTTGTTTCTTTACTTGTCAATCTACAATTTTTTATCTTACTATTTTTCAGCGCTGAAATTGTTCAAGGTTTTAGTTTGAACTTCATCAATCAAATTGCGAGAACTTTAGGACGCCCAGTTGACAAGTTGTTGAATGGTTCAAGGGTTAATTCACACGGGCAGTCTACTTTTGGAAAGCAAAGCTCGAGTTTGTTTCGAGGCAACACGGCCTTCCACATTCTCGTCCCCAGAGGCCGCGCCGCGGCCTCTGGGGACGAGAAACAGAAGGCGTAATTTCTCACATTTTCTAGACATGGTCAAAACTGGCCTGCTCTTTACTTTTTTTTCCTAAGAGTGAACTGCTAACTATGAAAATCGTGAGTTGAATACACCATTTGGACTGAATGAAATATACGCGATATGAACAGTCCACTTCAGGCGGTGTGAATTTTCTAACAATTACTATTTTTATTTCTTACATTTCTATTTCTGAATTTATATATGTATCTAAGTATTCTTTTAATTTACTTTTAATTTTTTTTTATTTCTATGTTTTTTAATTTTTGGTTTTTAATTTGTTTTTTCGTACTTTCCACGACGCACTCCGCGTTTTCGGAACAGCCGACCACTGAACCTGAGGCATGAATTAGCAAAGCTAATCATGGTATTTGTTATATAGTTACACAGCATATAAGATGTTGGATTGCTGAGATTAGAAACTTATCTGAACAATCCAACAAAGGCTGTTTAAAAAAAAGTAGATGCCTGATTTCAGTTCAGTGGAGAGTTCTTTGACACCTTGCTTCCATGTAATCGCTAAGATGGCGCTGTACCTTTATTTAAAAGAGAGAATTTTACACATTTTTCAATTTTGAAGGAGATAATATTTGGCAGATTTTAAGGCTGCTCAGTTAAGAGTTGTGCTTTGGAGAGATTTTAAGGTTTTTGGATTTTGGTATTTATTCTTTTATTTATCCAACCCAGGCAACCGCACAAATAAGATACACTCGGTGATTTATCTGTGTGTGTGTTTGTTTTTTTTTCGTTTGTTTGTTGTTTTTATCCATTTGCTGTTTCAGTCTAGGAGGGGAGGAAACGGAATAAATATAACAAATGAAATTAATTTGTTCTATGTTTCTTCATTCTTACTTTAGTAGATTTTGTTCGGCTAACCGGTCATTAAGGTAGTCCATAAAGTGAGAAAATGTTATGAAAGTCATGATCAGTTTTGAAGTATTTAAGGATTTGACACCATCACTGAACTGAACTTCCTTACTTTGTTTCGCTTATATATTTGTAACATCTCAGTTTTCTTAGTTGACTGTATGTACTCACTCAGCAAACCCAATTTGCGCTGAGATTCTAAAGGCTGGTTTTCACTAGCGACGGAGTCGTAGTCGGAGTCGTAATCAGAAGAGTAGAGCGATACGATCTAGTGAAAATCAAACCGACGGAGTCGGAAGCACATTCGTTCCGATTATGACTCCCTCGCTTACGATCAAGTGAAAACTGCATTGTCGGAGTCGCAAGCAGAAGCTGAAGAATAAATCAATCACAATGCTCGATACCGGGCCTTGTGACTGGTTGGTTCTTCCGCTTCTGTTTCGGACTCCGACAACGTAGTTTTCACTGGATCATAAGCGACAGAGTCGTAAACGGAATCGGAAGAAATGGAAACGTTCTGATTCTTCCGACTCTGATTCCGTCGAGCTGATGACTCCGCTTCTGACGACTTCGACTTTCGATTTTCACTTGGTCGCAAGCTCTCTACTACTCCGACTACGACTCCGACTTCGACTCCGTCGCTAGTGAAAACCTGCTCGTGTGTGATGATATACATATTGTATTTACAAAGTATGGAGATTCCCCGTTTTGTTTGTTCAATTTATTCGGTTTGGTGAAATGCTTGGGTCAATTTTTGTGGGATTATGCAATATGTTGCGTAATGATGTGAAGTATATGTGAAATAATTCATGTTTGAACTGTGGTTGTAGGTGAAAGTGAAGAATGATCATCGCAGTAAATTTTCCAATTTAAGCAATTGGAAAGAAGAAGCCTGAAAAAAAATCAGGGCTTCAACGGGATTCGAACCCGTGACCTCCGCGATACCGGTGCGAT
>Ga0126339_10004040_pt1 | contig 10762 bp, 6 predicted proteins | sample OrbTmetagenome_2_FD_92532 | JGI IMG/M metagenome (GOLD analysis project Ga0126339, IMG submission 92532) | Coral microbial communities from Petempiche,Puerto Morelos, Mexico - Orbicella T R C metagenome | ecosystem: Host-associated > Invertebrates > Cnidaria > Coral | place: Petempiche,Puerto...
AAGTACTAATGCTGCAAACACTGCTCGCGTCAGAGTCGTCATTTAACCCTTAATAAAATAACACAAATTTAAAACTGAGGACGTTGCACTAGATGAGAATGCTGACCGTAAATTCGTTTCCTTTGAAAATGTTGCGTGCACCGCGTAGACTGTAACATTCTGCTGTAATCAAGGACGGCTGACTTGAAATGCATCTCGGATATCTCTTTAGATCCGGCCTGGTTTTCCAAATCGTCTTGAGTGCTTAAGCTGTACATCAGGCATTACGTGCGCCGTGAATACTTTTTCTGGTTTTCTAAGGAAATGGCTCGCGGGACCAAAAAAGAAATTCAACGCTCCTCACAAATGCAGAAGTTCACAACTTTATCAGAAGCCAACAACAAGCAAACACCGTCAAGAAAACAACTAATCCAACTTATCCGGATAAACTTTGCGATAATGAACTTTTGGTACAAGCAAACATTCAGTCTTGAGGCCAAAACGTCTTCAGTAAAAGCAGTGAAAGAATTCATCGTGGGTCAACAGCAAGAAAACACCGAGTCAGACCCGTGAAGAAAACAAAGTAAGACTTATGATGTAAGCGTTTTCTTCAAGTCTCTGGGAGAAGTCGGAGAAACCAGCGAAATCGCAACATACCTTGTGTACATTACGATAAATTGTTTTGCGGTTTCTACATCAGCGTTCTTTGAAGAGACAAAACTGATGTCCAATCACAAGTTCATTACCGTGCAGTTTATCCAGATAAGCTGAATAGCTTAAAACTCGCTTGTTCAATTCCTGTTAGTGTACTTTCGCGGCGCTGACCTCGAGCCAAATATTTTCCTGTCCGGCTCTCTCACTCAGTCACTGAGTACTGATAGTATGACAGAGTTAAACAATACACAGTCACGGTTGAAAATCGCCGCGGTTGAGCTATCAATGAGTGAGAAACCGCTCTATTATGTTAGAATTTTATAGTTTAAATTACAGATCTCGGGCGTTTAACATAAAAACGAACCACTCGGGTCACGCCGGTAGGGTTGAGCTGACTAGAGCACCTGAAAGCGTTCGCAGGTTTTCCTTTTCACAATAACCAGATATTTCGAACTACTACAGTAGGCTTTAATAACTGTGTACCTTGCCTTGCAGTCCTTAAAGTTCTGGTTTTCCGTCTCATCTTTCGTTTTCTTGATCGCTCTGGGAAAGAAGGACCTACAAATAGATTAAAACCATGTTAAAATTTCCCTTTAATATTTAAAAAGTCCATTTGGATTCTATACCACCTCTCTGCTAAGTGTGGTACAAAGGTTCTGTAACTACTGTCATCCAAACACAAATACTTAAGCTTAGGCGATCACACAAAAAGAATTCCAACATACGTTCGTCAGGTAAAACTGCAGGTGTAGCCATGGATGGTGATATGTCTTCGGTTGCAACTGCTCCTAAAACAAATAAATGTTTTTCGTTATTATTAATTATATATTGCCGGAAGCCATAAACGATTCAATTCCTTCGGCAAATGGAGCCTTCTTACTCGACTATCCTGGAGCAGTATCTATCTGAGGTGAAGTTTGTGATCGTTGTCTGCGCTCTGGCTACAGGCGGCTCACTTGTGAAAAAAAAATGTAATTGGGTACCAGGACTATATAAACTTTCAATCTGAATGAAAAGGTAGGATAAGTTTGAGATGGAGACGATTACCGGTGAACTGGTTGACTTCTTACGTTTTTACGTTGATCTCGTTTGTGTAACTACAATTTTGAAAACGTTGAAGCGTGCAGTCATCGATCGAGGTCTGGAATCGCATTTTCAGGGAATGTTCTATATATAGTTGGACCGACCAGATGGACAGAAAGTATATAACCGTTTGGTAACAGGCCTCGGCTAGCTAACCAGTATTCTTTTAGCTGTTTAATAAGCATGACAGACTATTACCCTTGGTCTTTTCACATGCTCCATGTTGCTCTTCTCTCGCCTGGGCTTGAGCTTTAACCTGTATTTAAAATAAGTAGTAAGTTGCTAGAAGACAGTCACAGTTGCATGTAATTACATTTTTTCAGACTCGTATATACTATGCAATACATGTAGCTGCATGGAAAGAATAAACGTCATCGCTTATTCCTCTAATTACCCGGGAACATTAGGAACCTTCAGTTTGTCGTCTGCCGTTTGCCGTATTTACGTGAAAGTGAAAAGATTCGAGTTGTGTGGCCAGGATTGTGAAGATGTTTGTTTTTGCCTTTATCAAAGATTATCCACAATAAGGCGACGCATAAGGCGACATGCTTAAATTATCATCACTGGGTTAAAAGCCCCCCTCCGGGGAGGGGGGGGGGTAATCCCCAAAGTCTTGGCTGGGGTGTGCTGCCCAATACTTGTACACAAAACCGTTATCCTATTTCAGACCAAAATCTGTAATTTTCCATACCCTATCTAGGACCGGAGGCAGAAATAAATACCCCATTTCAGACCTTTTTTCAGACTAGTACACAGCTCTAATATATGACCACAGCTAACCTGCATACACGCCAGACGCGGATACCTCTACACCTGCCTACATCTCCCTACTCCAAATGCAATGTTGAAAACTAGCACCTGCAATTTCTCCTAATTTTCCACATTGTATTGGGTGGAGAGTGGGAACAGCAACAGGCTTTTAACAGGATAAAACTCAGATAATTCACTGCATTACATCAGTGTCCCAATTAAGAACTTTTGTCCAAGATTATAGAAGTCGGTAGTTACGTGCTTATAAGTTATCATTTAACTTTCACCCATGGACCCCCGGAGCTTTTTGCCAAAAACGAACTTTTTGGACATTTTGGAGATTTTCAGGCTGGATATGGGCCAAATTAGCTCCAATCTACTCAAAAAGGCATTTGCAACATGACAGCATGCCTTTCTTTCCACTAGCATCACGTTTTACAAGGGCGTTTACGGACGGCACGGGGGCCAATGAGTTAAGGCGAGTTTACAGATATCGGCTTCTTTTGCTGCCTTTGGCCCAGGTCATGGAAATAAAACATTTGCGAGTTTGCTGACCTTCGCGTTGCCGCTTTGACTCCAGGCTTGGTTGGTTTTTTTTTCTGTTGTTATTTCATGACCTGACTCATGACCACATGACACATCGGAAAGCTGAAAAGGTAAAACGCTCTTTCACGTACGTATGTAACGGGAGACTTAAACAACAACTTTCTGACAACGTTCAGCATATATTAGCAAGAATAAATCATAAGGGGTTTTGGATGGTTCGTTCTAGTTAAAAATTGAAATACTAGTCAGTTGTCAGTGTAACAGTAAGCAGTTTATCAGTTCTCAGTTAGGATATCGATGGAAGCTTATTCCCAACTCCAGAATTTCAGGTCCTATATAACGCGGCCATTCTAACTTCTCTGCCCAGTTTCACAAAGCCTCGTGAAGTGACATTGCCGCACGACTATAAACAAGTCGTGTGTTGTCTTTGGATGCCAACTTTTACTGCATGCCGCATGTAACATCGAAAGTAACCTAATAACGAACAGCCTTGAGTGGCTCCAATCGTGCTCTTCCAAACAGTCTCTTACAACAGAGACAAGTTCACGCTGTGAATATGAGATTCACAGCTATGCAGTAGCTTATTTTTTTTCCAGGTTAGTTTTAACTTACCGACTGACTCGGTTTATCTCCGCTGTTCCACTCCCAGGTTGCGTCGCCAGCAATGTTTGACTAATTCGCCTTTCAATCATGTCGAGGTCTGTATTCTTTTAAGAAAAAAATAAAAATAAATTAGAAAAAGGCTGCATACATTGCCCTGATCGGCAAGAGAGAGTCTGCATAACCATAACAAAGAAATAAAGGTACACTAAAACGACCTAGAAGAGACAAAAATTTTATGAATTGTACGATTTAGCTGTCTGTGACTTCAGTTGCTGAGAACAAGAGCTATTAGTTTCTAAACAAACTATTGTACTTCGTCGGCGAGAAAGTAAAGCAAGAAGCTAGCTAATTACCAACTTAAAGATGATTAACTTAAAAGACGTGAATTCATAGTCGTAGAGCTGACGTTTTGAGCATCAGCCCTTCATCGAAGCAAATTACGCGACGAAACGCTAGGAATGTTTACCTTTTGAGCTAAAGGCCAGTACCGCAATAAGATAAGTGCTACCTAAGCGAAATATCCTTTCTTACATTAAATTTTCAAATACATATACATTTTTTCATAATATACCATTTTCCCATAAACAAGTATTAGACTAGTACATGTACTTATCAGTAAGCGACAACAGGGACTGAAAAGTTAATCAAAGTTTTCTCTCACTTCGGGATCAATAAATTGCCATTCATTCACTAATTCCAGAGCCTCCGCAAACTCTCCCTGCTGAATCTTGATTTTTATTTTTGTATCGAATGCTGCTGCACTTGTGCGTTGCGTCAAATTGAGAGCTGCAAAAGGGAAAAAAAAGATAATGGCAATGTTGGCGATACGGTCCGGAAAGAAATGGGTGAATCCGAAGACTGTGTCATTCGACGACCTCCTAAAAATAGCTGAGATGAGGTCTTCAGAACAACGTAGGCAATTTCAATCACAAGTTATGTTGTACAAGTGCTTGTATGACCGCGGAGCAACCTATATTATTATTTTTTTTAATTTTAAGAATGTTGCATACGATTTACGTGGGTTCAGCACAAGGTTTGAACTTCCTCCATTCAATTTGGAGTGTATGCATCGATCTTTTACATCTTTAGTCAGTAAACTGTGGAATGCGTTGCCTCCAATGATCAGTTTATATGCCTTAAAGCATAGTGCTTTTCAAAGTTTTAAATTTTGTATACAGTGTTAGTTCAAGATTTTTAAAATAGTGCCTGTATATACTATTGTAAATATCAATGATAATTTTTTAGCCTTTCTATAGATTAGCTACTACTTAGTATTTGCTTGGCGTTTATGAATTGATCATTTTTATTATTTTATATTTCCTACCAGTACACAGGTAGGTGTTATGTGATTAAATGAAGGATTAAGGATTAAGAGTCGCCTCTTCTTCGCTTATTCCTTTCCTTATTTCTTTAACCGCAAATTCGCAACGTTACTGACGTTCTACAGCGGTCAAACGCACTGCGCAAGAGCATTCCCGCCAACACTGCCGCTTATATAAACGTCTCAGCTGTCTTCGAAATAACTCTTGCTCATTTTTGCTTCAAACTCTCAATAAATTTCGAGACGACGTAAACTGAAAGTGGTGCTGAATTTTTGCCTTTGCCCGCTGTGAAACGCTCTAAAACCCGGCGTAACGTGACGAGCCAACAGGAACTGTTTCGCTCATGTGCATGCTATCATCTGAATGAGCATGACAAAAGCCGGGCGACGCAACGTAGTAATTTGATATAAGGTTGCATTTGTGATCATGTGATACATGTATGTTGAAGTGTAGGGGGCCAAGGCTTTTTCAGTAGAATTTGCAACACTAGCCTGCGATTGATAATTCGAAAGCAAAGTTTGTAAAGAATACAACAGATTACGCAATCTGGGTGGGGAATGAATGTAGTGAATGGTGTTGTCACAAAAAATAATATACCTCTATTGCAGTCCTGCTCAGCTTGAAGAAAATCACCCTGCGGAATATAAAACGAACCATAAGAGCAAAACAAATATATTTCCATTCACTTATCAACAGTATTCCCGAGGTGTTCCAATAAGGAGCGAGCTAATTCGCGAATATGTCCCGCACTTGTAAGGAACGCGGTCACATCAACAGACTATAGGGGTGTGACCAACAAGAGAAGTAAGACGGCAAAATAACTCTTTGAGCTCGAAAACGATAACAGAAGCGCTAGCATCGACCAGAGATCCACATTAACGAAATCAAGGATTAAGTATCCGCTCACAAACTTCTCTTCATAACAGTTGGCCAACATAGCTATATTCTTACCAAAATGAAGAGGCATTGCGCTCGATATTCGTGAGCATCCGGAAATTCTGGAAAAAGATTCAGAACTTCTGTGAAAAAGGCCAAGGCCACCTTTGTCTCAGAGTCTGAGAGCGAAAGCTCGCCTTGTGTCATCAGAACGTCAAGAGTGCTTTGAACTTGATGATATCCCTAAAAATAAGGTCAAAAGAGACACTGCTGGATTAACATTCTAATTAGGCTTGGAAAAAAAAAAACAGTAAGGAATTTCAAAGGCATCCCAAGACATAGAGAAAACACGAGAAATAACAAATACACGTATGATGTAACAATATACATAGAAATAATTTTGGTTACAAGATTAAGAGAAAATTAATGAAGAATGTGAATCAGCATTTTGGGAAAAGCACCTCAGAACGCAATCTAACTACTCAGAGCTGATCGAGTCTGACAGTGAAATGTTTTTAAGTAATTTAAATCTTGCGTATCTTTGATTTTTGAAAATAGACTTAAGAAGTGCTTGGAAATGAATCGGATGAAAGGAACATTCCGAGGACTGCCAAAATTGGGACACTACTTAAATTCAGAGTTATTTGAACACTTTACAAAGTAATGAAATAATCTTACGCGGGCTTCAATGAAATAATGGGCTGACAGCACAATTAAGATAGATACCTGGCCACACAACCACTTTACTTTCATTCTTAACCTTCTCATAATGTCCTTGTCCCTTGATATCTATCAAACAAAACATGTACTATTAAGCAAGATGGATTGAAGAAATTGTGAACGAGCAGCGCGCACTGGCAAGCTGCAGTGAATGCAAAAGGTTGCTAAGTAACACAGCCGTAAAATTGAATAGCCTTACCCCCCTCTCCCCCTAAAACGTGCGCTATCACTTGGAGATGTACAGTTGTAGCGTTTGCCATTTCATTTATAGCCTTTATAGCGTATGTTGCGGTCACCTATGATTTGGACAAACTTAACTGATAATTAAACATTAAGGGTGCGTTCCTTTGGAGTGATCTGGATCAGGATCAGCGATCCAAGATCGCTCGGATCATGGTGCATCAAAGGAACCGATGAATCCGTGACCAGAGTGGATTCATCGGTTCCTTTGATGCACCATGATCCGAGTGATCTTGGATCACTGACCCTGATTCAGATCACCCCAAAGGAACGCACCCTAAGATTTGTCCTAATGTTAAGGGGACATGCTAAAAGTAGGATAAGATTCGAACACAGGGAGCACACAATCTTGTTGAGTAGGAAGAGAGTAAATAAAGGAATGAAAGGAATGAATAGGTTAACTTTGTCTCCTGTTGTCGTTTCTTACGCGACCCCGCTACCTACATGTTCTATATATGTCCTGCGTAACACTGTAGCGCGAAACTCGTACCTAGGCCTTTTCGCGCTGCGCAAAAAGATTTTGGTTTACATATATTATTAACAGTAATAACATATGTAAACCAAATAAGTTTTTGCACAGCGCGAAAAAGCCTAGGTACAAGTTTAGCGTTACAGTGTTATGCAGGACGTATGCAGGACATGTAACAGGACCTGATGGTAGCAGCTTTCCCTGTAAGGTCGCGTAAGAAACGACAACAGGAGACAAAGGTAAACTATTCATTCTTTTCATTCCTTTATTTACTCTCTTCGTACTCAACACGATTGTGTGCTCCCTGTGATTCGAGCAAGCACTTACGAACACATAAGGTCATGAACAAACACACCACATTGTAACCATCTCGCTTTCCTTTTATCCCCTAAGAACTTCCTCAGCCTACTCAATGCGAAGTCTTGTTTTACGCTTATGACGCAACTTAGTTATTTTACATAAAATGTTGCATTTTTGATAAATACCCGAGGATCAAGAGACTTGTATATGACGGCGTGCATAAAAGCCTTCTGTACTTCTCCCTGCAACTCTTGAGCTTGTGAAGATAGAAATGCTATGTGTTCGTTGTCACCTCCCAGTTTGCTCTTAGCTAAAAGCAAGAGAAGGAATTGTTAGAAAATATCTTACAACAACAATAACTGGTACGTAGCGATCGAGGAGGATGAAATTGTATGTCTAAAAGTCCTGGAGCATTAGATGTACTGCCGAATTTTACTCTTAGCTACAAGCATCAGAACGAATTGTTCGTAGATATCTATTCTTACGATAACAACAACTAGTGGTTAGAGGGACGAAATTATGGCTTGGAAGGCCCGGTGCATTCAGTGTCCAAAATTCAACTCCACCTTTGTAACTAGCTAAGGAGCGAACCTGCTACCAGTTTGGTTTTCTCAATTTTTTTTTCATGATCAAAGTTATCTTGAATCACTGATACCGATCGGTTTATGCCACAGGAATGCAAGCAAGTGTGATGAATACTTATGTCTACGCTGCGGTAAATTACAACTGTTGCAATAGCAACTTACAACAACAACAAAAGTCTGCCGAAACCGGAATCCATATTACACTTCTTTAAGACAAGACTAAGAATGTCATCTCACAACTGCTGTATCCTCAGTGAACATGTACAGATCGTCAGGAAACCTACTCTCCTATTCTCCTCTTTCCGCCCCTGTTCTGCGACTGCTGTGCGGTGTAGGTAAAACCCGTTGTTTACGTTTCATATTAAAGTAAAAGCTTTAGTTGTCTTCAGTTCTATACTCACCATCTCTGCAATCTCGCAAAACGTGCTGTACGTAACTCTGAAAGTGAAGTATATTGCCGTGGTCAAAAAAATAAAATAACTTGGTGTCAACTCAAACATGTTTTAAGTTCTTTAATCGAAGAAAGGTACTAACCAAGTGAAGTAAACATTCAGCTCGTTTGCATAGAATAGCGGCGACCAATCCAGGGGAAGAATCAGCTTCGAGGTGCCGTAGTGCCACAGTATATAGCATGGCAGCTGTACGATAGTCTTTGATCAACATGAACTGTTCAGCGTTTTTCAGTGGGGTTTCCACAGGATTAGCTGACACAAGTGCCGAGCTAAGCAGAGCCTGAAAATAAAAAAAAAATAAAAAATTAAAACAAGTTAGGACTGACTTCGGCTGAAGCTTACATGAACAGATAACAAAAACAGAAGTGACTTGTGTTACCATGATGTACTGACACTCGAATCATGTCCATCACCTGGCATTATTTTATACACTTTTGTGGTGACTATAATAAGCGATCTTCATAATAACAAAAGATAGTATTTTGTGTTTCACCACTGTAAAAACGTTCATCTTGTACATGATATGAAGAGGTTTCATTCACCAAAATCAATGCAGAAAAAGAGACATGTCAAGTGTTATGGAGAGTGTCCTTACCGTATGTTGACGAGGTGATGAGTGCTTGGTGGAGGGCGCTAAATCGAATCGTTGCCATGATTATGGTACTGTGATAAATTCAACGACGAAATCAAGCCGCACTATGGCCTGAGTAGACTAACAGGTGGTGCTCGTGTAAAAATGAGCAAGAAAAGTGGATATAACGAGGTGATGGTATTGCAGGGTCTTTCACTGTCAGTATTAATTCATACAGAATGGTACAGCAACAAGAACACCAATAATAGACAAAAAAGCAAGGTATATTTCAAATTGAACAAAACCAGTTACGGTATATACAACAAGTCTTATACAAACCGGCGATTTTGTGAAAGGTAAGTCTGCGAGCCCTGCATCAAAGGAGGCGGAACTGTAAAAATAACTTCCAATTAGGACAAAATGCTCTGATTCATATATTCAATGGATTTCTTTTTTTTTTTTAAACACAATAACATTTAAAAGAGAGGCATCAATGCAGTAAAGAAATTCAACTAAAACACGTTTCCGATCCAGAATTGACTAATTGAAAAATGGAAAAAAAAAAAAAAAATTAGAAACAAATCTGCGATACCGGTGCACTTCTATTTCAACTGGGCTACCAATCCAACTGGGAGGTAATCATTTTGTGAGTTCGTTATATACAAGTACCAGTAGAAGTCACTGGAAAATATCATATATTTAAGAAATAGAAAACATGTACCGTGTTTCTATCGAGTAAAAGAAACACGAGTGGAAGTTTGGGAGCACGAGAAATGATGTTGGAACACGAGCCGCAGGCGAATGTTTCCACAGCTTTTTCGAGTTCTCCCAAACTTTCACGAGTGTTTCTAAACTCGATAGAAACACGGAGAATATGTTTTCTATTTCTTTTAGAAAACACCGCGACGAAAAAAAAGGAAAACAACTTGTTAAAGACTATTACCAGGAGTTACCGAGAACGGTTGGAAGAGTATTCTATTGAGAACACAGACACAGGCAGACCACTCTATGTGTTCGTGGCTAATAATTGTTTACATGTAACGAACAGAATCTATGAGGGTTATGAATAAAGCTCTGAAAATCAAGAAAATTTAAATTTCTAACTTCTAACAGTGGCGATACAGTGCGGTTAAAGAATTGCTGAAGAGTGTTGGCGATTAAGAAATTGCTCTGACGTTACCACGTCGGGGATAGTGAAGAAAATGGCGCAATTCCCTCCTATCTCTCCCCTATTTCTTCAGTTTGACTATGGGAAGATGATATCACCTCAAGATAGTTGCAATATTAAGATTGTAATAATAAAAAATACTTACTTAGCACACATTTTGTAGTTTCCTCCTTTCTTGGGAATGCGCCATTCTTTCAGTGAAATGGAGTGGCCTTCACTTGCTTTATCTTTTTCTGCCTTCTCTTTCTTAGCAATCAGTTTCCTACTAGTTTCTGAAATAAAATGAATAGTGTGTAACATTAATAACGACAAGAAACGTCCCGATTTTGGCTTCCAGGTAATAAGCGAAGTAATGAACATGCGAGAGCTGCATTCTAAAGGCTCAGAAATAAGAGAATTTTATCGATTTCTTATTGTCCACGTTGCAAAATTCGCTCAAAATGAG
>Ga0126339_10004041_pt1 | contig 10761 bp, 8 predicted proteins | sample OrbTmetagenome_2_FD_92532 | JGI IMG/M metagenome (GOLD analysis project Ga0126339, IMG submission 92532) | Coral microbial communities from Petempiche,Puerto Morelos, Mexico - Orbicella T R C metagenome | ecosystem: Host-associated > Invertebrates > Cnidaria > Coral | place: Petempiche,Puerto...
AAAAAAAGACTCTGATATATAACAACATGGCAAGCATCGCGATTATGGTTGGTGGGGCTGTGTTGAACGCCACGGCTTTTATCGGAGGCAATTATCTGGCGAGGGTACTTGGCCGCCAAGGTACCTGAAGAAACCGCAAAAACGTGGCTGATCAAGCAAGTGCTCTGGCAGATATTCCTCCCCGTGCCTAGGTGAATTCCTCGGCCGAAATTCGACATTCCTACACCCAACTCGGTCCACCAGGCGGACCTTCTTTTCTGCTGCACGACAAACTGCCCCGCAGGCACAAAGTTTTCAAATACGCTCTAACCATTGTCGATGTAGCCAGCTGCTGCAAAGAGGCCAAACCCCTGACTTCGAAAAATTCTGATGAGGTCGCCCAGGCCTTTCAGAATATTTACAAGCGCTCGCCTCTGAAATGGCCACAAATGCTGCAGGTTGACCCCGGGTGCGAATTCATGGGTGCTGTCACAAAAGAGATGGAAAAGCACAAAACATATATCCGGCACGGGCGCGTTGACATTCACCACGACCAGGCCATTGTGGAATGTTTCAACTGCACCCTGGCTGAGCGCTTGTTCGGGCACCAGTACGCTGTTGAAATGTGACTCCCTGAGGGCCAGCGGTCCACTTTCTGGGTGAAAAGACTTCCAGAAGTTGTTCCGGCTTTGAACAACGAGGTCACAAGCCTTATCGGTAAGAAACCCGCCGTTGCCATAAAAGAAAAAGCTGTTTATGCAAGGCCATCGACATCTTATTCAAGGCCTGTTGGAAAAAGCGAAAAAATACTCCCCTCCCTTGTCGAAGTTCATTATCTCTACCAGCCAGGCGAGCTTGAAGGCGGTGTAAAAAGAGCCACAGACCCAATCTGGTCTTTGAAAGTTTACAGCATTGAAAGATCTTTCACCAAACCGGATCAACCAGTTCTCTACTATTTGCAAGACGGTCCCAAGCGCGGCTTCGTGCGTGAAGAACTGCTCGTTGTCCCTCCAAACACCACTCTTCCTCCGGCTGACATGAACTAAATGTGAAATTCAATTGGTTCAGTGTGTATCCCATCGGGCAGCACCCACCGCTTGTCGCAATAAGCGCTCAGCCCCAGCTTCTTCTGCTTGTAAGTGACCATCTGCCTGCCCTACATCCTGAAACCTCTGTTGGTTGCCATATCTTTGCTGCCTTCCAGCGCTGCCTTAAAACGCTGCCACGTGATCTTGTTCTGCTTCTTTGACATCCCCTTCGTGCTAAACTTATTTTTTCGTTCTCTGCTTCGTCGACATAACACTTCGAGCACAGCGTGATCATCCAGCTGCTCTCGCACTCAAGCTTGGAGACTTGGGGTGCGGCCACTCCACTTGTCCCAAGCCAGCCAACATTTTTTTGTGCCTCCAATTCTGTCTTCAGCTCTGGCCGGACAATGTCTTTGAGCCTTTTTGCAGAGATAGCCATGTAGTTACTGTCCATGTCCATCTGGATCAGGTCAAAATCTCTTCTGTTGAAATATTTGTCGAGAAAGTCGTAATAGAATTCCAGCATCCGCAGCTTCGCCAGCTGATAGACAGCGATTCCAACTTGAAAAGGCCATCTGATTGTGATCCGACACTTCCGGCTTTCCAACTCATACGCCTGCCTGATCTCGTTAAGATCAGAGTAATACACACTTCACAAGGCTCTGTCGACTACCTTCTCGTCTTTGGTGTAAATCACGTTCGTTTGCCGCTCCAAAGCTTCAATGAGCTTCCCGTACATGCTGTACTCTTGGCTAGACCACGGGCTGCTGTGCTTCGATCAACACGCGCTCCTTGGTGCACAGCGATACAACGCCAAAGAGACAAGTTGTCTTTATACGTATTTAAAGCCGCCATCGGGCCACCATGGGCAAGGTTGCGCAGCCAGTCCGGCAAAGAGCCTGCGCCCAACAACGGCTGGCGGTCAATCACAACCTTCAGGTCAACATTAAAAAAGCTTACAAACTTCCACTTTGTTGATGGTCTTTCGATTTTGTCATGGTCCAGGCATTTCGTCTCTTCTTTGCTCAGCCATTCTTCTGCCTCTGCCAGTCTGTTTATCTAAGGCGAACCGTGGTTTTTGTAGTACAGAATCACCGTCCCATCTTCAATGTTGCGCAACTGATACGAGAAAACATGCCTCAGGTAAAACAATGTGACATTTTCTCAAATTTTTTCCATAAAGTTTGTTGTTAGGTCTTTTTCCAGACCTCTGATGAAGCGCCATCGAATGTAACGCCGCCCTTCACTCTCTTCCCCCTCATGGCTTGCGTCATCTAACAGGTCCAAAATCTCATTCTGGTAGTCTGTCACTGTTCGGATGTTCTGCGCAGGAAAAGGGTCGTACACCCTCAGAAGCTATTGCGTTTTTCTCACCTTTCTTTGCCGGGGAGGGGGTCTTGGTTGGTAAGGTTTTGGAAGTAAAGGTTTTTGCAAACGCTTCTCCATTTCTTGGGAAATAGGTTCATCCAGCATGTTCTGAAAATCTTTCTAACAGCTGGCACGCTTTCTGCAAGTAATTACTCTAAATACTGCAACGTTGTTGGTTTGATTTTTGCAAGTTCTTCTTCCAGTCTTTCTTCAAAGTTTTGGTTAACAGAAGACATAGTGACTTGTGATATAACAGGAAGTTTCATTTCTCTAATTAGGTTGATATCAGCTTGAGCAAAACAAGTTCAAAAGTTTTCTTTGCTTTTTTCTGCTTGCGGATAAGCCGCTGTTTTAGCGCGCTCCCGCCGCATTGAATGCAAAGACGGTAATCGCACAAAACCCCAACTCCGCAGCTTCTGCATGGGGCAGGAATTTTCATTCCTTTCTTGAGTCGATAGTTGTGCTGCCTGCAATAAACGCCGACACAGCTCTTTCCGCAGTTTTCTTTCCGGCCACACATCAACCACGCACACTTGTTTGTTCCTCAAAACATTGCCGGTGTTCGGGCGGTATAACAGCGACGTCATTTCTATCTAATTGGTATCCCTCCCCTTCCCTCCCTTCCCTTGTAGTAGTATAGAGGGAGTCAGACAAATACTGTTTCGAAGAGGGACCGTGTTTAGCTGTTTTGCAGCCCCCCCAGGTTCAACCGAACCGAGCTTGTGAGGTTCAGACTTAAAGCTGGGGGGCTGCAAAACAGCTAAACACTTCTCCCTCTTTGAAACGGTATTTGTCTGACTCCCTCTATACTACTGAAGGAATCATTTAAAAATATCTTTATGTCACCCGGAAAAGGAAAAAATAAATGCCGTGACATCTGGAAGCTAAGGTAAGCCTACTTGTTGTATGTTTGTTTTTCTTTAAAAACTATGCCTGTAAGAGCACTTTTGAGTACTTCTGAATGTAAGGCCTGGACAAGATAATTACCTGAGGAACATGGCACATTTATTTACTACAAATGCATCGGTAGATGCCCACAACAATGTTTTGTCTACCCTCTCTAAAACTGAGAAATCTCAGATTAAGGCTTTGGACATTATAGTTGGGGACATTTCTGATGATCTCAAGAAACAAATGAAAAACAAAATCCAAGATGATCCAGCCAAGACAATGGGTTTATATTTGCTAGTGTTGGTAGCAACTGCAGCAAAATATGACTTGACAACTTATATTGATGTGACTGACGGACTCACCAATGATGCAGAGGGTGTAATAGAAAACATAGACTACAGAGCTGAAAATTCCACCAGACCATTAGTATTATTTGGGTCTCATTTCCACATCCTGACATAGGCAGAAACCAGTGCTGAGAAAATGCACATTTGTACATGGCAACTATAGATACAAATCGGACACGAGTATTGGAAGTAACAAGACAATTTTGAGTTAATAAAAAAAGTCACATTCAAATTCTCTGGTGCCAATTTCCATTTAGACCCAATGCTATCAAGACTATTCACCATTGTCAAGGTGACATATTAAATGAAGCAGTTATTGATTTTCCAGCATCCACAAGAGATCGACAGCACAAGCATTATGTTGACTTGAGTCACGTATAAAACATCTCTGCACTGCATATTCTTAATTACTCGGGCTAGGTAGAAAACGCGGGGCCAGGGTCCCGGCGTATGGGGTACGGGGTCCCAGGGTGTGGAAAACGTGGGGTGTGGAAAATGCGGGGTCTGGTGGAAAACAATATTTTCGCCAAAATATGAATTTTCCTCACTAAAATGAGAAGCCAAAGTTTTGTTAGCTTGTATTGTGATGAATATCAATTCAGCATCTCAGCCTGAAACGTGTTGCTCGATCAAAAAAGTAAATTAAACATTTTGTGAGAAAGAAAACCATTCAAGAGCCAACATGTCATGCATTGGTTTTCTTTCGGGGCATCTATTTTATTTTTCACAGTAACTTGCGTGTATTTTTTACTTTTGGAAAAGAAATAATTAACGTGTTAACAGTCACCTTTGTTTGGGAAACATTTTTTCCAGAAAGTAATCCAATAAGGATATGGTGCAAACCCTTGGATTACCGTGTGTTTCGGCACTAGCGCTAATCACCAAATTCCATTCATGAAATCACATGTGGAGTGCTGCCACTCCATAAATCAATTTGCGATACGTGTGGTCCATTTGTATAAAATTGATGTGCGCTGCACACACTTTTGGCAGTAGTCGTAATGGCGTATTTCAAAATACCCACCATCAAAACCAAGCCCAGGAAGAAAAGTAGTATAGACGGTTTGAGTTAGTTTCAGTGGAATGAAATTGAGGCAAAAGTTGAAATTGGAAGCAGGTGTTTTGGAGTGGCCCATAAAGCGAAGTTTAACGGGAACACATTGGTTGTGAAGTGTTTGCGAAGTGAGCGGCTAGCCGAGATTGCTTTGTTTGCCAAAGAAGGTAGGCTGCTAAACACCCTTCACCATTAGAATATTGTTGAAATCCAAGGATGCTGTTTTTCCCTCTGTACTCTAAAGCTGAGTTATCAGTGTTTCAAATTCCGTCCTTTCGGAATTGAGAAGACAGTAAATAAACTACTTCCATTTCTGAAAGTGATGGATTCTTTTGAACAAACTTCATTAACTGTTTTCTCACCGACAGTACTAAAAATAGCCCAAGATATTTCTCATGCCCTTACATATCTACACGATAAAGATGTTACTCACAGAGACCTTAAACCTGGGAATGTTCTTCTTAGTAATGGGTATTACAGTGGGGAGGAAAACCGTGAGCAACCAATAATGTTTTTAGAGTAAGCCTGATTGTGTGCAAACTAACAGACTTTGGGGAAAACAGATCTCAGTTTATTCAAACATCGATGGCAATACATTCTCGCACAAGCAACCTTGAGAAGGGTACCGTCTCCTACATGGCACCTGAATTAATATTAAACAACTTGGAAGGGGCGTCTGTGGAGGACCTCAAGAACATTGATGTGTGGGCTCTGGAGATGACCCTGTTTGTGCTACTCAATCCCAATCTGATAGGCCCTTACTTATTAGAACATGGGGAAAAGGCACTAATGCCTTACAGAAAAGTGATCGCAGGCAAAATGCGGGCACAAGAAATACCAAGGATATCAGAGAAGTATCATCAAAAGCAGGCATCAGAATGGAACAAAGTGGAAAAGGTATTCCATCAGTGCATAGTGTTTAATGCTATAGCGAGACCTGCTGCCTGGGACATTCAACGATTACTTGAAGACCAAACAACAAACTGTAGGTGCATGAGCTTGGCAGTCAGTCAGCAAAGGGCTGTGGAGCAGTTTGATCAAGATATGCTATCGTGCTGCGATGAAGCAAGTGACCCACAAAACCACACTGTATTCCTGGAGCATGACGTGACAAACACTTGTAGTTTTCTTAGTCTAGCAATCTCTGACTCCTTGTTAAGTTTGCCTAACACAAGCGACACGTCTTGGGGTCAAGTAGCTGAAATAGCCCACAAAGTTATCATTGAACTTCCATCTTTGTTGAACAATGTCAGAGATCCTACCCGCTATTATGATGTACTCGATGTAGCTCCAGGCATCGTAACAACGTTGGAATGTCGCAAAAGATAAAAAGATTATGAGGACTTCAGTCGAAGTACTGATTTCAAACACCAAAGACTGAACGATTCCAACGTGATTTATTAACATTAGCCATGATTTGATGTCCAAAACCGTCAAACTAAAATACAATCAAAAAACCTAGTCTAAGCGACACGAAATACTAAAACTAAAGTAACCATTACATAACACAAATACATATTAAAATACATGAGTGCGAGGAAATCTAAAATACAACAATTGACCAAGAAATGCAATGAAAATGGCAAGGAAGGAAATACACGCTTACCGATTGTCCTCTCTGTAACGCCTGAATAGACAAGTCGCAAGATAAATGCAGTAACCTTCGCAATGGACTCTCTTGTGTAAAATAACTATCGCAAAACGATAACGCACGAGGTATGACATATGATATCGAAGCATTCCTAATACGCAACAAAGACTAATACTTAACAGAGAATAATACTTAACTGAAAATAATACATAACTCGACAACAATTACACTCAAGGCCATACAGATTATGAAGACACACAAACTTATCCCTCAGGAAGTGGCGCTCTATGAGAACATCATATCCGACAGCTGCATCTTCTCACCTGAAGGTCGCCATCTTCTACGCAACACATTGGCATCTGCACCGAACCAGGCAACGTCAGTATACCTATATACCTGTGTGCCTTATGTCTTTCTAGTTGGAGTTCTAAATATTGTAATAAATAGCACTATTTTTTGGTAGAAATATAAGTAATGTGAATCATTAAGTCATTAAGAATTACACAAAAGTGTGCATCAGCATTATGTAACAGTGTGTGGTAACTAGTAAAGAAAAAAAAAGAGGAAAAAAAATATTGTAATAAATAGCATTATTTTTTTTTGGTAGAAATATAAGTAATGTGAAATTATCAGCATTTTTTTTTAAAGGTAGAAATCCAAGAGGTTATTGGTTAAAACTGTAAAAGGGGTTAATTGTGACTAAATAATATCATATGCATACAATAGGGGGAGGGGAAAAGTTTTCTGGAATGTAAGTACTATAACTATAACCAAGTAAGTAGCAGATAAATGTTGTACTGTAGCATTGTATTGTAAGTATTTTTCATTGTACGTAATGTTCTTTTTTTTTGGTCTGTTAGTGTGGAAATAAAGTTAATTAAAAAAAAGAAAAGAAACAAAGATGATGGCAGTTTAGACAGGTCAGTAGAAATACGAGTGTATCTGAATATCCTTAGACAAACAAAGGTGTTTGCCTTTTCTCTTACAACAGAAATTATCAAGTGTGTTATTTTTTGATGTAAAGAAAGTGAGTTAGTACTCATTGTTTAAGAAAAAACACTGCTTTTATAATTGCTTCTCTCATGCAGAAGCCGCTTTGAAGATATTGAAGATGTTGTTGATCTTACTCATTGCCTGAGTTCTACATCAGCACACCAAAGTATTTCCTCACCAGAAACCAGGTAATATGTTATCTCATGAACTTAATTATTTGTCTTTTTCCTTATGTTATATATTTAAAAGAAACTCCCAGATGCAGTTTATTTGTTAACTGCCAGCCTCAGATGAACAAGGGAGTGGATGCCACCCACCAATCAGGCTCAATCTCAGGCTTAAAAAGAGTATTTATCCTGAGATGCTGAAACTTTCCACAGCTTTATTCATTCATCGTGTAAATTAATATGCCAACTGTGTATTCATGATTTTACATGTAAGACATTGCAAGGCAAGGCATAATTACATGTAGGTTAGGCCAGATATCTATTATAGTTTTGGATGTATTTGTTTATATTTTTCCAGTTATTTTAGTTTGATTTTAGTTTGTTGAAAAAATGACTGCATTACTCCAAAAAAGGACAGATATAGTAGCGCTTTTGCATAAATACAATATACGTTTTGTTACACAGCCGGGACATTGTCGCAAAGATTCAAGATGTCATTGATCTTACCGGGTCCTAGAGTCCCACATCAGCAGACCAATAGATGCCTTCACCAAAGACAAGGTATTTTATCTCAACGTTTATAATGTCAAGAAGCTCAAGTAAAGACTGAGGCAGATTTTGTGAACTGAATAGATACAGGATAGATACAAGAAAAATTCTGAATAGCCATGAGACCATTCTTTTAACTGAGAAGTCATTTCAGTGTTGTTTGATTTCAGTTCATTAATTAACATTGAGTGTAAAACACTCTAGTCTGCATGAATAGGGTATATTTGCAATCAGTTTCTTATATAAAACTATTCACTTTGCTCTCCGGCAGACGTCAGTACAAGACAGGTTTGATAGTTATTTGTTTAATTCATGGTTTTACTGTAGGATATTAAAGCGAAAACTGAAACTTTCAATAGTGTTTCATTCATTTACATACAACAATGTCTATATTAAGCTGCTTAATGCTGCCGGGCAAATATATTTTGCTTTGAACGATGATTGATATTCTCTGGTGGCCTGTTGTGTATTAGCTAGGGAGTCATTAAGTAACTGTTTCATGAATGGAGAAGGGCTTCTCACTTACTGTCTTGTCCTTATTAATCTTTATTCTGGTCATTCCTTTGTAATTTGCAGTAAATGGAAATGCTCAAGTCAAAAACAGTGACAGTAGCAGTGGCAATGAAGCATTTCATGTCACTGAGTATAATAAAGACAACCCCAAACTTCCTGTATACAAAGAAAACAGAGGTTCTTGGCCCACTGAGAGTTGTAAATCTTCTTAGATCAGTTGGAATGTTGCTTCCCATAAGCGTCGCCTGTATCCAACAACCTAGCCATGTCGAGCACCACAGAACCTTCATTGTAGACACCGAAGCATTGAAATCCATAGAGGATCTCAAGTGTGATGATTGTGGTTGCTGGCTCAATAACAGTGACAAGAAATTCCGTTTTGTTGTTGACAAGGGTGGAAATGTCTCCAGAGACGTTAGTAAAGAAATGAATGGCCCAGCTGTTGTTCGTACGTTTAAGAGAGAGTACTTCTGCTTGAAAGACGGGGATTCTGAATGACTTTAGGAAGAGGATTGATGTGATTTATGGTAGGTTACTTTTGACGTTTATGTATAAAGGGTTTCTCCGGGGGTTTCTACCCGATGTGAGGGTCTCAATGGGGATCAACCATTAGCCTTTAAATGCCAAAAAATGTTATCCTTTGGCTTAAAACTGAAATTATAATAGAGCAACGACTGTCATGTGACAGGCATTGCTCTATGCTGTAGTGCGATAGCTGTTTAGAGAGGCAATTACTCCATAACCGGTGAGTTACACCAAGCATGTATGCAAGGTTACAGATTTGCTTGCCTGAGCCATTTTGGTTGAAAGCATTTTGCTGTTTCAAGAGGATTACCCTAAAGAACAGTCCAAAGATTACTGAGCTGTTATTCCCCGTGCAGTTGAAAAGGACCATCACATAAAATAAAAGAAAGAGCTAAATTATATTTGAAGATTTGCATTTGCTTTTGAAAGCCGAAATCTCTATATTTTTTCTCAGTAGGCCGAGACAAGACAGAATTTGATTTTGATCACGGGTATGTCACGCTACAATATCATGCAACTTTTGTCAACTTCAAGGTCGAGAAGTAAAATGAAGTAAATTCCGAGTTGAAGGGGCTCAATTTACTCTTAAGGACACCGGCTCATGCTAATTGTTTCTGTGCATCCTTACTGCACACGCAAATTCACACACCATGTCACGGCATCGAGGGCGCGCTAAAGGCAAAACGAAGTCCGTGACCCCCATTTTTTTCATTTCTGAAAACAAGTAAGTCATCTGTCCACAATAAAAATTGGACGAAAATCTATCAAGTAGAACATTTTCGCGATGTAAAAAAATGTCTGCTGTCGACAACCTTAAAACTAAAATACCAACTGTTAGTAGTAAAAGCCACTTACCTATAACAAATGAAGCATCACTGATATTAATATATCACATTATAGGGCCAGATGGTATGATGCATCAATATTGTTTGGTTCAGTATTCCTTTAAATGAGGAGCCAAACACTCAATTGAGCTCAGACCACATAGAAATTGCAAGTGATGGTCAACAGGATACATGAGAACCTGGACCAGTACCAAGACTTTCCTGAAGTCGGCTTCTGAAGAATCTAAGCCAAGGGAGGTGGCCTACAAAACAATCACAGAAGAACTTGGGGGTCTGCCCGGCATTTCTGGTATAGGACAACTACCCAGAGGTAGACAGCAAGTAGAGGATTTGGACCAAAAGCCCAGAGACAAAACGAGTGTTCCCGTGAAGAATATTTCTGGAGCAGGAAAACAACATGATCCGTGGTTTCGTCTTCTCAGCTATTGTAAAAAACAAGCAAGCGACTGGAAATCAGCATTCATAAGAGATGTAAAAGTCACCCCAGAGCCAATGTGTGTCCTTACAACCGACAGACAACTGAATGATATGGTAAGATTTTGCTGTAATCCAGTTGAGTTCAAACCCTTTACTGTGGACCCAACATTCGACGTAGGTGACTATAATGTGACGCCTATCACGTACCAACACTTATTGTTAGAAAACAGAAGAGTTGGCAAGCACCCTTCAATGATTGGCCCTGTCCTCATTCACGAAAAGAAAACGACAGAGACATTCAGTTTTTAGTGGAACCCTGAAATCACTAAACCCAGGCTTAGGCAAAGTCTTAGCGTTTGGTACTGATGGCAAGGAGGCTCTTGTCACTGCGTACAGAAACAACTTTGAAAGGACCACAAATCTGCTATGTGATCTTCACCTGAAGGCGAACGTCAAAAGCAAACTCCAGGAATTTGGAATAAGTAGCAAAGTAA
>Ga0126339_10004042_pt1 | contig 10761 bp, 7 predicted proteins | sample OrbTmetagenome_2_FD_92532 | JGI IMG/M metagenome (GOLD analysis project Ga0126339, IMG submission 92532) | Coral microbial communities from Petempiche,Puerto Morelos, Mexico - Orbicella T R C metagenome | ecosystem: Host-associated > Invertebrates > Cnidaria > Coral | place: Petempiche,Puerto...
TCAAACGATATGTCACAAAATTGATTAGGATGATTGTTTTATTTTTCAACAAATAAAATTGTCAACGAGTCGTAGTTAATTAAAGCCAGATAAATTGTGGCAGAGTAGTGCTTTGTAAGAATCAGACGAGTCTTGTTGCAGATATGGTAAAGTAAGAATATCGATCGCAGGATTTCTATTATGTGCGGGTGATAGATAATAAAGGCCCCCTCCACACTAATCCAAAGGAATTTCAAAACGGAGGTTTCACGCGGAAAATATATCAAATGTTTTCCGCCCACATTACGCCGGAGGAATTTAAAAAAGCAACAATCACCGGTCATTTAGGATTTGTGCTTGAGGAAAGCCCAGTCAGGGAAATCACATGATTATCGTGCCCCATAGGTTTCGAAAAGCTCTGTTTTCAAAATGAGTGCATTCCGTCCACACTAAAATGCAAGGCTGGAGTTTTCAAATTCCTCCGGTTTGAAGAGCGTTTTCGAAAATCTCCGTTTTCGTGACGAATAGTGTAGACGGTAGGCTTAGCCGTAGGAGCAAAGTTACGTTTTCAAATTTCTCCGGCGTAGTGTGGACGGAGGCAAAGACTTCATAGAGGTGACAGTTCATGTTGAAAATCAAGACAAGTTCACCGTGAGAAAAACATTCATAAATATTACCATCCATAAATAGTAGATATCATCCTCCGGGTCAAACACAAGTCTTTCAGATCGTAAAACCTGAAATAATGAGTCAAAAGAATTATATCTAAATGGTACTTTTACTTCTGCGTTTTAGTAGTTGTTGTTTTGGCAGAAAAAGTATTTAATTCTGAAAAAGATCCAGCCCACTGCAATTGACTGTGATCAATCAACGAAAACGTGCGAGTAAAGTGGAAAAGAATCTTCTATTTCCAGCTTTTTATCATACAAAAACCGTCTCAGACTTCTAAACGTAACTCAGAGAGTGAAGCTATTTTAGCAGTTTCGGAGCCCCCAAACTCAGAAGCTCTCCACTATAATCTCCAGTTTCATCTAATTTAAACCTACGACCTTGATGACGATACCACCATAAACCTTCTACTAACTAAGCTATGAAGTCGGCCACTTGGAGGTTTGAGAAGTTTTCAATGGAGCATCATAAGAAACCTGAAATTTCTCTGATTTTCTTTTGACAAGCTATGTGATTGCTTAAAAAGTCTACTCCAAATACTTAGCCAATCACATGCAAAACCAAAATTAATCAGTCTGGTCTTGGTCACGTGCATTTTCCCGCGCTTGGCGTAGGCGACGTGAATTCGAAAACGGTTTTGATAGAGCTTTACTCTATCGCTATCTTTACGACCGCCATAACTCGAGGTGAACAGTTATCCTTTACCCTAACTCGTCCCCGCGTGTCTTCATAGAACACGCGGCAAGGCGCACGGTGAGCAAGGGGCGATGCGAAGGGGAAAGAGGACAAGGTCTCTCTCTCTGGCTTTCTCCATACCCATTTCACCCTACGCGCCGACCTAGCCCTATGCCGCGCACTCTCTGAAGTTGTATGAAAAGTCAAGACGACTGGTAACGAATCAATCCTTTAGCTATGTTTCAGACACTGTTGGACTGCGATGAAATAAAATGTAGGCTTTACATAACACTCTTATGAAAGTAACCAACCACGTAAGCCAGAATATATGTTTTTAAAGCCTTAAAGGAAAATTATCAACCAAAGGATCACAAACCTTCTTGATGGGTTCTCCAACAGACCCGATGTATTTTATAATGGACCTTCGACTTGAATGCGGTGACGACACTTTGTCTTCTTCCGCGATGTTTTGTAGCGAGCTGGACTTAGCGCAACCATTTCTAAATTCAAAAGGAAAGTAAATTCTCTTTACTATGCGTTATCCCAGCAAAGGGACACTGAGTTGTTCTCTCAGCCAAACACAAACATTATGAGGGAATAAAGTAAGAGGTGTTGGATCCAATCAAGACTATGAATGCTACTCGACTTTGGTAAGTTGAAAAAAATTCCTTTGGGTGACGCTGAAATCTATCAAGGCTGGTGCAAACCTCCTAACCCCTACGAGGCGAGAGTCTAATGCAACAAATTAGGCACCGCACCTCCCATGCACTAGGTAGATCCTATTACTCAAAGGACCCCCACCCCTGATTAGGAAGATGGGTCCACCTTCTCAGCCCAAGCTCCCCCTTTTTAAGAACCACGAGAACCACAAGAATCAAAGTAAAATCGTGCAAAAACTGCCCTTCCCAATTGCTTTTTTGATTAACATTCGACCATGGACAAAGGAATGGTAGAGACCGTTTGTAATTAAAAAAATGTAGCTCTACTTACGCGGTTTTTTCATCCTTGAGGAACACCGGAAAGAAAACAAAATACAAAACGTCATAAATAATTCGGACCGTTGGGGTGTATATAGGGATGTCGTCATGAATTTATGCTCATTGCCCTTCAAATTACCACGCGAAAGAAACGCCGAACCTTAGGCCAAATCCTACCCAACACTTTATGTAACAGGCGCAAACTGGATCCTTCAAGTAAGGTTGTTGAAGATACCTGGCGTTGGTTTGCGAGGCAACTAAAGAATTCACACCCAAGACACTTAACATCAGTTGCGTTATTGTCTTGTAACAGACGGGGGATATTTTTGTCTGGTTTGTCCGGCCACTGATGTGGCAGTATAGCCGAATGGTTAATCTTTTGAGTGTTTAAAAATGTGGGAAAGCTGCATTAAAGCTCGCGTGAACAAGCAGTTGGGACATATGAATGTTTGTTCCGTCGCATTCCAACATAAAAGTATCGAGGAAGAAACCAAAGTGATAATGTTATTAGCTCACTGACAGCCCATTTGCCGAATTTTCATTAACACACTCATTTCACCGTGCCCAATTTGGACACAAAATCCAATTTTGCATGCGTTTTTAAGTCAACACCGCACATTAACAAATGACCGCTAATTTGAAACCTGTCATGAAGGAAAAATCTATTTTCCTATTTGAGAAATTTTAATCATGCTATGACATATTACAAACGCACACAGTAAAAGCTAAAGAAGGAATGGTATCCTAGCAAAAATAATTACTGCACACGCGCTGTAAAGTTACGTTTTTAACAAAATTTACCATTTACTGCAAATGACCTTTATCGCAAATGATTGTCTTCTGATTAAACAAACAACGGTTGAAAAAGGATTATGCCGACAAGGCTTTGACATTTCAGTAAAATTATTCAAGAACACGATTCTTTTTCTTTACATTCTTGGCAAAAAAACTTAAGTTAAGCAAAGCATCTCTCACACAGAAAATTAGCTGATTTCAGGAATTATCGCTCTTTGAAATTTCAATCCGGTTAATTTAATACAAGCGTAAGAAACGTTCTGCGTACAAAGGCATCGCTATAATTATTAAGGCCGGTGAGCAATAAGGTAACTCTTGCGCGGTGACTACTACAATTATTTTTTAAGCCGGAAAACGTTTCGAAGTGAGCGATTAAATTCCCTAGGTTGGAAATTCTACGAAAAGAAACCTATAAATACTTCACAAATGTAGGTCGCTCTAAATAATTATTTGCTCTCTACATCACCAGCACGCTGACGTATGACGCAAGTGAGAAAACTAAATGTTGTTACGCTAGAGTACTGGTGGTTGTTGCCTATAAAGTGTACCAGTCGGTGCAAACGACAGTCAGTTACCCACGTACATCTGTAGATGGGTCGGTGCCAAAATTCGACTCCGTTTTGATTAATTCATAAATTCAGTTCTTCAATGGATCAGAACTGAATACACCGACTTATCCTGTAACATGCCGGTAGCAAACTCGCAGAGATGTTCTTTTAAAAGACAAAACCTTTCAAATCATGCAGCATAGCAAATCTTACGTCGAAGATTAATTTAATTATAAAACAGACCCCGAAGCAATTTCCACAGGAACAGGCAATGTGAAAATGTCAACCAACTTACCTTGGAAGCCGAAATTCGTCTTAAAGCGTCATAATAGACGTGGTCCTTTGCTTCTTCTTGAGTCTGTAGAATTTCCAAGACTGTACTGATTTTACGCGGAGTAATATTTCGTCGGGGATTTTGTTTACGAAACCATTCTCTGGCGACGCTCCACAGATTAGCCATTCAGCTTCGCGCGCATCCAGTTAAGAACAACTTCAAGGCGACTGTCGGAAGACAGAGGGAAGAAGAGACAGGCTAGTTTGCTCAAGCGGCAATAAACAAAGCAATGTCACGCTACTGGATAGTAACTGCAAATAAGAGAAACATTTAAGGCTTTTAAGGAGGCGATGTCAACTAAGATACTTTGAATGCAAGCTTTTGTGATATTGGCGCGGTTTTCTTTGGCACAGGCGACAAAATCAATCAGCCTACGGTTCATTTTAGAACCTATTTTGCATGTTTAATATTTCTAAAACTATAATTAATATCGGTCTATTGAATGTCCCAAAAGACTTACTACACTAGGTCATTTCACAAATGCAAATTTTTGGCTGGAATGAACAGCAGGCGAAGACTTTTGCTTGGTTTATTCCCCTTTGCCGCGCCAAACAGAGGGCCGATCATGACCACTTAACAAGCGCAAATCAAAGTTTGAGGAACTTGCATTGGCAGTCAAATCTACTTCACAAGTTGTTTGCCACTGGGGTGTCAGAAAACAGGTGATTAATTTACTTTTAGCAATCAATCCAACGAGCATGTCCATGGTGTGCGCAAATTACTTAATTTTCCAAAATCTCCTAATCCAAAGCCTAGCTATCGATGTCCGAAAACAAACCAGTAGATACCTAATAACCTGATCCATTACTCAAGCAATCCATCACCGAAGCAGCAATCAATCTTACTCTCAGGCACCTCCTTGAGAACCTCACTATCACTGGCCCATAGTGCACCTGAATCGTGTTTCACGACAGCTGTCTTGTTGTCACTTGATTACTAACTCTTCGCTAAAAGCAGTCAGATCTAACCCTGTCATTGGGGCGCCAGAATACAGGTAATTAATTTACTTTTGACACCGAATCCAACAAGCTTTCCCATGGTGTGTGCAAGTTATTCAACTTTCCATAATCTGCTAATCGAAGAACCAAGCTAAGCTATCGATGACCGATTAAAAAGATCGATAGGTACTAGATGTTTGGTGTTATCTAATAATCTGATCCATTACTCAAGCAATCCATCACACAAGCAAGTACCTCCTTGCTTTTGGGAACCCGACATTCGATGCACCCATTGTGCACCTGAATTGTGTTCAACAACAGCTGTATTGTTGTCTTTTGTTTACTAACTCTTTGCTTAAAGTAACCAGATCTAAACCCGGAACTCTAAAAGCCTTTAGTATCTCGGCTTAACATAGGACTTATACAACTTCATAAGAGGTCTTGAGTGGAAGTACAGAAATACATAAATAGGGGAAGTGGAGTTATACCGAGGGGATGGGGGAAGGAAAGGCGAGGTTACAATTGATACTGAAAAGTCGTTTTGAAATAAGCTGCCAGAAGACTTGAAGACTCTGATAAGAAGTAGTGTTTTAAAACAAAGCCAAATTGATAAAATGTTTTAATTTGTACTTTGCATTTAAACTTAGCCATTGGCCGTCTCTATTTGAAGTACGATGTTCTATGAGGAGGTTAGTATTTAAGTTAAGATAATAAGGAAAGGTTGGAGGGGTGCAATTATCAAGGGGGGCGGGGGTCATAACCGGTGTATTTTCTTTAGCTAGCAGAAAAAAGAGCGGATGAGTGGCTTTACAACCGAGATTTTACGGTATGCAAGGTTGCATGCCCAACCTCCAAGGATCCACAGACCAATGGTGTATTCAAGATATTACAAACTGTGGTCAGCATATAAACCAGCCACTATTCTAAGTTGTTAAGTCTACTCACACTCTTTGTAACACATAAACGAAAGAAAAATGTCGTACCTACATTTGTAGAAAGAGTAGTTGTTTATTAGTGTGTTTAGCAACAAAAGTGTCAAATTGTGTTAAGTTTTCATACGTTATGGCTCGTAACGAAAATGATACGCGTAATCTCCAAGTGTCAGTACGAGAATTTTGTCTTCAATTCACAAGAGCAGAGATGTTTCAAGCTACGAGGTCAGAATCGATCTCCGCTGCCTATTTTCTTTTGAACGACAAATAATTACAAAAAGAATGTTTACACACTTTTTTTTCTTATTATGGCTAAATAATCCTCCCTTCCAGCTGATACTATCACCTTGTAATTTTCAGACAATAATTTTCAGAGATTATAAGCAAGTGCGCAAGGTAATGAAAGTAGTGTGTAAAGTGAAGTAATTTTTAACTTTGCCCTGTCCTTGTTTGTTTTGTTTTCGCAATGCGCTTTGTTTCCCAATTTTACTTTGTTGTATTTTTCCTTTTTTGTTACCCTTTTATTGTCAGCTTAATGTCACTACTCCGTTATTCAAACTACTAAGAGTAGATGTAACGCAACCAGGTAAAAGGTAACACCACAAAATAAGCAAACAACAATATGGCGTAACTGAAGGGGACACAGCCCTGTGGCAGGTTGACGCGACTTCCTGATAGGTGCACGAACAAAAAGCCTCACTTATTCCCCCACTAACGTAGGAATAGAACAAGAGTATTGGCAGAGCCTTTTTTTATCTCCCCAGCACAGCACAGGCTGGATCGGACAAGATAAAGGCTAGGATATAAGATGGCAAGACACAAGCAATGCCAAAGCTTCGGGGAAGTCGCTACGCAGACTTAACCGAACCACAAGGAGTGACCCCAGTTTATTGGCAAAAAAAAAATAAAAGCCCTTCTCCAAGGGAGGGCGGGTGGGAAATTTTAAAGCTAAATTGCTACAAACCGTGTACTGTCGTGCAAGCTGCAAGGATAATGCCCTCTGACAGTGTATTGAAAATTTATACAGCAAGACAGTGACTCAAAGTTCGACCAATAGGTACAGCTGTACTATGAACTACCATAGTTAGTAACTATGGAACTACATAGACGCAACGTGGCGAGCTTGTTAGCAATGAATGGAGCTGACAAATATATTGGCCAATCTAGGAGAAGCTAAGATATTTTGCTAGATTATACCACGAGATAGAAGCTAAATTACAGACATGAATAGTGTTTGTGCTAATTTCTAGAATAGGGGAACGTTCACTCATGAATTGAGCATTCAGTATTGTACTATTGTTTATCCTACTGGACTACGTGACGAACGCCCTCAAGGGGTGTCATGTTCCATTAACTGCGTTTTACCGACCGATAAAAGCGGTATTAATGAAATATTAGTACATCTAATTTTTATAACTAACCTTATCAATAAAGTTGGATGGGTAGGCAACTGGGTAACGTTTGTAATGTAGTGAATGTGTTAAGTAGGTATTGCAATGTAATGGGCTGTAAGCTTTTATAAGAATGATTTTTATCCTTTCATTGTAGCTTCTTAATTATTCTTAGCATTTGTATCTTTTTATTTGGTACACGACCCCACAAACTTGTTAGCTTTGACATTTTTATCATGTATAAATAAAGGTTGTCTGTTGTATGTATGTATGTATGTATTTAAGGAATGTTTTGCACTGTTATATATTGTATTGTAAAGCAATGTGTTAAAAAGCTTCATTAAAAAAGGGAAAACAGCGAGTGCGAACAGCGAGAAGTTCAAAATTTGAGATGAATTTTAATAAAAGAAAAGTAAACAAAGAAACAAACATAAAAAAAAAGAGAAAAACAAAACAACTTAGTACTGGGCCGAGAGCTTGAACTAGTCGTTACGGTACTTCCGTTATTGCGTTCGACAGAACGCAGTTCTAATCGCGTCATGCAGAAAAATTCGAGATCTGTGAATCTATCTATCTATCAGGGGACACCAGTTTGGCCCCCTAAAAAATTGTTCAGGGGCGAATGACGTCATGTCCATGTTTGTCCATGTGCTTTCTTTCGAGTCGAGTGTTGCGCAATATTGCGGACTTTCGAGTGTCGAGGAAGCTTATTGTGGACTGTAGCGGATACTGAAGTTGTTTATTTAAAGTTCGAAGTCATTGTTAACGGCATTTAAAAACCTTGTCGACATGTCTTCACGAAATGTGTACGACTTTTCGAGGCAGCTTATTGAAGACTGTAGCGGATAAGTTGTTTATTTAAAGTTCGAAGTCAGTGTCAATGGTATTTAAAAACCGTGCAGACATGTCTTCACGAAATGTGTACGACTTTTCGTACGAACCGAAAGATGTAGTTTTGGCTGCGTGTTATGTACCCTCTTCTCTTCAACCGAAACCAATGCTGCTTTCTGCTGAATAAATCAAAGGAGGAAATTAGTTTCACTTCGCTGGCCTAGATTTCTGTGCGCAAACTATGTAACGTAAACCCAACGAAAGTGTTCAACTCCCAAAGGGTTGCTTTGGTGCACCAACATGTCCTCCGTTTCATTGTTTCGGAAGTGAAAATGCCCTGTAGCTGTTACCCCGAGGCGTAGGAGATTCAAAGTCGTGTTTGTAAACAAAATAATTGTCCTAGTTTTGGCAATAAAAGCACGTCGTCTTGCATACCGACGGAACAAACATGGTTGGTGTCGATTTACACGGTCAGTATAAACCACGCACTCCGTACTGCGGACTGCGGACCGCGGACTGCGGACTGCGGACCGCGGACTGCGGACTGCGGACTGCGGACTGCGGACTGCGGACTGCGGACTACGCACTGGGTATAAAACACAGACTTATGCATAAAACGCGGACTAAGCATTACGGACTGGGCATAAAATGCGCGAGGACTCAGGTATAAAATGGGGACTGCGGACTAAATGCGGCCTCCCAACTGCAGTCCATGTTTTTCACTGACCGGTCGTAACTAATATTACACAATACTTGTATAAACGAGAACAAACCCTCTCGTATGTACGTGCTTTGCGGTCAATTCATTTGTTTTTGCACCTACTGAAGGGAGACCAATTTCACGCCTACCTGACAGCTCAGGCACAGAATGCTTTCCCTAGAATTTTTTTTTTTTTTTTAACATACCAAGCCCACCAAAACTCGAACGCACTCTTTAATCTACGATTACTACTAGTTTAATTAATTATAATGACCGGGAGCGAGAAGTTAGACTTCAAGCCTAAAGGGAATCTGGGCTAAAAACAATTTTGTTGCAAATCACAAGTTAGTGTTTGTGTTAGATTGATTCAGCGACTTGAAGTCCATAATTCCTTGTTTCTTTTGAGTGCAGGACATTTTGTTTCTGCTATTTTAGGATTTCAAATTTCCCGCCCGCCGCCATGTTTATGTTTGCAGAGCTTCATGGGAAATTATGAGGTCATTCGATTGCGCGGTTGGACGTTTTTAAAAGACAACGTTGAGATATAAAAGTGCCTCTAATTAAGAAATACAAAACATGTACCGTGTTTTTGACGAGTTATAGAAACAAGAGTGGAAGTTTGGGAGAACAAGAAATGCTGTGGGAACACGAGCCGACATTCGAGTGTTTCCACAGCTTTTTCCAGTTGTCCTAAACTTTCACGAGTGTTTCTTTAACTCGACAGAAACACAAAGAACCTTATCTCTATTTCTTTTAGAAAAACTGTGTCGAAAAAAACGAAAACAACTTGTTTACTTTGATCATCAAAATGCAAATTCTCTTCACTCGCGCGATCATTACTGTCAACAGCTCGTGCTAGTTTTGTGATTCTATCGGGTTAAAGAAAACACGATTTTTATCCAATCAGCGAGCGTATTTTCTTTGAGCTATTTTCTAATCGTTTATAATTCAGACACCGGATGAATAGGTACAGTTACAAGGAGAAACTCCACATTGACATCTTTGACCGCGCAATGACGTCATAAATTACAAACATGGCGATGCCCAGGAGATTTTAACATTTCGTATTCGAACCACTTCAGAGATATCAACTTAAACCCACAGGTTCAGTTAAATATAACTATCAGGTATACTTTAGAACTTAAACTGTTTTTCAGACAAGATTGCCTTTAAGGAAAGAGTCCTCATCGTATTAAATGCAATAATACTAACTCTTCCTTTTGTCTGGCCCGCCTATATTAGCCAGTGCTACCTGCGGGCCAGTCCGCTTCCTTGCTTAATGAATCACTTTGATAAAGTTTGTGATTGGTATATTTCTAATTTGTAATTTCCAAACAGCCGAAAAAAAGTCGAACAACAAATTAAATATACATTGTCCAAGCATTATAGGCTTAGGACAACAAATGAAAACTGAATACAAAAAAGGACCGCTCGGTTTTGAAACATCGAAACAAGTGAAAATTATAGAAACCTCAGGCTGAGACACATAATCCATCTGGACTACCAGAATTTTTTAAAATAGACGGTTTTGTTTTCGTTTCGTAATTAGTACACAATTCGTTAAACAAAAACATCTGAAGAAATCAATATAACCGAAAATATAGAGAAAACGCATGGGAATTGCTTAATTATCCTCATCCCAGGGGTTGCAGTAAGGTACCATTATGTTTGCTACCGCAAATTACCTGAAACCCACGCCTTAAGACGAAAATCCTGATGTTATGCATGAATTTAAAGGCACTTAAAACAGCTTTTAATCACTTGAAACCTTTTTGGTGATGTTTAATGTACGAAATTAGCTTGGATGTATGATGCCAATTAATGTAAATTGCATTGAGAGGCTTCTGCTCACGCACAGAAGTAGCTCAAATGTAGCTTTATTTTTGGTATATTAAAACGGAAAATGTTGTGTAGCGTTGTACACGGAAGTAACTAAAGCCATAAAAACAAAAATACATACAGGCGGGAAGGGAACAAGTGAATGAGGCTTGA
>Ga0126339_10004044_pt1 | contig 10759 bp, 8 predicted proteins | sample OrbTmetagenome_2_FD_92532 | JGI IMG/M metagenome (GOLD analysis project Ga0126339, IMG submission 92532) | Coral microbial communities from Petempiche,Puerto Morelos, Mexico - Orbicella T R C metagenome | ecosystem: Host-associated > Invertebrates > Cnidaria > Coral | place: Petempiche,Puerto...
AATTTTTTTTGGGTTTGCCCTTTTTCCATTTTTCCCCCCCCCCCCCCCCCCCCCCCTACCCCATCCCCTTCCTCCCCTTTACTGTAAGAGACCAAGTCGAGCTCAACCACATCATAATTTCCAGATGGCGGTGAAGAATTGCAAATGGTAAGCCCATTTTGTACTCGGAAATTTGTTAGAACTTTATCAACAATTGCGGGATCTTTTATTCTTTGACAGTCCAACTTTTTCTATTTCGTTGAATTTGAACATTTGTTGCTTCAAAGAGAGACTAAATGAGCGGAAGTCGAAATCAAGTTGGCAGCATTTCAAAGAGGAGTTGCTCGATATAATCATCAGGGTTCTTCTTATGCTTGCTGCAATTCAATACGTGACAATTAAGGTCACGTGATCGATAAATGTCAATGCCTTTCAGCTTAGAGAGTGGTGTATTTTTGTTGATGAGGCATTCCTGGCCTCAGTTTGAGAGGAACGGCATGGGAGCGGCTAGGTGGAAACATTCTGTAGAGTTTTCTCTTATTAATGCTGTCAACATTTTGACTAATACAACACTTGCTCCGAATTTTCTACCACCTCCCAGTTTAGTAAACTCACACTGCTAGTATGTAACAGGAGACGATTTTTAGCATTAATGGTTTTAATACATGTTGTACGAGACAATTCTTAAAGGAAGGTATAAGTCGACGTTAATAATAGCCCGATTCGTCTGCCGGCAGCTATTTTGAACTTAGCTTAGCTGTATAGTATAACAAATGATTGCTACTATCAGTTAACAAGAAGACGAAAGGAAATATAATGGAGAAAAAGGGTTGTGTGTTACAGATGCCATGCTTTTATGGTAAAACGATTTTTCGACAGCTTTTATGCAGTCAATTGAAGACAATTCATTAAGCACCTAAAGCTTCATAGGCAAACTACGGCACTTAATTTGTTGTCAACCAATTATGGTCACTTTTGATGAAAATGTGACGGTAAGCTCATTTGAAATGAATGTGTTCCTAGAACTGCCGAGTACCATTAGCGCACGGATGAGAGGAGATTGAATTTCGCGTTTTTAAAAGGTCATGGTGCCATTTTTGACGATATCAGTATTCTCACATCTTTTAAAGACGAAAATTGAGCCAATCTTGAAAATTAGTCACGTAACAGAGTTTGTTGTCATAGTGAGCTTATTACTTCAAAACTTTATTGTTTCCTTCATTGTTAGGTTAAGCTTATTTTAACACGATAAAAATATGCTTCCATTTCTGATTTAAGAGCTTAACCAGGACTGGATTTCCCATCCCGGAATTACCTAAACACAAGAACTTCAGCAGTTAATTTGACACGATACGTCATTTCAGACCAAAAGTAATTAACACACAAGACATCCCAGTTTTAATTTGCTCCTAGTTCATTCCCATAAATTATCAACTGATAACTTATGTTGCTCTTATTTCCAGGCTGCCTGATTTCTTTTCCCAGGTTTGATAACTTGACAATTTCTAGGAGATAAGTTCAATCCTACTCCAGTTAACATTCCATAAATGGATCTATCACTGACATGATAAAAGATTCCGGAGTTACCACAAGGTGAAACATAAATTGGGAGATATGGACTAAAACGCCGTAGAAATTAATCTATAATCAGGCTGGCAGAAGGTATTAACAACATTTTAGGCGATATGTCTTTAATCTTCCATTAGACCACTGGCTGCACCTACACACATTGGTATCCGCAATCTGCAATCACTATTTAATGTATTTCTGTCAAGACGTGGGCTTTCGTTCTACCAAATATAGAAAGAAAAAGGTTAATGGTGTAGTAAATTTACAACTCAGCTTCCTTACTCGCCAAAATGAACGAATGTAATGTTCCGCCTTTGAATTAGCCGAAAAGATTAGAAACTAAATTAAAGGGAAAGACCGCCGCTATTTTGAATTAAGAGGCTGTCTCTGTAAGAACCGACCACTGATTTTTACTCTGAAAATTCGATTTTTCTCATAAGCTGGGATTTCGAAGCCCTTACCTAGTCAATCATTAAAATGAGTTTTATTTCATTAAAAATTCCAATTGAAGTTTTCTAGGATTGATTGAAGTTCGGTCCGCTCGACACAAGTTTCATGCCCACCGAAACTGGAAAAATAGCACATATTGCCGGCGCTCTAAAAAAAATAATATTCGCTCAAAAGTCCCAATTCTTTTTTTCAACTATAGTTATATCATAGCAGTTTGTTTAGCCATGTTGCAATTATAGTTCAATGTTGTTCCTTCCAATTGAAGTTTTTAGTTACCAATCTTCCCGTTATACTCACGGGAAGACTGGGAACTAAATCACTTGTTGTAAACACAAAATGGCCGTGGCATTTATCAATCCTTCCTTGGCTTCCCGAATCACCGTTTACCGTTCATACATGAGAGTTGTCCAAAAGAGTGCTTCTACAAACCTTTCAAGAGGAGTCTACATGATTAAACCGGCTTCGAGGAAAACAATGGTCAGTAATGAACATTGACGTATGTGACGGTCACGCTCGACACAGATGAGGAACGTATAAATCTACTTTATATACAAACCTACAGGTGGAAGGAAAAGCTGGCAGTTTTAATGCTACCTAGATTTCAAGGATCGCTACAAAGGACCAAAACTTTAATCTTGAAGCCAAGTAAGAGATTTACGGGAATTTATCGGAGCACTTTACGAAGACGAGTGTGTTAGTTACTCACTGGAATATTTTCAAAATTTCCTGAACTTTAAGTGGTTGTTAGTTTTGAAAACCTAGCGGGCGGACAAATTTTGTTATTGTTTCAAATTAAGGGACATTTATACTTCTATTCATGTAGTTCAGCAGTTTCAAACAGGGGCCACATTTTTAAAACGTGCCTTCAAAGTAGAGCTATTTTCGCGTTTGGTTCAAAACTCGATTTAGCGGGTAGAAAATCTTCTTTTAACCGTAGAAGGAACAACATTGAATTATAATTGCAACATGACTAAACAAACTGCTATGATATATCTATAGTTGAAAAAAAGAATTGGGACTTTTGAGCGAATATTATTTTTTTTTTAGAGCGCCGGCAATATGTGCTATTTTTCCAGTTTCGGCGGGCAAGAAACTCGTGTCGAGCGGACCGAACTTCAATCAATCCTAGAAAACTTCAATTGGAATTTTTAATGAAATAAAACTCATTTTAGTTATTTTGACTAGGTAAGGGCTTCGAAATCCCAGCTTATGAGAAAAATCGAATTTTCGAAGTAAAATCAGCGGTCGGCTCCTACAGAGACAGCCTCTTAATAGTTGAGCAGAATTACCTTTTATTGGTTAAAACACAGACATAGATACTATAAAATGGATTCCTGCTAGCACACAAAATACAATCTGTTTCTTTGGGAAAAAGAAAAATAGAAACATGCAGACCAAATACTCTCTTCTCTTCGTGCTGTTAATTGGTTCGATTGTCGCTTCCACAGATGCTATGTGACTTCAGTGGGAAGGAAGAGGAAAATATTTAAACTTTAATGTCCACTTGTATTTTGTTTTGTAACTACCTTATCCCGTTTTGTTTTTTTTTTTCCTTTTCGCTTGCCAATTTCTGGAATAGTAGTCATCGCTTCACCTTGTTCCATACAATAACAGTAACCTATGAAAGTACCGAGAGAGCCTTCGTTTGTACTCGTTTGAACTGTGTGCGTTAAAATTAAATCTCAGTAACATTTTTCCATTTGAATTCCTCATTATATTAGTTTGAGAAGATCCAACGAGATGTGTGCCAAGCAGCAAGGCAGATTCAATGTGATGACTTGGAAGATGAAGGAAGAAAGGGATGAACAAGATTTCAGGCTACATTCGTTAATTTGACATTAAACGACGGAGAACTAAAACAAGGAAAAAGGACCTAAGTAATGTCTAAACTAGATTTGATATCATGGAATTAAACCTGTCTTAAATTAGGGTTGAAAAATAAACAAACTGACGAATCGCGAATGTCAACGACTTTTTCGTATTTACTTAACCACAGATTACTTAGGCAGCGTCCACGCTTCGCAAGAGAAATTCGAAAAGGCAGCTTTATCTCTACCGCCCACAATAATACGTCACAAATTAAAATAGAGCTTTTCGAAAACGTTCTTCAAAACGGAGGAATATGAATACTGTACTCTAACGATGCCTGGAATGCCTCGCACTTCAGGCATCGTTTGAGTACGGCTTCCCGTCATGTGAAGAACACAGCATTTTACCGAAAGGGAAAGAAGAGTTTGATCCGATCATGATTCCAAGATTGCGCTGAAGAATTGCATTAAGCACACTTTACACTCAGAGATTTCAGAGAACTTTGTAAACTTTTATTCTATAACAGATCGATATTTTCGTTTTCATTGGATTTGAACATATGTCGCGATACTGAGAGATTACTGAGGGGAAGTCGAAATCATGTTTGCAGGGGTTGTTGGAGCATTTCAAAGGGGAGTTGTTCTGCATAACAATCACGGCTCTTCTTACGTTTTCTGCAATTCATACTCCTGTCAAAGTCACGTGATCGGTAAATGTCGATGCCTTTCAGCTTAGAGCGTGGTGTGTATTTTGTTGATGTGGCATTTCTGGCTTCAGTTCGAGAGGAACGACGAGGTGAGCGGCTAGGTGGAAATATTCTGTACAGTTTTCTCCTATTAATGCTGTGAACATTTTGCCATTTTGTTTGACTAAAACATCACTTGCTCCGACCTTTCTAGCCCTTCCCAATTTAGTAAATTCACACTCGTAGTATGTAAAAGGAGACGATTTTTAGCATTATTGGTTTTAATCCATGCTATACGAGACAACTCTTAAAGGAAGGTAGAAGTCGCCGTTAAACATACTCCAGTTGCCGGCAGATGATTGCCGGCTGATATTCTAAACATCGCTTCGCTGTGTAGTATAACAAATAATTGCTACTATCAGTTAACAAGAAGACGAAAGGAAATATAATAGCTAAAAAGGCTTCTGTGTTACAAATGCTATGCTTTCATGGTAAAACGCTTTTTTAACTTTGAAAACACCTGCTTTTAAAAGTTAACGAGCTGCTTTTAGCTCAAAAAGGTGAACAAAGTCTACGAAAAGGATTATACATCATAAACCAGCATGGACCTTATCTCTGAGAAACTTGACATCGAAGGAAAAAATGGCTTTTATCAATCAATTGAAGACAGGTCATTAAGACACCTGTATCCACAGTATACAATCCACCATTCTATGTACTTCTGTAAGCATCCAGAACACCTCCCCACCCCCGCCACTTCCCGTTTAAAAGCCCGCCTGAAACCTCTTATGAAGTTGTATAAGCCCGGGGCTAACAAGCGGAATTTCACCGTGAACTATTAAAAACGCAAAATGCAATCTCTTATTAGCCACGTGCTAATGTTAATTAGTAGTTTTCTGAACTCATTCCATACAAATGAGCTTTTCGTCACATGTTCAACAAACGTGACTACAATTAGTTGAGAACAAATTAAGAGCCGTGGATCACCTACGAAGCGTTTGTGCTATTTATTTCTGACTGTCCTAAGTATAAGGGTTTGTCAGTCAGTTCAGGATTTTTTAATAGCGATTAAACAAGAAGATTTTATTTTTGCAAAAAAAATAAAATCAAAAAAATAAAATCTCTTAATTTCACATCCTTTTCTTCAAAATTCGACTATTCATCCAGTCGTAAATGATTGTTTTTTTTTTTTTTTCTTTAATACAGTGTTCTAGTCTGCGACTCCACATATGTTCGCAATACCATTTTGCCAAAATGGTATTGAATTAAAAAATTAAATTAGCAAAATGGGGCTTGAATTAGGAAAAGAGAACAAAACCGGGGTTCTTACAAAATTTAAAACAACCAATCGAAAGCAATATCTTGTGTTGAGTTTTCTATAAGACTTTTGGTGTAAAACGCTGCACTCTTTACTACAATCATGCCGATGTTTATTGGTTGACCTTCATATAGGCAAGTCTTTCAGACCGGCACATGTTCTAACATATCACAGATATCGTTTTAACAAAAAGCGATTTAAACTTTTCACTGACAGGTGCATTTTTTGCCAAAGATGATCAGCCTCTCGATGTAAGGAGCTTTCCTCTTCACTTTGATGTCGGTCATCGAGATTTCAAAGTGCTCACAGATATTCTCAAACATCTGAATTGAAAATGTTGACAGCTTTGAATCTGCTATAAGTTCTCTAATTTATAACTGTCATAACAGATGGGATGACTGAGGGCAACTTCTTGAAGGATTTCACTTCTCAGCTCGCTGAAGGCTTCCTCATCCTCTACGTTCTGGTTTTCTCCTATATCACTCTCCGTCATTTCGTCATTTTCAAGTGTGCGCTCCGAGGCTAGCCTTGAGAAGAAACTTGAAACTTACTGGCCCGTCAGGAATTCAAAGCGTGTAAAAAGGCGGTTTCCATTGCTGTCCCTGGCAGTTATCATGGACCTGCCTATAGACGCTGCATCCGCTTTCTGGCCAGTCGTCTCTTCAATACGGAATTTACTGGTCAAGTAACCTTTTTGCTTTTCTGTAAATCTTGTTCTTCGAACATGACTAGACTTCAGGGCCCATCCCATCGGTAAACACGGCTGACTTGTGAGGTTTAGACGCCTTCTAATTTGTATCTGCGGTATACCACAGAACTGCTCCTGTAGTATGTCTACGTAGCCGAGCACTGCTGCGTCAAGAAGGGTCTAATTCTCTAAAGCACGATCGTGTTTTCCAAGATCCAGATGGTGCTGTAAGGAGAAAAATCTTTTATGCGAGCGTTTTCACACATCCTTCCTCCGGACAGGAAAAAAAAGGAACTGTCGAGGTATCACCTACAGGCTCCTCCTCAGTGTCTGAACATCTCTGAAAATTAGCACCTGTGCGAGATTGAGGTCTGGACTTCACTTTAATGAAATGTGCATTTGGCATTCTCTCGGCTGTATCTCCATCACATTTCACAAGATCTGGAACCTGCACCACCTACAGAGTAGTCAGCTCTGAAAGTCGTATGCATTTACCAGGTCCAATTCCATATGCCTTCCAGACAGTCAGGCTTCCGTCGTTGTATTAGATATTGGAAATCAAACTCACCCCTGCGATCTTCACATTCAAAGAGCGTTTTTGGTTATGCATCAGGTGCATAATGTAGCATCGACTCTAGGAACATCCCCTGATGACTCGATAGTGTCTACCATTTAATTGGAAGTCTCAATGTTAGAACCTTGGTTAAGGTGGACTCTCATATGCGATTTAAGTGATGCTTACTTTCTGTCACAAGGCCTTTTACCACCCTGTGGGTCCGAGAAATCCAGGCGTTTCACGGAAACTCCATGACAGCGACTTGCAAAGCTGGCTCCCACTATAGTAGTCCCACAGTGGTAGCAGCCAGCATTGTCCTGCCTATAAAAGACAGATTTCAGTTGAGGCAAGTGTGACTTCAGCTTTCCAATGACATCCGTCATAATTGAAAGCACCGCGCAGCTGTCTTGGCTGCAGGTTTGGGAAACGTGTACAAATGTCATCATCTGCAATTCTTTGTTTTCTGCCCGCCGAGTAGCTACAGTAATGTACCAGGACATTCCTCTCTTTGCAAACCAATCACTTTGGCTTTCTCCGAACTTTCTTGGTAGAAACTTCATGGCCCAGTCCTGTACAAGAAGTACCCAACTTTCATCGCGAGCATTAATCAACTCTAGTCGAGCTTCATCCTGGTTAACACATCGGAGTAGGTGTGCTTTTCCATGCCAAGACATTTTGCTTAGCCTGACCTTCAATAAAGACCATCTCTTCTATGACGTCACGTGACACATTGCTATCAGACATCTTCTCGAGAGCGTCGTGTATATCAGCGAGAACTGACGCGAGCAACTCACAACGATCGCAGGTGTCTAGATGATCATGTGGACAGGTCATCTGATAATCCTTGTCCTTTGGATCACTCAGGGCATATGCTCTGCAATGGTCTGCGATGTTGGATTGCTTCGATACGTGCACCTGCAAAGACAATATCAGTTATAAATAGAAATAATCATACATATCCATAATCACCTTTTATTCGTCTAGGTCAACACATGAAGTAAAATATGCTTCACTGACGAGGAGAAGTGCAATTTTAAAGCCGTCTTTAAAAATTCAAACGTTGCAATCACGCGACCAGTGATGTAACAGCCTCAAGGTCGAATTGGGTGTATTTTCATAAAAACATTGACCAACACGCTAGTTTAAGCTTCTGTACGTTCCAACAAAGAAAAAATATATTCCCCAACCTAGCCTCCCACTTTTTTCGCTCAGGCAAATAGCTCCCCCATTTGAGAGACTGCAGAAGTCACCTGGCCATTTCAATAACATTACTCTTTCAATTATGTGAAGTGCTTTCCACCTTCTGAGTGCTTGTCCTCGCACTGAGATAAAATGCACTTTTAGACATAGTAACGTGACTGATGACGTCATCACACCAAGTTGATGAGTGCATAATTACAGTCGAGAGCGCAGCCTTCCTTATGGCCCTATATGTGGCCCTCTATATGGCCCTATATATGACACTATATATGGCGCTACATATGGCCCTATATTGCCCTATGGGAAACTAGGTTATTACAGGGCAAGTGTCTTTTTTCTCAAGCATGACTATGTTTGTCAAGATCTTTATACATGCATATTATAAAGTACTTTCAATTTTACCCAAGTCATTCCCATTAATTCATCGCCCAATCTGTTTACTACGTCCGCGAGATCGTCAAAGGCTTGACTACCTGCAGAACTTATGTAATCGAGACCTTAGAGAGAACAAACAGTCAGGATTCTCAAGAGTGTTCTTCGGCTCAGTGGAGTGAAGACACATTCCTGTGAGTACTGTCAAATACTGCTTGAAGTCCAGAAAGTGGTCCAGTTGAGTTTGAGATACTGTTATTCTCGTTTGGGAAGACTGCAGCGATGGTGCAACACCTCTGCCCTCGACCAGGATATACTTTCTTGCTTCACTGAACCGATACCTCGTCAGGTTTGGAATCCATTTTTGAAGCGCTTTGTGTGAGACCTTGTCCGCCATTATAGACAATATCTGCCGCCCGGTTTGCCAATTATTAGCATTCCTGTAGCATTCCGCCAGTGCCTGCATCAGCACTTCATCTGCGCGCTTCTTCTCATCACTAAAAGGGTGTTTAGATTAGATAGATTCCTTTTAGCAAGTTCGTCTTTCAGTGCTTGGATGGTTAGATTCTCAAATTCTTTCTCAGTAAGAGGAACTATCTCGTCCTCTCTCTCAGAAGTAATATGCTTTAAATTGCAGCCATTTCTGCGGCCCTGATTGTTGTTATCGCAATGAAAAAATAAAAACACTAAAACTTTGCTCTCGGGGATAGGGAGAGTAGGAGGGGGAGTGGGGTTAAAGAAGTTTATTTCCAGATTTTCAAGAAACTGTCCCAACTTCAATTGAGTGAGTGAGTCCAATGGCACTCACTCACTCACTTGATTCTGATTAATTTATTCAATAAAACCGGATTAAACATTTTTCTCCTACCTCCCCTGCTAAGTATTACTTTTGTCTCAAGGACTTCTGGGCATATGTTTGACTGGTTTTATGGGGGTACTAAAAAGGCGTAAATTTTTGTCCAACAACATGGCGTAACACAGCACGGAGGCCGAAGATGGTTTTTTGTTCGATTTGTAAACAGGGATTCCTTCGTGGGTTGAAAAATGGAAAGTTTTTACGCTAAGGAACACTTGTTACGACAAATCGACAATGAAATCCTGTAAGCGACGATCCTTGCATCGAAATCTTGAAAGCGACACTGTCTATCGACCGTGGTCCCTGGACAAATCGACGGAATCGTTTAAAAATGTTTTAATGTCACCCGGACGAGGAATGAAATGAATGCCGTGTCATATGGAAGCTAAGGTAAGCCTTCTTGTTGTATCGTTTTTTTCTTTAAAAACTATGTTTATGAGAGCACTTTCGCGTAATAGTAATAGACCAATTTCGATACATTAAAATTCAGCCTAACACAAAAGACCTCAGCACGAGGCTCTGAGGAATAACTACAGAGTTTGTGGGGTTTATTCCCCAGAGTCTCGTGCTGAGGTCTATTGTGTTAGGCTGAATTTTAGTACATCGAAATTGGTCTATTAGATTCTTTCGTTTGGAAACTGCTCGATTCCGAAATTAGTCATCTGACAAAGCACATGGTTTTCTAGACAGCTGACGTTCGCTATTTTGTGTCATTGTTAGATGTTGTCTTTACAGAGTTGATTTTTGTCCGTTGGCGATTTATATTATCGATCAGTAATATGGATGTATTTTGTACTGGAAATGCTGATAACAAGTCTCTCGTGTACATATTCAGCTTAGTGTAGCTTTGAAGAAACTTACGTCGAGTTCAAAATAAAGGTTAGTGAGATAGTTAAAAGTGAAATGAGCAGACTAAGAACACAAGCGAGCCTTCTGCCTTTGCCAGTGTTACAGACCGACAATTCATCCCTAACAAAACAATCTTGTTTCAGAATGTTGAATCTCTCCACCTCTGGCTCCACCTCCACATACAGATGATGCACGAAATGATTACAACGTCCAATAAACGGCACACAATGCATGCAGAAGCGATGATGTTTAAAAATTGTTCCTAGAGCAGACAAACTGATTCTCAAACTTTTGGGTTAGAAATCTTAGGGGTTTACATTTAGGGTAGTCCATTGGTGGTTCATTCAAGTAGTTCATGTACCAGGTCCATCTTGTTAGTCCATGTGCTAGGGGTCAGCGAAATGTACCAACCCAAATAAAAAGCACTC
>Ga0126339_10004045_pt1 | contig 10756 bp, 9 predicted proteins | sample OrbTmetagenome_2_FD_92532 | JGI IMG/M metagenome (GOLD analysis project Ga0126339, IMG submission 92532) | Coral microbial communities from Petempiche,Puerto Morelos, Mexico - Orbicella T R C metagenome | ecosystem: Host-associated > Invertebrates > Cnidaria > Coral | place: Petempiche,Puerto...
ATAAATAGGGTCATGTATGCCTTGTTACAGAAGTAAAGAACTTATTATAAATGTGTCAGCAGTATACCATTCTCCAAGATGATACACCCTGGATCCCTTGAGAACAAGTGACTTGAAGGGGTGTGACAAGCAGGAAGCACTTATTTTCATCAGTGACCAGTCCCAGTTGTATTCATCATAACTCTTACAGAAAACCTATAAGATAAACTTAGGTCTGATCACAGCAATTTATAACACTTCAATCTATAGCACACACCATCCACCAGTTGTCGGTGGTGCTTTGCACAAATAAGTATACATGACTGTATAGTTCAAACATCTTACAAAAAGGATGATACAGGTCATTAATCCTGATAATACATGTAAATTAGACCACTATAAATAAACCTTTTAAAAAGATAAGTTTTTACAAAAAAAACGTCGTCGACAAAATGTGTTAATTAAAAATACAGCTGTAAATGATGGATTGATGGATTGATTGATTGATTGATTGGTTTTAGAATGCCTAAAGGAATACTATTCCACAATCTAGGCCGGGCACAGGTGGAAAAAGTCCTGATATCCAAACATACATGAACATGTAGTGTATTATCAAATAAGTACACTATATACATGTAGTTTACATATTATTTATAGTGACTCAACACATGAAAACAGGAAAAAATGATGATGCCAAGTCTTATCTAACATGATAATCTGGTGAATCTCTGAATGCAACATTGCAATAACTTGTTGAGTAAGATTGCCCTGGTGTTTTGACAGGCACAAATCATCAGTACTGTGTAGAATGCAGCTGTCTTTGATATCATCAAACCTTGTCAACACACCTCACTACACTCCTTGATTCTGTTCCAAGTTGCTCTGTCAAATGCCATTCCCATGTTATGTTCATGTGATCGCCAGACCGAAAGTTGAGCCTGATAAAATAGAGATGAATAATTTAAAGTGACCTCATTTGTCACTACACACTCTAGATTTGAAAAAATTCAAGGGCTGTCACTGAAGCGTTAACAGGCCTACAAACTCCTGTACAGTGTGCCCCAGCATTATCATACCCTAAATATTATACGAGTGACTTACTGTATCTTTGGCACCATCGAGCTCATAATTATCCACTGTTTTGTATGAACCAAGGGTGATCAGGTCACAGTCATCCTTACAACCTCTGTCAACAGAATAAACACAAGAAATGACAGGATCAGTCTCTGATAAAATATCTATAATTTGCAGGTCTTGATACAAATTAAACAGTGAGTTCAATAGTTATGATAATACAGTCATGATTAAAGTTGTACTGTAGTGCCACTTCACCTGATTTTGGTCTTAGAAATGTGGTTTATTAACAATGGCACAAATAATGCTGAAGAATCATGGATTAGAGGGTCTTAGTTACGATGTACTAACCTCATTTTGCCATCATACAACAACCTCAACATATGGTAGAAGTCTGGGCTGACATAGTAGTCTTCTTCAAGAAACAGCACTGGACCCATGTAAGTTTTGGTGGCATTCAGCATGTCAAAAACCATGTTTGCCTAAAGACATAATTACATGTACATGCATGTTAAAATTATGTGTGTTTCTTGAGCATCAATGTAAACTACTGGGTCAGTTTAAATTCTTAATTTAAAGACATCTACTACAGATGAGGCCTGATGTAGCCTTAAGTACCTACACTACTGGCATGGAGAATGATGATGATGATGATGACTACTACATACAAATCCTGAATTTATGAGGGGCTAGCCAGTTTGCAATTTATGTCTAAAGTATTTGCATTAAAGATCACCATGTCACTGTGTTACATGTAGGTGTGCAGTGGTCAAAATGTTGGATTTGAGCTTGGGCTATCAGAGACAAGCACATCGTACAAATACATGTAATTTAATAAGTTACAAGTATATGTAGTAGTATGATACTGGTCAGCAATGAATCTTCCTAAGTGCAAATCTTAAAGTTACTATAATTGTTACTGCTGGATCTTAAAGATAGTACTGAGTCCTGTCTTATGAACTGTGCAGCCTCCTCACCTTCCACCACCAGTGATGTTTAATCATGGTAAATTTTGCTTGTCTGTAGTGACCAAACATGTCCGGTGTCGCTGCGTTGTTACATCCAATCTCCCTTGCTCTAAATGAAGAACACATAAACTTGATGCCTAGGGCTCTAAAGTAATTCTTTACATTATCACACACAAAAAATAAATAAATAAATATATAAATGAATATATAAATAAATAAATAAGTGAAGAGCAAATAGATCTGTATTATTGACTCACTACAGTGTAGCAGTATACTTGCCTCCAGTTATCTTCACAATAAAAAGAGCTTTATTCACTTCATGTGTTTGTTTGAGATAATAGACAGAGAGATCGGCTGTTCAAATGTAATTAAGGTATCAGCCAACCCACTGGGGCCGTCTGCATGCGGATCATTCTAGCGCTCTTTGTTTCAACACAAATCTCTATAAACCGTATATTTTTTGAAAGCTTAATAATCATGATTACAGCTAATTCCCTTTAAAAGGTATAAAACTTTAACGTGCTTAAAAAATGAGGTTTTTGCAAAGCTAAGTGTTTTCATTCATTACGTTCCGTGCTCACCAAAAACAAACGGAAGAAAACGATTAATACGGCTTTCATTTCTTCACATGTTTGCCTAAAAAACTGTGTCTAAGATTTCTGGAATGTGCGTTCGTTTCATTTTTACGCGCAAATATATTTGGTGATGAGAAATTATTGCCACCACCAGTGAAAAACAGGCTATAACTTTGAAATGAAACAAAGAATTAAAATTCGCAGACACAGTTTTGTAGGTAAGCTATCTGACAACAATTTGGCCAAATTTCAGCCAAATTGTTCCAGGGCTGCTGACTTGGAGTTGAAAATGCATGCACAACTCGCCCAAATTTTCATATCGAGAAACAAGGAAAAATAGAATTTGACCGCAATGAGATTAGCGACACCTAGGCGTCAAGCAAATAAAGTGTTGATCGATAAAAGAAAGTATCAGTTTTCTTGAACAATAGTAGTTTGACAGGTAACAAGAAACAGACAAATTTCACAGCGGTGGGAAAACAATGGTTCGACCATTCAACTTTAATTTGCCCACGATGTAACATCTTCTTGTTCTTCTTTGGCTTCTTCTAACCGAATTTTAGAATGGATTGCACTCATTTCAACCGACTGCTTTTCACTCGTATCCGGTTTGCGTTCATGTTCTTCGATTTCTTGTAGCCACTCGTCTTGGTTGAAGAAAGAACCTTTGTCACTTGAAGCGAGGTCTGCTGCCGATTCACAGCTAAATGCTTTCTTCCCTTTCTTTGGTCTTGGCTTTGACGAAGAGAAAGGACACGTTCTTGTTTTCTTTTTCGAAGACATTCACAGATTTCACAAGACGACAACTTTGAGAGCTTCCAAGATAGCAAATCGCATGTGTTTTGTGAAACACAAACACACATGTACTTAGCTGTCACATAACCTCTCCTTATTTTAACATGACAAGAGTTGTCAGCGGCTATTAGAATAATTAAGATGGCAAAATTGTTTTCGCTTAATAACTTCCCGTATGAATAACATTTTTTTGTGGATTTTTTTTAAAACAAAAACTATTCCTAAGATTTATTGGATCATATAAAAATCCAAAATTATGCAAAACGGTCAATTTTGGGTTGGCTGATACCTTAAAACAATTACATGTATTAATCAAAATACTGGGTAGAGCTCAATTTCTAACTCCAAAAAATGTTTTTACTTGGCCATACAACACAAAAATTTTTACTTGGCCATACAACATACATGCAATTAGCCTCTCCCAGGCCTTCAGTTAGTTGGGGCGAAACGTGAAATACAGTGCACGAAATCGTGTGCTGTATTTCGTGTTTCACCCCACCTAACTGAATGCTTGGAAGAGGCAAACATGCAATTGTCTCAATCAACCATCTTGTTCTACAATTTTGTACGATAAATGTACACTTGTAATAGTGACAATCATGCCTTTGAAAAGACTTTGAATGTAGCAAAAAGGATCTTTGTTCAGGAACTAAAACATGTATGAGGGACAAAATTAATTATCTACTATAGTATATGTATACTCACAGTATGCATGTACTCACTTTTCTCGGCTGATATCCCTTGGACAGTCATTAGGATCAGTTCCAGGAAACTGATCTGGGTAGAGCTGATCAGCAAATGGAAAGAATATCTGAATAACCTGTCCAGTAAACACACTTGGTGTTAATACAAGTATTGATCAATATTTGTATACAAAGATCTACTCTGTTCAAGATCAGATTTTGATGTTGAAGGACAGTGGCTGAGTTTTGGTGTAACCAGACAGAAATCAGAAATTGCTTGGGAATTAACTGAAAAGCATCCAATTAAAGTTGTATAACTGAAACATTCATGTCCTTCTCCATGTATAGACCATATGGAAGCTGGTCAGGAACATCAGCTACTCTGTATGAGTGTATCAAATATAATGCTGGGGTTACATTTTGGTTTTAATAGCATCAAAGGATTAAGGGTATAAAATGCTCCTTCTCACAATAATTGTATATGACAAGCAATTATTTATAAGCTATCTTTGACAACTTTGTCAGATTGGAAGTCAGAACAACTCCCGGTATAAAGACGCGAAATAGCATCACAGCTACATGAGCAAGTTAGCAGTTGGGAACAGAGCTTGCAAAAAAGGAAAAAATCAGGTCTGAATGGAATTCACACCCATGACCTTTGTGATACCAGACTATGTCTTGAAATCGTTCCCCTGCGATTCAAACATGCAATATTTCATTTACAGAATTCACTTGCATAAATGTACATGTATCTTCACCAAGTATTTCACAATGACAACATGACCTGTACCCAGTTGTTTTGGTATATGTATGTTTCATAGAGAACTGGGTTTTAATCCCATGCAAGCCATAACTATTTCTAAGCTTTACTATTTTTGCAACTGGATAAGTTGCTTACATAGCTCACACAACTGTAGTGATACCTCCTCTCTCTAGATCTTTCTCTCACAGTTCAAATATATAGGTTTTCTATACATTCAACTGCAGCAATTCCCAAGGCAATGACCAAAACAGTACATAGATGTACTATAGGTGGAAGGAAGAACCATGAAAGTGCATGTACATGTAGGTGACTTGTTCAAGAACACAGCATAAGGCCTCTGGGCACAGGCACGAGGCTTCAAAAAAGACCTTTTGATCTTGGTTCCATCACACTAATCAGGAGACCAAGTCAGCACCTCGCACAACCTCATGAACCACTACAGTCATTAGTCGTTGGATTGCCTTGTGTCAAGCATGGTTGTGTGCAGTGTAGCTACTTAATACAAGGGTTTCAGAATCCATTAACTCATTTGCAACCATGAAAAATTTGTTCAAAACAGAGAGTTATAAAGATGTGGAAAATACTCCCCAAAAAACAAAGCAGGCTGTCTACAATAATTTCTTTTAGTGGTCGTTTTTTTTTTTTTCTTCTTTTCTTTTCTTTTCTTTTCTTTTCTTTTTTTTTTTGAACGTATGCATAATGTTGCTCTTCTGAGAAAGTTTCCAGCTGATTTTGTTATTACAAACAATGATTAACACATTGTCGAGTTATTCATAAATAATCAGACCAATTTACACCACGTTTCTCAAAGTGATATACTTCATTTCTTTACGGCAGTTTACTAAGGCAAGAGTTCCCTTTATACTAAAATCACTTTACCAAGAAAATATGTACGAATAAAGTCCTTAAAATGAAAGCTTAAGTCAACGACAAGAGTAAATAATATTTTTTCCCTTTGAACAAAAGATATTTAAATTGAAAGACCTAATTTTCTATTCAACAAGTTCGACAATGGTCATTCGTTTCACAGGAGGAAATTGCATGTCAACTGTTTGACCTGTGTTATTGGTCAAAACAAATTAAGTAATTTAGGAAATACTAAGCTGAGTTATTATTTCTTTCAACATCGGCAAGAACTTATTGGCTACAAAATATCAAAATGAATTATCAATGCACTTTAACACGTCGAACATTCGCTCGACAAGTGCGTACTACCAGCTGGTTCGATACAGTTGTGGTATTAAAAAGGTGGCTGAGAAGTCACAAATTGAAGTGCCACTTTACCTTACAAAAGTCGATTGATTCCACGTGTCGGTTAATTTCCTCCGAATAGTAGTCGTGGCTGATGACGAGCAATGCGTCCTCTATCCCTTTAGCACGGCTCAACGACTTCAATAAATAGGAAAAATAATCGCGTCTGTCGTGAACTTGCACTATAATAACAATAGATTTCTGTGACAAAGTCGTGCCGAATTTGTCTCCATTTCTGATGTACTCTGCCTTGTTCACAGCTTTCACAATATCTCTTAGTTTCTGTATTTCTGGCGAAACGGTTTTGTTTTGAGAAATCGTTATCGTCGGCCGCCGGATAATTTCGTGTAAACTCTCTTGAGGAATATTGTTGTTTGTATTTTCTTTCTTCGCCATAGTTTTTGTATTGTCTTCGTTGGAGTTTGCTACCGTTCCTTGAAGATGAGGATTATTTTGTGGTTGATCTGAATGAAAACCATTACTATTAGGCGTGGAGTCGCGAGTGTAAGAAGCATCGAATGTAATCATCTCACGTAGGGTAAACACCGCAAGGATTGCACCAATTCCCAACGTAACCAAAATAAATAGTTTTCTACTGAACAAACGAATCGTCGTTCCTCGATACTTGAAAATCATGGTTCGTGTCTTCAAACGGAAAAATAAAGCGGTAAAAACACTTCCCTACAACCAAGAAGAACTGTGTAACGAAGTACATGTACGCGTCCTCGTTGAACCTGTCATGGCCGACACGAAGCCGGCGAGCCGAATAATGACAGCTAAATGTTCCTGAAAACCATGCATGACGGCTCGTAAGCTACATCCCTTGGTACCAAGCAATACCAGGTACCTTCTATGTCTCTCCTCGCGGCTGGGTTTTCATTTGTAAAGGCTTTACAACCCTGTATAGATGATTTTTCGGGGTGTTCTTCATGCATGCGCTAGTTATTCCGTGAACGGCTTCCGCTTCGCGCGCGTGAAAATTTACTTGAAACGCGACTATAGCACCCAATCTCCCCCGGCCTATCCTTGGCGAGCGACAAACGACATGGCGGCCAACAGTGACACTGCGGAAGAACTTTGTGTCACTATAAAATGGAGTGGAAAAGAATATCCTATAGAGAATTTATCCCCTTCCGACACTGTGAAGTTTCTAAAAGAACTCATAAAAGACAAAACTGGCGTTCTACCCGAGAGACAGAAACTTTTAGGCTTGAAATATAAAGGTACAATGTGGTAATTTTGCTGCAGTTGCAGTCATGATCACTGCGGACCATGCATGAATCTCAGTAACTGGAATTCAGTTGTAACTGCTGTTATTACTAAGTTGCTTATGATTGGTTATTTGAAATTGTGTTTTAAATTTCGCTTAATTTTAAAGGTAAAAGTCCAGATGATGAAGTACGCCTTAGTACCTTGAATTTGAAGCCAAATACAAAGATTATGATGATGGGAACACGAGAAGAGAACTTAGTAAGGTTTAGCTACATGTGGAAATAAATATAAAATTTTCTTGGTGGCAGAATGTTGATTGTACCGTAGTTGTTCTCAACAAAGCTGTTATTTAGTGGGAGATAAGGTGATAACTGATTTAATGCTTAGCATGTTGGGCTCTGTATTGAGCAGTCTGGGTTGAAACAAGCTCTAGTTGGGATCATAGTGGCGTTTTTTTGTTTTTATCACTGGGTATTTTAAAAATGAATTGATTTTACTCTAGCAAAGACCCTTTCTAGTCACTGTGAGGTTAAATTTGAGTAGTAACATTGCCATCTTTTGGTGGCCTACCATTCTATTGAGGGGGAGGGGGGGAGGGGGGCTAGGGAAGTGGTAACAATAGGCCAGCTGAGGATGGTTGGTTAAAATATAACAGCGTTGTTGGCATAACTGAATCTTGTTTTTGTTTTTGTTTTTTTTTCATTTGTTTGGCTCATGTTTACAACCATGGAGAAAAATACAATCAGTTTCTTGCAATAAATGGTAAAATTAGGAGAAAATACACAGTTGATGGCTTGCTATTGTTTACCATTGTTTTAACAAGTATTATAATATTGTGTTTTAGAATATGTGCAGTCTTTAGTTAATATTATTAATATTATTTTTTGGTGAACGTCAACTTCATTTTTAGGCTGAAGTTATTTCTCCTTCTGAAGAAATTTTAAATAATCAAGTGATAAATGACTTTGATATAGAGGAAGATGAGATTGAAATAGAAAACAGGTATGTATTATTAATAAACTTCTGGTTTTGATTTGTTTGGTTGTTGTGTATGGTACATACAACAACCATTATTGGCCAAAAGGCTACTGGTGTAATTAATTATCAACCATGCCAATCCCAGAGGTAGAACCAAAATGTTTTTTAATCAAATTTTGTCAACTGTTGTTTAAAGGTTCAACTGTGTAATAATTATATAATAATTATTTAATTATTAAATCAATGTAACATTTGACATGTGATTTATTAATTTTTACTGGTAATGTCATTTTTTCTGTCCTTATGGTTATCATTTTCTTACGATGTTAAGTTCTACTATGTTTTGATAGGGATGAGAATCTTGCCAAAATTAACAAAAGGATATCAGACTATAAGTTAGAAGTTCGCAATCCCCCGAGAGCTGGAAAGAAACTACTTGTCCTTGATGTGGATTACACAATATTCGGTGTGTACTTTTTTTATATGTAATACTAACATAATTAAATGAATGAAAAATGAATATGAATTAATGAACCAACAAACGGATGACACAAAAACTAATAAATATTATTTTGATATGGAATCTAATGTATTTTCAGATCACAGGTCAGTTGCCGAAACTGGTTTTGAGCTTATGAGGCCATATCTCCATGACTTTCTGACAGCCTCCTATGAGCATTATGACATTGCTATATGGTGTGAGTCTCAGTGTGTTATTTAAGCTTTTAGAAAATGTCAGCTTAAAATTAAAAGTACAAATTGCATCAATTGATTTAAATCACAATTTTATTGTCTTGATATATATACTATTACTGACAGTGTACTGGATATTTGGCCTCTCCTGTGTTATTCAGTAATTTTGTTTGATAGTAATGCAATGATAGACTAAATAATGATGAGGTAACATAAATCAAGCATTTGAAATGTGTAACATGTCACTTATTCTTATTAATATGTTTATTATCTTTTATGCAGCTGCCACCAGTATGAAGTGGATTGAAGCTAAAATGAAAGTATGAACATTATTCCATACAACTGTATCAGTAATACTGTCAGTAGAACAAAACTGTTAGAAGTAGGCATCCATCTGTGGACTGTACCTGGGTTCAGAAGCTTTGAGCAATTGGTCAAAGTTGGTAACGAAATTAAACGGAAAGATATCCTGATATTTGAATAAAAATGTATCCTAAGTTGTATCATATTTATGACAATATTATTACAACTTAATGTACATGAAAAGTACATTTTTCTTGTTTTCTTACACAACTGCATTTGCACACAATGTCGTTAGAAGTTTAGAATCTAAGTACAACCAAAACCTTGTATATAAGTTAAATATCTTAAATGTTACACCCGTCAAGTATTTACCTCCAGTTGGGATTTCATATATAAATCTTGCAGGTATGGCACTGTATACTGTATGTTGATCATACTTAGCATGAGATGTGTAATCCAGCTCTGTAGTGTAATGATGTTGCTATAATCAAATACTCATTTTTCTTTTGTAGGAGCTTGGCATACTAAATAATCCAAATTACAAGATATGCTTTCTACTAGACAGTGGAGCTATGATTACTGTCTTGTCATCAAAATATGGCCTTATTGAGGTATATCTACTGTTGTGCTAATTAATGTCAGTTAATTAAATTTGAAATGATCACTGACCATTATACCTGTCAGTTTTCTATCAATAAATTAATATATGATTATGATTATGACTATGACCACTTCATTCATATTACATGACAGTATGATAAAGCTCTGCAAATGTACAGTGTGATGTATTTTTATATGTACCAATCTTGCTATAGATCAAGACTCCTAACAGCACGGTATATTATATCATTGCAGACCAAACCATTAGGTGTCATATGGGGAAAGTTTGAGGAATACAGCAGCAAAAACACCATCATGTTTGACGATCTCAGAAGAAATTTTCTTATGAATCCCCAAAATGGTCTGAAGGTAAACATGTATGCCTGACTAGTCCCTTTCTATAATAATTCTAAGAGACCTTTACTGTGAAATGTTGATAAGTGATGCTATGTATGATAATTTTTAATTTATTTCTCAAAGTAATGTTGCTGCAAGTCAATTCCAAGACATTTCCAGTTTTGCTTGCAAAATGCATACTGTAATACTACATGTATATGCACCATTTTGAGTGCAGGGAGGCTAAATGTTGTCAATTGGTCTCCCTGGATTGAGTGCTCTGAGTTTGATCCTTGGCCAAGGTCATTGTGTTTGCTCTTGGGCAACACAAATATCTCTCACAGTGCTCCTTAGTATCCCTGAAGTATACTGTGCAGCACTGTAATGTTAACCCAACCAAATGTCGGAGAAGGGTTAACTTGGGATGGTAACCGGCTGGCATCCCATCCAGGGCAGGGTAGCAATTTTCTTTTTGGGGGGGGGGGGGGGGGGCAGTTTTTTTTTTGTTTTAATTGGTGTTTACTTGTTTTTGTTTTTGGAAACCAG
>Ga0126339_10004046_pt1 | contig 10754 bp, 9 predicted proteins | sample OrbTmetagenome_2_FD_92532 | JGI IMG/M metagenome (GOLD analysis project Ga0126339, IMG submission 92532) | Coral microbial communities from Petempiche,Puerto Morelos, Mexico - Orbicella T R C metagenome | ecosystem: Host-associated > Invertebrates > Cnidaria > Coral | place: Petempiche,Puerto...
AATAATAATAATAATAATAATAATAACTTTATTTAAGTTCGTTTCATAGAACGGTCTGTGCCACATGTTTGGTAGAGTGACGTTACATAAAGCGCCTGGTCTGTACAGTGTTACGCAGCTCTGGTTTTCCTTCAACACGCATAAATCTTCCGCCTTTTACTAAAGATTTCCGTGGAGGAGAACAACTCGAATGAGTCTATAGACGAATTTTTCGTCGCCCTGCCTTTTGGCGGGGCACCTAACTTAAAAGAATGAGTAACTTAGAGTCTGATGGGAATTGTGAAATTACCACCATTTCCGTAACTGCTTCATCACACGGCAAGTCGCACTCTTAGCCTGATCATGAAACTGTTAAGTCATTTTGGTCATATTTGAGCAGCTTGACAAAGAATACCAGCATGACAAAAGTGATTCTTAGTTTAGAAGGTCTGCATGAGTTTACCAGTTAGAAGTTACGTCATTTCTTAGCTATCGTTAACATTTGAGCTATATCTGAGTTATCAGTTGATTTTGACAAATCTCGGTTAACTTTGACTTCTCACTTGCCAAGCAGCGAAAAAAAACAAGCATTTTCAATTAATACGAAAGTTGCAAAGTATCTTACAGTAACGTACGCTTTACAGATGCGCATGCTCTGAAGTAAGTGTCATAGACCAGACTGTCCCACATGTTTCGCAGAGTGACGTTACACAAAGCGCCTGATCTGTACAGTGTAACGTAGCTATGGTTTTCCTTCAACACGCATAAATCTTTCGCCTTTTACTAAAGATTTCCGTGGAGGAGAACAACTAGAATGAGTCTATAGACTAATTTTTTGTCGCCCTGCCTTTCGGCGGGGCACCTAATTAAAAGAGTTAAGAACTTTACAACCGCTAGGTGGCTCCCATGGTAACGACCTATTCACTGATGAAGAAATCCGACAGAATTGATAAACGTTCGCAGACTGAAACAGTCAATGGCAACAATGTAAACTCAAATTCGTAACTTGTCATGAGAGCTTCCCAGAGGTTATCTTCACAGAAGAAGAGAATACAAAATGGGCGGGCAGGCTCTTCTCCATTTTTCCTTTCCCTCTTTTTTTCCCCGTGAGGAAACTGCTCGCAGAATACTTTCTTCACTTCTTAACACGTTAGATATTCGTTGGGTGAATGTTCATTGCTCTCACTTTCGCCCAGGTCTCAAACTCTGATCCATTTCGGAAAACAAATTCACATTCTGACTACCGTACAAATTGGTGTGGCACACCACTACAAATTGGTGTGGCACACCTGTACAACTTGGTGTGGCACACCTCTACAAATTGGTGTGACACACCACTACAAATTGGTTTGGCACACCTCTACAAATTGGTGTGGCACACCTCTACAAATTGGTGCGGCACACCACTACAAATTGGTGTGGCACACCTCTACAAATTGGTATGGCACACCTCTACAAATCGGTGTGGCATGTGTTTCCTCTCCAAGATTGACTTTCCTTTAGCTCCTCTAAAAACAAACATTTCAAATCACCAGACGACAGTGAAAAACGTTGCTATAAAAGAAATGACGCCGAGTGATTTAGTATTTAGCGTATTGGCCCGTGTGAATGCCGATCAATATTTATTTGCTTTTCAGCCCACTCAATTTATCTGAATTTCTGGATCTGGCCCTGTTGTCTAGCTTTAATTTGCAATCACACGAAAACTTGCTCCTAGAAGGTATGGTATACATGAACAAGCTTTAAAATCAAATTAAGTTGTGAAAAGGGTTACTTACAAGTCTTTCCTCTGACACTCGACTTGTTGAGAAACTGTACAAGATAAAAACAATTTACAAGTTTCTGTTGAAAAATTAATGCTTGATAGCTTAACAAGGGAGAACTATTTGCTGTTTACACTAGTAAACTAGAAACTTGTCAAAGAAAATTAATAATAGAAATAGAGGATATTACATGTCCGCGCGTGGATACGAATTTTATCTTCGAGTGTTCAACTCGATATCTCACAAGTGATCGCAGCGAACGAGTGAGATATTGAGTTGAACACGAGAAGATAAAATTCGTATCCACAAGTGGGCATGTAATATTCTGTTTATTGTATAAACATGCTAATAACGACGTTTTAGACGATTTTCTTAAGATTTCCGACCAGTTTCCGAAGATTTCCGAAGATTTCCAAATTTGCTCCGAAGACCAGACGCACGCTTCCGAACATTTCCCGAACACTTCCGAACATTTTCCGAAGATTGCCGAATATTGCTGAAAATTGCCGAAGACGACCAAAGAAGATCCGAAGATGTTTCGATCATACATCAACAAATTTAAAAGAAAAATGTTATAAAAAAGGAATGATATCTTCACAGTGTGAAAGATAAAAATAATAGAGAGGTTAAGCATGGCGTTCACGGCAAACGGCAAACGGCAAAAATGAAACTTGTGCCGTCACTCGTCAGCTGTGTGTACAGTAGAGTGAAATTATTTGTATTTGCAATGAATAGTAGGAGACGTTATTCCATTTTTGTGTGCTTTATTTACGGATTAGAAGAAAAGAACTCAAAATCAAAGGTTATCTTTGCCGGTTGCCGTCTGCCGTTAACGTCATGCTTAACCTCTCTAATATCTTCACTGCGCGCGATGAAGATGTGAATTCCTAGTAAAAGGAAAAATCCTGGTATTTCACTGGTGTTTATATAATAAATATGTATTTTCAAGTAGCCTTCGAACAGGCTCCTGGCGAGGACGGAAAAAATCATTTGGCGAGCGAAGCGAGCGGACGAGCGAGAAACTGAAGAACTCAGAGAGCGAAGCGATCGGGATGGGACGGAGCCTGTTAGCAGGCTAATTTTCAAGGCGCGGCCCAGTCTTAACCGATACCTGAATGGTGGGAAGAGCAAACCATAACGAATATTGTTGACGATGGATTACATTTCTCCATTTTTTTGACGTGAATGCCTTTCCTGTTTAATCTGTGAGACTTAAGCCTATACCAAGAGGGGATCCGATGTATGGTAAATTACCCTATATCCCCTCTTGCTTAAAAGTATACTCGCTTTCCCCTTAGTCGATCGAGGAATAAACTTAAAATAACGAGTGCCAGGAACAAAATGGCCTCCCGAACATTACTGTTGAAGCGGGTTTAGCCCCTTTTGTATTCACACGAATATTTTTGTCAGTGAGATTTCCGTCCCACATTTTTGTTCCACTCAATGGTATTATGGTGGCCCAATCGAAACTGAAGTTGCCAATCCAAAATGAGATTTGACAGATCGATTTCGGCTTCATAATATGCCTTGTTTGCCGTGAAATCACGTTGGAAAGATGTTATTCGTATCAATGGAGGGTAAAGATTGAATGCTGCCTTAGCTGTTTTCAGTTTGCCACTCTCTTTGCCTCCTACAGCTTTCCACGCAGAAGCTCTTTTCGAACTGGTCAACAAATCTGTCGGCATTTTGTTGGTATCTTTAATATAGCCTTGTCCTCTACTAGCTACGTTTTCATTTCGATCGAATTTCAAATCCCTAACTCCTGGCTCCGTACACACTCACAGTACACTTTGGTCATCTGCGATAAAGCTGGCAAAAACCCAATAACAGCGTATTGTCCTTGCTTGCTAAAGAATGTATTACATGTAAATTTATGGCCCAGTTCAGACGTCGTACTTCTGCCTTACCGAACTAAATTCAGGAAATTAAGTTCGACAAACGCACGGCAGAAGCACGGCGTCTGAATCAAACTTTTGAATTAAGTTCGGCAAGCAATTAAGTTGGACAAGCTCTGCCGAGCTACACGACTCTGGCACGACAGCGATTCAAACATCGTGGTTCTGTCGCGCCAAACTAAATTCATAAATTATGTTAATGCATTTTGGCGAGATTGCGTTCCCTCGGGGAGTTAGGAGGAGGAGAATTGTTACGAGGCTTCAGTAAATGCTGAATTTGATTCGACTCTGTACTGTGTCACGACGTCTGAATCAGAGTTGATATCCTGCCGTGCTACAGTTGAACCAAATTGCAATTTAGTTCGGCACGGCAGAAGCACGACGTCTGAACTGGGCCTAAGTTACTTTTGTTATTGTCCAGAAACTTTTAATCGTTCCAAGATCGCCGATTGGCTCATTTGAACAATCCAAGCCAACGTTCATTGGTGGAAGCAAATGAACACCCGGAGAACGTAAGTGCGACAAGTGTATTCGATCAAAGTACAGTACCAGCAGTACCATCGTCATAAACAACTTCGGTAATTAAGTACCACATTTCATCATTTCTGTATACAGTATTCTTTTGAAAGGTTGTTCTTACCCTTGCCGAAGGACACAAATTTTAATTGGTTAACAAAATTTAATAATTCAATACGTGACGCATTTAATTCTTTGCGTTTTTTTTCGGCAGCACGTAGCCTGCGTAGCAAGCGTTTCCGTACGAGGAGAACGTGGGCCGCGCGAGGGAGTTTTTCGCATTCGGGCCGCGCGAAAAATGGGAAGGAGCAAAAAGGTGGATGGAGCGGGGTGGGGGAGCGAAGGGAAGAGGTCCCTTCGCTCCCCTCCCCCACTCCCTCCTTCCACCTTTTTTTGCTCGTTCCCATTTTTCGCGCGGCCCGAATGCGAACACCTTCGCGCGGCCCACGTTCGCCTCGTACGGAAACGGTTGCTACGCAGGCTAGCAGCACGTGGTCGATCAGCAGACTTAGCCAATCTTGAACATGGCGTTTAAGGTGCCTTACGTTCTTCTGTCGCTTTTCGTCGTAATCGCCTCGTCTCAGGCTGTTACCGATAAAGAGATCGACGAATTTCTGGATATCTGCATCGACTCCAAATACCACAAAAGTAAACCCGGGCCAGAAGCTGATGTCTTCAACAAGAAGTTTCACTGCACTCCATGGAAAGGCCACGCTTGTTGCACCGCCAACACCACGTTTAATATTCAAGAAGACGGCGCTTTGTCGCTGTATAATATGCATTGGGATCAGTGCAACACTACCATGTCACCGAAATGTCGCAGATACTTCGAGATTGATACGTGTATGTACGAATGCTCGCCTTATATGAAGCCTTGGATCACCGTCGATCCCAACTCAAAGAAGACACGAAAAGAGAGGTTTACAAACGTCCCGATGTGCAAGTCCGACTGCGATGCGTGGTTCGATGCCTGCAAAGACGACTTAACTTGCTCAGACAACTGGGGGAATTACAAAACCTGGAACTGGAAAACTGGAATGTGCAAGATGGAGTGTAAGACCTTCAAGGATTACTTCGGCGACCCCGAAAAATTCTGCAACAAAATCTTCAACTTCTCATGGAAATACACCGAGGGGAAAACTGGCGACGATTGCATGACTCTTTGGCCGAACGGTACAACAAATATTAACGAGAACGTCGCTCGCAAGCATGCTAAGAGATTGCTGACTACGAAATCTTCGGGATCAAAGGTGGCTGCGGGCTTAATAGCCGTGATTTTACTAGCGGTCTTGGCGTATAATATATGCTAATTTGAATGGATGAAAAAATGGCGCAGTAAATTTACTACGAGCCAGTTTAATAACACGTGGTATGCGTGACATTTACGTTCCGTACAATGTTTGTTACGATTGTTGTTTTCATAATATTAATCGTCTGTCAACCGATGTGTGTATATTTAGGGACTTTTAATATTTAAATTTGTACAATATATATCGATGTTGTTTCCGCACCTTGACTTGCTTCAATGATCTCTGTTGTTTGTGTTCAGCTTTTTGTTGGTTTTCTCCTATCTGTAACAAAATTCTTGATTGTGATTGGTTCTCCATGCACGCCTGTCTCAATCAATGCTCCATGGTATGGTTGTGTATTGGATACCTATGCCATTACCAGGTCAATTACTGTGCATGAGATTTAATAGCTTCCTTCTCAATGTTCCATACAGTTTTTAAATTGTGAAAACAGTACTGGCTTTTTTGCTCAAAAGACTTTTTTAATCTCCCATTTTGTCATTGATATGGTTAATTAGTAATAGGACCTCATGTCTTACAATTCAGAGAGAAATCATGCTCATTATTTCAAATTGGCCTTAGCGCAGCGTGCTCATCCAATTTCGAAATTACTCGCCTGATTACTTCCTGAGTTGAGTTGAGGTCTAATAATTAAGATTTTGATTACCCTTGGAAGACTTCTGGTTACGGACTAAATTCTCCTTAAGTCAGTGATGGCAAAATGCAAGGGAATAATACAGAGAAATTCAATAATGACCTTGAAACAGAAAAGGATAATCAGTGGTGTTTCAACTTGCCTGCGGAGGATTGGAGTTTTTCTCATTTCTGCCAACAGATCGTGATATGTGGGATGTGAAAATATTGTAGAATGATTATCTTTGATTTCTTGCAATATGCAGGTGTTTTTAGTAACATGTTAAACCGTCTCAAGACAGTGTTTGACCGCAGTTACAAACACCTCTAAGTTTGTCAAAAATACTCCGCTGCATGTCTTATTTTCAACTGTGGAAAATAATGTATGTACGTGGTCAAATACAGTCATTTGAGTCTGATATATTGCTTCTCAGTCGAAACTAAAACTAAGGAGAAATTTTAATTGTAAAAATCTAAGCTACTTAAGATCAGATATCCATACACCGTCATGATCAGACTTTCCTTTATTTAAACTTAATGAATAAATTATTAATTAGTTTGAGAAGTGAATCCATAGGATTCAGTGGAGAAAAACCCCTGGCAATGTGTTTTGTAAAATCTCCAGATTTTCAGTTCTCATGTACTAGCAGGTCTGGGACATGGAAATTATCTTAGATGTACATTTGGCTAGATAAATGTTGTAAAATAAGACATATTCTCTTTGTTACATTCATTATGTTACTGTCTTGCTGAAAGATTTTTTTTTTTGGTTGATGTATTTGATAGGTTGCTGGTTAAACTTCAATACATGGTGGTAGAGAATTGTTTCTTGCAAATAATCACCCAGAAAACTTCCCAGTTAGACAGATAATATATGTAGCAATTAAGTGTAATTGCGAGTTAGCGTTAGAAAGTTGAGTTATTTAATTTCTTCAACATAGTGATTGGACCTGTAGTTTTAATTCTAACTGATGGTTAAGCTTTTATCATTGCAAATTGTGATAATTTCCATTTTACATGTGTTTGTCACAGGAAAATACTGCAAATTAATTCTAAATTTTTAATTTTAGATCTATCTTCCACATTTGAATGTTATTTGCTATTTCAATCATTCTAGTTAGCTATTAATGTATTCGTGTGTAGCAATTATTTTTTTCTACAATAAAAAGTAAAAACAATGAACCAGTTGAATCTACCACATGTATAATTAACATGTAGTACATAAGGATGGGAGGGGATAGGATACCACTTCCCTGCATAAGCTAGGTGCTATAACTGACTAAATAAGCCTCCACAGGGACCTTGCACAGAAACTAATCAGACTGGTATCTTATTGTTGAGGTGGAGGGGCTTATTGAAGTTGGAAGTATAATGCTGAAGAGCAAAATGATCAACTGCTCAAACTGTGAATGAAACCTGATGGGCCAAAAATCACTTGGCGCTGATCTGTACTGTCATGGCTGAGTTCAGTGGCGTAAACACTCACTTGGGGTGCAGCACAGCATGCCACATTGAATAGAGATAAATGGAGAGGGATCATTGCTGAATATCCCACATGGGATGAAGATGATTAAGTAAGTATTAATAACTGAATCCCACAGCCTGCCATGTATTGCTATCATGCTTGATATACACATACAACACACAATCCTCTTTAAGTGGCCCTAAGGCTGTTGGCAATACATTCCAATGCTGTCTGTTGGCTGCCCATTGCAGGATCTGTCCCTAGGTCCAGCCAGCCTTTTTTGTTTTTTTTTCCCACTGTACTGGTTCACATCAGTTTCTGCTATTCTTTTTTCCTCATCCCTTCCCTTCCTTGGCAGCCCTGAGGATGGGGATGCTTGATGTGGGTATTCACAAATAAAATGGGAGGGAGGGGCGGGGGGTGGGGGGGTGGGGGGTAAGAGTTAGGGTGCTCTTGTAACAAGTGATGTTCAGTAGATAGGGAGCTTATTCAGACCAGGGGAAGCTTATTCAGTCAGTTAAGGTACTTAAGGTGGGTTTGACTTGTTTGGAGTCACCTGTCACCTGCCTTGATCTTCTCACCCATAACACACCTGCCTTGATCTTCACACCCATAGCACTTAGAGTATAACAACAACATGAAAATTCCCGTTTACCTGTAACATGAAGGCCTTGGCAAGCATAATTGGCCATAAACAGGTGTTATGGAATACAGTGCTTAATGGTAGCTTTGCATTAGGTACCGACCACGTGCACCCCAGAGGATATGGACTTTATCATGTTTTAGGCTAAACAATGGCCACATGCTATTTTAGTCTGAAGTTTGGTATCGGTTTGCCTTCTGGTCTGAAAGTCTCTGGTAAAAAAGATGCTGTGCCTCAAAATCCTTTGCGTTACCTTTAATTCTAAAACTTACATACGAGTTTAGATGCCAGTTATGAAATCAAGCATGCAAAATGAAAGATAAGGGTGGGAGGAAGATCCCACCAAACATTCCATGAGTACCCCAGCCCATCACTAAGCTAAAGACCACAATCTGAGCATAAAGTTCGGCCATACCATCACCTGTGCCAAGTTGTTCAAAGGGTCAAATTGTTATTATTTTGAATGAAGTAGGATGCTGAAAATAGAAAGCAAGGTGAAATTAGCACCCTGGCTCCAGTCGACCACATAGACCTATAGAGGGGCTTGTCTTATCCCCACTCCTACAGTTTTGTCAAGAAGGAAGGTACTGTACCATGTCACTCAGAAGGGTTTGAAGGAGATGTTCACTTAAGTAGTATAAAACAACATTTTGCTTTCCCATTAACAAATGGAAGAGTGGCAATTAATTAGTGTAATTGCCTCATCATTTACAGATGGTCAAAAGGACCATTCAGCTGGACTGCCAGTTTAATCTCCCAACCAAGGAAGAGGTTTGCAACTATTACAAACAACACAAACCATAAAGTAATTCTGTTAGGCTTTATTTCAAGTCACACATTCACTTTAGCTTTTCAACCTTAATTATCCATTAAGAATGCCACTTTTTACAGCTGTATGCACAGTTTCTTGTGGAGTTGAATCACAATAAACAACCCTACTGTATTAAGTAACGGAGCCCTTATCCACAGACAAAATTGCCAGTGATGAAGTGTTTTCTTTTCTTTTCTTTTTTTTTTACATTTTGCATTTTGCATTTTGCATTTTGCACATTCAAGGTACAGCAGTGTCAGTAGTTTTCATTCTAAGCTCCAAAAAATCGAAAAAGGTCACAAATCTTAATATCTCACTGCTCTGTTGAGAAGTTTCAAATACTTTGAAGCCTTAGTTCTCTCAAGAATGGCTCAATGTATCACAGTAAACGAAAATAATGCAATGATTAATTATCTTTCCTGGATCTAAAATTGAATAAATAATAAAAAAATAATAACTGCAATAAGAACACCAACAAGAGGAGAAATATTTCTGAGAAAAGACAAAAGAATAAATCCTACCTAATTTTACTTTGGTCTTGGTAAACTGTTCTGGATTTTGACATTACACCAAAAGTTAAATTAATTCCATCTGTGCACTACTTTGTTTTGAAGAAGATAAAAGACAGTGTGCACCACATGAGAGGAACATTTTCAATCCAACATCACTGGTTAATTCTTTTTTTTTCTAAAATCTGCCTTAAAAACATCAAATATCAGGCAAGCCGAGAGATATCGCTTCACACTACGTCCTCCCATGGTAGTTTTTACAAAATGTATGAAAAGCATTAGGGGAGTTTTAAAATTGATCTTGTGGATGTGTCCGAGTAACTTGTACAAATATGCCTTTTCTTAAATACTGTACGAAAATAATTTACCAGAGTGACAGGGATAGAAAAGCACAATTATATTAATATGTTTAATCTTACTTCAACTTTAACCTCCATTAGACTAAATAGCCAAGCAGTCTTGCTTCTCCCTGAAGCTTCGTCTAGTGACAAGTGAAACTTGAACATGCACTAAAGAGGCAGATTGCTGTGAAGGAGCTAGAGATGGTTGTCTTACGAAAGGGTAACTGAGTTCTGTCTCTGTTGTCAAAATGTGTAAATATCTGCCAGTGAAGTCTTCAAGCCCCAACAGAGATAAACCTGTATTTTTTTCTCAAAAGATCAATCTCAAGTTTAGCACATGAGTCACAACAAGGGCATGATTACAAAGGAGTAATGATATTATCGCATTGTTCCAATTCCTTCAACTACAGTAATACTCTGCCTAACCATTGATACAACCAACTGGTTATCATGGCCACTTCTTTGGCTCATAGAAAACGCTTGGTCAGTCATTAACTTCTGTTAATTAAGAAACCTGTTTATAAAGCCACCTCTTCAACAGGGTCAGTGTTATGGCCTTAAGCTACAGGTCATATTCACTGTGTACAGAAAATGGCTAGCAAATCAAATTTAATATGAACAGACAACTTAAAGGATAAAATGCTCAATGTGCAGTTCCATGGAATCTCCATTCCCACCCCCAAATGGATATGGAAATTATCATGGAGAGAGGGGTTTCAAAAGCTAAGTTTTAAAAAGATATTTAGTTAGATGTTTAGCTAGAGTTAAAACAGGAAGGTGGGTGGCAGAAGGGAGTCAACCAAAAAAAAAAAAAAACTTTCATGGGGGGGAGGGGGGGGGGGGGTAGGGGTGTTTTTTGGAAACCCACACTCCCCCCTTTCACAAAAATTTATAATTTTAATTTTTTTTC
>Ga0126339_10004047_pt1 | contig 10754 bp, 7 predicted proteins | sample OrbTmetagenome_2_FD_92532 | JGI IMG/M metagenome (GOLD analysis project Ga0126339, IMG submission 92532) | Coral microbial communities from Petempiche,Puerto Morelos, Mexico - Orbicella T R C metagenome | ecosystem: Host-associated > Invertebrates > Cnidaria > Coral | place: Petempiche,Puerto...
ATAATATTAACCTCATCTATTATTCATGATTTCCAATCATTGAATGGGATTTCCGATTCTGGTTTCAAAGTCTGTGGGTTGAACGTTTTCTCCACAGACGTGCGGATCGAATTGTAAATTACAGCAACATCGGAACAAGTTCATGTTATGACCAAACACTGGCACATTCGAGGCTTTCAATCTGTTTTCTGGGGTGTAAATTCCTGAGCAAACTATTTGCCTGAGTTTATTTTCTATGAATATTTGTAGAATTCTCTTTTATGGTCCCATGAATTCACGAGCAATTCCCAGGGTATCTATGTGTGTATATGTAAGGTTCATTCTGTTCCTAAAAATAAGCTTCACTTTATGGGCTCCTGCCGTGTCATTTGCAAGCAAAAACAAGAGCTGAAGATGATATGTTTCAAGTACTTGAACTTTCATGTTTCCTTTCGTGAGAATAGCTATGCAAATATCGTTAACATGTTCTACACATTTCTAGGATTTCATTTTTGTATTCGAAAATGGTCATTGAAATGATTAATAGGAAACTTGTTAGAAGGCAACTATAGATATACAACTTGCATCAGTAGTGTTTTGTCAACAGTTTGTAAAGAGACTTCACTGTATTAGTTTGCTAATCAAATAATAGGAATGTTAACAATCTGAACCAGCAAATCCTTTCCTTGTCTATCATTTTTGCTTGTTCATGTCTTACACATTCAGTTACAGGCACATGCACATGATATTAATGGTGGATATGTACATGTAGCTGACCAAAAAAAATGTCATCACTTGCATCTGTGATTGTGCTTTTGATCGTACCCTAACGATATGGTGATAAAAGATTGCGTGGCTCAAGATTTCATAACAAAGATCTTCACTACATTTGCTGTCCCTGTTAAAAAACCCATGTTTTTAGTTCTGTGTGTATATCCTTGGAGGTTTGATAGGAATAGCAACACAAATCTTTCCTTGGACTTGTTTTAAATAGCCATCTTAAATTTATAAACACAGTCTGTACACCAAAACAACTAAATGTGTTGCCCAATGTAACATATTAAGAACAAGCTGCTGTGCTTTCAGAAACTTGTGGAAAAAATTTTCATAGTTGGTGGGCTATTTTACTTCAGAACCTTTTTGCTTCACTGCAGGGTTCCTGATATTTTTCACTTTATACTTATTGATACCCTGTAATAAAACGCTATTAATTTTGTTTAGTTTCAGTCTTACTGTGACTAAAATTTTGTATTTATTTCCCCGTTTGTTTTTCTTACATATAATTTACATGTAATTTTAAAATAAGAACTTAATTGTTATAATCAGTGTACGTTTTTCCAACCTGGCGATGTAGTTCCCTAAAACAAGCGTTACAAAACTGTAAACAATTTGTCCATCATTGCTTGAACAACAAACCTAAAGAGCCCACAAAATCATGATGGCAGGTTTGTCCATGATGTCATAATCACAACATGTGAGTACAGCAAAGAATGAAAAGTGCTCGTTCTTCCACTCTGCATACTAACTTAGCAGTGTTTTCTAGGGGTTTTTTGTTGTGACTATGACAATGGCTCTGTTTTCTACCCAATACTCCTTTCAAATTCAGAGTTTTGTAATTTGGGTAATGGTGGATGGTTTGAGTACCAAGTTTCAATCATATTTATCAGACTTCTCTTCAGAATTTTGACTTAGATTTGGCACTTTTGTTATTTGGGAGATGTAGTTTTGATATCCGGAGAATTTTTTTTACAAAAAACATTTCTTTATTAGGTTAATAAATAGCACATTAAGGAGTTAAACTGTGTCTTCTACAGGGTCTAACAAAAGAAAAAGCTGAGGAAGTTCTTAGGCGGGATGGTCCAAATGCACTGACCCCTCCACCTACAACCCCTGAATGGGTGAAGTTTTGTCGGCAGTTGTTTGGTGGCTTTGCCATGTTGCTGTGGATTGGAGCTATTCTCTGTTTCTTTGCCTACGGCATTCTAATAGCTACAGAGGAAGAGCCACCGAAAGATAATGTACGTACTTATGACTAAATTCGCGTGACAGACTTTGGTACTAGTTTTAAGGCAAGTAAAGTACACGAAAACATCGATGGACATGCTACCAGCTTCTCTCTGGATTTGTGGGAAATTTAGGCCTTTGTATGACTTATGTATGGCATCTTTGTTTCATTAACCCCTTGAGTGCCTATATGTATATGACGTATTTAGTACGTCAGGAGTATATCAAGATTTTTACCCCTCAGGTTTCCATGTGACATACTGAGTGCATCAACATTGTAAGAGATTTAGTTATTATAAACTCCCAGCAGACCGGAAACAACTTTTATCGGCTCCTGAGATTTGTAGGAGGTTTTTAATTTCCCACTGCTGTGATGTCATATGGATATCAAATAATTTACATCAACCACTGAGGAATTAACCGCATTGAAACTAGACAGCTATGACCTTTCAGAAAATGTTTACAAGTGTGGTTTAAATGAGAAAGCTTCAATCTATCAGTTGCTTTTAACTAGACACCGATTTTCAGGGAAAATGGTGTGGCACATAGCATGCACAATGGTGTGGCACTCGCGGGATTAAAAACTTTCTTTTCCCTTGTTTTTCAGTTGTACCTTGGAATTGTGTTGTCTGCTGTTGTCCTTGTTACTGGAATCTTCTCTTATTATCAGGTATGTGGATTAAGAACGCTCTTTGAAATTGGTATTAAGTCTTGAGTTGCAAACAATGTGATTTTAATTTGATTTGAAATAAGTAGTATCAGGGAAGTAGTATCAGGGTTTGTACAGATCCTGGAAAACCTGGAAAGTCCTGGAATTTTACTGTGGCATTTTCCAGGACTGGAAAGTCCTGGAAAAGGGCTCCTGGTCCTTGAAAGTTCTGGAAATCTGTTAAACTCAAGTGAAAATATGAAATGTATGGCAGACAGTAAGAAGAATTAGCATTGAGATCTTGGGAGTGAAAGGGTTAATGTGAATTTTAGAGTCCTGGAAAAATCAATGTGAGTCCTGGAAAAGTCCTGGAAATTTGTTTTTGAAAAAGGGTATGAACCCTGTAGTATGGAATAGGGTTAAGGAACAGTTTCAGTTAAGGTCCTGGGTTCTCTTGTGTGTACTGACGCTTCCCAGCTCTGTATCCTAAAAGTAAAGTAGTTAGTGAAGTATTTATTAGTAATTTTAATTTGCTTTGTTATTGTTTCAAGAACGACTGTTCAAAATGTGATATTTATCTTTGACAACCTCAGGAAGCCAAGAGTTCTCGCATCATGGAGAGCTTCAAGAATCTGGTTCCACAAGAGGCGCACGTCTTGCGTGGTGGTGAAAGACACACAATCAATGCAGAACAAGTTGTTGTCGGTGATATTATTTTTGTCAAGGGTGGCGACAGAGTACCTGCTGATCTGAGAGTAGTGGAAGCCAGAGGTTTCAAGGTAATGAACAATTCTACTGGAAAGGATTTCTTTGAAATTCACTTTGCCACAATTTTGTGTTAAGAGAAGAGAATAAGGAGAATGTATTTTTTTTGAGACAATCAAGTTTTTCTTGAACAACAGGACTGTTTAGTTTGCAGGTATAACTTAGTGGTAGCTGTAGGTCTGACTGCGTGTGAACTTTATTGGCAGGAAAAACTTTAACCTACACATAGCAGACAAACACCATTGGCATCTACATGTAATGCAGCTTGATTAAATTAACTGAGGTTGTTTCTTAGCCACAACCCTTTAATTAACAATTATTCCACTACAACTGTAGCATGCATTGGACATGAAGTGATAGATAGCTAATGAGGTGCGTTGTGCCAAGTTGACGATAATCATCTCAAATCCAGCAAGTGTGATTGGAATAACTGTTTTATTAAAAATGCCCTCAAAATATAGAAAACTAAACTAAACTAAAAATAAAATGCACCAAAAAAATGATGTTTGTGCTTACCACATTCGTAGAGCATGGTATAATGGCTCATAACCCATCATGGCTAAGCCAATGAAAATTCTCAAATTGTGTTATCCAATCATCCAGTTTTTAATGACTATTGTCATCTCTCTTTCTTTCCTCTCTCCTACACCTTATCTCAGTCCTGCTGCAGAGTCGCAGATGGACACAAACACTGTATTGACGTCGTAATACATGTAGCAGACATAGTATTAGGTATCCAGTGGGTCAATGTCTATAAGCAGAGGTTCGGTCACAGTCATAATTAGCTCTTAACATACACCACTCTGTGGACAGTTGGTCAGGAGAATTCAAGGTTAAATTCTTTTTTGTGAATGGATGAACCTGTACTGGAGACCGGGAGATTCAGTCTGTATTCGGGAGACTGCCAGATAATTCAGGAGAGTTGGCATAGGTGTTGAATCTGGTATTAATAAGGATTTTCATTTGACCTCTCATAGGCTATGACTTTGATTGAGTATGTAAATGAAATGCTGTCACTACACCCTTTTTCACTTAAGAGAGTTTTTACCATCAAATGGGAGAGTTGACCGATCTCTGTCAATAATTTACATATTGTTATTTTGCATTGCAGGTAGACAACTCTTCCCTCACTGGTGAATCTGAGCCACAGAGCAGAGGACCCGACTGTACAAATGAGAATCCCCTGGAGACAAGGAACCTGACTTTCTTCTCAACAAATGGACTGGAAGGGAACTGCATGGGTATCGCTGTTCAGACTGGTGATAACACCGTTATGGGACGTATCGCTAACTTGGCCAGTGGTCTTGGAAGTGACAAGACTCCAATTGCCATTGAAATTGAACATTTCATTCACCTTATTACCGGTGTGGCTGTTTTCCTTGGAGTCACGTTTTTCATCATTGCTTTCATCCTGAAATATCACTGGCTTGAGGCTGTCATCTTCTTAATCGGTATCATTGTGGCTAACGTACCAGAGGGGCTTCTTGCTACTGTCACAGTGAGTACATATTGAAGCTCTCCTTGTAAGTTTGATCACTCTGATGAGTGTCTTCCAACATGAAAATTTCATGTATTTTCAATGCTAAGTGTAACATTTACATCTTACAAATCAGTAGAAAGAAAAGGTTACAAGAAAAACTCAAAATTTTGCGGCCGAATCCTGTGCTTGTAAACTCAAAAGGTGATATTGCCATTCAGGGCATGAAATAATTATCATACAACATAATCTCAGAGGGGAAAGACATGACCTGCTTTATTTGAAGTTTGTACTTCTTATGTTTAAGTCTTCCCCTTTGTTCACTATTAAAACACTCTGTAGCTAAATTTGTTGCATTGCAGTTCTGAGTTCAATTCATGCATATGTACATGTATACAGTAGCTAGTTTCTCACCTGTTAAGATTCTTTACTTATATGTTTTCAGTTTGCACTCTCCTTAGCTTTCTGTAGTTTAAAATAAACCCAACAGTAGCAAATGTAAGTACACCAACTAGTCTCTTGATTGTCCCAGGTTTTACTCATTTTGCTGAATGTGTTCTGTTCTTTTTTGCGAAGGTATGTTTGACACTTACTGCCAAGAGAATGGCTTCCAAGAACTGCTTGGTAAAGAATCTTGAGGCTGTAGAAACTCTTGGAAGTACATCAACCATTTGTTCTGACAAGACTGGAACTTTAACGCAAAACAGAATGACAGTGGGTAAGAAAATGCTTGCTATTGCTGATTTACAATGTATATACCTTTCACTTCTCCACGCACCATGTCAAGAATTATTAAATAATGGCATGTTTTGCAGGATGTAAAGAGTATTGATTCTTACTAATACTTTCAAAAGCAAGGCTGTCATTAAGGGCTGTTATCATTACACCTTTTATGGCTGAGTATGTTTAATGGGCCTTTGATGTTATTGCTAAACTTGCCTATACTCTGTAGATGAATTCACCCATTGAGTAACTAGTTTGTCACAGGTGTGAAGTTGAGGCTACACATGAATCAAAACTTTTTGACAGCCTTGTAAAAGGTACATGTACATCAGTTTGTTGGATAGTCAATCACTTGGTGTAATGTTGTTACATTTTTAGCTCATATGTGGTTCGATAATGTAACGATTGAAGCTGACACAACCGAAGACCAGTCAGGAGTGTCGCACAATAAGGTGAGATGCACTCTGTGTTCTTGGTGGTAAAGTGCTCTAGCTTATGATTTATTCACCAACAGGTCTTGGGTTGTTGTGTGACCACATCCTTTTGTGAAAATACATTGTGTAGAAGATGAATTTCACAAGTTGTAATTATTGTTGGGTGGCTTAGTGGCTAGGGCACTGGAATTGAAATTAGGAGATCACAGGTTCAAGTCCTGTTCTGACCACTAGCTGGTGCTTTTCTCAGTAGTCTCAAGTTCTCTTCAGTTCTTGGCCAGTCTTTTAAAGAGCCAACTGGTCTGTATGCCTCCAGCCAGTTGGGATTTTTAACCATGTTATGTTCATTTACATTTTATTTGTTTCATCGTTTGTTTCTGCTGACCCTGAAAAGCCCAAATGAAAGAGTGGTAAATTAAGATATTTATTTATTTAAGATCATTCTTGGATTTATGGTAAGTTGTGTTATATTGCTCGACTCCTAGTTATGAAACGCAGACTTTCAAAGGTCACGGTGAGCATGAGACATGTACATGTAATAAACTAAGAATGGCTCATGAGTTTCTTGGCTGGTTTTCTCAATGTTACTGAGATTTGATGGCTGTGGCAACTTAATTTGTCATCTTTTTTTTTGTTGCAGACATCAGATACATGGAAAGCTCTGGCTCGTATTGCTGCGCTGTGCAACAGAGCTGTGTTTAAAGCAGACCAGGATCATATCCCAATCTTAAAGAGGTACAATTTCATGGAAAAGCCCCTTTCACAGTTCATTACGGAGAGGGGGAGGGGGTGAATAGGGCTATGCAAATCCGCCAGTTAGTGCCTTTTTTGCACCAAATCTGTCGATCTGCCAATATTTTTGTTCAAATCTGAAACCACAATCACATCCAGAAACAGAAGTATAAAAGTTCAAAAGTAAACTGGTAAATGTGAATGCCATTGTTAATTTCGCACAAATAGTAAAGAAAGCAGCATACTTGATGGCTATAACATAGTGCAATTCCCATAACAGTCTCACACCTGAGCTTAAGGTTGAAGAAAGATCTATGATCCAAATTTTGTTTAGGACCCAAGATCTGAACATCAATACAGGCACAATCTGGAATCCGTGCCATAATTTACAGCTACAGATCCTCGATCCACTCTGTTTTCAAAATCCGCGAATCCACTCAATTTACTGCAAAAATCCATAATCCGTGCGCTTTTTAAGGCCACATCCATCAATCTGAAACCCTATTCACCCCACTCATTACAAACAGTGAAAATCCAACGTGGATGCGTGCAATTTTGGGCAGTTTCTGCCAAAATTGCTTCAAATCCAAGTTAGATTGTATTTTAATGACAATTCATAATAATTGTTTTAAGCTAACTGTGAAAAAGGGCTATTGCCATTTACCCTAGCAAGTTGATTTATTCATGTTCATGTTCGTTCTGTGTGTTCATACATGTATTGTAATCATTGTGCAAAATGAATGCAGAGCTAAATTTTGTGTGTATTATTTTGAAACTGCACACTCTTGAGTGGGCCATCAGGTGATTGACAATTAATTTGGTATGTTTGAACAGGGACTGTTCAGGAGATGCATCGGAATCAGCCTTGATGAAGTACATTGAATTGTCAGAGGGAAGCGTGAAAGAAATTAGAGAAAAACACAATAAGGTTGCTGAGATTCCATTTAACTCCACTAACAAGTACCAAGTCTCAATCCATGAGAATCCTGATCCTGACGACAAGCGCTATATTCTTGTGATGAAGGGTGCCCCTGAAAGAATCCTTGATCGCTGCTCAACCATCCTATTCAACGGTGAAGAAAAGGAGCTTGACGAGAAGATGCAGGAAGCTTTTAATACTGCTTACCTTGAGCTGGGAGGCATGGGTGAACGTGTTCTTGGTTTCTGCCATTTCTTTTTGCCCTTGGAAGAGTTCCCGCCAGGTTTTGAGTTTGTTACAGATGAGGTGAGTACATTCTATCTTGTGCCAAGTTTAAATGTTAAAGTTTTGCTTGCCACCATGCATATAATGAATTATGTACAAGTGAAAGAGTTCTCAGCAGTTGAAAAGCAAGGAACTTAATCCTGTGAGCTTGTTTATTTACCAATAGCGCAGACACCTGGATACTTGGGTCCTCTGCTACTTGTAAGGCAAAGACTAACACAAGAAGAAAGAAATCTTCATGTGCAGTTGCTAAATTCAGACTTGCATCAACTTTAAAACAGTTATTCATAAGCAAATAAACATAATTTCTGCCTCGTCATGTTGTTGAGTTAGTAATAAGACTCCTAGCAGACCAATTCTTAACTGGAAGACTGCTGGCAGTAATTTTGCACCCCTTGTGGAATTTCTTGTTTTTTTGTTGCACTGCTATTGATGTTGTGTTGAATGAAGACACTGATAAATGCCATACTTAATACCTTCTTTGATGACGAGCAAATTACTGAATAATGTTACTAATTAAAAATATTCTTAAGATTTCTTTAATGGGGAGCAAAAGGCTACTAAATATATAAATTGTTCTCATGAGAAGTTTTCTACAGTGGGCAGGTGGAGGTTGGAGAGACCATTTACCATGTACTGAAAGATAAAATGTCTGTTTGTTTACAGCCTCCTAATTTCCCACTTGAAAACTTGTGCTTTGTTGGTCTCATGTCCATGATTGATCCTCCTCGTGCTGCTGTTCCTGATGCTGTAAGCAAATGCCGTAGTGCAGGAATCAAAGTTATCATGGTCACTGGTGATCATCCAATCACAGCTAAGGCCATTGCTAAAGGAGTTGGAATCATTTCAGAAGGTGAAAAAGAGTTATGCCTTAAATGATATTTTCTACATTTCCAATGGAGTTGAAAACGTAATTTACTTGTCAGTGACTATACAATATTATTGTCCACCATAGAAGAGAAATACTTACTACATGTAGAAGATATTTTTATCATGTAAGGAATAGTGTCTTGAGATTATGATCTGAAGATATCATCGCTTGAGCAGGGATGTAGTTAAGAAAACTCTAACCCGCCTCATTAGCGAGCCCAGCCTGCTTTTCTGGCCTTGGCAGCTGCAAAGGTTACTGAATTTTTTGTCTTCATGTAAAATTGCAGCTGAATTTTAAGTCCTCTTTCAGCAGGAGAAATAAGTTTGTAGCCTGCCCTAAGTGACTCTCATACTTGAGGGTTGGTGTTCTAAGGGCTAGTCTTCATCCCAGCTGTTTTGTAGACTGCACATTGCACAACGTTTGTCTCCACTGGTTACATTCCTGCCCAGAGGTCTAGCCAGTTACAGTTAGATTTCATTTATTGGTCAGTTTAACAAATTGACACTAGTTTTTCATGAGTCTGTCCTGTTATTGATTGTCACGAACAGTCACGTGTGACAATAATTGTTATGTAACATTTAGTCTCAAAGTTTTGGTTTTGTTTGTACAGATCATACTTGATTTCAACTTGATTTTCCAGGTTTTATATTATGATCAAATTAATTGTATATATGTTACGACATGTGTCATTTTTGCAGCGGATATGTTTTTCGATAGATCAATAAGCAAATTCACAAATTTACGACTGTAGTTACAAGTTTGTAACATTGATCATGAATTTTGTCATAATATTGTCAAAGTAGCTGTTGATCCACGAGGCGATAGCCAAGTGGATCCGTAGACTACATTGACAATGTTATGATGAAATTCATTGTCAGTAACAGGACAGACCCATCAAAAACTGAGAACAATTTAGTTTTTAGGTTAACAAACTGTCAAATTGTCCACTCTTGCTCGTTAACACATTACATAAATTATAAATAATGTGTCTGTCCGCTTATTGAGAATGAAAATGACCAATGAGTGCGGCAGAATTTGTGCAGTTACTGCAAAAAAAAAAAAAATCAGAATTGCAGAATCTGTCAACTGTACCAATTTAAGCTTTTGTCATTGGTTAAAGGTCAGTGAACCTACAGCAACACCAGAAATTGGCACATCGTTTTTCACAGGAAAAAGAAATACAATGATTCTACAGTATATAACTCAAAACATCAACATGTATTACAGTCAGGACACGTGAACCGTGAACATTTGACCTTTTTTGTACATTTTTTTAGTGACTATAGTATGAGGGTTCTTCATACTAACAAGATTATTCAATGTTTTTACACTGTAAAAATGCAGATCCTGTACATTTGTAAGAAGAGCCTTCGTTCTTTCATCTCTGAAAAAAGTGCGAAAAAATGACAGGTGTTCATGGCTCAAGGGTCCTTATTGTAAGCTGTTGGACATGACTATCAAGTGTGCATAAACATTGGAAGGCAATTACTGAATGTGGAAAATAGATTTAAAATGATTGCACTATTATTTCAGGAACTGAGACAGTAGAGGACATAGCCACTCGTCTTAACATTCCAGTTGAGGAGGTCAACCCAAGACAGGCGAAGGCCATCATTGTTCATGGACAACAGCTGAAGGTTAGTGAAAAATTTACAGCACACAAACCTTGGTTAAAATATGAGATAGATTGGCTGTAAAGGAAGGAGATGAGGAGCTGGAACAGAAGATTTGGGGGAGGTCTGCCACATTGCTGTCCACTGGATTGAGTGGCGAAGAATTGCTGAAGACCTTTGTGCCACCCAGGCACTGATAGGATAGATGACAAAAGCTTAAGTAAGCTGAGGTCTCTTTCAGAGGTGTCATCATCGTCACTTCTCGTCATCATTATCATCATCATTATCATTATTATTATCATC
>Ga0126339_10004049_pt1 | contig 10752 bp, 5 predicted proteins | sample OrbTmetagenome_2_FD_92532 | JGI IMG/M metagenome (GOLD analysis project Ga0126339, IMG submission 92532) | Coral microbial communities from Petempiche,Puerto Morelos, Mexico - Orbicella T R C metagenome | ecosystem: Host-associated > Invertebrates > Cnidaria > Coral | place: Petempiche,Puerto...
GGAAAAAGACAACACTCCTAGAAAAGAGCGAGATTGTCGATCGAAGTCTTCGAATCGAGCTACAAAAGGCAATTGATCATCACTTTCAAATAATATGACCATGCAAAATGACGATCTCTCTCAAATGTTCTCCTTTGACACAACGATAACTTCGAAGTTAAATTTCGCAAAGGCATCACAGTCGCAACGACAACAGAATCACTCAGAATCGAATGTGTACGTATAGTCCCAAGTGTTTCTCCTTCTTTCGCGAACGAGCGTAGCCTGCGTAGCAAGCGTTTCCGTGGGGTTTTGGTAGCAAAGAAAGACCGAGGAACGGGATTTTCGGTGTTTTGTCTGCGCGGAAAATGGGGCGAGAACCAAAAAAAAAGAAGGAGGGGGGTGGGAGAGGGGAAGGAAGGAAACATCGCTTGCAACTTTTACATGTTGCGTGTATGAGGCATTTTCAAGTGTCGTCAGGTCACGTGATTATCACGGTCGCGCGCCTGCGTTACCATTTCTTTGTTTGTTGGTCACGCAGTCACGCGACTGGTTATCACGTGACCTGGCGATAGTTGAAAATGCCTCACATAAAAGTTGCAAGCGATGTTCCATTTTAGCCCATTTTTTATCAATTTTTTATAATACCCACAGGCAAACATTTCTGGATCAATGTTCGAGAAAGTGATCGTGGCGTGAAAGGTCAAAATGTCAGGCGATTAGCTCAAGTGCCTAGTCTTCGAGACGCTCTCAATTTTTTTGGTTTATTCACCCAATCTAGATTTGCGATAAAAACTTAGCTTAAGGGATACTTTTAACCAGCAAAATAGTTTGGGCAGGTAAATCCATGTACCAGATTGACTTTCTGTTCCACGAAATTGACCTAAATTTTGACGTGACGCAACATCATCGCAGCGTATAATTTTAAAACTTTGCTAAAAATTCAGGTTTAAATTTCATGCTGATCTGACGTTAAATAACTGCTAAAAGATGATATTTTAGTACTACGGGTTAGCTTTCCCAGCCACACTTATTATTTTGGCTTGCTAGCGCTCACAAAAAGTGTAATTTTGGGGTCAAGTTTTGCTCTTTTCGGGGCAAAATACGTAAGGCCTTCTCCACAAGAAAATAAAAATCCAAACAACCTCAAAGAAACAGTTTTGAAATAAGTTAGTAAAACCTTCTTCCTGACAAAGTTTCAGAAAATCGAATTTTTCTATCCTGCATAGGTATAGGTGACCGTAGAGAAATCTGATCTTAAAAATCTATTTCTTATGCGAATTGCGTGAAGGTTTGTTCGTGTTTTATTTCATATTTGTGTATTTGAAGTCGATTTATTTGTAAATGAGCCTTACAAGGGGTGACATATGGTCCTTCAAAACTATGGGTCTCGCAAAACTTCCGTCGAATTTCACGGGTTTCGACAAAACACTGACCCCAAGTCAACTGACCCCCTACTGACCCCCCACTGACCCCCTACAAAATCAACGGGAAAATGAAAATTAAAAAAGCCCAGAACTATCAGTGGGAACGATTCAAGTTCGTCAATAAATTTAGACTTCCGACTCCCTTCTCATTTGACTGAAGGATTTGTCACGGAAAATCGAGCACAGAATAAGTTGGAATATCATCAAGTATGGTATTTTTACCCATTAGAAAATTAAGCAATGAAAATAGCGAGGAAATTCTGGCAAATTAACACGCACGCGACTAACCGCGAGCGACACGCACACGATTGCATCAACTGGAAGTTATTTTCGCAACCTTGTAGCCCCAGGTCCCTCGCCTTCCGCATGCACAAAATACATTGCACATGACTTTAGTTATTGACAGTAAGTGGCATTACTGTTTTTCATCAATTTGCCTCTTATTCACCAAGGAGGAAGTAATCGACCGGGCTTCTCCAAATGGTTTTTACTACAGGTACTACAGTTCTTAAAATGCGAAACAAGGCGAGAGGACTGGAACTACCTTATGAAATTCGTCTTCCAGTCGAGGTTTACGCGCGTGTTCGTGTCGCTCGCACGAGCTGTCCATCACGAGCCTTTCGCTAGCCTGTTAATTTGTCAGCGTTTTCTCTTTGCTTCATTTTCCAATGCGTACGAAAACAATGTTTGATGATATTCAAGCTTATTCTGTGCTTGATTTTCCGTCAACAAAACCTCCACTAAACAGTCAAAGGAGAACAAGAGGGTCGGAAATCTGCAATGCGTCTGCCATCTTGGAAGTTTCAGGTAAGCTAAATTTATTGATGAACTTGAATCCGTCCCATTGATAGTTCTGGGCTTTTTTAATTTTCATTTTCATTTTCCCATTGAGGGGGTCAGTAGGGGGTTCGGTAGGGGGTCAGTAGGGGGTCAGTAGGGGGTCATTTGACCGGGGGTCAGTGTTTTGTCGAAACCCGAATTTCACGGGTCTCGCAGTCTCGTTTTTTCAGCGGTTATGTGCGTCTCGCACTCTCGATTTTTTTTTTGGCAAGGCTGAGAAAGTCTCGAAGTCCGATTTGTTTGTTTTTATAAATGACCTCTGAACGTCTTAGAGAGAGAACGTCTCGCGCTTCTCGCAAATTCTCGCATTTAAAAAGTACATAAATTACTAAAAACAGATTAAAGTAAGGTTAAGAAGCGAAGAAAAACAAAACAACACGAATATATAAACGAAACTAAAGGCCTACCAATGCTGAGGGAACTGGGTGCTACCTGAACTCGAATAAATTATTAATAATAAAATAACGACCGGAAGGGTAACATGGACAGAACAAGAGGCAGGGCTTATGTTTGCAAATACTAGTTCTAATGCTGGCGGAACGAACTTAAGGCGGGGGTTAACCTAAAATTCTGTAAAAAGAATTCGAAGTTTTATTTTTAACGGAATTTTTGAGAATTTCTGATACTGTAAGTTCCAAGCTTGTTTTCTCAAAACGATTTATTTTTGCCTTTGAGAAAAGATATTTTGAGAAGGATTTGTCCAATTGAGCTGAAATTCTCAGGATTTGTTGTTCTGAGTACATTTTGTGTTTTAATTTAAGCATAGAACTTTCCATCCAGTGCATTTCGTCGAAGTTATGCATTGAAACGTAAGTTGGATTTTCTGTATCAGATTTGACTGGTCACCATTTCATGTTTTTTTAACTTTTCAAAAAATCTCTACTTAAAACTGTAAGCTATTTGTCTTCTTTTTAAAAAATGTTAAAATTGTTCCTTTTGATCAGTTCATGTGGGAGTTACCTTTTCTCAAGAAAGCCCTGGCATTCCCCAGCAGGTGGCAGATGTAATCAGCTGGTGTCACATTACAATACAGTTCTAGGGTACAAAAATATATATATTTTTTAAAATCTTTGGTCTTTAAGCTTTCTAAAAATGTATGACTTTACCATGGTTTGGAATTAAATCTTAGCCAGGAGAAAAGTTTGAAAAAAATGGTGTGTTTTTAGGTGAACCCCCGCCTTAATAATGTGCTGGCGAGGGAGGGAAAAAACTCTCTTACCAAAAATCCAAAACATGGAACGGTCGAGTTTCCCAATTCAAGCCATTCAACTAGACGCGGCCCAGATTCGCAGCCGAGTTATACTGCAAGAAAAAGCACAGGGTAAATTTCTACCATGTCCACTAACTTGATACCAAACAAAGAACGTTGACTGATCATGAACACCTTCTCACTGCCTTGGCCTCGTGAACGTCCAGTGTAACACTTGTTTCCGTTGCGGTCCTTTCCATTAAAGTGATAGGGGCGCTGGTTTATATATGCTTAAGAGGTTTACCTAACCCCCAGGGCAACTCATGATCAATTAAAAAATGACCTGCAAATCTCAGTATCATCCGGATTCATCCAGTTTATTTGTTTATCACTGTCAGACTGATCCCAGAACTTAAATGCATTAAAGACATCGCAGCATTTAAGTTTGGGAGTAGCCTGCGAACAGGCTGTCGGCGAGGACGGAGCGAAACTGAAGGATTCGGGGAGCGAAGCGATCAGGGCGGAGCGGGACGAGGTAAGGAAGCGTCCCTCGCTTCGTTCGCCGAATTCTTTTTTATTTTTTATTTCGCGCTCACTGAGAGCCTGTTCGCAAGACATTTTGCGAGGGGAGTGTTGGTCAATATTCGTAAGCATGGAAAAGCCCGGCAACAGTAAGGAGTCTGGAGAAATCCAAAAACCATGGTAACCACCTGTTGCTCTACTGCCGTGTAACACTTTGAAGTGAGAACTACCTGAAGTTCTAAGTAGTTTTAAAATTCTTCCTGAGCAGAATAACTGTTGTGCCTATATATACAGTGGAATCTCGATTTCTCGAACCTTCATTTTTTCGAACTTCCCGATAATTCGAAACACAAGTCGTTCCCTCTCCCAAGTCGAACACTGTCATTTTACCCCCGATTTCTTGAACTCTCCGATTTTTCGAACCAATTTTTCTTTCCCTTGGAGGTTCGAAAAATCGGGATTCCACTGTACAATGGAATACCCTAGAACAACAATGAGCTCATTGCAAAACCAATAGCGGTTTAGGATTAGTAAAGGATAGATTAGGACCGCGTTCACACTACGCCGAAGAAATTTGAACACGACGTTTTCACAAACGCATCATATGTTTTCCATCCGTGGTATTACGCCGGATAAATTTGAAAACGCAAACGTCACCGGACCTTTTGGATTTGTGTCAGTGAGGAAGACTCGTACAGGGATCTCACAATATTATCGTGATGTCAGCGTTTTCGAAAAGTTTCGTTTTCAAAATGTTTTCTGCGTACACACTTAAAACACAAAGGCGGCGTTTTCAAATTCCTCCAGTTTGAAGAGCGTTTTCGAAAAGCTCCGTTTTCGTGACGGATTAGTGTGGACGTACGGTAGGTTTAACTGTAGAAATAAAGCTGCCTTCCAAATTTCTACGGCGTTGTGCGGACGGGAAACGAAGGAGGGACCACGGGAGATAGAAATGAGACAGATGGAAAGGCCTGAAGCGGCATTCAAGTCAAGGCAAAGGACCGGCAGGTGTGGAAGAGCGAGCGAGCGAGTGCGTCCGCGCGCGCGCGTGCGTGCGCGAGTGAATGTGGATGAATGACTGTTTAGAGACTAGCGACAAATAGCGCTAAATATAATAGCTAGTATGAACCAGGCCTCAGGTCTGGTTCACACTGGCGACATAACGGTCAACATAATAGCTTATGTCGCAATGTGACTGATTGACATAACAGAAAAGATCAGTTTTTAAAATAGACCAATTTCGATATATTAAAATTCAGCCTAAAACAATAGAACTCAGCACGAGGCTCTGGGGAATAACTACAGAATTTGTGGGTTTATTCCCCAGAGTCTTGTACTGAGGTCTATTGTGTTAGCTGAATTTTGATATATCGAAATTGGTCTATTATACAACAAAAATCTAAGAATCTAAAAGAATACATTATAAAACTAAAACTTACAATTTAAATGTTCTAAAAACTCATGATGTGAATAAAAAGGTTTTTGTTCTGCGGCAGAAGGTCTGCATGTTTGCAGCGTTTACAATATTTTCAGGAAGTTCATTAAAAAGTTCTGCGCCACTAGAAAGAAATTTCCTTCTTCCAAAATCAAACTTTACTCTTGGTAAAAAAAAAAAAAAGCCTTAAACGCTGCCTTGTGGTATAGTTATGAATATCAGAGAATTTAGTAAAATAAGATATGAAACAGCTTGGAGCTAGAGATCATAATCTCTTGTTTGGAACTAGAAAACAAGCTTTGTTTTATGAAGGAGCGTCTGACTCTCGGCCAGTGGCGACAGTGGCAAATACCCCGTTGTCCGCAAAGAGCGGGTACAGATTGGAAACCGGGCTTTGAATGTTACAAAACTTGGGTTAAAGATAAATAATCAGGTCTGTGAGATATTGATCCTCGACATGGGACCCAACTAAGATATCTGAATCGAGCAGACTACATAAATTGCCCTTCTCGCCGTAGCAAAGACGTTTGTGATATGAAGTGCGATCATGTTAGCGGGTATTTAGCCAAATCGGGGAGGATGATGACTGAGCGGCGGAAATCGAACCTACCGCAAAGAGTTTAAAAAAAAAAAACCCTCAGAAAAAACTGTGCCATTTAATAAAATAATATTACCCTCGATCCGTCCTTCTTATGCCGTTATGTCGCTAGTGTGAACTAGGCGCCCTCATTAGGGGGTGTGTCGATGATAAAAGCGTCACTTACCGTGTGTTTACACAAGCTGTTTTTATGGCAGTGGGAGTTTTATACAGCAGAAAAATCGATGACACTTCTTGGGGATGTGAAACAAACACTTGAATGAATTTTGGCTCTGGTAAGCGATGAAAGAGATATGATGAACCATATGCAAATTCACCAAACTTTTTTGACAGTGAATAATATTAACTTTATAACTGTAGTCCACTCAACAGACACTCCGCCTAGATGACGCCTACATTTGAATAACAATACTTACCTGATACCTATTAAGTCTTGCGTGCTTTTAATGTTTCGAGACAAAGGATTTTTCTATATATATTGTCTATTGGTTTTGTTTTTCTGTTGAAAGCTTCTAAAAAAATGCATTCCTGTGAATATTTCACTCTGAGAAGAACCGGTTTGAGAAATGCATGTCATAAACTTAACATAAACGGCATCCGTGTTATTTCGGTCTTGAGCGTGTTAAAAACTCGAAATAGCAAAGATGAATAAACAGGCTAACAGGAGCGATATTTCGGCTATAACTGGAGCTCTCTGTGGGCTAACCGGAGCACTATATAGCTTGACGTAAGCGCTAATTAGGCTTAAGGCTAACCGTAGTGATATTTCCTCATTTCGCCACCTCTACAGAGTTTTAAAACACGCCGTCGTGACTTTGTCGAAAGACCTCGCAGGCGAATATTTTTGTGATGTGTTCTCTTGTATCAGTACACGAGGGAATAACCATTGCACTACCTTTCTTTACGACCCTTTGTGTGGCTACTGATTGGTCAGTTTTTGTATCGGTTATCGTGTACCGGAGGACAGAACTTCTTTTGTGAAAGCAAAACTGAAAATACATCAGCATAGATTGAACTTCCCTTCAGAGATCTGTGAAGGTTTTCCGCGTTACCGATTAAGTTCGAATATCATGATTTTAGAATTTCAGTTACGTACCCGTTACCGATTTTCCATCGCAAGTATGAGAATGACCACCGCAAAAGCAGTGATGCATTTATTACGCATCAAAATTATACCATACTGTAGCTTCAGCAAGCGTATTTGATTCGGATAGTTCTGTTTCATAGCGATGCATTTCAAACATGTTATAACTCTTTAAAAATGGCAATTCCCTTTCCATTCTGACTAAATTTTTCAGTTTCCAGCCTCTCATCAGCCAAATTGATTGTCAATGGCAAGCGCCATCTTGTTCGGTTGGTTTGCTGATTTTGGAAACACCTTACATTATTCAGCGATAATCCCGATCGGTTTATTTTGACAAACGGTCAGCACCCACTGAAATGATTTTTCCCGAAGTTACAACTTCAGACTTCCCACCCGTTGGCTGAAAGTCAAATACTCGAAGAAGTTTATTATTTTATCGTTGTCTTTTGTCCTAGTCAGTTAATATGTTGTTTCTGTATGAAGCAATAATGAAACACTTTCCTTCATATAGATATTTTGATGGCTTGGACGGAAAAAAAACTGTTGTTAATACTCTAAACGGGAAATCGATAACCGGTGACTGAAATTCTAAAATTGGTAACCGGTAACTAATACAAAAATATTGGTAACTTCACGACAACGAACCACAGCTGCAAACCACACAGACATCGCGAGGCTCTATAATATGTGAATTTTATATGTGCACGCTTACATATCGGAGTATGCGAATACCAGAGGGTTTATATAGTCTGTGATCTGAGTACTAGAGGGATTTTATTTAACTGATTTTTCCTGTCTATTTGAAAACAAATAACTATAATGATGTTCTCTTACCGTAATATTGTTCGGACTTGTTCAGCCCTTTATGCGCCATGCGTAAGGCACAAAACAGCTGAGTAAAACGAGCAAACTTAGCGGGCACAAAAGCTTGTCGTCACAACGAGAAAAAAAAAAAAGAAACACAGCAAAAATAGACAGCAACGATTAAAAACCGACCAAGAAGCCTACCTTTGAAGCCTTTGAAGATTCTGATATAGGCTTTCACCTGGCGATTGAAACCTTGTTGCTTCGACAACTTTGCTGATCATGATACGACAACAGGTGCAATCTTCTTGCGTCACGCAATCTTCCTGCGTCACGAATGAACAACACATTCCTTTTTTCCTTCCCTAAAGTCACTTTAGAGCCGACGTCTTAATGTGTAATATTCAAAACGTCAGTCATAAACTGACAAGGTTTCCTTGAGGTGTGTTAGGAGATTGGACCCCAGCACCATTGTACGTTTGCAGTACATAATATTACAGTGTATTACGTAAAATATTTTATAAGAATATAGAGGCTAAAATTTGCCAAAATTTAAAATCCGAGGCTAAGATTTTGAAAAGAATATAAAATTTTTTGGGTTGAAAATTTGTAAATACAATTCTTGGCTTGCACTGTCACGCAATAGAAAACATAATTCGAAAACCGTTCAGTGGATAAAGTCAAGAAATTGTGACGTTATAGCAGATTGATAAAGAAGACACTTCTCCAAGTTTTAAGTCTGTGCGTTCGCCCAAACTTAAGATATTTGTCGAAATATTTTGCACAAATTTACAGAGCCCAGTATGGAGACGCCATATTGGTGTACCGTGGTACACCAACATGGCGCAAAATAGTGTAAACATCTAGAACTTACTTTGGCTGTACCGAACAAACAAGCATTTACATAAGCACTTTTCTTAATACTTTAACTTCTGAACAGGCTAGAAATCACGAGATAAATATATATTTGTGTGGGCGAAGCTCACATTAAGTTGGCAGCTAAAAACTTTGTCTGTTAACTAGAGACACGTGATCGAAAGGAATTCTACTAAGATGACTGGGCACTAGTGTAGAGCCTACAGATGAGAAGATTGGCTGCTAGTTGGCTTGTTCGAGTGGATTTTCTGCCTTCTGTTGGCTTCGCTTTTGTGTACCATTTATGTATCGGTTTCAAGAGACTTTTTATTTTCCCAACTTTCAGTTGCCAAGGTAGGCAGTACTATGTCTGCTTGGATGTATTGTCTGTCTTCGCATCCTTTGCAATTTCAGCTTATGTTTAATTGCGTGTATGTCTGTTTGCATTTATCGAAAATTCAGCTTCCTAATTCCGTGTAGGCTTTGAAAATGTAGATTACAGTTGTATTGTTTATTGATAGCTTTCTTTTATTATTCCTTCAGGTGTCCATAACGGGAGTTATTTTGCTCACGCAAGCCAATCTGTATCAAGGCTCCGCCTTTGTTTAGTGCAGGTTGCACGGGGGCTGGTATGCTTTCGCAAGCTAACATTTATCGGCCTGAATGTTCGGCGCGGGTTGCCCCATATAGCGAAAGAAGTCTTTGTACTTTCGCTAGCCAACATTTATATCGGCTTGAACTGATTGATGTGGGAAGCACTACAAAGAGAGACGTACTGTCAGGAATTGTCATTGGAGATTGTTAGAAACTTTCAGAAATTGAAATAGACTGCCTTGCACTTGCATGGTACTTGCACTGTTAGAAATACACTTGAACAGTGTTTATAGTCACCCTGTTGTTGCTTTTTCAGGATCAAAAGTTAGTATGGGAATCTCGGTTTTAACAGTCAAGGATCGGCTTTCATAACCATTTCGTGAATGCAAAGGATGTCGTTATTCATGGATCAGTTCTGACTGTGCTTTATTTCCACGGTTTTATTGTGCCAAAATTAAAAGAAGTTGTTACACAATACAAAATGTGGAATGAAGTGATGGTTTGGTTTACACAAACGATGTACTACAATGTGTATACTGCATTCACTTTTAGGGCAAACAAACGAATGATGTGGAGGAAAATCTTAGCCCTACAATTCAGTGATGTCATTGATCCGACTGTCATTTTCTGCGAATTATATTAGAACATTCTTGAATTGGACACGCACCCCAACTAATCATTTTATGATTTGAGAGACAAGCTACCTCTAAACGTATAAACATTAACTAAAATTACTTGTGAGTGGCTTCCATAATAACTAGCTTTCGTTTCAACAAACTTTGAGGTAGAACATTCGCCATGATATTGTTCTACCACAACTCATTGGATTTCAAAAAAATCAGTTCTAGAGGGATTAGTTAAGTTAAAGATAAGAATACTACTTCAAATAACTAAACTACTATTTTCCAATTAAAATTTTTCAAATTATTCCAACTGTGATTGCACAAATGTTATTGCGCTTTAAATGAGGTAAAAAGCTTGCCTGTGAAAAGTGTTAAAATAGAGTTGACAAGGTTAAGTGCTTTAAATTAAGAAAGTCGCCAAGGGTCAGTTCATGTCTCTCAGGTTCGTTCTTTCGGCATCAGGTTTTCTTCACAAGATCTTATCAACTTCAGTGCAACACAAAGAGGAAAACAGATACAGCTAACGACCCTAACAACATCTCACGCAAAACCCTTCCGTGACAATCAAAACACAAAACTATAGCAATATCATCTGGTAATTTCCAGGTCCAACGCGTATATTTGTAAGACCTAGGGCCTGATTACATGGCGAATTTCAGCCCGGCTTGGGGGGCTGAAGTTTTGTTGCGATTACATAATGAATTTCAGCCCTGGCTGAAATATTAGCCTCGACGCCAAATATGAAATTGTGTGCGAAAAGTCTCCAGAGAATCAAAATGGCGCCGAGAACACGAATCGTGAA
>Ga0126339_10004051_pt1 | contig 10751 bp, 9 predicted proteins | sample OrbTmetagenome_2_FD_92532 | JGI IMG/M metagenome (GOLD analysis project Ga0126339, IMG submission 92532) | Coral microbial communities from Petempiche,Puerto Morelos, Mexico - Orbicella T R C metagenome | ecosystem: Host-associated > Invertebrates > Cnidaria > Coral | place: Petempiche,Puerto...
GTTAATTTACACAGATTATCATTAAAAGCCTATTGAACTAGCAATTCACTACAAATTAAAATGCCCTCAAGTTGACAACATTTTGTAATTCCCAGAAAGAAACTTGAAGAAATACAAACCTGAACATCCCGGATACTTTCAGCTTTTCCATGGAATGTTGATACAATGCTTTGTTTTCGCAAGTCCTGTGAAATAATGTTATTGTGTGACAGTTCATACAATGCCCCTTCCCTTTATGAGATGCACACATGGGGAATCAAGGAAGCTGTATGCAATGTCTCGAAGATGTCGTGCATGTGACACATACAACTCCCATGATTCCCTACACAAAAGTCTCATAGGGGGAATGGCCTATTATAATACAATTCTCAGAATTTTTTAAGCTTTCCCAAAAGTTGCGCTTTATCCTGCTTATAAAAATTCTGTAATAAAAAATGGGGGTCACCAAGCTCATTTTCAGCCATCAGCAGTTGAACCTAAAATTAAGGTTGTTTTTAGCAGGTCATACCATTGCTATGGTAACCTATTGTATCACGAAAATAAAAACAACATGTTCACCAATGATTGGGCAGCTTTTTAATCCCATGATTGTAGCGTCAACTTATAAAGAGTGGTTATGATGATTCATCAAAATCTAAGTCTTTGAAAGTACAGTCAGAAACTGTTCCCAGCCAACTTGAACTCAAGAAATGTTGTTCTGTGTCTGGCCAAATAACTTTTTACTACGTAGGTAGAAAAAAAAAAACACTAAGTTTTGATAACTTTTAACTTTTGATACTTAATTGCGCTCAATGTTTCTTTTGATTGTAAAATACAAGCAGGAAGGCTAGCTGTCCCTGTGCTATTTATATTACTGACAAGACAAGAACATGTTACTACTGATAATAAAATGTGAGTTAACCTACAAAAAATTTCATTGTTCCATCTTGAGAGCCACTCAAAAGAAGATCTTTCTCAAATGGGTGAAACTGAATCCTGTTGACTGTTCTCTTGTGTTCTGTGAATACCAGTTCTATATGGACATGTTAAGAAAAAATTCTATTAAATACTGCTGAATAAAAACACTTCTGCAATGTGCCCCTTTTAGCAAAAGATCTCTATAAACCTTTCAAGTAGACAAAAAAAAAACCATTATTAAAATTTTGAGTTTTGCACGCATTCACACTTAAGACACCCTTTTACTTTTAATTATAGTAGGCTCAATTTTTTTTTTCTAGTTTTCAGTGTGTTTCTCTACATACATTCTACATACATTCTCTACTGCCCTCGAATGGAATCATAAAGGTTCTCAGAGGAGGCCAGCTCAAACAGTCATGGAGGACTGGTGTTAACTTTAAGAATTGGAAACAAAACAAACTTGTCTTAGTTAGAGGCCAGGAAATTAAATCGCACTCAACAGAGTTTGGTGGAGAGCCACAGTAGAGGCCTTATGCTCTCCCATGGTGTGAAAATGGCAAAGAGAGAGCGTGTGTGTGTGTTTCTCTCCCTTGCTCTCAAATACATTTTGCTCTTGTTTCCAGCTAAAAAGTCTCTGATCTCTCCTTTTAAAGAAATCTAAAACTCAACTTGGATGATGCCTGACTGACAGCTAGTCAGTGTCAGCCAAACATTTCTGATCACTAAATATTTTGCAAGATATATATTTTAGAGATTTCTCCTCCTAATATGAATTTGCCTGATATACACTTCCGTATACACACTGGAGCCAATGAAAGCGTTACAATAAGTACCTTGCTTCTGTTTGGTGATTTTATTCAAATTCCAAAGAACAACAGCCCCATTACCAGCTGCAGTTGCCAAAATGTGATCTGGAAAAGATATCAAAATCAATAAAAATTAAACAGAAAATAATCCCCAGTGTTGACTTCAAATTCCTAAGCATATAAACATGTACACTTTAGCATGAGATAATACAAACAGGGTTAACTATATGTTTTTGAGGCAGCTGCATTCTACAAACAAACTTAGTAGGATCATTCAGAACAGTGTCCAGCCCAATACTATGAAAATATTGGAATGATAATAGGACAATCAGGACTATTGGTTGATCTCTGATCTAGCTTAGTCATGTAATAACATTGATAAGATATTCCCTAGTTTTGGCTATATCACATCCAAGACTGGTCAAACAATTTCTAGAAAAAATATTTGATTGATTATTAATAAATGAATATTTACCATCAACTGGATGCCATTGCACATCAGTAATACTGAAGTTCAAATTTATTCTTCCTACACGTAAATTAGTTTTCTCGACAAATCCAGACTCTTCAATTGCAATGACCTTAAAAACTAAACCAAAACAAAACAATAAGCACATGAAACAGACGGTAAGATAGCATTGAAGTAACAGAGGCAGTCATGATTCTGAAGACCTTCCACATATCATTTAGTGATGTACATTGTACAGTAAATTATACGCTGTGAAAGTCAAATAAATAGAGGATATTACATGGCCACGCGGAGATACGAAATTTATCTTCGAGTAATGAAAAGTTTTTCAACACTTGAAGATAAATTTTGTATCTCCAAGCGACCATGTAATTTTCTTTTTATTATATAAAATATCCACAATACATAACGAGGTTTGTGGTGATTTTCCGAAGATTTGCGACCACTGTCCAAAGACTTCTGAAGATTTTCCAAAATTTGTCCAAAGGCCAGACAAACGTTTCCAAACATTACCAAGGATTTCCAAACATTTTCCAAAGGTTACGGAACATAACCGAAGATTGCCAAAGACAATCGAAGAAGATCTGAAGATGTTTCGATCATACACCAACAAATTTAAGTGTAGTTGAAGAGATAAAAAATGTTATCAAAAATGATATCTTCACATGTGACAATATCATATCATTTTTATCAATTTGTTACCACTCAGTATACCACTAACTTTAATATAATAAAATGAAACATACCATTCCTACCAGCGACTACAACTTGTGATCCATCTTTCGATGTACTCAATGAGTTAAGGGCTCCATCAACATTACAAAACATTGTAGAAAAACTATTGGGCCCTCCACCAAGTCCTGGGTGAGAGAGAAAAAAAAGACACAGGAAAAACCGCCTTTGCTTAAATTAGAATTATAACTGAAGTAATAAGATGACAAGGTTGAAAAGTATTTCCGATTGTGCCCACTGACTTGTTTTTGGTAGATGTTGAGAAATTTCAGACTTAGAAATGGGCCTTTGAGCCTTCATCAGTGAAAAGAATGCTTTTAATTAGCCAAAACTTCTTTTTAAAAATGTGCCAGTGCACAATCATAAACATTTTTCAACAAAACCTTCCTTGAGCTGGGAACAGTACAAGACTTTCATCTGCCAAGGTCTCTGTACAACTGCGATTTTACATAGACACCAATGCGAGCTGAGTTTTTCAAGTGAGTGCATTGTCTATAAAGTCAGTCTTTTTTATAGGAAACAGCTGGAAAACAGTAAAACGACCTTCTTGTACAGCGCTACTTTCTTCCTGCAACATATAGACAATGCTGCAAGACTACAAAATTGGAAAAGAACTGGAAGTTGTGCACTGAATATTGTTACAACAATTTCTTGATTACAGTCAAGCATCCATTTAGCAGTCAACGTGACCACCCCTGCCAGGACATGGCAAGTCTGCCTCGCTGAGGGTTTATGAAATGTAAGGCCCGTTCCAAATGGTGCTCTATTCATGTGCCGAACCTAACTGATGAGTTAAGTACGGCGTTTGAATCAGTTTGGTTCGGCAGGTTAGGTTTGGTGCGGCAAACAATATTAAATTCAGCAGGGTCTGTCGCACTATGTGACGTTGGAGCGGCAGCTGATTCATACGGCGTTCTCCTCATGGGTTGAACCTAATGCATAAATTACTGTAATGTATTTTTCATATAACAGGACTCATGATTGGCTCAAAATTGAGTGGCGTGACTAGTCATGCATGAGGCTGGAAGTCATCGTTAAAAATAAAGACAACAAAATACCAGTATGCCTTCGATTTAAGAGAAACGGGACTGTACAAGTGACTTTCTTTCGCAGAAATTCATTTTTTGCTTTTTCTTCGTGATAATAGCCCAGGTTATGCGATTTCCCTTTAACAAGTCGAATTAACCGGGAGAAAACTTGTCTAAATACAAACACTGAACCTTGAGTTTGAATTTGCTTCCCTAAATATTGCTATAACAGCGAAATGTTAGTCACAGATTTTCTATTTGGACAGAGGTCTTGAATTCAGAACGCGTATTTTCTCGTCGAAATTGTTACCACCGGCTTCCCGAATTAAGTTCGACGCAAGGACGCCGTCTGAACCAGCCGTCGGTCCAAAGTCGCTCTAAAGTCGAACTTAATCAAGTTCGGTTCGGCACATGAGTGGTGCGGCGTTTAGACCGGACCTAAGTGAAATGAAACTCTCACTTACTCCGTGCATGCAATGGCAGATCTGCACAGGCAGGCATGGCAAATAATGGTATGTGTTCAAAATACTGTTCAAATGCTGATTATTGCGGTGCTCTTCCCCTAAATACGTAGCCTTGATTATATTTACAGGCAGATCTTCTCTTACAAGCTTATGACTATTAGTCACGAAATTCTACGTCAAAACTAAAAAAAAAAAATCAAGATTGAAGCTAGCTAATTCTCCCAATGATGGCCAAAGTCCACGAACGCTGGTTTCTAAAAATAAACTGCTTATTGATCGAAATAAATCTATGAAGCTTTGAACCAAAAAAAATAAAACAGCCTCGTTGTCTGCAACAGCTGATCCGAGAACATGTCAGCGAGCTCGTAATAGAATTGAACGAAAAATACAAGGGTTCTGCAAGAAAAACTGAAATACTTGACCCTACGGTAGTCATGTTTTGTTTACAACAGCCACACAAAATTATAGAGCGAGAAAACCCTAAAAGCAGTGGAAATTTTCCTAACCTCTATCTTGGATCTTGGCCATTTCTTGCGCCGAGGGTTTCTCTACAAATTCCCAGAAGCTCATGGCATTTCCAGAGCGGAAACCAACCTAATTGTTTCCCTGGAGCCCAGGCTCCTGACTGACAATATCATCCCGTGGATCTGTGCGATTAAGGTCGTCACGCAACGACCCCAATAGACTATGCGATTCCAAGCCGTCATACATTCCCCTGATCCCAGAAGTTTCCCTTTCTTCTTTCTTACTATACTATAAAGCCATCGACGCAGTGGTACGCGTAATTAGGTTAGAGTCGTTAGAGTGGGTGTCGAGCCAAAAGGATCATATGTAGGTCGACGCAATATCGGGAGAAGCGTTGCGTGACGCGATACGTTGACTTTGATAAGTAAGTTACATTGGCGAGGTGGTCAGTATAAGCATACTGTCTAACGTGCAGAAAGATTGCGGGGCGAACCCAAAGATCATCTGCGTGGCCGAGGCTATCTAATGTGAAAATTGCCTAGAAATAAAATTTTGTAATCGGTCATTTCATTAGGAAAGGATTCCCAATTAAAAAGTACTCTCCCACCAAAGAGGACGAATCCAAGCTAGACGTTTTCCAGCACAAATGCGTGAGGAGAATCCTGAAAGTTTACTGGCCGATGAAGGTCACTAACATCCCGGATTCAAAGAATGGAGAGGCAGAGGTGGCGGCAAAAGACCGAGTTGCTTGGAGGAGACGGATATCGATTGATGGCCCCATTCTCCACGAGGAGAGAAGGGAAAGATAATGATAAGGAGCCCATACGCATGGCTCCGGTGATGAGCTACTCTCTAGTGCCCAGGGCCCCAGCGAGGCACACTGGTAGCTACTGTTTAGTTGTTGTAGTAAAACATTAGGCTGATTTAACAAGAGAACGGGAACGTCACTTGACGACGGCGCGCGCAGTGCAAATACCAAAATATGGTCAGATGACGACTGCAGGGCGCGCGGAATAACCTGGATTCTCTTCTAATTTGACCATATTTGGATGTTTGTTCTGCGCGCGCCGTCGTCAAGTGACGTTCCCGTTCTCTTGCTATATCAGCCTATTTGAGCGAACAAAACGCGCAAGCTGGGCCACAAATTAATCACCTTTCCTCTTGAACTGAAAGGAATGTATTACAAACTGCGCATGTGGGCTGAAAAGTTGTTTTAGTTCTGTTGACCTTTCCCCTTTAGCTTGTGTTGTGGTTGATACTGTGTCAATAGAGTTTTTACGGCGGTCATGCATAGGAAATGATTGCATAAAAAGAACTTATTTCCTGAAAAGAACAGATTTCAGTTTTTGCCGTGGTAACATCATGTGAAAACGTTTTATTTCATGCTTAGGAGCAGGGGTTTGAGATCAGTAGCAAGATAGTCCAACTGGGGTACAAATAGAAAAAAAAAACAGATATAATGCTCCTCGGATAGCAACTGTGTGTGGCACGGAACCATCAGTCTTTGACAGTCTTTGCAGCCAGAAACCACAACCGTTCACAAAAACCTTAACAATGTGGAATGCTCTAGAAGATTTCGATGTGGTTTTCTTAGTAACGAGCCATCATATGCATAGAAAATTGTTAGGCCAAAATATTGACTGATTATTTCGTTTTATTATGTACCCGGGTTATGTGTTGAACTGGCTCGCAGAGAACCAGAGAAATTCGATTAAATTCCGCGAAGGTATAGGGTGTCTTGTGCGTCCACCAGGAGAGGGCCCTTTTTTTAAAATCTCGTTAAGGCGAGAAACAGTGAGGGAGGGGTGGTGATTGGGTGGTTTGTCCATCTGAGCCAAAGAATTTGCGGTTGATATGGTGCTGTAGGCATAACGTATGACAATATACAAACATTGAAAATTGGCCGGAGATCCTTATACAGTGAGAAATTCCACATTTTTCACATTGCATGATTACGATAAGAACCAGCCTTTGTCGAGCAGCGGAAGTGGCAGTGATGGGAGACAAACCGCAATGATGAATGAAACTGTTGAAATGGGGAATGCAGTTAAAAACGCCATACCTCAATATCCTCCCTGTTTTTATTTTACAGTTTATTTTTTTCTGTTTTGTAGGTGAGTTTAACTTCTCGTGATTCGCATACACTTAAAGAAGTTAATCTTATTTCACTAAATCTCCCGCGAAAGCCATTGATCTGAAGCTGTCACTTCAAAACAACTTCTTCAGTTGAAAGATCACACCCCATGAATGGAATTTTATACCCGTTACCAACAGTTGTCGTGACACAGTGATTTAGACCATGCTCATCCGGCTAGGCTAGCCTGGTGAAATGTATTTTATCTCTGCCTTCGTCGTTGGCGTATTTCTACCCTTTGTCCACACTTGCACATTAATTCCAGGAACTGTATTTTATAGCTCAACTCAGCGCACAATCTTAGCACCAATAGTTTTCCAAGCTAAAGTTCTCAATACAACAGAAGAAGAACCGCCAGGTCAACTCTTCGATGTTTGCGTCAAAATCGAGAGGATCTTCAAATCACCGTTTGAAATTCCTCCAGAGCTGTGCTTTGGATCCTTTGGAATTCAAGAATTGTGTCTGTCATATGTCTTCCCAGACACTGATTACGTGTTCTTTGTGAATGAAGATTTCACAGCCAGATATGATGGTTACCCCGTTTCGGCAATTCAAGTCAGCGATGAACTCGTCTCCGCCGTGGAGCGCGGTTATTGCTCTGGAGAAACACCGCCGTTACGTGACAGCTGCGGTAAGTTAATAACTTTATTTTATACCCAACGAAACAAAAACTGAGTGATATAATCAGTGAGCTTATTTTCCAGCTAGCGCGCAATGCAAATGAGGGAACAAAAGTTTAAAATTTTAGCTAACTCTTATCAAGAATTCACGCCAGTCGTGAAATCCTACCTAAAGCAATTTCTGTTTTGTTTCCGTACATTTTGACATCAACAGCAGATTTTTTTCTGTTTTCCCTCCGTGGGAAAGCAAATATTTACGTATGTGAGAATGTCGGAGTTTTTCTTTCAACAATAATGTTTTGATTTTCTTAGCGCGCCGCGCGCCACATTTTCGCGTCGTTTTTCAGCTGGCGGAAGTGGCAGGCGGCGCGACCTATAAATGTCATGTCACTAAAGATCAATAGCCGATCCTATTAATCAAGTCCGCTTGAGGATTTATCCGGCGACAGCAGAATTGTTAGACGCGCAAACAACTAAAATCTATTTTGCGATTCTCAAACTCGAAAACTGTAGTCGTGCAGCCAGGATATCAAAACAAAACCTGGTCTGAAAGTCACACCCATGAACGTGAGTTGAGACAAAGAGCACAATTATCAAAACATTGTTGTCTTTCTGTTACCAACGCGACCCTTAGAAGTCGTGGTTAGGAAAAGCTTCCGAAGATTTTAGCTGTGGGCTTAAAGTTGAAACTAAAAAAAAAGCACACACCAAAACATATCAGGTTGGTCTTTCCTTTTCGCAGCAAGGAATCTGATATAAATTCGCACTTGAGAATCCAATCCTTTTTAATCCGGCATATTTTATACTTGTCACTATTGCCGACCACACCTACAAGTTCAAATCTTGAAGCATTTCCTTTCTGTCTGACAAAAATCCCGTAGAAACCGTAAGCTTCACGGCAACTCTCACAGATGTTTACAGATGTAAACACTTTGTCTCAACTGTCAAATATGACAAGAGTGTTTCGGAAGCATTTTTGTTTACACTGGCCACCCACCGTGTACACGATTAAGATGTCTGAAAATTACAGACAGAAAAATATTATATCTTTGATTTCCAAGGATCGCTCGGAGAAAAAGAAAGGTTTTGTGCTTCCTCTCGGCACGGTAGCAGTGGAGTTCATTAAGCTCTAAGAGTTATAGTTTTGACGAAGTATCTACTCTCGTAAACAAGTGGAGTCAATAAGTGGAAAGAAGCTCGGCCGGCCCTCTTCTCTCCCCTGGGTAAAGAACTCTTCATCGCTGTTTTGCAGGAGGAAACGATACATCTTACTAAGATGGTGGTCTTTGCCACAAGGCGAGTGCTAGAGTCAAAGAATTACAGAGTACAAGATCCGGTTGTCAATTGAAATTACATTTTTAAAATCAAATCGCTCAGCAGCCACTTATTCGGTTATGACCTTGGACACCCTAAGATGCACGCTCTTTGCGCACGTAGCGCGCTTTCTCATGATCCTCGGTATAATACCGTCACGATAACCCTCCACGCCATTTTTCGTTTTTTTTTTTTTTTCTAGAGGGTAATATAACCAAAGGCTTATGCATTTTCTCATCATTGCCTCTTCAACAAGTAAAATTTCGTGTGAGAGGTATCTTTCCATGTTTTGCGAATTTGGATCTCGAAAACCCGTGAAAAATTAAGCGAGTCCAGAAGTTTATTAGTCTTCTTTTTGGCCGATGTTGGGTCACGCGGGTCGCGGGAGCAGCGTTGCGTGACGGCCCAAAGTAAGTCGAAGAATGTAGAACATAAAATGTAACGCCCAGTTAAACGTTAGAAGGTTCATTCTTGGCTTGCGTGCTCTTTCTCTTGCATTATTGGTAAGTTAGCAGAATAGCCTATTAATGATGTGAAATTATCAGTTTAATTCCGGGAGGTATTCCCTTATATGTCCGGTCCCAAAGGGTAGGGTTTTATAGCCGTTTTGGTTATAAATAGGGTATCGATTTTAGCCATTTTGGTCTCAAATAGAGTATGGTTTCTGCACTCAAGTCTTGAAATGGGTATGTTTTTTTAGATATAGCCGAAGCTACGTTTTCATCATTATCGATAAGACCATCAACAAAAGCCCCTCACTATGCCTTTAACATCCGTTTGAACTAGGGAACTAATTACAAGGCAGGTCTGAAACAGGGTATTGATTTAAGGGTCAGGTCTCAAATAAGGTGTGGAATTTTTGGTCAGGTCATAAAAAGGGTAGGGAAAATCGCATATTTTGGTTTTAAATAGGAAAAGGGTTTTGGGAAGCGGGCCGCACACCCCCAACCAATTTTTCTGAGAATAACCCCCCCCCGGGGGGGGGGGTAAAGTAGATGATAGATAATGTGACTCTTAGCTGTAGCGTAACATCTAGGCCAGATTTCTGAACAGCTACTGGTAAACGAGTCTAAGAAACATTTTCCACCGAAAGGAAAACTTTTTTTAATTTTTCATTCATAGTACCGCCCAAGATTGAAGAGGAAACCTTTGAACCTGTGAACCGAATACCGGAAGGGGGGAAAGCTGTCGTTAACTGTCTAGCAAGCGGTTCCTTGCCCGTGATTACAAACTGGTACCGGGGAGGAGAGCTTGTGTTGGAAAAACAACGAGGGAATATGCTGGAAATCACTGACGCCACCATGTACGACACTGGCAGATATGTATGCACGGTTAAAAACCCTGCAGGAGAAGCGACGGAGGAGACTTATGTACAGATTCGTAAGTATGGACACCCAGGAGGACTGCCATATAAAAAAGACGGCGGTGTTCGTCGTACCTATTAGGGGTTAAAAATGAGGCTTTGGTACCTCTTGGGGTTTTCAGCCTCGAAAGGTCCACAGTGGGAGCTTTCGTGGTACCTTTTAGGGTACTGAGCCTAAAACAAAATATCACAGGAGATTATGTGTTGTTATAGAATTGGTGCCTCTCAGGGGTGAAACAAATTTCAAGCCACGCTCAGAAAACAGATTCTTGGTACCTATTAGGGGTTCTTTTCAAAATTTCCGACGAGTGATCCATTCCTTTTCCTATGAGAGTCTCCCCCCCCCCCCCCGGGGGTTTTTTTGGGGGGTAAGGAAATTGACCACAAAGCCAAATACCAATATGCTTTTTTTTCCCCCTCCCCCCACCGCGGGGGCGCCCGGGCCGGCGGGAGAAAACA
>Ga0126339_10004052_pt1 | contig 10750 bp, 5 predicted proteins | sample OrbTmetagenome_2_FD_92532 | JGI IMG/M metagenome (GOLD analysis project Ga0126339, IMG submission 92532) | Coral microbial communities from Petempiche,Puerto Morelos, Mexico - Orbicella T R C metagenome | ecosystem: Host-associated > Invertebrates > Cnidaria > Coral | place: Petempiche,Puerto...
GGATAATGCGACAAGCCCAGTCGAACGTGCGGCAGAAATGCGGCAGCCGATTCAGACGTCGAATTTCTGTCGAATTTAATTCGTTGAATTGAATTCGACACGGCAGAAATGCGACGTATGAACCGGGCCTTAGTTCTCAGAACCATGCGGTTGGCGAAGGTCAAAAAGCACTAAAAGCCCTGAAAATTTGCATCTACTGATAAAAATAATTAATCTAAGATTGATTCATAGAAGGTGGTTTGCAACCATTCTGACAAAGACCCTGGCGGCCATTTTGGATAAGAGGAACAATAAAGGCAGTAATGGCCATCCAACATGGCGGCGGTGACGTCAGTTCTAAAGGAACTAAAATGTATGTTTTCCTGCCGCCGGATGGCTGACAGCGAACGCGCTATTCTTAACCGACTTTGACAGATTCTCAAGTGTGTGTTTTGTTCTTGTATGCAGATATCTTTAGTTTATCAAAGTACCTGACATTTACTTCCGTGCTTTTCACTGTCGATTGTTTCCTCAACGCTGCTATTGTTTGAAGAAAGTCTTTCCTCAGTTTACGCAGAAGAAGTTAACGGAAACCTGGGAAAATGTTTTCTTTAAAGGCGCAAAGGAATTCGCACCAACCTTTTTAGTCTATTTAAAATACAGTAAGTTTAAAAACTAAAAATGTGAAGAGATACGCTTGAAAGCTTGGGGTTGAAAAACGTCATTGGCGGCTCACCATTTTAAGGATCGTTTATTCGACGTTTTATAAGAATCGAAAGAAATTAACTTTTTTTACTGAACAATTTGTAAGCATGTTTCATTAAGCAAGTTTTGGTGCGAATAGTGTTTTTTTTTTTCAGTTTTTCTGACTACGGTTATAAGTCATACCAACTTTCTAATAGGTTCCTGTCACGTGTCATCGAAATATTATGGGACCATTCTGAGATCCTAGCAAGTGGTCGATGTGATTTACAGTGTAAAATCAAGGAAACACGGGACTAATACGTTAATACGGGACTTAAAACCCGACCTAAATGAAAACATCGGTAGTGCAAAACTCTTTCCTCATTAATTCACGCCGGATGTGGTTTCTTTTGTTCATTGTTGTCTAGCTAGTTACCAATACCTCGCTTTAGTTTTAGTCTTTTTAATCTTGTCATATTTTGTAACCGTCACTTCTGAAGATGTATGTTGTAGCATACGAAACGTCAAGTTTATTATACCATGCGAGACCTGTTTGTTATGTTTGTAACCGCTGTTTGTTTTTTCTTTCTCCTTGTATCAGGTCTCGTTATGTGTTCGTGCCACCCCTTAAAAGGGGATAAATCCACTTAGCAATGTTCCTCTCACAATGCCTCTTTCCGCCCAGAAGTATGAATGTGTATAAAGGGACTGATATAGCAAAACCTAACAAAATACTCTGGAATGGGGGTAGGGAGGGATAACATGGCATCCAGGGGAAATAGCAATTCCTATAGTCACACCGAACTGGATTGAAACGAACTCCTTTAGCTTAGGACGGCCAACTTGAAAATCGCATAGGATGATATTATAAGTAAAACAAAACAACACTGTTTAAAAGGCTCAGTGCTCATATGGAAAGTTGAATTCTCATGTCAGATAACTTCAGCAATAATAAACTATACAAAGCAGTCGTTTGAAATCCTCCAATTTTGTTGTTCAACTTTCTTTTCCTATCACCAAAATGGCATCAAGAAAATATTCTGGCAAATTATTCAAGCATTAATATCGCGAGTCACAAAATATGACCATGAATTCCACAAAATATGGCACTCAATTCCAGACGGCAATATATTTGGAAATCAAGGTGTTTTAATGCTAACTGGTTACATTTACATGACAAAAGCAGAGACGTCTTTATCAAAGCAAGATCACCTCCAGCCTGGCTTTCATTCATGGGCCAGGTCACTGAGCACACAACTGTAAAATGGCCTATTACGCGTTCGGACCTGTAGCTACCTGTGTAGTCCCGTTCGATTTCTGAGAGTCAAAGAATACAATTTTATGCGTTTTCAGACGATTGTCGCTACTTATCCGTTAATTGAGGTACGTTTCATACAAATACATACATGCATGTTTATTCAAATTTCTTATATACAAAAAATGTACATAACAAGTTATTAGTTCGCTGGGTGACACTTCAGTTAAGGACCCTGCAAGAACTTTAGATTTAATAACAGAATATAGCGAGTACAGTACTTCGGAAGCGAGACATTTCAATTCAAGAATCTATATTGCATTGTCTCAGGGCGCTACCTCGTCTCGAGGTACCGCTCTCTGGTTGGAACGTGGTGCGGACTGATTTGCTGTCCTGTCGCGTTCTGAAAGTCGTACGCGTTCAGCGTTTTGTCGCCCTATCATCAAAAACCGTGCACTCTGTTCCCGGTGTTCACCAGCGAAACGCAACGACGCCCGGGAGAGGAGACAGCCGAGGGTGCATTCAGGGCTATATCGTGAATTTTCGTATATGCCGTGACAGATTTTACAATTAGAATCCAAATAATGATCGGGAATAGCCTTTGAAACATTTATTGGTCATTAAGAGTATTCGAGGTTGACCCTGTCACTCTGTCAGTTGTGCTTGCCATCATGAGTGTCATGAAGATATTCCGTTGACAAAGAGTGTCTTCCACTTCCGCTCTTTTTCCTGTTAGTGTCAGTCTAAGCGTCTCCGAGCGAATCAGTGACACCAAACACCTAATGAATCGCGATCTAATGTCGTGATGGATGTCAAATTTGGCGATGATTGCCATATACGGATGTATTTTGTTACGCCTGAGTGCGCTATCAAATTTGCGCGGGAACATTTTATAATATGGACATTCTCTTATAGTCTTTAGCGAATACCTTCATCAAATAGACAAGTAAATGAAAGCGAGGACCTTATTTTCCAGTAAAACAATTCTTCTCTCTTGACCGGCAAAATCCCAGGTGCAATTTGACTTTCGGATGTTTTTTTTTGCGGTAATTTTGCAAGGCATCCCAGTTTGAAAAGAAATTCGTTCAACTGACACGTGTAATGCAGTAATGCAGCAAAATTCAACAGAATGAATATTCAATTGGATTGTGATCTATTACTGAACGTTGCCGAGAACGTATCAACTCCTGGTTGAAATTTAATATATCTTTGAATTGTGAATGAATAATATGATAGAAATAACTCTAACTTATACTTAAGTGAAGGTGTGTTGGTCGACTTCGAAAAATCACCGAAACGTGTAGCATTTATTTTTGTCGCAAAGTATTTGTTGTCCGTCGTAAAAATCTTATTTATTTTCATATGTTCTTTTTTTTACGACAGAATGCATCTCTGCGCGGAATACTCTCTACGGAGATTAAGGTAAGCAAGAAGAAGGAACTAGATGTTTTCAACTTGATACGCGTGCAGATTTTTAATGTTGTTTGAAAAGATAGGGTTTCAAAATAACAGGAGCATCATGTTAGAAAAGTGGAGTCTTTTCACCACGAAATTTGGAAAAATGATGTGGTTCTTGATAGCAAAACCTTTCGTCTTGTTTGCGTCGAAATTGAAATATTTTCTTAACTCATAAGCATGTCCTTGAGTTATTTTTATTGCGATTGTCTGCCATGGCAGAATATTAACATATTGAATATTTGTTGTCGTGCTTTTCGCCTGGTCATTCTTCGTGATTTTCCTGCTTCCCGCCCCATTTCTTGCGGTTTTTCTTCTCGTTCTAATTTTGTTTTACGCTTGTAGTTGACTAAAAAGTCATTAAAATTTTAATTTCAGGCCTTTTTTTTCTGCGTTTGAAATTCGCGAAATTTAATTAGCGGCAACTTTTTTTTTCGGTGATGACGGGTAGAGGTTTGCCATTTGTTATGTGGCATAATTGCACTGGATGGTAAACTTGTTTCAGCCGGCCCAGTTGTTACGTAGAAGAGCGCACAGTTTTGTTAAAATCTACGGAATCTTTTCCCGTGTTGTTAAAAATTATTGCAATTTCCCTGGATCATTCACGGCCATTTACATGACGCATCGCAACTCATTTCCGGCGCGAAACGGTATCGTCAAGGCAAGGATAGTTTTAATTTTGCGCTGAAAACAAATTGCAGTCGCTTTGAAAAGAAAAAGGCAGGAAATCAGGAAATAAGAGAAGTATTGCGTGGCTCGTATCTTGCAAAATAGATTAGTTTATTAATGTCATGAATCTCTTCGGGGATTCTGTTGAATAGTATCGCGCCCCAATCAAAAGCTAATTTGCGTTTTCAAGTCTGTAGCAACAACAATACCATAAATGTTTGGTGAGACAAGTTTTGTGATAAAACGTGTACCGCGGAGTTTTATCTGCGCATTTTTATGATGTGATCTTAATTTTCCTCACGACCTCAAATAGAATCTAGCACGTTTCTAAGAAAGGGCAAATAAACCAACTAACAACTTCCTACGCAATCGGAACTCGTCGAGATACCAGAACTGAGTAAGAGGCCAAGTTTTGCCACTAGCAGACTTCACACATTTGCATCTCGTGATTGTTTTGTTGCTGTTTGACCTTTCGTATTAGTTAATGAAACGAATGTACGCTTTAAGTTGTCCATTTCTCACTTAAAAATAAAGCCCTGCACAATTCTTTGGAGATAACACGACTTCAGCAGGAATTATGCGTGCAAAATGTTGCTCTGTGAACAGATGTTGCACAATGTTCACCCGCGACGACGGAAAAACGAGTTTTCATATCTATCGCTTTTCTTTCTATTGTAATTCGCGTCGAGTAATAAACGAGTCGCTCACAGCGGCAAAATGGCCGCGAAGTTCTTCACTGACTTTCAAGGAGATTTCCGTTAGGGTAAAATCCAAATTATCTAGTTGAATTGTTTTTGAGAAGGCCGCCGTATAACGCGGGTTTCGTTTGAATGATGGGTTATTTTTTGGAGTTTAAACACAAGTTAGGCCTTGAGGTGGCAGATTGTCAGGTCCATGTCTTATTATAATAATGGAAAGAAGCGAATTTAAATATCAATAGCCGGTGAAGCCTTTCTTGCTTGTAGCAGGTGTGTTCTCGACTGATTAATATGCGTACTTCGCCACGGTACTTTTTGTTATGAGAAGTCGAGGCCATGGACCATAATTTCTGAACGAGCTGGTTACCGCTAGCGACGTCCGTTTAAAAGGGGGAGGAAATAGAAAAAAAAACTGTCGCTTTGACATCATTGGCTGTAGGCTGATGAGTTTGTTTGGTAGTGAGTCATCAGAAGTAACGATCACCTTGTCAATTTATGCGCTCGTTTATTTGGGTCTGTACGATGTGGGATTGTGAGAAGCCACACTAGCTGAGGCAACATTATGCCGTTTGTTAACATCGGTTATTGAGACCGCTTGTGTTCCGCGAAGGTTTCGTTCGCCCGCTCAAAGTTCTTCGCCGTTCACCATTTTGAAATGCGGACAGGCAGTCTTGAGGTAATATCTGGTGCTTTCTACAGGGATGGATAAGGATAAAGATGCAGCAACAGCAGCAAAGAAGACAGGCGACTCGTCCCTGGAAATGCCAAACCCGGCAGATAATGAAAGATTGTCCTATTTGTCCCAAAAGGCGCGCTCCATGTCTTTGTATGGAAGTCAATTTCTTCAAGAAGCGAGAAGTCCCACACATGCCTTGTTTTGCTTGTCAGAGACAAACCCGATCCGTGAACTATCGAAATCCATCGTGGTGTCGAAATATCCTTTTTGTACGATTAAATACTGTTTATAACTAGCAGGGTTAAGTATTTATAAGTTGTATTCTTTAAGGTGATCCCCATAAAGTGAGCCTAAAGGGGCTCGATAGTTCGTCCTAAATAGTTCTCTGTTTTATTGTATATAGATATAATACATATAGCTGCAGTTAAGCCCTAGGCTGTTAATCTGTAGAACTGAGCTCTATATGATCCTTAACCTATCTAACAGTGTTTGAATATTTTATTTTGCTTGCTATCGGAGCCAACTGTATCGTGCTGGCCTTAAACACTCCACTTCCTAATAACGATCGTACAGACATGGCCCAGCAACTGGTGAGTGTGGCAGCGAGAAAACGGCAATATCTAATTATTTTACCTTCTTTTGAAAACGTAGGGCTTCCGAGTATCGAGCAATTCGTGTTTTACTCTGCTGTCTTTGTTGTTTTGCTGTAGGAAGACGCAGAATATTATTTTGTGGGGATATTCTGTGTCGAGGCGCTGCTTAAGATAATGGCCTTTGGCTTCGTGCTTCACCCGGGTTCCTATCTTAGAAATGGCTGGAATATTTTGGACTTCGTCGTTGTTGTGGTTGGGTAAGTTACCTCTCAACATATGGCTAGTTAGTCGCCTTGTACATTCGCACTTTTCACTTATGTATGGCGTTAAACGAAAATTTGAAAGTTGTTTGTTTTTGTTATTTATTTAGCCATAATTTTTTCAATCCATGAACTTTTTACATAGAGATTTACTGCTGAAAATTCAAAGCTGAATGCCCGTCCATAAGGAGGAAAATTTTCTGCTTTACGGCATTTTGTTCCGAGTTGCTCTTTCAACAGCCTTTCGACGTTGCTAGTTTTAAAAGCCATGTAATCATACTGAATCGTAATCATTGAGAAGTTGAAGTTCCTTTCACGCACGCGCATAGCTCCAGCGACGAGTGAATGATTACGGCACAATTTTTTTTTCCACTGTAAATTGCTCGGAATTCCTTTTTCTCCTCACTGTTGTTATTAATTAAAATCTCCAGCAAAACACGAATTGTGTTCCTCGTGATAACAATATCGTTTTTCCACAGATGAAAGTGAATTCAAAAAGTTGTACTCAAAATATACGCGGTTTGTTTTGTTATGCGGGGAAAAAACATATTTTGTCTCGCGGAAGTTGTTTCGATTCGAGCCGAATTTGAACTCCTTCAGACGGATCAAATTTGAACTTTGAATTAGCGAGGTTATTTCGACCTTCTGCTAAGGAATTGTCGCTCGGGCGGGAAAAAAACTAACGGAATGATAACGTTTTTAAACCAAGATGTCGGGCGATTTAATGTTTTCGTGAAAATGGCGTCGCTGTTCCTGATCTCGTTTTTGACATAACGAGATCCAACATAAAATTGCTGAAACAGTGCTGTAACAGCTGCGTGCAAACTGTGTCAAATGTCGTACCATTCGCGCAACTGCGAATCATTGAAAACATTTCGACGGATCAAGTCAGTCTTTCGCCAAAGACATTTGTCGTTTGATATGTATATAGTGTCGCTCAAGTCGATCAGTTGTGTCGTTGTTCTTTTGTTGTGTTTTCATTATGGCTTCATCATGCGGACTTGCGATAAATTTTTAAACACCAGCACTTTATGTTTTATGTGACTTTTTGTTCGTTAGTCTGTGAAAATCAAGCACAAGAAAGAATCACGAGATACTTCTTAGTGAAACGCAATATTCCGTGTTTTTACTTCGCTTCTCAGTGATTCATGTGTTGTCACTAGCGATCGCTTTCTACAAAAACATGAACGAAGTGTTAAGGTAATGTAAAAAAATAATCCATTTATTCATATATGTTAACATTTACGAACGCATTCAATCCAATATTTGACCATGTTCTTTTCGATCCAATAACCTTTAACATGTCTTGTAAATTCCTTTATAAACTAAAGCTGAAACATTTTGCTCATAAATTCAGTTTGAATGTTTTACTGCGACGATCATGAGAACGCTCACGAAATGCCACTAAAGAAATTTCTGCTCTGTATTAAACGTGACTGGTTTGGAGATTGTTTTATCCTAGTAAGCTACCCCGGACTTTGGACAAAAAAGGACTTCAGTTCCAGAGGCCCACGCTTTTTCATGCCATACACGTATTATTATAGTTCAGCTATCGCGAGGTACAATGATAGAATTTGTCGTTAATGCTATGCTGTTAGATTTAACATGATTCAGCAGGTTTTCACAGCAAATTGCAATGTTTGAGTAAATGTTAAAGCCTTTGCTGAGAAACACGTTTCGTGTCTGAAGTTGACATTCGATGGCTTCATTCAACGCTAGAAAAAAAAAAAACCTTGCATGAACGACACGAAATGTTTATGATATACACAGTGGAAATGACTAACGAAGCTGATTAGCGTCATTAGCTCCTAGCACACTGAGCGAAACCGTTGCCCGAACATGAAGACTCATTGTTAGGTCGACTAATATCGTTCAATTTACCTTGGCATTTATTGCTAACATTTTTTTGTATTTAGCCACGGAAAAGAAGTCTTAACTATACAGATGGTTGCATGTCATGTCACCCAATTTTCAAATTCAGAAGCTAAGTTTCAATTATTGAAATATCTCGAGTTATCCATGCATACTATTAAGGACACGGCATTTGTCTATTCAGTTGTCTGTTCACATCATTGTTTGCGTTTTATTTTATTACGCTAGAGGCTCAGTTCAAGGTCGTGTAAGACTAAAAAACCCAGGGACAAAACAGGAAAATAAGTGTTTTCTTGCCCGGCAACGAAAAGCTGCCGGTAAATAGCTCTTATTAGGACACAATTGATTCATGTAATGGCGTTTTAAGTCACACGATTAAGATGGCTCATTCAGTTCTATTCGTTAACGGAAGCTTGAAGCTGGGAATATGTATTAAAGTTATTTTGATTCAGTCACTTTACCTTATGAGGAAGAAAAAGACGTAATATATTATATTAAGAACGTTAAATTAGCATTTGGGCCAGTGGGTTCTTTATAATATATGTTGAAGGAAACGAAATCTTGTGATGTCGGAGTGTGGGCTTTTGTTTGTGTTTGTCTTTATATCGGGCTCAGCTCCTTGTGAAGTATAAGTCGTAGATGGCCTGGATGAGGTTAAACGGACAGCTGAGAATTGGTGAAAATTGTAAACTGTTGGTTGAAAAAATGGAATGAGACTTAAACCATGGTTAGTCCCTCCACTAACTAGGCTTAAACCGACAGCTGAGCCGGAAAGCGCCAAAAATATAACTGATCACTGAGATTCTAGCAGTCCGTGTGATAAATACGATGATATTAAGTGTACTAAATCACAAACCTAAAACAAGATTGCGACAATCCTTTGCTAAAAACAAGCAAACCAGTCTTAAAGATGCAAAACACTGTTACTGTAAACGTGCCGAGTGGGTGAAGTGATCCTGGGAGCTTTTAAGGTTCTCCAGAGTTGCACGTGACGAGTATGATCCCACGCGCTTGTTTGATCGCTTGCGGCTGATTCCACTGATCGACTTCTGCAAATGCGGGGGTTCCATGACTTCATGCCACGAGGATTTGACTTGTAGTGTGGGCGCCAAATTGTTATACAGATTCATCGAAAGCTTATGCAAGTTGGTCAACTTCACTGAATAACTTTAAATGAGGGCGGCACTTTTCAAAGTTCGTCCCTTATTGAGTAATTGTCAGCATTCCTTAGGAATGTTAGACAGGGACTGCTTTTTATTCTGTGGCATTCTATATGCATTTTGCATTCCGTAGAGCAGCTGTTCTCTTTATCTTACGCTTTTATGCCCTCTACTGACCGCGGCACGTTCAAACACAATTTTTATTTCTGCTCCTTTCTTTGCCTTCTTGAATGCCACTGTACGGCCAGTGAAATTTAAGAATCCTCACCTCAACAAGTTTATAAGGTTGTTTTCCAAGTTCATAATAAAGAACATGTCAAAAGCTTGGATAAGAATTCTTTCGTTGGAAGCTCGTCTAAAATCGGTACACCAAGGAAAAAAGTTAAACATGCAAATGGTTTCAAAGTCATGAAATTTTCTTGACACGTCCGGTTTAGTTTGTTTGTCATATTACTGACGATAAAACACCAAGAATCACTAAAACTGATCAAACCCTTGAGTATTTTAGTCGAATTATTCCTGGAGATCGGTTGTGTTTTATGGTTGCTTGAACTTGTGGTAATGATAAAATATTCCACGAGCGCGCGTTGCGTTGGATAAGAAATGATAGATAGCCTCGTTGACTATCACTATCTCACATCCAACAAGCGCAAGTGATAAAATTGTTTTATTTAAAACGCCCCCAAAATATAGAAAACTTAACTAAAATAAAAATAAGAACGCCTCAAGAAATCACGCGTACGCTTATCACATTTGTAGAGCATGGTATAATTACCATATACCATGATGGCTAAGCCATGAAAACCCTTGAATTGCATTATGCAATAATCCAGTTTTTATTATAACGTAACTAAAGCAAAGCGCGCGCTCTGATTGGTTAATTTAGTGTCTGCTATTTGCCCATGGGTGTACGTTGCTGACGTGTGTGCTAATGTTTACAAAGCAAATCTTTTGACAGACATTGTTTCCAAAGTAATGGCCGACATTCTTCTGCCAGAAATGCGAAACTGTCTTCACACTTGTCTGAGGATGAAACTTTTTTTTTTTTTTTTTTATTTTTTGAGGGGAACTTCAAAGCTGGTCAACCCAACCTTTTTTTTTTTTTTTTACTATTGCATACAATACTAACATTACTTACACTACTAAGACTTCTTACAATACTAACATTATCTAAAATACTTACATTACTTACAATACTAATATCAATTACGCCACTACTGACCTTACTTACAATACGACCGTTACTTACACTACGATTACTGCTAACACTACGATTACACACAACACAACTACTACAGATGCTCTGCCTACACAATTGATAATATGAATCTTACTCTACATTGTACTCTAATTACACAATTACTTTTCGTGTTAACAAGATACTTTATATGAAATTACAATACAGCTATTTGAATTATCATGAATGTACATATAAATTTACATAATTTA
>Ga0126339_10004057_pt1 | contig 10749 bp, 5 predicted proteins | sample OrbTmetagenome_2_FD_92532 | JGI IMG/M metagenome (GOLD analysis project Ga0126339, IMG submission 92532) | Coral microbial communities from Petempiche,Puerto Morelos, Mexico - Orbicella T R C metagenome | ecosystem: Host-associated > Invertebrates > Cnidaria > Coral | place: Petempiche,Puerto...
GATTACGCCAGGCTTTCTCCAATCCACATGGTACACACGGAGAGAGGTCTGGACACCAATCAGTAATACTCCACCAAATGTACCATAAATGAGGAAAGAATAATTCCAGTTAACTGCAAAGAGAGAAAAAACCCACAAAGAAATAAGACAACAACAACGTGATAATCGTCTCTTGATAACAAGTATGAATTAACAATTATTCCGTGAACGCGCTTTAGGTATCGATATGAGGTGATAGGTAGCCAACGAGGCGACTGGAGTTTGAACTGGAATAATTTTCATCAACTGAACTCCTTTTACCCTTCTTATTTTTTTTTTCAAATAATGGAAACGTTTCGGTTTGACCTAAACGAAGCGATTGTTTGACTCGCTGCAATATCGGTGGCGCAGTTTAAGTTGAATCAAAAATAGGTAAAGAAAGCGAGCGAAAGAAAGCATATCTTAATAAATTTACCTCGCTCAGTGTCATATAAAGTTGTCTTTATCATGTGGCAAACGATGTTGGTTAACGAGCAAGAAGATCCGTTCGAAATTCCTTGTCAGCACGAGTCAAGTCCCGCGGCTAACGACTCGAAAACTAATAGTGTTAAAAGGAAACTGATCGTAGAACCAGTACGAACATCGGATCAAAGGATAAGTCTGCATACGAGCCAGGTAGCTCATCAGGCGGGAGCTTATCCCAGTTTCTGTAGCATGAAGTGACTAGGAGTATCCCCCCCGGATGGGATGCTAGTCCATCGCAGGGTTACCCCCAGCATTAAGTTCGCTGGTACCCATTTATACACCTGGGTGGAGAGGCATGGTGAGAGTAAAGTGTTCTTGCCCAAGAACACAACACAATGTCCCAGGCCAGGGCTCGACCCCGGACCGTTTGATCCGGAGACGAGCGCAACCTCGTTCCCAGGGTCTCTCATCTTACCTCCTGGGGCGAGCGAGGAGAGAGTAAATGTGAACAAACTGCCTGTCTGTGTGTACAAGATTAGATCAAACTCCGGTTATTTAAGAGTTATTTTACGAGCGAAAATAATTTCACCGTGAGCACGTAAGGTAAGAGATGGTAGATAACTTATTAACTCGCTTATTTTGTTTTTGAAGTAATACACTCAGCTATATCATCTCCTGCTGATACAAACCTCTGGGGCTAAGATGTGCAGTGAATAATTTTAATAATAATAATAATAATAATAATAATAAATAAAAATAATTTTTGAATAATTTTACAAGCCAAGTTGCACTTCTACAAGCTTTAACTTTCATTTATTTTGCGCAGGTTCTTACCTGGACAGCACTTAGAAGTAATGTTACCAGTCCCAGAATAAGCACATGCTCCCGAAAATACTCGCTTAACTTTGAGATACAACCCTGCAGCAAATAAGAGAACAGACTGTGAAGTGAGAAGAGATCTCTATCGGAGCTGCCGTGTTGTGACAACATAATAGGCAAGGGAAAGCTCTGGCTAAAAGATAGGACTTGATAGGAAAGTTAAGTCAAAGTGATGGTTTATTCAGCCGTGTTCCGTTGATTGCGCTGAGGTCAAAATCAATTACAGTCGAAACTCTTTAGCAATACGGCCATCAAACAGCCACAACTAAGTGTCTGCATAATGAAAGTGTCTGTATTGCAGAGGAAGAGATCATATGTCCTTAAACTAGGGATGTCCGTTTTATGGCGGTGTCCGAGGTTCGACTGTTCATAATGTTGGACCAAAAGCCCACACAAGCGCGGGCAGATTACTTGTTTTTATTACACATTGTAGTCACCATCTGTCTTCTCATTGGCTAAAAGCCTCCAGTTAATTCTGGAAAACAGCGCTACCTACAGATTGTTCACCAATCTGTATTAGTGAATAATCCGTAGGTTGCTCGCGCAATGCATGATCTCCAAGAGCAATGTCAAGCTCACGTAAGAACATGGCTTGTCGAAAATAAACTGTGTTCGGTGCGATAATGTGTTTGTCGTTATTTTCTTTAAAACAATGTATAATAAAACAATTATGAGATTCGGTTTTGTGATATCCGAAATAATCAAGGTCTCGGTTAGTGTTATCAGCCTTAGCCTTCGGCTTCGGCTGGTAACACTTACCTCGACCTTGATTACTCCGGATATCACAAAAACCTCATCCAATAAATGTTTATAATTTTGCAAACTTTCCAAGTCAGTTCTTCTGGATAGTCTGAAATGAATCATTCATGTTAACTTTCAGTAACAGATTTTAAGAGAAAAAAGAAGTCCGTGCGGTTTTCCCGATTTAGACGTTCGGTGGCCCCGAATTTTCTTTAGATAGATCACTTTGTCTCTAGTTTTCTCCCTTTTGCGAAACAAATCGTATATTAGAACTCTGACTTAATTAACCTGAACTTTTACAACAATAATTATAGAGCTTGTCGTTCTCAAAAATCCTATGTTTTCAGTTTTTGGGATTTTGGCATTTTTTTACGAGAAAATGACGTCACAAAATAAGCGCAAAATTTAGCTCTTCGTAGCAGGAGATATTTGACATTTGAGGGTCTGAAAAAACTTGCCGCAAGGATCTCAACCTGAAAAAAAAATTAAATATGTCTATGGACTAAAAAGATATCATTTTTTTGAAATTTTCTACCATTTTTTTTACTAAAAATAGTATGATATTCAAATTTTTAAAAGTTAAATGTTTCGTGTGGAGAGTGATATTTCAAAGTCTTTTTCAGTTTTATAATGTTACAAAGTTTTAGATTCAAAAACTCAAAAACTTGCTAGTGTAGTGCACCTTTTGAGTCATTTGTGCCCACCGTGGGTTTACCCAAAAATTGCGACCCTAGCAAATTATAACGCTGCTAGATCCTGAAGTACACTGTAAAGAGATTCGTTACTTTCAAAACTTTGCGGCATCATGATGCTCATTGGAAATGACTGCATAAAAACTATATGGGTATCAATAAAAACTTTGAAACTGTACACTGTTAAATATAAAATTACCCGATAAGATCTCACTGATAATTAATCACCCTGCGAGCCCTCACTTAAAGCACGGTTCTCGACTGTTTAACAATAGCCTTTCAATGATATCAGTCTCTCATACCTGATGGTAGATATTTGAGGGGTGGTCCCTCTTGCCACATGCAGGGGTAATTGTCTTGCAGCACGAGTTTGGAACTGATAAGTTCTGGTTTTCAGGCATCTGTTTCCAAGCTGTGACATTCCAAGACGAATAACTTAGACTCCCACAACACTTGTGCTAGCCGAGAATAAACACACGTTCACAGATCAGTGTTGGCTCATAGCTAGTCGTCCTGTTGACACTAAAGTTAGTTAGTAACATAATTGGACAGAGTGGAGTGCAATTCAGGAAGTTATTGAATAATTAATTCAGGAGCTATTAGTTTGCGATTGGTTTTAATTTATACAAGGAAATATTTTTTCTTTACCCTTTGTTGAAGAGTGTCAAATGATTCTTTAATATCATCTGATGTTCCGTACTCATTCATTCTGGCGACACTGGCTTTATCTAAATCCTCCTCAATCTAGCAAAAAAACATAATAACAAGAAAGCAATCGAAATCACTGGCTAGGTGTTTAACCCATTAATTACACGTTAACTTTTGCTTTCGAGACGTAAAAACAAAAATATATTTATTTGTTCTTCCCTCAGTTAGATTACATTACAGTTGCTTTTATGATTCTAAACGACTAAAACTTCGAATTAAAAGATCGATAGCAAAAGTTTTCAAAACATTTTATTTCAAACTGGCATAAAAAGAAAACACGTATTACTTAATTTAAAAAAATCAGTGTAAATGCAGTTTCATTAAGAAACATATATATTGTCTTTCTTACGAAAGACTACCCTGGGAAGTAGTCACCTTTCCTTGATAAGGAAAGTTTGAAGCGATAATTAAGGATAACGTTTCTACCATTTTGAGACACACTAGTTTTGTAAGTCTCTTCCTATGTGTGTCAGGCGCCGAGATAGCAGGGAAAACGGGAGGAGAAGAGAAAACAGAAAGCGGGATCGATCGTGACGGGATTAGAGAGGAAGGTTACTCCTCTCCATGAGCCGGACCATGAAACCTATCAAAGCAGGATGTATGAGGTGCAAGTCTTTTCCGTGAAACCTGGATCAATAATGGTAACTTCTTACCTGAGCTCGATGAACGAATGCTGCAATTCCTACAGAGCATTCGATTACGAAGATCAGCGTCAACAAAATTAGAAACTGCAAAAGAGATGGAAACTTAACTAATATATACAGAAACCTAAGCATTCAGATTATACTGGGGACTGGGGACGATAGACGGGCACTTTGTTCCCAGGACTCCTCTCTTCTAATCGTAAGGATGGCCCACTCATTGTATGCTCTCGCATACTTAACTAAGCAAACCCAGAAATACTTGGCGATACTATATTAACTAAAATAACAGCAGTAGCTACTTACCGAAATAAGGAAATATCTGTGTTCTTTGACAACTCCATAACAGCCGCAGATACACACAATTATGATGAGACCTCCAGTACCAATCATTAGACCAACTATGATCAAGAACCACGAGCTTCCTAGAAGTACACTGTACTTGTTCTCAAATACTAATGTCCAGGCTCCTACTATCACTAGTGCGACGCCACTCAACTGAAAAATATTAAGGTTCTATTACAATGTGTTTGAATCCCACAACTCCCTCTTTGAAAGTTCCATAATAATAATAAACTTTTTACGTTTTCTCAACTTTTAATTTTTGCTATGTACAGGACTCTATGGATACTGCTGAAAAGACCACCTCCTGAAATTAACAAAATAACCAAATGCGGAAAATGTTACAGACGCCAACAAGCTTAGGGGGTGGGGGTGGGGAACGTTTGTCAGTAATCAGAGAATTGAAACATCTGTGAAATTTTTTGTCATATTTTCGCTATTCTACAAGATATATCTGACTCTCAAACTTAACCATTTTAATATTGAACTTCGAGAGGATTATCCAATACAGACAAACTGATATCGATAAGGCCCGAAGAAACGTGCATCGGGGTCCGTACGCTTTGAACGAACGTAGCCTTTCCGGGTGAGGCCCGAAAATTGTTTTGGGGACGCAAAAATATACAAACGTCGTATCTGAGCGAGGAAGCACAGGGATATCCAACAAAAACGTTTGTTAACAATGTATTGTTCTACCTATTATTGACAAACATGGCATTCTTGTTTGTTTTTCTGTGTTGCTGGAAAAACTTTAATTTATTTGTTCCTTATCAGTTCGGCTAGCTTGATGCTAAGCCGGTAGATATTTTTTACAGCCAGCGGATTTTGCACCAAACCACTCTTCCTTTGTGTTAAACTGCATTTATGTGACCAGCTCTTGCCAGTAGCCCTAGTGGATCTTCATTAAACTTTTTCTAGCCAGCTCTAATAATTCCCACGAGTCAATTTCCAAGAAAAGAAAGCTTTTTCAGTGATAATATTCTGAAGAGAAAGGCAACAGCAAATAGGCTATTTTCCAAAACGAATTCCTCTGGAGAACAGCTCATTTGGCTTTGAGGGTCATAGATGTACGTGGGCGGTTTATGATCCGCACGTTCTATTCAAATCAATGGTAAGACAATGCAATGAGTGTCTGAAGGTTATGGTAAGAGTCTACTGTTATGGTTAGATAGCCAAGAAACGTCAAAGGCAGGTACTGAGATTCAAAACTTTACCGTTATCGTTTGATAACAAAACAACGACAAAAATTATAGTATTTCCGGACAAGGATAACACGCGCACGCAGTATCAGTGACCAGATATTGGTCGCAATCGGAAATTGTTTACATTTCAGACTGGGGAGAATGTTTCTCCAAGTATGTTTATGTCCTTTCTTCCCAACAAGCGTCCGCGCTTAAGATGTTTTAAGGAAAAAAAAACAGAGGCTTCTTTACTATGTCCGTTGGAGTCATCACGAAATTCATTGATTATCTTCCAACTGTAAATGCAAGTCTATTGGTCTAAAAACGGAGCTGAGTAAAGTGTGGAGTTTCTGAGCATATTGCATTGTGGCCAATTTGTATGCGGGGATCGTGGAAACGCGATTCTTTCTTTTAGTGGAAGCTACTACTGAAAATTCTGGTTAAATTACATGGCCAAAGGTCACGTCTTAAACACGAGCGAACATTTCTGGCGGAAATAATCGCGTTTAATTCCCCGCAAACAAATTGGTTTTGCGATCGGATCGGATAGATGGCTTTTAATCCCGATTTGAAGACATTTCCCACTGATTTTAACAACATTCCTTCAAGGACGTCGTGCGATGCGGTTCATACCACGACGATATGTTTAATATACGCCATTTCGGAGTTGTCTCTTGCCTCTGAGCCAAAACGAGTTGAAAATGTGTTCCGCCTACAGGCTGACTTTCCATGCAGATCAAACTCATTTTCATGTGAAAGGTTTTGCATCAGGACTCGTTTCGAAACAGAGGCATAAGGTAAACTCGAAAATATCCTATTTATGTTCAGAAGGTCAGACGATAAGCAATCTTCAATTAAAACAAGGATACTAAACACTTGTTTTCAAGTCTTTTTACAAGACCTTGGTTTCCGGGTGTCACCCGTCTAGTCGAAGCGTCTAATCACAAACTTTAAATGATAAATACAATATAAATATAACATAATGGAAGTCATTCTCGTCCCGGCTGTTAACGCAAGCGTATGGCGTCTGACAGGGTCTGAGGAGACATGCAAAAAAGACGATCATGCCATCACGTGATACAGACAAAGAACAACAATACAACTGGGACGAACACATACACGGAGCACGGAGTTTTGATTTATTTCAAAACATTTCACGTTTGACTGAATCATAACAGTAAAATGAACAAGAGGCGATATATTTACGTTTAGAAACAGCACCCGAGAAATCGGCTTGACTGAAAATTGTCTTAGTAACACAGTAATCGCCGATTACTAAAATGCCTGTTATGTAAAATATCATTACCATTTTGTCGGACATTGCCACGTTGGCGCATTTTGCGGGCTAAAATGGAGAATTTGGCAAGCTAAAAGACGGTGAAATTTCATCACTTACAAATAAGCTTTATCGAGCTTTCTTTTCTTTTACAATTTAGAAACTCGAATGGCAAGATTTTGTCATTTTTGGCCAGCTTCGCCTGGTGTATTGCGTACTTTAGGGAAAATGAAAGCCATTTAACTTGAAAACGCTTGCGTGATTGTTCAGACTGTTTTGATGTTATTTTTTCAGTTTTTATTTTCTCACTGCTTTCCAAAGTGATAGTAATAGTATATACAGTCCATGTTCTCGGGCATAAATATGCCCTTCATAGAGCTCATTTTAACCCTCGCCTAGCGGCTCGGGCTAAAGTGAGTCTGAGTCGGGTCCAAAACATATTTATGCCCAAGAACATAAACTCTAAGTTCTTGTAAATCATTAAGTAAAAAACAAAAGGTGACCTTATTATAATTTTAAAAAAACGCATTATGTCTTCAATCAATTGGAATGCATGATTATAATGAGGTTAATGATCGCTATGTCACTATGTACAAGAATGGCCAAACCGCTCAGTCTTAAACTTTTCCCAACAGAAGTTCAATATAAAGATTAATATTTTTGATACATGTTATGTTTTTCACTTGACTTGATAGACTAAATACGCCACTAATTAAAGTGGAAGTCATCAGATTGAGTTTACTTACCCAATAAAAGAACGTGAACATGTGCATTGGCGCTTTCAGGCATCGAACACTGCAGCAGCGCCGCTCTTTCTTCTTCTTCAACTCAGCATTTTTCCACTCTGAATAGTCTGCCGGCACCATTGTGAAAAGCAGAAAGGAGCACGGTGAATCCGGGCGAAAGGCACGGGAGGTCGCGACTTGTAAGTTCGCTAATACTAGCGTGCAAGCGAAATAAGAAACCTATACGTCCTGTACAAAACGTTTTTGGACGACGTGCGATTAGATTACAGAGCACATGCCCTTAATTAACACATTAACGAGAATTGCCAGAACAGGCATTTTTATGCAGATGAAAGTAACATTTTTTTGTTAAGTTCCTTGTCAAGTAAGTATTGATTAAAATATTTCAAAACAAGTAATGAACAAGAGGACAATTAAATGTTTTTTGAAATTTATTATTCATCACAAAAAACCAACAATATATCTTAAGATGATGGATCAAAATATAACAACTCCCAACCTTGTGACAGTGTTTGTGACATATAGCACTAAAGTCTCAATTCACACGGAGAACTCACGATACCTAATCCTTTTAGGGAAAGTCAATAAAAAGATAACAAAGATTGAAGATTATATTTGGTTTCCGGCATGTTAGTTATGTGACCTCATCAACCTCGATCATAGCAAAGAGAAACTACAAGTAATTCTGACACTGACAGGAAAGAATGAGTGAAATTAAAGAGTTCTATACACGACCAACCATTCACGATAAGTGTATGATACTCTCTCTTTTTTTTATAAGGATGTTGTATTTCCGGCCCAGACTGAGCATTCTTTTTCTCTGCCGAGTTTAGGCTGAAAATATCCTTGTGAATATTCTTAGATTACAGGATATACCAAAGTGGCCGAATACCGACACACCAAGTCAAATTATCTTTTCTATCATGACTTTGATGACGTCAGAAGCAGTTTTAATTTGTAGCCACATAACTTCTTGCAGAAATGGTATATAAGCATCAAACATACGACTAGTATTGATTTTGTGGCTTTTTTTTCTTGGCCAGTTTTGGCGTTTAGAGAAAGGAAGAATTTATACACGGTATAGTTGAAAACATACCGTGTATTGTCTTTGCAAATTTTCAACACAAAATTATATTCTTTTCAAACTCGCAGCATCGGGTTTATTCTTAAAATATTCTTTAAACTTCCCAAATTTCGGTCTCGATATTCTTATGAGATATATTCTTATCTAAAAAAAAGAGTGTAGGATACTTTAAAAAAAAATGGTGAGCGTCATTTGACCCGTCCATTTTCACAGTAAGGAGCATTGTATTGTATTTGCCATGTTTGGCGATTCTCTCTTCTTTTTTCCAACCTTACTTGACAAGACTGAACAGCCGAGAGTTAAGTTTCTACAGACATGATACGTAATTCTCTGATCATAGGACACTCAAGTATACCAGAATTAAATATGCATTCAAATGAAAGTATTCAACATTCAGCCGGCTATATATACCTCTGTGGCGCTACATGAGCCCAACCAGTCTCAACCGCTAGAAAGGAGTAAACGCTGTCTCGTTGATTACAGTAAAATACTCTTGTCTCATCTTTAAGATGTTCAACAGTAGTGAATTCGTCTTACAAGCTGCAAGAGACTGAATGACTTAGTTTTCGATGTAATTTAAACTCTTTATAGGACTAGGTTTTTTAAAACTATTCAGTGAAGTTTTAAAAAACTGAAGTTTTTTTTATGTTGGTCAAACGCGGCGGCATTTGCATCAACGCATAGACGAGCACAAGAATACGTCTTCCTCCATTGGAAAACATTTTCGTGTGAAACATTCTTATGTGCCCGAAGGATCTTACCAAGAATTTTACCACCTTAAAAAAGTGCAAGAACAAGTTTGACTGTCTCATTTACGAAATGTTTTTATTAATGAACTGAGACCAAGTCTCAATGTAAAGTCACAGACTCAATTCGTGCGAAAGTTTAAATTATTTGAAGTAAAAACTAACGGTAAAAGCGCGCGACGTTTCGACCGAACTTCGGTCATTATCAAGCTTAAAAGTGAAGATAAAAATTTTTGCATAAGTATAAATATAAAACAAAGAAGTAAAAGTATGTTAAGTATGAAAATGTAAAAAAGGGTGTTACAATAAAGTGCATGGAAGAATAACAGTAATTAAAAATGATTAAACTCCCTGAGAGAAACCCAGCTCTGAGAGTTTTGGGGGTCTCATTACTGAGTTAATTTGAGCATGTTCCTTATCTCTGCGAGGCGGCTGGTCAGCTATATCACACATCTTTCTCCACGCACTCGTGAGACCTGACATTTTCATATTTATTTTTTCATATAAGACCGATGTACTCACATGTATAGCCATATATGGCCATTTTAGGCAGCAAACTAACCGACCACGGATATTGTAACTAATTTTTCGTGTGATACAAACACTTCGTTATTGTTGTTGCTGGTGTTCGTAAAAATATATAACGTGAGTTTCATGCTTTGATGCGTTTCTAACTCTACAAAGAACCATTTTAGTATCTATGATTGGGTGTTGCTCTGTTTTACTGAATTTTTTTTTTGCGCGCAAACGGTAACATACTTAACGTCATCAGTATGGGAGGGATGCCGTTAGGGACTTATTTCAGACGTCGTCACTCTGCGGGCGCGGGGATCTCTCTCTAGACTCTCTTCTCCCCAGGCTGCTTGTGTCTGACAGCTTCGGCATGATTTTTCGGTGATGCGCTATTTGCGCATTTTTTTGTTGTCTCTCACAATTTTGTTTCTAGTAAGAGCTCATGGGCTCCTGGTGTTAGGGTATTTTATAAGTGTGACGTACAGGGTACAGTGGAACCCCGCCTTACGGCCACCCCGTTAATACGGCCACCTCGAATAAAAGCTCAGTCAGTCATTTTCTCATTCAAAGAACTCCTTCGATACGGCCACCCCGTTAATATTGCAACATTTTTGTGGCCCATTGGATTGGCGCGGATTAACCGGGTTCCACTGTACGGTGAAACCCCGCCTCTACATGGCCACCTCGTTATCACGGTCACTTCATTCTGGCCCGAGCAAAAGCTCAGTCAGTCATCAGTTTTCTGATTCAAAGAAC
>Ga0126339_10004058_pt1 | contig 10748 bp, 7 predicted proteins | sample OrbTmetagenome_2_FD_92532 | JGI IMG/M metagenome (GOLD analysis project Ga0126339, IMG submission 92532) | Coral microbial communities from Petempiche,Puerto Morelos, Mexico - Orbicella T R C metagenome | ecosystem: Host-associated > Invertebrates > Cnidaria > Coral | place: Petempiche,Puerto...
AACACTTGAAAGGACTGGTGAAATGAAACTGATGATGAAATTTTGCCTGTGTTTGCGCAAGTTCTCTGAACTTTGAAATTCATTTTCTCTCGTTCCCATGGGAAATTGTTCTCAGTGTTATTTTGGGCAATTATTTATGTATTTACCTTAAGAAAATGTGAAAATGACTGTAAAATACTTAAAATTATTCTGGTACCAAATTTTTTGTCTACTAAAACCTGAAATAAGATAAGATAAGATAATTTATTTCATGAAATTGCTCGATTTTCTATCAGATTTCGTCTTAAGTCTTCCAATCCAATGGATGGGAGAGAAATGTTGCCCATTAGCCCAGGTGCTTTACTGTGGTTTCTGTGACATGATATGACTAGGGGTATTGTTTGATTCCATGGAGGGGATACTAATCCATCTCAGGTAGCCTCTTTCAGTTTTTCTGGTAGGGGTATAAAAATGGTAAAGTCTGCAACTTGCTGATACTCCAAGACCCTAATTTAAAATCCAAGACTGATATTTCAAATCTAAGCCCAAGATGCTGTGATTCAAAATTTGAGCATGAGACACCGTGATCAAGAAATCTGAAATATGAGATTCTGAGACCCACTCTAAATTTTACAAGATTGAGATTCCGAGAATCTAGTTTGAGACACTGAAAATTTGCCAAGACCCATCATTTTTCAAGCAGTTCAGCAGTACCCATTGCACATTAAACTACTTTGTGGAGAGAGGCACTGTAAGAGTTCAAAGGCCTTGTGCAAAACCACAATCCAGTGGCATGGGGAGTGCTCAAAAGACGAGTCCAGCACAGCTGTGTCTGCTGCATGAGTTCTATGAGTATTGAGATTCTCTTGGCTCAAGTTTATACTTGTAATAACCACATGCTGTTGTTCTAAAGGCTGGAATCATGACGACCTTGAATGCTCGAGTATCCATCTTGGCAGCTGCCAATCCTGCATATGGACGTTATAACCCAAAGAAATCTGCAGAGCAAAACATTCAGCTTCCAGCGGCACTGTTGTCAAGATTTGATGTACTTTGGCTGATCCAGGACAAACCAGACAGGGACAATGACCTAAGGTGAGAATAATTTGTTTATGTTTGTATTTTATGATAAAATGCCCTGTCCATTACTATACTTCTCTTGCATTTTATTTAACAAAGCCTCTGTGCCATAAACATGATATCAACTGTAGCATGTACATATAAAGGGGGAGGTTTTTTTTCCTTAAGGTAACGTTTGCCAAGAAATGTTTTTCATCAGTAAATTTCTAGTAAAAAAGAAAATAACAAGGGTTGCAGTGATGCACCAGTGCTTCGAAACAGACATTATGTCCCAAGATATTGTGTTATACTAATACTAAGTGGCAGATATAAGGGTGATATGAACAGGGTGCTTTTACAGCTGCAGCCTTAAATACCTGACTAGTGGGGAGGGACAGGGGGCAGGAGCCTGGGAGAGTAGGGGGCAGGAGGCGTGAGAGGAAAGGGTGGGAAGCAGGAGTTTTAAGAGGGTGGGAATCAGGAGAGAAATACAAAATGTTATTTTTTTTCATATATTACGCATTAAAATACTTTCAAAAACAAGAACCCAAAATGTTATAAATAAATGTTTGACTTGCATTTAGCTTATTTTGAGAATCCTGGGTTGACAAGCAAACAAAAATTTCCCCTTGGGCTAAAAAACAGAGACTCACTTCCGGTAAAATTGGAAACCCTTTTACGGTGGTTACGTCACAGGTTATGAAATGCTGTCACTTTAGTGAAGCTGTCAAAAGACATGAGCGTGAGTAAGATGAGCAAGACTGAAACCAAAGGAAGTGTTTTGAGTCTCCTTATTTACAGGGGAGTAGAGCAAGGCTGACAAGGGTGGGAGATAAAGGTATGGGAAGTAGGAGAGAAGGGTACAGGAAGTGGGAGGTTCCCACCCCCCTGTCCCTCCCCCACTGATTACTGACTGGCAGAAAAATTAATTGTGTTTGACTGAGCACAAGACACAAAATTTAAAAATTTGTTGTTCATTTTCTTTCACTGTGTATATTTTCAGGTTAGCACAACACATCACTTATGTTCATCAGCACAGCTCCCATCCTCCGATGCAGTTCACATCTTTGGACATGAATCTTATGAGGTATGAAAAAACTGATAACAGTACCTACATGTGCAATGTAGCCAACATTAACAGATATCTGTCTTCACATACTTTGTACTTGATGCATCTGCTACCTGAGAAACTTGAGGAAGTCCATAGTCAGCCATGATCTGTTTGGTGTGCAGTAGCTCTGTGCCAATGTGTGTGGTGTGTTTGATTGGATTTTGCATGTAAAAGTTCCAAGCGACAACCAATCCAAAGGTTGTACATTGTAATAGTAAGAGTGTCTTTGCAGCAGCCGTATCGGCGTTCCCAAACAATGAAATTTCTCTCCTTTGGGAAATCAGTTCTTTTGTTACTTGAACATTTCATTTTGTTCAGGGATACTATTATAGCTGCTCCAAAATACACCATACATGTACCTTGTACATCTGTAGAGATGCACATCTACCATCATTAGAGGTTTTTTAGGATCAAGGATTAGTTGAGCATGATGTACAGAAAACCCTTAATGGAATTAGTTCTTCAAGTTTTGCATGTACAGCGGCTTGTTTTCTCAATGCTCCTGTCATTGTTTTCCTTCAGACGTTACATTGCTGCATGTAAAGAAAAACAACCCGTCATCCCAGAGGCACTTACAGATTACATCGTTAGCGCATATGTAGAAATGAGGAAAGAAGCCAGAACTAACAGAGACACGACCTTTACCTCAGCAAGAACTTTACTGGCTGTACTTCGGCTTGCAACTGCCTTGGTGAGTCAACTTTGCTCTCTTAAGAGTGCTTTATTTCAAGAATTTCAACTGAATACCCACATGTACACACAATAACATTACTGACAGTTTTTTTTCATCCCAGCTAAGGCAACCCATAGCAGTATTATTGTTTATAATCAATCAAATATTTTTGTTCACAAGATTGGTTTTAACTTGTCACATGACGGAACATGCTCCAACTAAAACTGGGGAATATTCAAGTGATATTCCCCAATATTCAAATGCCACGTGTTGCAAAAAAAACATTTTGAGGATAATAAGGATAGCCTCCATTTGACTTTAAAAATATGCTTGGTTATTTGTCCTTGGACAGTATCTGTTCCTCAGAGCTCACAGTTTTCCTTGAGCTTCGCTTGGAAAACTGCTCGCTTCTCGGAACAGATAATGTGCACCGAAAAATATTTGAGCATATTTTCCACCAAATGGAGATCAGTACATGCTGTATGAAGATGTAATAATGTCATGATCATTCATGTCTCAGAGAAGGGGCTTTTGAAATGAGAATAGCATGCTGAGAAAAAATCTCTCCTGCAAGCTCCTTAAAATTGTTGTATGGTATTAACTGTATCTTCTGTTTTGCTCGAACAGGCTCGTCTCCGTTTGGCTGATGTCGTAGAGAAAGAAGATGTGAATGAAGCCATGAGACTCATGGAGATGTCAAAGGCTTCCCTAGTTGATGACGAGGGTGCCACTAGGTGGGAACACAATCTGTAAAGTTGTCTCCACAAAGTTGGGAAGGGCTCATAATTTTTTTTTTTTAACGAAACCAATGTGTTGTTTTGTTTTTGTTTAGGACTGTGAATCCAGTTGATGCAATTTATGGTATTATCAAAGAAATGGCTGGGGAAGCAAGTAGCGTGAAGTAAGTCTTGAAAACATCAGCATTTAATTCCAGTCACTTAGGCTAAATCGGTTGTGACTCAGGGACACCAAATGCCAAATGATGTTTATGTCAACTTCTGAATGGAAACGAGCAGAAAAGCGCAATCACAAAAAATCAAGATGATGTAAAAGGTCAATAGCGTATCTCAAAACTACAACAGACAACTAGTGTCAAGCATGGAAGATAAACGCCAGTGACCTGATGTTCCTGATTAGCGGTAAAAATGACAGGTTTGCCAAGATTTACTAGATCAGCATGTATTTGCAGCTTTATGAACCTGTGATACATTTACGCAAGACACCAAAGCAAGCAGGCTGAATAAAATGTTTGGGAAACAGAAACAAGAGACAAGTTGATACATGCACATATAAATGTTAAACGCCCCAAGAGTGTATTTCTCACTTATGGTCTTTTTCTTACTGCAGACTTCAAGAAGCCCAGCAGCGCTGTTTGACAAAGGGTTTTACTCCAGATCAGTTTGATGCATGTCTTGGAGAGTATGAAGACCTGAACGTGTGGCAAATCAATTCCAACAAGACAAGAATTACTTTTGTGCAGTGATAAAGTGAGAACAATCGGAAAAGTTGGATCAAGTATCTGGGGGCAAAGAGTACATGTAGTTTGATGACGTCTTTTCAGTTGGGTATTAAGAAAGATCGAGTATTAAGAAATTTGCGGCCGCGAAGCACACGCCTTACTCATTATTGTGCCCACTTTATTTTATGTTCTCATTGTATCGAACACTTTAATTTTCACCCATCAATCAGATTAAAGTATTTTTGTCACCTGTAAATATTCTTTTGCTTAATATTTGTAATGCTACTTGCCTTTTTCCGTTGAAAAAATTACCTGGTAGAATAAACGTACATTAAAGAAGTAATTTTGTTCTATTTAGTTTTCATGCGTCTCATCTATAATAAATATTTCTACATATGCCCTACATAAAAATTATTCAAATAACGTGCTCAATCCGTAAAGGGAGAGAAATTTTCGCAACTTTATGGACTAAAAGTGGTGAAACAAGCAAACAAGCAAGTTCAAGGATCTTTTTTTTTCTCACATTGGCCTCAGCCGTGGTCAACAAAGTTAATCATTCAGAGCGGAAAACGTACTGCGCAGCTTTCTGCGCATCCCTAGCCCTATTTGCGGGCGCGGGTAATAATGCAAGCTGCAATGGTTTGCAATGGTTGGAAAGAGCGGCGGACTGTAATAAGGTACGCGAGGATGTCGCTCGGTTGATTTATTTACACTTGAGCAAGCATTTTTTTTTCGGCATTTCACTGTTAAGAAAGCAAGTCTCCCCCTACCTGCTGAGAGGTTCTCTTGCTTATATATTCAGTGGGTTGCTTATATGGACGCAATATGTAAAGAGTGAGGGGAAAATGTCTCTTCGCACCAAAATTTCTTGTACACCGCGGGAAAATGAAGGGTTCAGAAGCCGTCTTTAGGTTGATTTTGTCCGAAGAAAATTGATTCCCCATGCAAACAATACATCAGCTTTCCATTAGTGACGTTAATATGTTGCTGCTTACCGGGAAAACTGGGAAAGCACAAATTTCATAGATTTTTTTGTTTAGACGATTGACAAAATTCCCGCCATTTTTTTCAAACTTGGAGATTGCCGGACAGCCAAAACTTGCGCATACTTATTACTTTTCCGCTCTGAAGGTTAATCACTACTGGAGTTCTAAGCCATTTCTCTAGAAGTTAACCAAATTTTTACTTCGTGTTTTAAAGTTATACCCAATCTCTTCGCCTTTTGTTCGGGTCTACCGGCGACTTCCCCGGTTGCCTGCTAATTCTCAGTCTCGTCCCCATAGAGGCCGCGAACCTTTTGGTCAGCACCAAGAATCGCGACCTCTGGTTTAGTCTAACACCGGAAATCCACGATTCACGGACTTCCCGTCACTCCACATGCTCAGAGTTACGTCTGATAAATCTGATTGGCTGAGAATACGAAACGATTACTCTGCGCATGCCCAGAAAATTGGACTTTCTCAGAGGTCGCGATTTTTGGTGCTGACTTAAAGGAGCGCGGCCTCTGAGGACGAGAATGGCTTCTTCTATACTAACACATCGGTTACAGTTTCGTTGTCCAGATGTTCTCGCAAATAAGCCTCATCCCAGATTTTTATCGAAAAGGTGCGGCTTAACTGCCGGTGTTTACGGTACCTCTCAACGTGAAACGTCAACTAAGAGAAGACGTAGGCTTAACGCAAATTTGAACAATGGGCAGCTGTGGAAACATGCCATGGCTTTGTTCATGCCATCATGCAGGACTAGTAGATGGCGTGGCCTATCCAAATGAAGGCCCAGAACTAGTATATGGCGTGGCCCATCCAAATGGAAAACCTGAACAAGTAGATGGTGTGGACGAAAGCCCTGAACTATCAGATGCCGTGGTCGATCCAACGAAAAGCCCTGAACTTGTAGATAAAAAGGCCGATCCAAATGGAAAGTCCGAAGAGTAAATGGCTTGGCCGACCGAACGAAAGCCCTAAACCAGAAGAGTGTGTAACAGATCCAAGTAAAATACACTGAACTTGTAGATGGCCTGGCCGATCCGAAAAAAATTTTTTTTTTTTCCACGGTATGTTCACTGTCTAGAACTTACGTGTTGGAGTTGTGAATTTCGCTCAACCATCCAAAGGAAAACACATCTGACTTTGCATCACCTTGGTTTGTTTAGGCTGAACCGGATGAAAATCCTGCACCAGGTGATGGAGTCTGGTGTAATGAAAACGTCGAACCAGTTGGAAGTAGTGTAGTAAAAACCAAATGAAGATTCTGAACCAGACGATGGTGTAGCGGATCTGAGCAGAAAGGCTTTTACATCATTCTTTCGGTCTTAACTTGGTCTGCCCCTGGTTTCAGACCACCACAAGCTGCATACGCAATGTTGTCACAGTCATTTCTCACCATGCAGATGTCACACTGCCACGACCCTTCAGCAGCTTTACACTTCGCGAAAGGGTCGTCCGAAAGTTCGTCATGCCCTTCGTTGTCTTGAACTGTCCTCACTGGTGTCTGGGTCTTCAACATTTCTTGACATTGTACAGACGATGGAGTCTGATTGGATGAACATTCAGGACCAGTAAAAAATGGAGCCGATCCAAATGAAGACACTGAACCAGAAGGTGGTGTAGCAGATGCACTTCCGTTCTCTGTGTTTTTCCTTCATCTTTCGCTTGATTAATATCTACTGTTTGTTTCACTTCATCTTATCTAAGGCCTCCTGGCTCGTTCAATTCACTGGTATTCTCCGCTTTCGATGCAGCGTCCTCTGTTCCATAATCGCTGGATCTATCCTGTACTGTTTGCTTCTCACTGTTCGGCGAAGACTTTTCTTCAGAATGGGTTTCGTCTGGTGTTTCGTTTGGATTGCCATTGCCTCCTTCATCCGATTCGGCGGCCGTCTCCTTTGAAATGTCTTGTCGACGCTGAAATTGGTCTTCTCCACTGCTGAGAGGGAGACCATCTGATACAGGTTTCTCCTCCCTATCAACTTTGATTGGGTCCGTTGATAATACCGTTTCCTGTCTCCTGGCATCCTCAGCCTGTGTTTCATCAGTGGCAGCCTTACCTTCTACCTCGTCACCTCCACTGTCATCCTCACGAGGCGTTAGCTTGTCTAACGGAGAAGCAACATGATGGTTTTCCACAGTGTTTTCACTCAAATTCCCCTTTTGCGTGAAAGAACCAAAGCGGATTGTAACGTCCGAGCTTGAATTTGATGTTTGGCTAAACGAACCAAAGACGAAACTCGGCTTTGCATCACCTTGACTTGCTTCCGCTGAAGCAAATGAAAATCCTGAACCGGAACATCGAGTTTGATTGAATGAAAATCCCGGACCAGTAGATAGTGTAGACGATCCAAATGAAAACGCTGAACCAGAAGACGGTGTAGAAGCTCCAAATGGAAACGATGTCTTCATATCTTTCTTTTGGTCTTGCCTTGGCTCTGCTCCTAGTTTCAGACCACCACAAGCTGCACACTCAGTCTTATCACTGTCGTTTCTCACCATGCAGATGTCACACTGCCACGACTCTTCAGCGACTTTAAACTTAGCGAGAGGTTCCTTTTGGAATTCGTCGTGCCCTTGGTCTTCTTGAATTGTCTTCACTGACCTATGGGTGTTTAACATTTCTTGACATTTTACACTCGAATATGGAGTCTGATTGTATGAAACCACAGGACCAGTGGATAGTGTAGCCGATCCAGAAGAAAACGATGGTGTAGCAGATGCCAATAGAAATGTTTTGCTTTCTTTTTTCTGGTCTTGACTTGATTCTGCTTTTGGTTTCAGACCACCACAAGCTGCACACTCAGTCTTATCACTGTCGTTTCTCACCATGCAGATGTCACACTGCCACGACCCTTCAGCGACTTTAAACTTAGCGAGAGGTTTCTTTTTGAATTCGTCGTGGCTTTGGTCTTCTTGATTTGTCGTCACTGGCCTCTGGGTGTTAAATATTTCTTGACATTTTACACTCGAATATGGAGTCTGATTGTATGAACCTACAGGACCAGTGGATAGTGTAGCCGATCCAAACCAAAACGATGGTGTAGCAGACGCCAATAGAAACGTTTTGGTATTTGTCTTTTGGTCTTGACTCTGCTCTGTTTCTGGTTTCAGACTTCCACAAGCTGCACACTCAACTATGTCACTGTCATTTCTCGCCATGCAGATGTTACACTCCCATGACCCTTCAGAAGGTTTAAACTTAGCGAGAGGTTTCTTTTTGAATTCGTCATGCCCTTGGTTTTCTTGAATTTTCTTCACTGGCGTCTGTGTGTTCAACATTTCTTGACATTTTACACTAGAATTTGGAGTCTCATTGCATGAAAATACAGGACCAGTAGATAGTGTAGCCGATGCATATGAGAGCCCAGACCCAGTAGATGGTGAAGTGTTTACGAATGGAAATTTTGGTTCTGCTCTTAGTTTCGTACCACCACAAGCTACACACTTAACCTTATCACTGTCGTTTCTCAACATGCAGACGTCACACCTCCACGACCCTTCCGGAGTTTTCGGCTTAGCGAGAGAATCTTCTCTAACTTCTTCATTCCCCTTGTCCTCTTGAAGTTTCTTCACTGGTGTCTGGTTCTTCAAAATGTCTTGGCATAACTCAAATGTCTGTTTGAAATCCTTGGCGATTTCTTTTGACCTAAACCTGACCGCAAGTTGCTCTGCTTTACATCGCTGCTCAGGCAAATCTGCCAGAGTGATCCATGCCCAAGGACTGTTGAAACCTGCCTTGGGCTGTAGTTTCATGTCAGTGGTTATCTGATGATTTGCACAAATTTTCAACGCCGTCTGATCTTGACGCATAAAAAGTCTCATCTTTCCTGATTGTTTATTTCTCAATAAATTGATGCTTCCGACTCCTCGTTCTTTGCACTGCTTTTCATCTGGTGAAAATCGATATAACTTGGCTCTGTGAGAAAACATGACTTCTATATCTTCTTTGCAGGGTTTTACAAAAGCTTTGTGGTCTCGCTTTCCCGTACCGTTTCGATGACGTTTGGCCATCAAGATAAGCCTGCCAGTGGCATTTTGATAGCACTCAGGAGAGCTATCTATCAAACTCTCGTCAACAGAATCCGCCGGATCTTCAATAAAAGCTTCATTGTCATCATTGTCGCAGTTTTTTACAATTACGGTGGAAATGAGTTTGGTTAACCCTTGAAAAGATTGTTCCTGTCCGGGCTCTTCAATAACATATGGTGTAAAGTCATATCCACTAGCCCGGGAAACCCGAAAGGCAGAGCCTTTCTGTTTGTTAGTAGCAACTGGAGACAACCGTAACCGTGACATTGTTGACAAATCAAATTGTTTTTTCGAGAGTGGAAAACCAAGTGAGACTGGTATGCTGAATGTAAATTTGACTTGCGTGTTTGTGCCAAATAGACGTTTTATCAAATCGCTTTCTTCAGGACGATTTGTTGAAGACTTGTGCACTGGAGATGTTCTTTTCTTTCTGGAAGAGCAGACAATTTTGAAATCTGCTTTACTCGATTGACCCCTTCCAATGGTAAAAACTTTTGAACCGCTTAACCTATTGAATTCTTTGTTTTGAAATAAGTTCGGTTCCTTTGACTCGCCAACAGTAGAATTTGTAGTCGTTGCTGTTAATTCAAACTCTTCCTCTTCTGTTTTAGATAAACGTTCAACAGCTCTGGAAGCAGACGTTATGGAATTGCATGCTATGCAGTTAGTGCCCTCTGTGTCAATCGCTCTCAATTGTATTGGCGAGCCACTAGTGGCTGTAGCTAGCGCTTCTTTACCAATCGTAGGTGTACTTAGCGCTCCGGGAGCACTCTTCCAAAATGTTATTGGGGGTGCAGTGGTATTGGTATTTCCAAATGTTAATGGTGAGGGACCCGTGGTTACATTTAATGCTCCTCTGCTAATAGTTCCGAATTGAAATGGCGAACTATTAATTGCTGTAGTTGGCCCTTCTGAATCAATCGTTGCCAACTGTACCGACAAGTTACTCGTAGCTGTACTAGCCCCTCCTAGAGAACTCTTCCAAAATGCAATTGGGGCGGTTGTTGTGGCAGTTTTTGTCAATGTTAATGGTGAGGTACCTGTTTTTCCAAATAGTATCGGCGAGCTACTTGATGTCAGCTGCACCGGCGAGATACTCATAGTTGTACTTAGGGCTCCAGGAGCATTGTTCAAAAATGTTATTAGTGGTGCAATGGCTCCTGTGGTAACCTTTTCAACTGTAACTGGGGAGCTACTAGTCGCTGTTGTTAGTGTTCCTGTGCCAATCGTTCCTAGTTGTATTGGCGAGTTACTAGTGGCTGTTGTTATTGTTCCTGTGCCAATCGTTCCCAGTTGTATTGGCAAGTTACTAGTAGCTGTTGTTAGTGTTCCTTTCCCAATCACTCCCAGTTGTGTTGGCGACTTACTAGTGGCTGTTGTTAGCTTTTCTTTGCCAATCATTCCCAGTTGTATTGGCGCGTTACCTGTGGCTGTTGTTGGTGTTCCTGT
>Ga0126339_10004059_pt1 | contig 10746 bp, 6 predicted proteins | sample OrbTmetagenome_2_FD_92532 | JGI IMG/M metagenome (GOLD analysis project Ga0126339, IMG submission 92532) | Coral microbial communities from Petempiche,Puerto Morelos, Mexico - Orbicella T R C metagenome | ecosystem: Host-associated > Invertebrates > Cnidaria > Coral | place: Petempiche,Puerto...
CAGGCGATGGCGCAATTTGTTCTAAAAATAGAATTATTGTCCCATATCATGGGGACAACCCCAATACTTGAAATGGCGCGCGCTTACGGTCTCCGTCCCCGATTATGGCTCCTGGTAAAATTCTTTTTTTTTTCACAATTATCAAAAGCTTGATAGATACCATTTTAACAGAATGTATCTTTGCTATGGGACCCCATTATGCCATTGCGATGACCACAATGCAACCTGTTCAGCAATGATCGGGCATTTGTGCAATACCAACATAGAGTTGTAATATAACTGCTAAATAGTGCTGGAAACAGTTTCTAGCCACTTTAAAAGTGGAGCACAATAGGGAAAGTAAAGTTTAAGGTAGCTCGTATTCAGAAGATACTGTAATAAAAGCCTTATCTTTGTTAAACAGTTTATGCTCATTTTCAAATTTTGTCATCATCGTGTTGGTTGCCAGGGGAACGACTTACCGATGAACTTGAAGTTGAGAAAGATAAGTTAATACCGCAGCACCAAGCGACGTTTCGACTGCTGGTTCGTAGCTAATTTTTCTTGTCGTCAAGCTAGTTAAAACTTTTCGAGAAAAACCAGAAAAACAAAAGCCTTGCCAAGTACCATTCTCTTTCATTCGTTTTTTTTCACAACAGGGTATTGCCATTAGAAAAGAATTCACTTTAAACCCAGGGAGCACCACCACAAACACTGTAGGCTGTGAACGCGTACACGTTTTATTTAGCTCTATCTACGAGTGCAACGAACAATAAATAATATAAATTATATAATAATAAAATTTAACAAAACATTTATTTACAAAACCGTTCATATTCCATAAAAATATGATGTCAAGAAAAATGAATGCAATTCTTTTTACCGTGAGCGTAAATTGATATTTCTCTCATCTTTCTTAACTGGACATAGAAAGTTCAGTTCGCTTAACAATTCAAACACATGAGCTACGTTTTTAGTCTGCTTTTTACTCAGTTAATGATAAATGCGTATAAATGCGTAAATTTAAATTTCACACGGCGAAAATTTCGTTTTTTCAAGGCCGTTATTCAGAACATTAGGAACGGTGAGAACACTAGTAAAATATGCTTGAAAGTAAGCATACAATTGTACTGATACAGAACGAAGTAAATGCTCCACTTAATGTAAGTCCGCCAGACGAAAGCAAGTGATCTATATCGAGACCTTGTAGTTTGCCTTTTCCTATATCGTCGATTCCACTTCCAAATTCATCAATTACTTTGTCAGAGTCTTCGTCATCAAAGCCTTGCATATATGTGTCGTCATTGTCCATGTCCTCTCCGCTCTCTTCATTTTCATCTTCACTATCTTCTTCTGACTCTTCACCACTTTCATCGCTATCCCCATCGTCACTTTCATCGTCTTCGTCTTCGTCGGACTCCTCGTCATCATCGTCATCATCTCCATCATCATCATCATCTCCATCATCATCATCATCTTCATCATCTCCATCATCATCATCATCTTCTTCTTCATCATCATCATCATCATCATCTTCATCATCATCATCTCTATCATCTCCATCATCATCATCTTCATCATCTCCATCATCATCATCTTCATCATCTCCATCATCATCATCTCCATCATCATCATCTTCATCATCTCCATCATCATCATCTTCATCATCTCCATCATCATCATCTCCATCATCTCCATCATCATCATCTCCATCATCTCCATCATCTCCATCATCTTCGGAGTCTTCTCCGTTCTCGCTGTCACCGTCGTCATCTTCAGACTCATCGCCACTTTCATTATCTTCTCCATCACCACTGTCATCACCAGGCTCATCGTTATTTTCATCACCGCTGTCATCTTCAGACTCCTCGCCACTTTCGTCGTCATCTCCATCACCGCTGTCATCACCAGACTCATCGGCATTTTCATCACCACTGTCATCTTCAGATTCATCGTTATTTTCATCACCGTCATCATCGCCAGACTCGTCACCATTCTCATCGTCATCTCCATCACCGCTGTCATCACCAGGCTTATCGTTATTTTCATCGCCATCATCATCTCCAGACTCCTCACCGCTCTCGTTTTCTTCTCCATCGCCACTGTCTTCTCCAGATTCATCGCTTTTTTCGTCGTCATTATCATCTCCAGACTCCTCGCCACTCTCATCTTCATCACCATCACCATCACCGCCGTCTTCTCCGGAGTCCTCACCAGTTTCGTCGTCTTCGTTTAATTTGTCATCTGTATCATCTGAATATGAAATACCTCTATGTTATTTGCAGAAATATGGAATTTAACTCATACAATTTTCATTCCCGAAGATCCAATACAATGTCTTTTTGGATTCTGGTAGAGTTTAGCCTTGCCTTTTTCCGCTTGAGACAACAAACAAGCACCGCATTGTCGTTTAGGACCGGCATAAACAGCAACTTTTCGCCTGAAGACTTGGTTTTAGTAAATTAGAGGCACTTGTACTTGGTAGGCGAAAAACTTCGATTTTCGCAGTCGTCTTTATAAATTTAATTCGAAATGTTTCATAACACAAATTATTCTTTGACATTGTGTATCACACATATAAGCAATAATTTAAATCATTAAAAACGTGAAAAGGCGAATGGGGAACTTACATAATCTTTTATCTGGATGGAATCGCAGAGTCGGTGGTGAAGTAAACTGGCCGCCTTTGAATATTGGGACTTAAGGACTTAACTGCGTCAAATAGAAAAGCTATATCGAAAACATTTGCAACAGTCAGGGTCTTTGGCTTCAGTCGACCCTTATTGATCATTTCTTTGGGAAATCGTCAACAACGTTTACTCATCGGACTAAAAGTTAAAACTAGTCAGTTTGAATATCTCACCATCAATGTCGTCTCCACTTTCACCTTCTACGCTTCCTTCTTCGGTACTTCCGTCTTCACTGCCGCTTTCACCACTTTCATCTTCACCACTGCCACTTTCGTCCATAACATCTTTGAAAAAAAAAGGTTTGTTTTTGTCAAAGTTGAACGAATAGTGAATTCTTTAAGTGGTTTTGATCTACAACATTTAAGTAATACGGCAACGTTGAAGTTACGGTTATAGTGAAAACAATACCTTACAACTTAAGTTTACCATTAGCAATCAAGTTAGCTCGTATTGAGAAAATTACTGCTAACAAAATTTGGAACCTGAAAATTGTTTTAAAGCTGGACTGTCAACAAAATCTTCACTATCAGTAAAGTGATCACACAAATGACTTGTGAGGACATAATAATGCTGAAATGAATATTAAGTCGTAATGCTGCTCTATATATTCATTTCATTTCAACCGGAACATGTTTAATTCTATCAAAGAGATACGTTCAGCTCAAATACGACATGGGACACATTAAGTTCTAGAATATTTTTTGTTCAGTGCAAAAAAAATCTCATGTCAGTCACAAATCACGCTCATTTTGTGGACTCAGAAACGGAAATTTTAGGGTAGAAAAGAAATAATACATTTTATCACATCTTACCATTTTGCATAGGTAAAGGCAAACTCCAGAGTGGGGTGAACAAAGCCACGAGACAAAGAATAAGCAAGACTTTGGAGGCCATATTTCTTCTGCTCTTCAATGTTCTCTCTTCAAGTCTTCTCGGTTAATGATTTCGTCCACTCTTACATGGGCATTTATATGCTTCTTGAGTTAGTTGCAAAATACTGACATTTCTCTGGTACTTGACATATTGTCATGTTTGTTAAAGAAGGCGGAGGAATATTGTCAAACATTAAAGCTGACGGGAATCTGAGATATTGCGAAACTGATTTAGAAACACTTAGACAGCATTTACTTAAAAAAGAAAAAAAGTCAAGACCTTGGATTAATTGTTACGCAGTTCCATAATCTATAAATATGGAAAAACTTGGTGAAGATCGAAGTGTTTCCTTTAATTGGCAAGAAGTTTTTTCCAATATTGGCCTTCTTTTTATAGTTTCCATAGAAACACTTCTGTACACAGCAAAGCTATCTATCTAATATAGCACACGTTAAAACACTTTTTCTTTGCGGCATTTCAAATTACCTGCTGTCGTTATCTTTTGGACTTAATTGGATTTTACTAGCTCTCATGTTGATCTATTATGTTCGTGGCTCAAGTTGTTAATGGCTGTTTCAATAACAATATCCTCTTAGAATTAATTTTTGATATTCAGCGAGTGCCGCTGACAAGGGTACTTCAGCTGCCAATAACATTCAAGATTCACACGGATCCTCTCTTAGAAGGGCCCGCAGGCCCATTAGCGATGTTTTCGAATTTGCGGCTTTGTATCTAAGGGAAGACAACAACTCACCATGGAAATGCCCAACACTTCCTTTCAATGTACGCTGTTTGTTTTGGTGTTGCTAGGCGAATAAATAAAAATAACGAAGTGCCTAATTTCCGTTTTTAAGTTACAATTAATCATATTAAAATATAGGTGAGCTATATGTAGACTACTGTTGAGGCATTTTGCTTTTCAATGTTATTGCAACCTAACTGACTTCAAACTAGAATAATGCTTTAATAAATCAAATGAGGTTCTTTTTGCTTTTGGAATATTTTGTAGAAGACGTGCGAAAAATTTAGAAGCATACTTAGGAAAATAATTTTCAGCTTATTTTAGATTGTACTTGGGTAGTTTTTGAGGGTATTTGAGAATATTAAATGCATACATTCATTCCCGTATCAATAAACCCATAATTAAAACCCATAAATTAAACCCATACATTCATTCCATATCAATGTTGGTTTTTTTACAAATATATATATATATGTTCTTTCTGTCATATCACTGAAAGCTTAATGTACATTATAATACAGCGTTCTTAACTAAAAATAACTGTATTGAAATTTTAGAACTACGAAAAGGAAAAATTAGCACTGATATAGCCATATGCTTCACCACTGCGACGTTGTGTCTAACAGCCAGCGAGGGAAAGGTTTTTGACGATTTACTTGTCTATTACTTATTTTAGATGTTAATCCTAGGTTATTTTTAACGTTACAGTGTTTATTCGACAAGCTAAAAATTAAATCAAATCAAATCAGTGTGGTATTTTTTCTTACGGACAGATCATAATCTTCATAATAGCCATTTTGTCCTTTTAGTTGCAAGCTTGAACATCAGCTTCAGAGAACGCAAGAAACAACTTTTGAGAGCATGACTCGAGCCTTGATATGACGGTACATAAAGCTTTAATGACCATTCAGTGCTATCTACATCGTCAAGTCTATTGCCAGTCCTGACAATTCCCACATGTAATGCCTCAGTAATAGCGAGAACACAAGACCTTCAGCACTAGATCTAAAGTGACTTTCAAGAAGAGCAATTTAAACGACGAATTTAGGATGACCCAGATAACAGTAAGACTATCAAATCACAAAATAAGAAAGAAAACAGTACGAGTATATAATGGTGTAAAAGACCAAATAAATACCTCTATTTAAAAACCAAATCAAGGTACAAAACTACTGCTCCTACTCTATAAGAAGACGAGTTTTGAATTAGCAACACTAAAACGGACAAAACTGTGAACAATGGAAGACTTTACCTGGATTTTTACTGAGGAAAAACGGAACAATACCACAATTTTAGGGGTGGCGAATGGTAAATGCGAGACTGCGCGAGACGGCGAGACGGCGAGACGGCGAGACAAGCGTTTTCCTCTGCGAGCCCGAGACATTTTGACATTCTAAATTGCGAGACCGAGACTTCAAAGGGTTTGACGTGCGAGCGCAAGACGTTCAGACTCTTAAAATTCGGGCCCCAGATTTAGCTGAGAGCTAGAACGAGCTTGTGCGGCCTTTTAGCCAGCCTCTTTAAACTGGCTGGAACTGGAAATTCGATTATAACACACTAAATTATGATATCGTAGAACAAAAGAACTGTTTTACTGGAGTCAAAACGGACGCTGCGAGAGGTTCTGTAGCTTTCTGTGGAATTCAGACAATTTAGGAGAAGTTAGGATTAACTTTTTCTCGGAAATTTTTAAGTTGCTTCATTGAAATTCAATATCAAGTGAAGAGAAGACGTCAGTTATAAAACCTTAGGTAAACGAACGAACCGGGACTTTGAAATCCTTTAGCTTTGCGAAAAATCGAGACTCCGAGACAGCTTTCTATAAAAATCGAGGCTGCGAGACGCACATAACCGCTAAACGAAGAGACGGCGAGACCCGTGAAATTCGACTAAGATTTTGCAAGACCCAGAGTTTTTGAAGGACCATTCGTCACCCCTAATTTTGACAGATGCAACGACAGTGAAACTGGCTTCTTTTCTTGGGTCACTTTTTTAATATTCAAAGGAGCAGTATATTAACTAAAACTTAAGCCCTTCAACTGCAGAGTATGGATCGCATCTAATTTCTGACAATATATTAGTTGCACGTGAACATTTAATTTTCTTCCTTCTGAAATGATTCCATACTGTGTTGCCAATTTTTACCAGTATTTTAAGATGTGCGTCTCCAGAAGTGAAACGTCATCGAAATCAAGAGAATAAAACAGTGCTGATTACAAGCCTCTCTGAAATGAAAAACCGCCAAATCAAAATAATGTACGATTGCGTACATCGATTTCCAAAGGTGAACGTTACCGATAACATCTATCAGGCCCCACGTGAAAACATTTCATATATTAGCTTATATTGGTCAGAAACGTTAGCGACAAGTGGGTACTCTTTAGCTTCTTCACATAAATACATTAAAGGGTTAAGAAAATTGACATCTGCTGCAAAAAAATAACCCTTGCCTACCGATAACATCATACCGTTTTTCCGTGCAGTTCATTTTGAAAGAACATAACATTACGTTCTGTCTTATGTAACTTATGTTACCGTTTGGATGTTATGAAAGAAATGAGGCATTACTAAAGTGATAATTGTCATTTTACTCAAGCTATACGTATATGTACAAGACCCCCCAGACCCGCTATTCAACAAGAAGGTGGAGATGCCTGCTTGTCTAGGTTTAGCAATTCGGTTTCCCTGACGGAGGAAAATCAGTATAATGAATCATACTTACAGAATTACAGAGCTGCACATGTTATGGCAGATCTAGTGCTTATTTTGAAACGCACGTCACATCATGAACCTTTGCGATCGATTTTGGGAAACAATTTGCGAAGTTTTTTGTCACTCTAGTAGTCTGCAATCTGTGTTTTCTTAGGCATATTGAAAAAAACAATTCGATGTTTTAAGCGTTCTTCCAATTGAAGAAAAAAATTCCAGGTCAAGTGAAAATTTTAAACCATTGTAACCCCGCCCCTGTTTATCGGTAATCATCGAGCGTAACTGAAAAATTACACATTGTACCTACATTTGCTTAACGTGATTTTATTATTTTTGGATATATATGAAGTTAAGAGCAATGAAGCTAGTAACAATTAACACCAAAAACGTGATAACTATATTTAAAACATCAACTTTTAATAAGAGCCGTGACAGCTATAAAAGGTACTTTGATCACCTACCTTCAATACAGAACACCGAAACCCTATAGGTGTTTTTTTCGTGGAGCTACAAGAGGTTGGTAACGTTTTCAAGAACGCAAGTGTGCGTTCATTGTGCAAGAAATACTCTAGAGAACTCGAGATAACTTGGAACGTGGAGAAACGTAACCGACATCAACATTTGTCTTCGCTATGGAAACATAACAGCACGTATTTTATCTTCTTGATATTATCTTCTCAGGGACGCTAAGATCACGAATGTTTACGTCTCGGTCTTAAGTTATCTGCACCTGAAGGAAAAGATTTCTGATTTATAGAGACAAAACAACACTGGGAAAAAAGGCTTGAGTTCATTGCGCTCCGCTAATATTTATAATGCTGTTTTACAGCCTTTTTAACGAATATTTCCCTGCCACTTAAACGACTCATAAATTCAAAAACTGGAACATTCCGTATCAAGCCTACAAACTCTACAAACCCTTCTTTTAACGCGACAATTAATGAAAGAATCCTTCCATTACCGTTCCTAATTTCATTGTCTTAAATCTCTGAAACTGACTCTTAAAGAGTTGATATTCTCTTCACTTTCTTCTACCGCTGGGAAAATAACTAGCTGTTATACGTTGAGAGGGCAAATATACGCAGGCCTTTAAGTTTCAAATTTTCATCGCGTTGTAGCATCAAATATAAAGATTATTATAATTGTAGCATTAAACAGGATCATGTAATGTCTCGATGCGCTCGATATCTGTCACCCTTATCTGCAATCTTGTATCTGGCAATAACTGCGAAGTGGCCGACTTTTTAAAAAACGTTGACGGTTTTTCTTCTTTTTTTATGATTAGTTATGGATGTGGTGAGTATTACCACAAGCAGTTACCTTGAGGTTTACCTAACCCTGACCCGCCGAACCGAATAAGCTTTTAATTCAGACGACCCCCCTCGAGTTCCCTCTCCACTCCCCCCCCCCCCAACCCAATGTTATTTTAAACATTTATTGTGCTGTAAATTTAACCGTAAGGAGATACCCTAAATGCTAAAGGAAACGTAAAGCTGATCTGATTAGAATACTAGCTATGCTGCAGAAATGATCATCCGACAAAAAACGTCGAGGGACGAATGCAAGATGGGACAACGTCGTTAACGTTCATGTTCTCTCAAAAAGTGTCATCGCTCAGATAGTAAAAGAACTAGGGAGTTAAGGTGTATATAGCCATACGGCACTACACTCTTGATCTGGATTGATTATTTTGTGGCGTGAACAACCAAAGACTGAGGAAGAAGTATTTGTTAAGGCTATCCCTAAGGTTATGGCTAGAAAGAACTTCAAAGCGCGGAATAAAAGTAGCAGAAAGTTAAATCCGGCCTGTGTTGTTTTTTTTTTTCCAACCTGTAAACCAACACTAGATACTACAGTGCAATGTAAAGAATGCATGGACACGCACTCTACGTCAGTTTTTAATGTGCAATCAATGGATGCCAGGGCCATAAATAAACAAACGGTCGCTCTGGCGTGTGAAAGAAAACCCTCAAATTTTGCTGTTTTAGAATTACTGGTGTCAGGTTATCAGAACCGCTTCTGAAAACATCTCGTAGACGAACAATCGTTATGGTCCCGATTTTTTTAGAAGATTGGGACCGAGGCAAGCAACAAACGAGTTGGTTTTTATCACACCGAGCCTATGATCACTGTTATCACTTTGAAGGGACTGGTATACTTACGTATACGTTCTTCTGCCTCAAATACAACTTCTGATCAAATGAGAAAACATTGGTCATTCCTAGAACTTTTGTTTCCGAAAGAGCAAAACTTTTTTTTAAAAACAACTAATTATAGATATTGAAACACTTGCAAAATAAGGTTAATTATCTCATAGCTGAGACTCGGATTTCTATTTGCTGAGACATGGAAAAAAGCAATTATGGTTAATTCGCTTTGGACTGCCGACCGAACTGACCTGAAGTTATTTGAAACTATTTTTTATTTAATATCAATCTTTGTTTTGCTTGTTTATTTCCTTTGCGTTGTTCGAAAAGTAAAACAAAAAAGAATCTTCAACGGCGCAAAATTGCAATTTCAATTTGAAGTCCTTCATTGTCTGTTCTAAGCGCTAACGACGTAATGGGGAGTGCTAATACTGTTAATCATGTTTTTCCAAGAGCGAATAGCATTCGACGAAGTAAAGAATTATCAACAGTATGTCCACCCCTGCAGTCCAGTCCAGCTTCATTTCGGATAACTGAAATATGTTTTAGAGAAGTCCTAAGAAAATACGCGCGCTGATTACCTAGGCAGTGAGGCCTGGGTTTAAATTTCGGCTTTTTTTTTTTTTTTTCCCCTCGTTCAGTCACAAATCGCCGTCTGGTCTCTAAAGCGCATGCGTCACCTCTGCATACGTAAAGCAGATGGAATTTACAGAAGTTGTCGTCGTGAAAAGTTGAGAACGGATTCCACGATCTCTGGGGCGATGAAATCATATACAAACGAACACACCGTTCGAGGTAGACCAACACTAAAGGACATTAAGTGTTTTCGGAACGGGTCGGTCTGCAAGCCTTTTGAGAGATCAATTTACGAGCGAACATTTTGAGTGAATTTATCAAGAATCATGTTATACCAAAGGAGCCATCAACCGGGGCTACCAACTCTTCGACTTGATAAAAAGGATCTTCAGAAGCGTCATCGTATGATCGGGAACTAAGTAGAATCCCAGCACGAAGTCGAGAACGTCTGAGCAACAAGAGCAGAAAGGTTAGAAAATTTGTTTACGAATGTATCTGTTCGGGTACACCTAAGTAAAACGCTCCGAGAAACTTTGTTAAGTATAATAAAGATAAAATCTCGAACTAAACGACATTTTCTCGTTATTTTCTTGTAACAGAGTTATGTGTCTTTACAAGAGTGAAACCCAAGAAGCGAATTATTGTACATTTAAGCTGAAAGAAACTAATGTACATGTATGTTGACCCCAGCAAAACAATTCTTGACTTGCACTGTCACGCAATCCTGACGCAATAAAAAATTTATTCGACAACCATTTAGTGGATTAAATCAAGAAATTGTGATGTTATAGGAGATTAATAAAGATGACGCTTCGCTAATATTTAAGTCTGTGCGTTTTCCCAAGCTCAGATATTCGTCGAAATATTTTGCACAAATTTACAGAGACCAGTACCTCCGCGGCACGCCAACATTGCGGCCGGAAAATAGTGTAAACATCTGGAGCTTACTTTGGCTATCTAGGCGACTGATTATCTGTACTGAACAAACAAGCATTTACATAAGCACTTTTCCTAGTACTTTAACTGCTGA
>Ga0126339_10004060_pt1 | contig 10745 bp, 6 predicted proteins | sample OrbTmetagenome_2_FD_92532 | JGI IMG/M metagenome (GOLD analysis project Ga0126339, IMG submission 92532) | Coral microbial communities from Petempiche,Puerto Morelos, Mexico - Orbicella T R C metagenome | ecosystem: Host-associated > Invertebrates > Cnidaria > Coral | place: Petempiche,Puerto...
GACCATTGAAAGATTCTCAAGTAGCTGCTGTGCGACGCGCAAAGCAATCAAATTTTCAGAAAATTTAGCATAACAGGAAGTAGATTTTGAGCTCAATCGGGGCGAAATCGTTTTTCGCAAATTCTCCCCCAAAAAACTGCATTAGCAGAAACTAACTATGGTCCGTTTGTTTCCTAGCTAGGGCCAATCTATGGGCAAAAAATGAGCAAAATCGATTTTTCGACTTGTGCCGTTGTTTGGTCCATAGTTATGGGCACTGGCTCTTAATGGCTTAAAGGCTAGCTATGCCCCTGTTAATTTAGGCAAGAAGTGGTGTGGGTATAGAACATAAAAAGAATGACCTCTCCCCACCACCCTACGCTTGAGGTGTTCCAAAATCAATATAATTTATTACAAAAAATGAATCACGGGAAAGCTGGAATACCGGAGGTCTTTATTTACTTCTCTGCCACAACTCTACAACAAAAATTTAAACCTGAAAACATTTACAATTTTATTTACAAAACAATTATTTTTATCTACCAAAGTAAACAGGCAGGAGACAAATAGTCAATCTGATGAAAGTAAAAACAGCTTTTTTTTTATAAAACAATTTCTTTTAAAATTCTTTTAAAAAAAATAATCAATTACTCAGACTAATACACAATAGTATTCCACACGTTATTCTATGTTCTAGCATACAGCTAAAATGTGCTTATCTTAAGCTTGTAGCCATCGTCAGTAAACTGCTATATCCTTCAATCTCAAGGTAGGACATTCTACAAGTTCCATTTGCAATAACAGTGAGCTTATAAGCGTTTCTGCTTTTGAAAAATGGACAGTTACTGGAAGTTGAAGTTCTTGTTTTTCAATTTTGCTAATTTGTCCTGCACTTTGAAAGTTGTCATTTATTTAAGGCATTTTTAACTTGACGCCCTTTAGGAAATGAAGAGAACATTCAACTTGTTGTTGCCCTTTCTCATTCAAAAACATCTCTTCTTCAGCTCACTATTTAAACAAATATGCAGTATCACACGATTACTGCTCAATAGCTATCAGACTTAAGGTTAATAAAAAACAAACAGTACCACATGAAGATACTGCTCAATACATGTAGCTTTTGTTTGAATGGTTACCCACTAGTGATTCTGCATCAAATGATGAAAAAGCTTGAACCACGTGAACTCCATGACATGTTTCATAATGCGACTCTTTGAGCGAAATGGTTACAGTCACTATAAACTAAAAGTAGTGTTTATACACCAAACAATTCTCCCCAATGTTAGACCAGGAGCGAGAGACACTGAATTCTAGCCACTGCGACCTAACATTTCTTATAGATAATCAAAGGCAGTATAACAAGTAGTGTTAACTCTTTTCTTCTTACTATTTAGACTTTTTTAAAAATGGACTTTTCATTTAAGTGCCAGAAATTAAGATTGTATCTGGTCTTTTAATTTAAAACTGTTATATTAAGTCAACTTTCCAATCACAAAGATACAGGTAATCACTTAAAAGAAATTAAAAATTGTTATTAAAAAGAAAAATGTAAACTCGCTCTTGGCATATTAGCAGCAGGCTACAGCTGTACATGTATGCTCAGGGACATGTTATGTGCCAGTTTCTATTAAATTTACTTGTTTCATAATAATTATTATTACTGCAATAAAGAGACATGTACATTGTACATGTAGGCCGACTACTATAGCTGTTGTTGTTTTCAAAGTCAGTTTTCTGATTTGGTAATTTTCAAAATATTAATCTCTCAATTCTAATGTTTCTCTACAATCGTCTTGCTTATGAAAATATATTTTTTGCATTATCTACTGTTCATGTACAGCTTTACAATCTACAAGTGGTATGTACAAGAAAAAAATGCCTTGGCCTCAAATGAGGCATGTAATACACTTGTTAAAATTCTCTACGATCCACTTTAAAAACAAATATTTCAATCCATTTTTCAATCAAAAGAAAGAAACTAAAGTTTCATGAATATCATGGAAATAGCTTATTTCTTTCTCAAGAAATGACTTTCATTCAACATGTTGCAGTGAGTCATGTACAGTGTACTTGTCACATAAAGAAGCTATATTTTTTTGGACGTGTGCTTGATAAGTGCTCAGCGATTTTCTCTCCGTGCATTAGATGTTTGTAACAGTGCTCGAGTAGACTCCTCATTTATGAATGTATAATGAGTGTTTGCTTTTCTGGCCACTGGAGCAGAATGTGGCTTCAGGTGGGGACTTTCAGCTATCTCAACTTCAGCATATAGAAGATCTTTTCTCTGTCTCTGTTCCACCTGCAAAATGACCATTTTAAAATAATTATTAGTATCATTATAAAATTGGTATTGGGAACTTGCACATTAACGTTTCAAGTGCATGTCTATAATTAATAAACCCTTGCCTTACAGACACCTCCATAACACTGACACACTGAACACTCTACATTATGGACACTTTTCTTGTTCCCAAAGAAACTAGAATTCATATGATTTGTTCCTCTATAATGTGAAACCTCCATGATAAGGACACTCAGCTCTGCCCCTTTTATGCTTCGGTCTGTATTAAAGGGGTCTGACTGTACAAATTAATAGTGTTCCAGATAAGAAACAAAACTCAACAAGGAGACCTGTTCCAATTATTTTCGTAATAGCAACTTTTCTTTACATCTTATCTGGAACCCTATAATTCTATAATCAAACAGTCTGTTTTGAAATGCATCTAAATCATTTGTTTTGCCCAGTACAACAAGGACAAATTGATGGATTTTGCATTATTCTTTATGGAATAACTTTGTGCCAATTCAAGGAATCGACAGAGCTAAACTCAATGCTGCTTCCTGTAACAGTTTTGGTTGATCCTCCCTGAAGTACATGTAGAGGGAGGCACATCATCTGACCACTGAGTTCAATATGTAAATGTACCAAGTACCTTAATGATTCAATTATGTGATTTTTTATATATATAGTTTTAGGAGCACAAGGGAGGGTTATTACTGGAGACAAGGTGCCTGTAACAGGGCATATATTTTTGAATAGAGACATCTGAATGTGCAAAATGAAAGAGCACTCTTTCATTTGTGGGAGTTTTGCTCTCATGTGAAAACAACATATCAGAAACCAACAAAATGTAGAAGACCAGTTTGTTTGTATTGAGGGACAACTGACATGAGCAGCTCAAAAGAGAAACCAATATGGGCCAACTTAATGTACCCTGATGGCATAATAGCAGTACTTACTGGAATAGAGGCACAATTATCTAATATAATTACTTTTCAATATGGGTATGACTATTTGAAGAACATGCTTAAGAGAAGGATGCTTATTAGACAGATCTGCTTGTTGGAAGGACAGTGCTAAATGAAATCATTACATTATGTGCACACACCTGTATTGGTGAAGAACCAACATGACGAGGAGTCATATGGGTGTATTCATCATTGTCACCTAAGGAGGAGGATGATGATGAACTGCTCTTTGTACCAGATAGCCTCTTTGCCTTTATTGCAGACATGTCTTCATAACACTGATCCGAAACTGGTGACTTTCGTCTTTCATCTTTCCCAAAACTGTAGCATCGTGAAGAAGTTGATCTTGTTGGCACGGACTCCATCAAGCAATATTCTGCACCTTCTTCCTGCACTGCTGGCCATCTATTTTGTTGACTGGGCAATGACCCAACATAAGGGTTTCCACTTAGACTTTTTACTAGAGGAAGATGCTGTGGACGCTGTTGGGTTAGAGAGCCACAATTGATGTAGCTATGCTCTGGTTGAGGCATATTACCTCTATTGTGTTTGCTTCCTCGATCAACTGGTGGTGCCATATTATAGTAGCTGTGGTCTTGTCCAAGGGCCTTTGGCTTCATAGCTCTGTTGACCTCAGGTGGGGGTTTCGTAGAACGATCAACCACTGGAACTCCTGCATGTCCACTTGGATTGCTTAAGCAACCTGAGTAGTAAAGAACAACATCTTGCAGTTGCCGTAACAGAAATCCCCTTCATACCATGATTCTGTGATGTTTAAAATGAATTAACTTATACACTGTAGACTAGATATAACAATACTGATAACAACTTTTAGACAATCAGTACATGTATTAACTGGAAACTGTGTGAAAGGAATTCTGGTTAGCATGGTAGTGATCTTGTGTTGGCATCAATGGCTTGGTGGTGCTCTTCACTTTAGCAAGATGCTTTGTAGAGTGATCCATCATTGGGAGCCATGTGCTTCCACATTGCCTGATCAAAGACCCAAGTCAGTAATTTCAAGACTGCATGTACATGTATATCATACAGGCCATATTCCAATCTACTTATAAACTTAACAATTGCCACATTTATTTTCCCAATAACTGAGATATTTTAAGTCAACATTCATACATGTACCTTGATTGGAGTGTGGGGGTGGCACATCATAGATGTCATCAGAGGCCATAGGAGGAACATCGTATATCTCATCTGAATGTGTTGGAAGAACATTGTCTCCTCCAAGTTTGGGAGGGACATCATAAATTGAGTCTCTGAATGTCAAATTGGGTGGCTTGTCATAAATCCCTTCATTGTCATCATCAAAGTCAGGTGTTTCATCACTCAATGATCCTGAATCTCTTTTCTCATTTGGAACTGGTGGTAATGGTGCATCATACTTGTCATCCTGACCATCCGACTTCAAGGAGCAAATACTTGAAAACGAAGCATTTAGTCCAGAATCTGCACTAACAGGGCGTGTAGTGTTTGGCAGAGTGTCATAAGGATCTTTTCTGGTGTGGGAAGGGGAAGGAACCCAATGATAGGCATCTGTATCAGACTGCCCATTGGATTGAAACACGTCAGAAAAACGAGGATCACCACCACTTTGATCTCTAGGTGTGCTCCCAGATTCACTTCGCGTTCTCATTGGCCTAGCTGGTGGAACAACATCATAAATCTCTTGTGAAGTAGGCCGTGGTATTGGAACAACATCATAATTTTCCTTTTTCTCCAGGTCAAGATATCTTTGTCTGCCCATAGGAGGTAGAACATCATAGTTGGCTTGCTCTGATGCTCTTCCAACTGGAGGAAAATCATAGAGACCTTGACCATCTTCTGTATTACTACAAGAAGACACTGGCCGTGGCTGAGGAACGAAGTCGTAATTTTCCTTCTCTTGTGCTCTTCCAAATGAGGAATTATTATAGAGACTTCGGCCATCTGGTGTGTCACTATGAGATGTTGGCCTTGGAAGAGGAACAACATCATAGTTCTCCTGTGCATTTCCAAGACCTAGATGAACAGAGAAACCTCCAACATCTTGGGTGTCACTATAAGAAGGCCTTCGCCTGGCTGGGGGAACACTGTCATAATTTTCACTCTCCTCGGGTCTTACTAAAGGAGGAACATCATAGAGATCCTGTGTTTCACTGCAAGAGGATGTTGGCCTTGGAGGAGGGACAAAATCATACACCTCCTGAGAGGATCTGCTACTTCCCTGGGAGACCGGACGTGGTAGAGGCACTGCATCATAGTCTTCTTGGCTGGGTGAGAGATGATTCACTGTTAGTTTTGCTCTAGGAGATGAGGGACTTGCCAAGCGTTCAACTGGTCGAGGGAGTGGAACATCATCATAATTGTCCTGTGTTTCCCCAACTTTCTGGATTCTTTTTGGATTTGGTAAATTGTCATAAGTATCCCGAGATGAAAATCTAGGAGAAGGCAGTGTGTCACAATTCTCTGTGGGATTCCCCGTTGGCTTTGTTGCAGGTCCAAGTTGCTCAGACTGCCTTCGGTGCTTGTCGTAATGAACTTGAGGGCTATTTGAAAGTTCTGGAGGGTCACTTAATGACCTGGCTTTGTTCATGTCATTGACAATGTGTTTAGGAAAGGAAAGTGGACAAGGGCTCGATGGTGACTTGACACTTGATCCCGACGATGAAACACTGGCTGGAGAGCCAACAGGACTCATTGTGCGCAGTTTGGCAGCTGCAATGGGGTGAGAATGAGGTGGAGATGCTTGGTATTCATTGCTTCTCTGAGCTGTGTTCAAATTTGGGAAGAAAAGATAAATGAATACAAATGTATCAGAATATGCCAATCTGTTAACTGAACTATTCAAACTTACAGTGTATGACCTCTCAAGTTCAAGATCTAGAAAACTACATTCTTTCAGGCCACCATTTCCTGTCTTGGTCTGTTCTCTTCAGCCTTGGAACAAAGTTAGAATTTAAATAATAGTTTTTGACCGGACACTTAACATTTTAATTCTGAAGTTTGTTATAGAGACAATTAATTAGTAATTGGATCTCGGGACCTACAATTCAGGGAGTAATCATGCTCATAATCTCGACTTGTCCCATATTGAAATTACTTGTGTGATTACTCCCAGAATTGTACGACATGAGGTCCAATTACTATTATTATCATTATCATTATCATTAATTATTATTATTTTGAGCAGTTAACATGAATATGAGTTACTTCTGTAAGAACAAATCAAATATGGCATTAGATTAATTAATTCAAAGAAATAAAACATAAGAAGCAATACTCCTTCAAAATACATGTACAGTGAACAAGATACAAAGAACAAACAAAAAACAAGGATGAAACAGTGCAATTCATTTGCATTCCCAGGGCTCCATACTTAAGTTTTTCATAAATTGCCTTTTGGCAGCCTCCTAAAAAATCAGGCCCTTCGATATCATGCGATGGTGCAATTTCAAACAATCAACCTCAAATCACATCCAAATTCATGAAAAACTGCACAATTTTAACAAAATAAACCTAGTTAATGCTTTGTCAGGAAATATGCCACGTCTACGCATTGTTTCAAGATGATTTGCCTTTGAGACAGCCTCAAAAACCTCCTACAACCTTTGATTTTGTAAACAACTGAAGTTCAAGACATTTCTTGGATGTCTGGGGACTGGTATTAGTTTTCACTCTCAAAGAATTGCCTATTTGTACAATATAAACAATTCCTTTCCTTGCTTGGGCCAATCAGAAGTGCTGGTATATATTGACAACTATGATCCAAGCCATGTTTATTTTGATGGCAAAAGGTTACTTCTTTCTTGGAATTTGAAACAAATGTCCCTTGTGGATACGTTTGTAGTGAAAAAGCCTGCTGTTTCTTCCACTGATAAGACTAAATCACACCATCTGCCAAATTTTAACTGTGAAAAATAGAGCAAGAAAATACCCCTCCCACGTGGATGATAGGCTAACGATGCAAATTATGTTGTGATTGATCATCTTCAGACGTCTGTAGTGAACAAACACCTTGAGTCTTTCTTTATCCCAATTTATGCATAATGTTTAATTTTTGTTCCTTCACGTTCAAAATTATTTGTATTTGGAGCAGTGCAAAAGTGGTTTTGGTCTTATGAAACCTAGTAGAATATGCTTAAAATACCTCAGGGAAAAATTGCATAATTTGCATAATTTATCGCATAATAGCCCGTTAATATCCCATAATCTGCCCCAGAAATTTCATGTAATTTCTGTTTTTTTTTTTTGTTTTGTTTTGTTTTTTTAATCACACCCTATTAGACTTGGCCTGTAAAATGGTTGCCACTAAGACAAATTTGGTTGACAAAATCAAAGCATGCTTTCTTTATTTGAATTGTTGAACAGTCTTAATTACTGTTCAGGAAAGTACATGTACATGTAAATAAAAGAACAAAGAAACAGGTGAAGAAGACAAATATGCAAAATTGCGGTTGAATTCATTTTGCTCAGTGATAACACTAAAAACCCTTCTTGATGAGATCCGCCATTTGGACTGCACTGGTCATGAAATACTCTCACTAGTTGCACTATTTCGGAAAATTTAGCGACCAAATGTTCTTTTTCACTTGCCACGGTACCCAAAATAGTTGCAGCTTGGAGGGCTGATTCAGTCCTGAGAGGAAAACCACGCATACAGGGTTTTCAATAAGGGCTGGTGGCCGGCAAAATTTGCCAGCTACTTTGCATGATTTTGCTGCCAACTTTGATTGAGAACTTGCATCAAATGAGATGAATGGCATGACACATTTTTCTACAAAACAGAATGCTTGGATTGGCCAACATTTCGTCATAAAACACAAAAGAAAGTTGCCTGAATTCCAGTGGTGACTCGCCTTTGTTTCTTCTTTCGTTCAAAACAGTTGCGATGAGCAACCTGGCCTTTACGCACAACCTTGGGATCTGGGTGTGAAACCTGCACAACGTATCATGAATATAAAAATTTTGTTTTCCCGAATCACGAAAATAAGCAAGCACATGTAAGATACTCTTTTTAATGACCTGTTCTCACACTAGAAACAGTGTCAAAAGAAAGCAAAATCGTGAATGGTAGGTAATTTTTGTATGTAATGTAATGTAAGATATTGCAATAAAAAAAAAAAAATCGTGAATGGCTAAGTCAAGGCTCCATATTGCAAATCCCATACCTACATGTAAGTCACTCTTGATAGATGACTCTAAGCATTCAGAGGACCTGCCTCTCAAAATCACGTAGAACAGAGTGGTAAAATCAGGAATATCGGTTAATAATTCAGGTTCTTCACAGGTCACGCAAAACCTTCAGGTCACGGGTCATGAAGAATAATTTCCTAAATTCACCGAAAATAAAATCAGCTAATCAAGCATTACGAGAATATCCCTGTACGACCCTCTATAGGTACAGGTACATGTATGTCCTGAGTTTTTTTTTAGTCCACTAATCTTATAAAAGATATGTTTCATTTATTTGTCACATTGGTCAGCTAATCCGGATCGTTTTAATGTTTATTCGTCACTTTTGCATGCATTATGTACTTGCCTTTTTATTCTGACAACTTGAGTAAAATATGAACATGAATGTTCTTAAAGTGCCACAAACCCCATTTTTTTTTCCTTTAATAAAATCTACTTGTTTCTCTGACTAATTCAGTGAAAAAATTATCTTGATTGATAAAATCCCTTCATTTCTACAGGCGTTTAAACATGCAATTTCTATGTTCACGACCGCACAAAGTGGGATCTGTGCTGGGCTACTAGTTAGTTCACTTCGGGAACCAGACTAAAACACTCAAGAGACTTTTGACTGAGATGCGAGGGTTGTCAAAACATTTTCAGGTTATTTGTGATTCATATTTTATCAAAACTGGACAAGAACTTTAAGTGAAAGAACTGTATCATCTAGCATTACAATTCAGAGTCTAGCTAAGATCTGGATGGCTGCGATGTACATATTTTTTTTTCCATTTCGAAGTGTAGGTCGCCAGTCAAGATTGCCGCATTGTATAATTATTTTTAGGCTGGGATCAACAATTTTCCGGTCCATTTGGGTTATAAAGGTACAGATAATGACTGAAGAGTTAGCTTACAGCTCTTAGAGAGTTACAAAGATGTAAATGAACACGAAGAGTTGGTAATTTGACTTTACGAAACGTGCAAATTTCGGAGTGTCAAAACATTTTTACATTCAAACATTAATTTCCCCGAAATACAAGTTAAAATGCGATTCAGTCATACTCCACTCCTGCCTACTTCTCCAGATCAATGATTGAAAATAGTTTTACTAACCATTTTGGTTGACTTACAAGCGCATTCTTCTTTAAGCAGGACAATCTCCGTCGGTGGCTACAGAGTTGAATCTTAATCGTTTGTTTCACTTTCCTCATATATTTTTTTACAAATACTTATTCCATTCTAAGTTCGTAATTTAGATATACATGTATTTTGTTCCTCAAAGACGAAGCTCAACGAACAAAACAATTCTGTATTCGGAATGGCCATTGAGAAACATGGCCGGATTACAGGCGACCTCCGGCGTGCGTGCGCTTTCATTAAAATCCACAAATACCTAGCTAGTTCACCAGTTCGAAGCCTCCACAATCTTCTTTGCATCGTTGGAGAATGTAGGTTTCATTTGCTATTCATTTAGACAAGTCTCTACTTTAATTTACCGTGTAATTTCCTCACCTATAATTTCGTCTACGACTCGGAGGATTGTCTTCGCTCAAAATAATCAGATGGCTTCCAGCTCATCCCAAATTCGTCTTATGCAGTACCTTGACAATTTCAAGCTTTCCACTTAGTAGAGATAGAGAAGAATATACAGGCCATGAAAATCTCTAGTTTTTTACAGTAGCGGCGAACCCAAGATCGAAAAAATCCTCAATGGCTCCCCGGCTTTAGCTTTGCACAGATCAGCCCACTTCTTTGGTCTTTTTCTCCTTTAAATTTCTTGTAGAGTTTCACTGAGATAGAGGTATTGAATGAAGAGGAATACTCTATTCTACACATCCCGTATCGCTACAGCCTCCAACAACATATCTTCTTTGCATTCTGCAACGATTTTGACACACTATCGCATGTCCGCATACATTCTTCTCAGAAACAAAATATTGTTATTCCTGAAGTGACGTCAGAAGCCAACTGGTCCCATTCTCCAGTATTCCTCGGTTGTGAACATGGAAAAGGGCAAATTTACAAACTTAAAAAATTCATAGAAAATTAATGAAAATAGCTACAACAATAATTTCTTCGCAGTGGTGATCAGGAGAAAAAGGAAATTTATATTAGTGAAAAAAAAATTTGGGATTAGTGGCACCTTAATACTTGTTTAATGCCCAAGTCACTTGTGGAGGGAAGGTGCCTATGAAGCCCGGGGGCTGCAACCGTAGGCACATCCCCAAGGCGCTAGAACACCCGACTGGCCTGCTCAACTCGCAACCAAGCCACGAGCCCCCCCGCGCCAAGCCCCCTACAGGCACCCGTCACACTCAAGCCAGATGGCATTGGTGGAAAAAAAAAAA
>Ga0126339_10004061_pt1 | contig 10745 bp, 5 predicted proteins | sample OrbTmetagenome_2_FD_92532 | JGI IMG/M metagenome (GOLD analysis project Ga0126339, IMG submission 92532) | Coral microbial communities from Petempiche,Puerto Morelos, Mexico - Orbicella T R C metagenome | ecosystem: Host-associated > Invertebrates > Cnidaria > Coral | place: Petempiche,Puerto...
CAACAATTTTTTTTTGGGGGGGGGGGGGGGGGGGATAGTTTAAAATTTTTAAAAATTTGGTTTGCTTTCCACCCTTTTAATCCTTTTTTAATTTTACCTTTTCCTAAAAATTAATTTTTTTTTTTTTTCCCTTTTTTTTTTGTTATAAAAAAATTCTACCAAAAAAAAAAAAAAAAAAGCTTTTTATAATTTTTTTTTTTTGGGGGGGGGGGGGGGGGGGACTAGTTACAACTTTTGAAAATCTGGTATGCTTTGCACCCTGTTAATCACTTATTACATGTACCTGTTCCTGAACATTAATTTGCTGTGCTCTCTCCACAACCCTGATCTGCATTTCTTCTTCTTTGATTTTCTGTTTTGTTATGGAAGCCTGAAGTTGATAGGCCAATTCAGACTGAGCTTTCTGCATTGATCAAAATATGAACTTTGTCACCATCACCATCATTTAATTGCCAGTAGTATAATGTCAAATAAGTAAATGACTGTACTCTTTACACTTCTATTCCTTGAAAAATTATGAAGTACTACTCCTAAACAAAACAAAAAGCCAACCCACATTAATAAGTATTGTTTTCCAAAACAAGAATTTCATATAATAGTCAATGAGTAGATTTCATCATTGCATCGTTGCAGTTTAAGGACTGCCATTTATAGGGAGGCAAGAGAGAGCTGCTGTACTGATCAAAGCAAATCCAAGAGCAGACTTAACGTAGCTTTTTTATGCTTCTCAAAGGCATAAAGCAGAATTCAATGAATGTTCATTTAAAAGCACTGACCAACTAAATCACAGCCACCTAACATCAACAACTAGTCTACAGTATGAGCTTTACGTACTTTAGTTTGAACTTCAATGTCATAGGCTGCCTTCTTTAACTCATAATCTCTCTTGGCTTTAGCAATTTCAGTGTCATTCTCAAATTTGGCCCTCTGGCGAGCTTCTTCAGCTAGTGCTTCCTACAATGAATTCAAATGACTTGTTAGTCTGTAAGTGCAATGGCTGCATTACTCAGATATGAAGATTAAACTTGCAATATTAATGCACCTGAGAGACATTCCAAGACTATCACTGTTTTACCGTTTTAACAATTTTCCATGCTCAAAACATAAACCATGCAAATCTGAAACCTAAGTTCAAAGTAACCTGTCTTACTGTACATTTGGCCCAAAGTGAGCAATAATAATGCACAATGTGTTGTGCTGTAATTAATAAGACTATCGGTAGTGGATATTTGTCAAAATTTTTGTTAAAGGCTTACAAAGAAAAACTAAAATTACTAATATATACCAAAGTCAAAAAATACTTTGAATGAAATTTTATTGTTAGTACAAATCCTACCTTAATTCCAGAATCCCTCTTTGCTTCTGCCTCACCAATTCTGGCATCTCTCTTGACCTGTGCAGTCCTGGCCATTCCAAGAGCATGCAGATATCCCTGTAACAAATATACAGTGTACGCTTACTATATTGATATTGATTTATCTTCTTGTCTAACTCACAAAACAGTCTATGTGAAAGTATAGTCAATACTGTCAGACATGACTGCTGGTGTAAAGATTGGATAACATTGTCCACTGGATAATCTATATATCAAGTGGTGCCAATAAGGATAATTATAACATAGCCTTAGTGAAGGATACGTTCTGATGGGCTAATGCGCTCGCTCCATTTGCCCGCAGGTTGCACGCTCACATCAGTTTGTTCATTTGTACTTTTTCTTGGCAATTGTTTGTAAAACATAATTCCTATTTTTCTTCTCCTAAAATATGGAAAAATCTAATAATTCTTCCAGAGATGAGGAATATTATTCCTGTGAGCTACCAAATTTTGAGCTTACTTTTTTTGCAGGGCCTCCACCTAAGAGATTTGCGAATTTAAGTGAGCAGGAGTTGATTCAGCGGGTTGAACAAAGGCACTCAGCACTCGGAGACAGACCAAAAAACAACAAACTGGTCTGTATCAACCTTTCAAGGTTAGTAATGCATTGCGGGAATTCTAGAGAGAATTTTCTAGTGATTTGATGACAATAAAATTCATCACAAGCTTTCTTTGTAAAACTTTTCTGGCATCGAAAGCCATTTACATGCTTTCGGTGAACAAAACTTGAACACGAGAGCTTTAACAAATCTCTGTTTGTGAAGTCTTACATTAGAAATCCTTCTGTTCCAAAAATGTTACACTTCTTTCGTGCTTAGCAACCTCCCCTGTGCATCCATAACTCGATACTTGCATGCTGCATGCTTACCATTTCTTAAATAAAACATTAACTACTCTATCTACTAGCATTATTCATCCTTCAGAACACTGATTGCAGATGCCATTCTTTCTCTGAGGTGATAATCAAATTGGGTCAGATTTCTTTATTGTTCCTGTAAGTTACTAATATTAATTTTGTACAATGTATCACATACCTCTTCATCACGTATGTCCTTTATTGTGTAACTTACAACACTGATTCCCATGTTTACCAAATCAGATGATGCTACCTAAACAGAAAATAAAACATTCAAGTTCTTAGTAAAAAATGCTTCAAAGACAGCACTCCTATATTTTGCACTCAGAGAGGAAAAAAATTGCACTTGCTGTTTCAAGAAATTAGACACCCAAACCAAAAGAATGCCCTTGCTTCTGAAGAGTCTCTTTTGTCTTTTCAGGGAAGGAATGGCAACCTGGATGGAAACAGCATCTTCTCATTCTATAAACCAAGCTAATAAGGCAGCACTAACTGATATACATGTATCTCACCTGTACTACCATCTTCTTGTCCCAAACAAAACCTCAAAAAGTCACTTACTGTAAGTTAAATAATTTAGATCACCGACAATTCACATCAACTGGGCAACTCATTAAATGCCAAATTTCAAAGGGCCTACAGTGTATGTTACAGCTGAATTACTGGCTGCTATTAGCCATGAAATGTACACAGCAGTTTAATGAATAATGTTTTGTTTGATTGCCAGTACATTTTTCAGCAACTTTCTAACATTCTCTAGCAATAAAAATAGAACAAACCAGTTTTTAATCAGTACCTCAAACACACTCTTAGAGAACTTCTTTCGATCTTTGTAGATTTCCTATTTTAAAACAAACATCAAGGTAAGCTAAAGTTCTGCAATTTTATATGAAGCTTTTAAACAATGCCGTGAATTTAATCATGGTTTACACATACATTTATGCAATTTAGAGCAACTATGATCACGAATATAATATTTCTGAAGTGTTAGAAAGGTAATGTCCTCAGTACAACATACAGCACAAAAATAAAGTAAATTTGATTGTTTTTACCTCCACAGTCATTGTACCCATGATGGCTCTTTGATGGCCTTCCTACAAAAATGATGTTCACAACAATGATATTACTGACAATAATGATGATGTTAACAATGATGTTACGGCATCATCGGGATGATGCCGTGGATCGGCGAAAGCTTGGATTTTTAAATGATATCAATTTTACAGTAGTGTAAGGCCTCAATAGAACTTTTGCCAGTTTCATTAAAATGCTACTGAAGGACAACATCCAACAATTATTAACAATGATGTTAACTCCAGGTCCACGGTCAACCACACAGGTGATTAGTAAATAATATAATATAGGTTATGCGTGTGGCACATTTGATGTACATGTACATGATCTTATAAAGAAAAAGTATGATATCGAATTTGTTTTTTGCTACAAACATAATGTGACTGCTAATGGATTGTCAGTCTATGGAAATCTTACCAGTGTTTCCAAGGCAACAGAACGGACTTCCTCTTGGCTTTTCCCCAAAAACTGCTGACAAGCTGCATATAACATTTCCTGATTCTGGCCTTGAATCTTCACCTGCAAATGGAATTATTTTTCATATAACAACATGACCGCATACAATGCGATTTGATTGACCCAGTATTGTGTGAGACACTCATTGTGCAACCTGGAGAGGATCAATTGCAAAGGGAACAGTCCACAGTCCACAGGACAGTGAATAATAACAGTTCAACTGCAGCTGCTTACATGTCATTTCAGTTGGCCTGCCCTCACTGACAAATCCAGAGACTTCTTGGCTCAAATCAGATTTTTTTAATCATCTCAAAACCCACCTCTAGCAAAGACAGTCATCTTCTTAACAGAAAGATGAACATGACTAAAAGTTAAGCTTCTTGCAATGCTTGCTCACTGGATACTTTGACCACTTGAGACAAACTGCAATTCCACATGAAATAAGGCTAAATATCTTTTCGTGAATTTTTCTTCCTTTTTCCAATATTTAATCATTTAACTTTGTAAATAACTTGTTAACCATTTGCTGACATCTTTATTTTCTGGTGGTTTCAGTTAAAGAGCCACTTTTTGTGGAAACTCTCAATAAACAAAACCACTATCACTGGACATCTAAATGGGACCCTCTTGTCTCTCCTCAAGTAAAACTACTAAATAAATTATTTGAACAACTTTTGAAAGTAAGAGTTGAAAATAAGAGCCTAACTTAAAATCTATTAGTTTGCCATCTACACATTGGTTGTCTTACTTGAGCTATTCCAGTCACCGAGATTGGCACTCCATGCCGAGTGTAGACACGTGGGGATTCAACATTCAAGGTCATTGTGTTAAGAGAGATCCTAAAGGCAAACCATATGGATATTAATTAATTTCATGATTTTAGAGTAAAGGGAATGATACTTAACAAAATCCAAAGTTATTTTCAAACAAACTCTTAGAATATTTGTGACTTGTGCTCACAGTACATTTGCCTTATGCAAAACAAGTACAGAACCAATCACAAGGCACAAACCTTATTGACACTATAAAATAGCCGAGACTCGTGTAGTTAAATTTCTCATAGAAAAAGCTCATCTTTATCTTAGTGTAAAGTGTAAATATGATGTAGTGGTAAGCAGCACGCATTCAATTTTTTCTTTCTTTTTTTGCACACTGTTTTATGTTTTTGTAACCTTGCATCCTTACGTTTTTATCCCATAGCCATTTCATACATAGAAGAACATCTCCATTTTGATATCTTACATCACACGCTCTTTCAATGTTACGTGCATAAGCGACATCTTTTGAGCATCTTTCGACATGCTATGTAACCTGGACTACATAAAAAAAGTAAGCACAACAGACTTCTTTACGGTCGAACTCAACTTTTAGTCATGCAAGATGGATTTATTTGACATCAGAGTAAGGCTAGGAGTATCAAGAAAACATTCTGTGAGAGAAAAATCTACTGTTTCGGTTCTAATGTCTACATCTTTCAAAATTCAACTGAGCAGTAGCGGCCCAATTCTACCGGAGGTCACAATTGCAAGGCAATCGACTACATTCAAATAGTCTGATTTATCCGTAAATCGGGAAACATGCAAAGTCCACATTCTTCTTAAGCAATTTAAATTTGAGGTTAGTAATTATTATTTATTTGTCCTTTCCTCTGCTAATAATCGGAAATGTTGCAAGTTTCACAGTTAAATGGTCTTTCAGCCATTTGCACAGCACGTTAAAAGACGGCATGTTGAAAGGTGGTCAAAAGAGTTGCGTAGTATGCACATAACACTGAAAGCAGGTGTTAATACTGGTACTCTAACAAAGATCTGCTCCCCAAATCAGGTTCCACCATGGCAATGATTGCCGTCAGAGCATATATAGAGGCTGAGGGTTTATTCCTTGATGTACATTGTAGATTTATTTTGGGGAAACTTGTCATCTGGGCCTGGTTGTTCAAAGCCCAATTAAGCTAACGCAGGATTAGCAAGAACTTTGATTTCAGTTTGTAACTTTTTGGTTAAGTTTTCTGTTTATAATGTTTGTCCTTCAGTTTTGAGCCTGACTAAGCTCAAACTACACAAAACGTAAGCAGTAAAAAGCATTTTTATGCAAGAAAAATTAACACTTCGGTTAACTTTTAATCCGTGTTTCGAACAACCCGGCCCTGCTCTTTATAAAAAGCAGTATCGCTTGACTAATTGTTTCTTGAAAATTGACTTCAAATGAATGATCCCCGTGGTTGCAGAGCAATAAAAGATCGACCGCCTGTATAACGTGACCATCACTCTTCCACTAATAAAGTCTTTGACCTGACTAAAGTCAGCGACATGTCGACGTAAACAAACATAACAGATAACTGTGTATGTTCGCACACAATCAATAATTTCGTACAGTGAAACATAAACTTCACCATTTCCAACAGATGCAGGTCATGAAAATCAATTTTTTTTTAACTTTCTGAAAGGCGTAATCGAAGATACCTTTCTGCTTCATGCATTTACTAGCGATGACAAGAATGCTGACATTACAATAGCATGCGTACAATATTGTTCACGGAATCACAAATTTCCTTACTTCTGCAACTTTTGAATCAAGGGCCACACAAATATACGGCCACCGGCAACTAATGCTGGTTTGCTATGGCAGACGCCTGCAAAAGAAACGGAGAAATAACCGCTCGACATCATGCATTGTGTGATTCACTTTCAATGCAATCTAGCTTTACGCACAAAACACCTGCAAAATATTCGATTTAATTCCACGCTTTTGACTCTATGAATTTTACCATAAAAGCACAAATGTTAAAATATAAAGTGTTACGAAAATACCTGATACAACCATGGCTTCATTCGGTCCACAAGTTTCGAAGAACACCATTTTGAAACTTCAACAAATTTGACCCCTCAGAAGTTCCTTGTGCGAGCCTTGAGCAACAATATGGCGACAAAATCACGTGACATACAGTGGCGACGCCTCCTTACCGTAGTCGATAATAAATCGATCCAATCAATAATTTATCGCTTTCAGCCCTTCCATACCATCGATCTTCGGGTCCACCCCGGCGTTTTAACAACACGTGCCATCCCTGCAGTGTTCCTTTCTGTTCGTTTATCGAAGGTAAGATGGCGGCCATTTTTTGCAGTATTTCATTTTTATGTCATAGTGCTATTCGTTTGAACTTTTCCGTCACAGTTTGATGTATATAGTGTCAGGGTATATTTTCAATTCTGTTGGAATCCTTAATAGCTTGAAAAAATGTTGAATGTAACTTAAATGAGAGATCATTGAATATATTCTCTCCTTGTGTGATCTAGACAACGTAACGTTAGTGAGTTATAAATCTTATTTTGGCACAAAATCGTTCAGTCCTAAAGTAAACCTGTTTTAGAGTCATATTTTTAAATCCTACCTTAAGAGTACTAAACACCTACCTGACCATGGTGCAGAAATGACTGTGGAAAACATAGAACTTAAAAGTCTTGAGATGCAACATAAGATTGCAATTAATTTTTGGGCTCTGCCTAGTGGATATTTTGGTCAGGTGTCTTAAAGCTATCATGGTTTTATTCACTATACCAAGGCAGTACATGCCACAGGTGCTTTACATAGTACCAAATAGAACATTTTCGTATTCTGGTTATCGGACTGGGACTAGCTTGTAATGAAGCTCATGTGGGGGAATATCATTAAAAAGAGAAAAATGTCATTTACATTTTAAAGGACTCCTCACATTAGTCTCAGCTGCAAGCTAGTTCCAGTCCAATACCGAGAATACGAAAACGGTCTATCGTTTGTATAGTGTGTTTGTCCAGGTGAGGGTAGTTCTGAAGAGGACTGTTTTTGGTGACTGACGTTTCGACAATCTGGGCAGAAGTCATTTTCAGAGTCAAGTGAATAGTGTTTGTTAGTCAATGATGTTATGAGTCTGGTCCTTTGAACGTGATTGGTCAGTTTAGCCATGATGGTATTGGCTATAAGACTCTTGTAAAGTTTGCCGACAGTGATTGGTCAGCCATTATAGTAAATTTTAATTTGTTTATTGTTAGTCAAATAAAGTCAGTCTGTTTGAGATGTGTCTGTCAGTTGTATGCCGTGAGGCCTTTGCTCTAAGTTAGTGTACCACCTTGCAATATTTCAGCTGAAATGTTACTTTGGACGATATCTAACAATGGTTAGCACCCATTTCATCCATAGATGGTTGCAATTAAAATGGTTTTTCCCTTTATGACACATTCTTAAGAAGATCTACAGATATACGAAGGCAGCGTGGTCGAGAGGTTAGGGCACTGGACTTGAAATCCAGAGGTCATGGGTTCAAGTCCTGCTCTGACAACTATGCTGGAGTTGTTCCTTGGTAGACCCTAGTTCAACTCCTCGGCCCATTTGTAAATATATAGCCAGCCGGTCTGCCTCTTGCCAGTTGGGATTTTTAACCATGTTATGTCATTTGTATTATTTGTTTCATCATTTGTTTCCATTGGCCCTGAAAAGCCCCATTGGGGGGAGTGGTCAATTGAGATATTTCTTATTTGTTTATCTTTACAATGTTTGTTAGTGTCATCATGTCTGATGAATGGGGAGTTGATGAGTCACCTGTAGTAGTTGCACCTGAAGTTCAAGATATTAAACTGTTTGGAAAATGGAGCACAGATGATGTGCAAGTCAGTGACATCAGCTTAACTGTAAGTGTTACATTCTTAACTAGACGCTCTAAGAGCATTTACTCAGGCTTCGTATCGCAAGTAAGCATACCAAACACAATAAAAACTTTACATTGTGTCTAGATACCCAGCAGCCGGGAAGTGTTTTTAGAAAACTAGACACCTGGCAGTCTGAAATCATTATAGAATTTCCACGAAATAACTCATTACTTAGAATAGAGGATCTTTGTCTAGAAATGTCAAGCAATTTCAGGTATTACTTTTGAGCTTGGACGAACTATAAAATCTCGATTTTCGACATTTTGTCCACAATGAAAATAATATTTTTTCAGAAATGCCAAGCAACTCTAAATAATGTTTTGGTTTTGAAGTGGACGAATTCTCCCAGCCATACTACAAATATCTTGACTCATGGGCAAGGTTGTTCAAAATACTAGCTACATGTACCCGGCTGTCAAAAATTCATAGATAATCAATTTCCACAAAGGTTATCGTTATTATTTGAAACCTTCCAAGAGTATTTGGGTATTTTGATCTTTGGTCATAAACACCATGCGATCGTGTTTTTCAATGATTCAAGTTTGCAAGTTGTCCGATGAACTTTGTGTGACTCACAGGCACAGTTTTTCAAAAAAACTATATATACCTGGCAGTCAAAGTCTTTCCATTTTTCCACCAAAATGTCCATTTGAATCTGCTGAGAATGTTCGATCTCTGCATAGAAATACCAATGGATTTCCGAACTGCAATTGACCACATGACAAAAGTCCGCTACAGGTTGCGTGACATCAATCTGACCTACTGAGTCACGGCAGATCTACTATTCTACTGTATTCTAAGAATTAAATGAATTATTCCATGGAAATTCTATAATAATTTCGGACTGCCAGGTCTCTAGCTTTTTGAAAACACTTCCCGACTGCCAGGTAAAAACAAATAAAAGAATCAGGATACTTTTTAACACAAAGAAGTTACGCTTAGATGTTTACTGTTCAAGTTGCTCTGTTGAGTATCCTCTTTATCCAGTTGCATGTTGTTTGCCTCATCTTCCAAGTTCTGCTTACGACGATTCTTTGATTTTTCAATGTCCAAGTTGTTTGTCTCTGCATCATAATTTGGTTTTTGTCTGTGTTTTCATAGTTTGAACTCGTAAATGGCTCCTTTGTTATCTCATGAGAATGAGCATGAACTTTGCTTATCCAGCAGGCTGTCAAGCAATATAATTCATGGGCCAACCCGTTCCGAAAGTGATCGACATCTTTGAGTCTTTCCCAAACACTCTTCACAAATCTCAGCATTCTCACGAAGAGCGAGAGCTGTGGCATTCTCATCCCCAGTTTCCTTGCACTACGCTAGGAACGCCTGGGACCATGACCCCCTAATTGGCGACCAAATACGATAACCACAACAACGAACGGCTTGCATTTTTAAACTCAGTCTTTCCTACGGAAGCCTGAGTAATTATTACATTTAGAACTTCATCCTCAAGTTAACACAATGCTATTTTCACCCATGTGTCATTTCAGATGACTTGAATTTGTTTTTGTTTGTTTTTTTATCATATCTGTTTTACAGGACTACATTGCAGTCAAAGAGAAGTATGCCACTTATCTTCCCCACACTGCTGGACGTTATGCCTCCAAAAGGTTTAGGAAAGCACAGGTAAGGGCAGCAAATCATTGGATATAACATACCATCAAGTTCAGTGCAAGTCCACTGAAATATGGAGTTTCTGGTTAGTTACTGCTTGGGACTGGCTATTTTTGTTGTATATGTTTTATATTTAAAATTTCAAACTGTTTGATTTTATTATTATTATTATTGTTGTTATCATTATCATTATCATTATCATCATCATCATCATCATCCAACTACAGCAAATACTGTCCAAATAACAGTACAAATATACAGCGATATTGTACAGTAGAAAACCTGTTTGCCGTACAGGTCAGCACGCGCATGTAAAATTGTCACACTCTCCCTCTTTCATTGATAAATTTATTGACTACAGCTGTTGGATAATAAATCTCTTATTAGATGTTTTGGTGTGTAGTATCGCTGTATATTTTTACTTGTTGTTTGTATAAATATGGCACAACTCGTAAGAATATGCAGTGATACTACACACCAAAACATCTAATAAGATATATTTATTATTATTGTTATTATTGTTGTTGTTGTTGTTGTTGTTGTTATTCTCTTATTCTGTATCATCTACAAAAAAAAAAATTAGATTCCAGTAAATTTTAAAAGATAATGTCAAACCAACTGGTCATTTTCCTTGCCAGCTGATTAGACTCTATGTTGAATATTAAAGTTGAAACTCTCTACAATGACTAATG
>Ga0126339_10004062_pt1 | contig 10744 bp, 5 predicted proteins | sample OrbTmetagenome_2_FD_92532 | JGI IMG/M metagenome (GOLD analysis project Ga0126339, IMG submission 92532) | Coral microbial communities from Petempiche,Puerto Morelos, Mexico - Orbicella T R C metagenome | ecosystem: Host-associated > Invertebrates > Cnidaria > Coral | place: Petempiche,Puerto...
CATACGAAACGTCAAGGAAATTAACTTTGTTTAACATGCGTTTTGGTTCCATGTTTATCACCGCGGTTTGTGTTTTGTTTCTTCTAAAGCTACGATGGCCAAGGAAAAAGAGTGTTTACGATTTATGATAAAGGCAAATCTTCAAAAGACAATGATCCACCTTCTTGTTAACGTTAGCGTGCGTGGTCGAGACGACAATTATATTTACACGTCCCCTTGCTTATTCACTTTATGGAAATATGGTGAGTGCTAGACTTGAAAAAAAATGATCGTTCGCCGTGTTCGATTACGAGAAAACAACCCCATTTTTCTCTCTGATGAGCTAACCCGTAAAGAAAAAGCAACTATTTTTTTAATTGTGCGCGCCCTACTTAAGCACGTGATTATGCGCAGCAAGAATGCCCAGCGTAATACTAGGAAAGAAACATGTTTGTGGTAAATGCGACATATCTTGACGATTTGATGTTTATTTACTTTGCCAGGAATTAGTTTCAGTTACATCTAATGTTCTTTGCATTCATTATTTGGGGAAAGACATTGTTAAATTAAAGGCCCGGCCAAACTCAACATTATTGCATGCACAAAACATGTTGCACACGTTTTCCACCCTATTGCACGTGCACCATCCAATATATTTCAAAATATTGCACCAGAATAACCAAATGTGGTAACATGTTGTGTACAGCAGTGTCGTAATATGTTGCGTTGACATGTTGCGCTCATTTGACAGGGCTTTAACATTCATGCATTCGTGTTGTCAAATCATAGCTAATAGTTACAAAGTAGTCCTGAGCTAGACCATGAAGTTTGTTATCCTTCTACTAGAAGATACCCACATTAATTTTTAAAATGGAAGGTGTTTACACAGCATAATATCGTGAATCAATATTCTGCCTACCAGAAAATGGTCAATTATTTGTATTGCAACAAAACCCTTTTTATGTTGTTATAAATCACTTACTAAAAGCGAACCTGCGAGTAACAACTACTAGGTATCTCTCTTTAATTTGTTGCACGGAGACTTAAGCAAGGCGTTGTCATGCATTATAAATGGCTAGAATTCAAAAGGTGAAGATGAGTTATTGTCGCTAATAATTCTAAACTATAAGGTTCGTGTTTTACAAAGCCTGTGCGTATTTCAGACAAAACAGTTACTCAGTACGGTGAAACTAAAAGAAGTTTCATGCCATTTCGTCTTAGCTTCTTGAAATTGGCTCTATTCTTTTCACTACATATTTTCTGTCCATATCCAGCTATAACGATAACAGGTACAATAAACAAGTCACGGGTGATTTTGGCATAATTATATAGTGTCCTGTTTAGTGGGCTTGCGTTTTCTCCAGCCGCTTTTCTCGCTTTTTTCCGCATCCTCTTCCTTTGCCTTTTCTTTCAGCTCTTTCTTTTCAGCTTTCTGTCTTTCCTTCTCTTCTCCTTTTTCTTTCTTTTTCGCTTTGTCTTCCTCTTTTTTCTTCTCCTTCTCGGTCTTGTCTTTTCCTCCTTTCTCTTGCTCCATGTCGCCCATGGCTTCCATCGCTTCTTGTCCCGGACTCAATGGTGGAGCAAGACTTTGTCTTTTGGGTGAGCCAGGCACGCCACTCTCTCGTCTCACGTTGGGTGAGCCGGGCACGCCACTTTCCCTTCGTCCCTTCTGATCTTTCTTGGTCTTCAACTTATCTTTGATCCTGTGCTGTTTCCTAGGCGAAGCTTCAGAGTCTTCCCCGGGCGCGGAGACCATGATCTGCGGTGAGCCAGCTCCTTCAATAGAGTGCGCACCCTTTATGCCTGGGACTTGGTACTTATCATAATTTTCCTTTGGCCTGTCGAACGAGAACAAAACCACCTCAATGGCGATCAAAATTCCCACCATGTATGGGAAAAAATGAGGCACAAAATATTTGCCGAAGTTCACCGCAAGTGTGGCACATATCAAGCCAAAGGCGAGCGAGTGGATCGTGTTTTTCAAAGATCCTTCGATCACTGGTGGTCCGACCATCGTGTGGTTAAGCTGATCGCTAAGAATTAACCGCGATGAAACGAAGCGTTGGTTGTTGTTAACGGTGTAAATGGAAGCCGTTAAGTACAGATGGCACGCTATTAAAATACCATACAACCTGAGCAGTTACGACCTGCCAGAAGTTTACAATCAATGGACAAAAGACCACCAGCATCATATCTCGTTTTATTTTGACGCTTGTTAATTATGCAAGAGAACAAACAGGAAAAAAAATGAAAACGATATGTTTCCATTGCCAACTTAAAAAAATTGGAAAAAAATTGGCCAAGACTGTTGAATTTTAATTTCCTGAAAATTTCTCTGTCTACTCAAATGACTTGAGGAATGTCTATTTTAACGTGGTAGTCGATGCTTTTTTGGAATTTTATAAAATATAGCGTAGAATGAAAACGTAAATGTAATGTAATAAATAAAGTATTATCGTTGCTCCTTCATCTCCCATGGCTGCACGTTGCTTTTCTTGTCAGGGAAAGTTTTAATAACTATGCTAATGCCCTCCAAAACACGCTAATTAATTTCGCTGACAGAAATTGTATTGTAGCCATTTCAGGCAAGCATAATTATTATGAATACGAAAAGACACTAATGTGGCAATTTGACAAAATGTTAAGCAAAGGGCAAACTGTGGCCTATGTTATCATGAGTACAGCTCTTAAAGGTCTCCGCTCTTGTCCTGTACAGCCTTGAAGCAAAACAAAAAGTGCCTAAGATGCTAGACAAAGGATTCTGAAATAACAATTTATGGCCAACGGCAAGATCTTAAATGGCTGCTCAGTTACCAAGCATGCGGTCAAAACGAAGGGTCGCATTAGACATCGCATACTGGGAATTTGATCTGTCACGATCTTCGACGCAAACAAGAGATATATAGATGTTATAAGATACTTATTAGAGAGTTTTATTGCAACACATTGGCTAGTGGTAACGAACTGTCTGGTTTAGAGAATATTATTTTCAGATTCGTATTAGTACACCTATGGATTCAATTTCATGACAGAAGGCATTTACAAATTAAGCACTTCGACTCCATGACTACGTTTCTTTGCTTTTTAACGATCATAAGCGTTATGGATATGATTGCGGTTGAGTGATCTGCTTCGTGTTTTTTTCCAAAATAAGCAGATCAACCGAAAGATATGGGGCTTATCATTGATATGTTATCTTATTGTCATCGCTAAAGGTTCCTTCCAGTATAAATATAGCATTTATTTTATCATTTTATTATTTTATTACAAGAGTGAAAACTGGAGAAAAGAGCGAATGATATGGAAATTTTCCGACGTCCCATTTCGAACGGTAAAAGAGGAGTATACACCTAAAGTCTACAGTTACCGATCAAATTTTCAGGAAATTTTCACATGACTTTCAACCGAAATTTTACGGACTTCTTTGGCTAAAATTAATGGTAAGCACCCTAATACTGAATCAATTCGTATTCAAAAAGGAAAGATAAACGCCGTTAGTAGTTCCAAACGAGATTAACATCACATTTCTCTTTACACTCTCGACGCATTTTCAAACAGACAGATTAGGAGAATGGAAAAAATGATCAAACTTGGGAAGGTATGTTAATGTACTACAAAATTCTCAGAACTGGCTTTGAAAGGAGCGTGGGGAAATTAGTAAGGAGAAATAAGGTTTTGGTCCTGAACTAAAACTTAAAAAAACGGTAAATACGAGATTGTTGTTAGTTTTGGAAGTTTTGTTTCTCAATGAAGGAAAGAAGCATTCTTCGCTATTTAATGGGGAGTGAATGTGTCCTTGCACAGCAAAGAGAGAGAGAGAATTCTATATCAGTGCCAATATTTTAAGGACTGTATTTGGCTTACACAGATATCCGTGGTATTGTATCAACGCTGACTCCCAAACAAAACACTTCATGAGAACTTTTTAACCCATCTGTGAAAATAGTAACGAAAAAACGACGAAAGAAAGGTACAACCTTCAAATGACCGCGAAGGACTGTTTATCATCAAAAGCATCACCAATGTCTTATTTTAAAATCCTTTAATTCCGATAAGCGATCAACCCGCAGTTTCACCTTGACAAGAATTAATGAAAATGATCAAAGTCCAAATACCTGCAAGAGCCACACCCAAAAACAAATAAACCGTAGTTTCGAGTACACAAGCTGACTTCTAGCAACTTCCCTACTTACATAAAGTGAAGAAATAAAAATTATAAACTGACTGAGTTAAAAAATTGAAGGAGAGAGTATAAACTAGCCTATAAAGTTGCGATTTGAAGTCCTCGCACACCAGTACGTAGAAAGTCTTCACAAATACGAAAGGAATTTTAGGTACGCTCAATGCCACCATAACCAGAATCAACAACGTCAGTAATATTCCATATACGCGAGCTTTTGGGCAAGTTTTTGCTTCTTCAACTAGTCTTTTCTTTATTCTTGTCGGCTTCAGTTACGGCTTCCTCGGTGTTCTTTTTCCTTCCAAACAAAATGAGCTTGATTACTTTGAATATGGTAAGCAAGATAAATTTGACGCATTTCGTGAAAATCTCCAATCCGTATGACCACAGAAGCGCGGAGAGGATGGCGAAAATGAAAATGGCAACCAGGCCAACGAGGGACATCTTTGCGGCTTAAACGAAAACAAAAGCAGCGTTTAACATAAACCGTAGTTTTGTATCTTGCTCTGTAAAGTTTACTCTGTGTTTCTTTTTCTGTAAAAATTCTAGAGTCTCTTGCTGTCCGAGCTTTTAATCCTGAAGGCTAAATTTATTTCTTTGGCAGCGAAGAAACAAAGTGACTTCATTCGATGAGAAGAATTGATATCGCACTCTCGTCCATATGCATAGCTCTTCTGAGTTCTGACCGAAGATCTGTTCCTTTACAGGGACTTTGTTTCTTGTGGTCTTGTATACTGTCCAGCATCCTGTTGAGCACTTCAAATATATTTTGCAAACACCTGCAACAAATGTGCTCTTTAAAATAATTAGCCATTTTCTAAGCTGGATAATACGCGCTTTGTTTTATTTAAAACCACCATTTGGTCTGTGAACTTGTATACTTTCTATGAAGTACATCTCGTATCAATGCTAGCATGGAACTGAGTTATCCAGTATATATATATTTTTTATTCTTATGTGTGTGTTCCAAACATGAAGATACAGAAAATCATTTTAATTTCTCCGATTTTAATTATAGCTTATGAATGAGCAATGCTGGTGTTTAGCTGGTGTGGGAATTAAATGTTTGTTTACCATTTGGGGGCTCTAATAAATTAAATATGAATCTGTCTTTTGCTTAAAATTTCAGTCAGTTTTTCTTTGTCTATCTCTCTGATTTGACCAGCTTCATTTTTATGGATTTTTTTACGGTAAGAAACGTAGAGTACCTCCGCCTTCTCTCGCTTCATAATTCGTTGCTGCCTTTGCATTTTTAATTTCATGATTTTATTTCTATAGGGCGCCTATTTGAGTAGGGAAACTTAATTAAAGAAATAAACACTTCTCTTTTTTAAGTCTGTCGCTAAACTTAACATCTAATCCCATTTTGCAGGCGTTTCAAACTTTTGCTGGCCGAGCAGTTGATTATGTTTTATATCTATCACAGGTAGACCCCGGCATTTGCTCACATATTTGTGGAAGCAACATGTTTTAGCAGTTGTAGTAGAACGTTAGGTAGCGCAGTAGAGCAGTTAAAGAATTTTGCGCTCTTTAGGTGAAGAAAGAAGAAAAAGTTGAGACAAGCAAGATAGCAAAACAGATCAAAGCAACTCGTCGTATAGAGCACGTGAAAGTGCACACAGGCAAGTTTAATTGTCCTTTACAAGTTTCTGCATGTGCCTGTGTAGACACGTGACAATCTTTCTTGGCAAGTATTGTAGTTTTTCGTAAGGTGGCTATGCATTGCAATTCTTATTGAAAAACTACCATACTATGGAACTTAACAGTGCAATAGGAGAGTGGCTTTTAAAGAAAACTGCGAGGCTTGTCCTGTTTTTCTATACAGACTTGCAAATGAAAACTTGTCAACGAAGTGTTGCTCTCGTGCTTATCACAATGCAGCCACCTGTTATAAAGTGACATTTTTAAGCAACTGAAATGTTTAAATCTTGTTAATTTGACATGCAAAACAGCGTTTGCCCTGTGCAAAAAAACCCTGTTAAAACATTTTGCAAAACCAGCTTAGTTTACCTTAAACCAGCCCATGGAAAAAAATTTCTTAACTGAAATGATGTCTGGATGAGAATTAATTGATAACTAAGAATTGGTCAAAGTGTTAACGGTCAGCTGAGAAATGACGCGTTTTTCAACTGGTAGTTAAGATCTGAAATCTGCACTGAATTACACGGATAGCTGACAGCATGGTTGAGAAATGGGCTAAAATTATAACAGAAGGTTGAGAACTCACCGAGAATTTAATTGATAATTGAGATTCTGGCAGCCTTATTCAGACTCTCTGACGCAAAGTACTAAGGGCGGATACCAAAAGCATCTGATTAAAGTTTATTAACATTTAAACTCGCTTCTAACATCCAAAACACTGCGTTACTGAGCTAGGACTGAGAGAAAAAATTAAAATATAGACATTGTTTTAGTTTACTGCTACATAAGGCAGGGCTTAAAACAATATCGTGCTTTAAATATTTAATACTTTAACAAGCACTTGAGCCAAGTTGCTAAGAGTTAAACGGCTATATAACAAATTAAATATTACAACAGAAAAAATAGGTGTATTCAACTTAAGTTTTGCCGAAATTAGGCTCGAAAACTATTAAACCCAGTTCAGTTATCGACATTAGTTTTATATATAAATCTAGGTAACATAAAACCCGGATTCGTTTTCCTAAATACTATATAAATAAATCATCAAATATTCCAAAAGGCTCTTCATCCAGCGATATAAAAGTCATCGTTCTCCATTGCTCGATATCAAATCGTTTCATTCGTTAAAAGTCACCATTGCTTGTCGCAAAATCAGAAACAAATCAGGAAATAAAAAACAACCAACACCAGCCTCATTACAGGCTTTGACAACTAAATGTCTATTTAGCGGCAGCGGCCGCCTTAGCTTCGGCTTTCGCTTCCTTGGCTTGTGCCTTCTCAGCCTTCTTCGCAGTCTTCTCGGCTGCCTTCTCTGGTTTATTCTGACCTGCTTGTCTCTTCGGGGAGGGATTTAAGCCTTTAGGCGATCCAGGTTTACTAGGCGAGGCAGATGGTGATGGTCTGTTAGAAGTACTCTTCTCAGTTCTTGTTGGAGGCCTCTCTGGTTCCACTCTCTTCCCCTTTGTCAATGTAAACATGCATACTTCGAAAAGCACCAGGCCAAACATAAAGTAACCAAACCAATCCTTTGTGAAGTATTTGGCAAACGTGATCAATAGTGCAGTTGATGTCAGACCAAATCCAATAACTCCAAATACCATTTTGAATATCAGATTTTTTTTTTTTCTTTATAGTGCTGTCTAGTTCAGCAAAATAATGTAAGCACTCAGATTGACACTAATTTACGCTTTGCTTTAAAATTCCAAAAGTAGACTTCATCATTTCGTTTCACGTCAATCATCATTAAGTCACGTGACACAAATGCATCCATAGGGAGGTAGATGATTGGCAGTCGCAAGAACAATAATCTATTAGAATTCATTTGAAAAATTATAAGTCTAAAAATGTACAAGGACTGAAAAATAAGATGTCAAACGGAAGGAAAATAAATCAGACTTAATATAAACAAGAACTTTGCTTTTCTAAAGTTGTCTCTTTTATTTGCAAATCTTTACAGGTCGTAAAAATGTAAATTGAAGCTCATAAGCACACTGAATCGAAGGAACGAGTTTGTCAAGCTTTAAAAAATAGAATTCCTTATAAATTCAATTAGAATTAAATGTGTTTAAGAACCTTATCACTAACTGGTTGAAAAAAAAATGTAAAAAAGTTTTGTTCGAATTCCGTCGCTTTTCCTTTCAATAATGAGATTTTCGGGCTGATATAAACTACTGTTGAAGAAAAACAAACAAGACGTCTTGCAGGTATAACTCTTCTCAAATAAAGCTGGCAAGATTAAACAATGGACGCTGTCAAAAGAACAATGGGCGCTGGCAACACACCAGATGAATCTCAATGATAAATTAAATGTTACACGTTGTGCCAGTCTACCATAAATATTTTACTTCCTTTCTGCGGGTGTGGCTCTACTTTTTCGTCTCGTATAATTGAAGAGGTCTTTTAAAGTCATATGTCTATGTAAAGCTGCATTTGAAACCCGAGTCTGATGGGCTTATCTCCCGGGCTTATCTGTATCTATTTTTCAGGGTTAATTTCTTTCATTTATCGTGTTGTTCTTTCTAGAAGTCTCTGCGTAATCCCTGCTTTATTTGCCGAGATAGCGTTCATAAGCGAAATGCTACAAATTAAAAATGTCTCGATTAAGATTAACACTGTGTGGAGAGCGAGATCACGGTACAGGCATGTTTAATGGTCAGCTGGAATAAGCAAACCAACATGCGCAGTAAAACTAGAAAATAGGTTGCTTGATTAAGAACTTGCTGATTAATTAATTGAGTTTCTCTATGAACAAAACTAACTTGATTGATATTATAGAACTTCGACCCTATAAGGTCAACGTAGTGACCAATGGGGCCTGAAGCTTATCTCCGGTTTCCGTAGCTTGTTGCGACTAGGAATGTTTCTAACCCACCCCTCGCCCCCAACTTCCGATGGACTGATATTCCATTGCAGGGTTACCACCCCCACCCTCTTGCCGCCACCTAGCTAGCAGTTTATTCGTTAGTTTTCATTTATACATAGAGAGGAACTGTGAGAGTACAAGTGTACTCATTAACGGAATCGGGCCAATAATTGATATGAAAGCGCCAAATCCGATAGAAAATTCAATCAGAAGAATGAGACTAGCGGACAGAAAATCTACCATGCTGATAGGATCTAGAATAATTCATGCATATTGAAAATTAATTTCCATGGTAATGTATTTTATACAGTAAATTTCAATTCTTGTAAAGACGCGGGGCTAAAATCCTGGAAAGCCTCATTAAAAAGTAAATTGCTTGTATTGACTGTCTACTGAAAAAGTATTTTCATTAAGTTTGGAAAAGCGTTTAAAATATGGTCAATTGAAATTGTATAAGACAAATAAATCCGTGACGTCAAGCACTTATTGATTTTATTGTTAAGCGATACACGTGTTGGGACAGACAGATTTGCATTTCTGTATAAAAGCAAACACAAAGCGTCCTCGGGTTATTGTTTTGATGAAAATTCAAAAATATGAATTTTTATTTTCACCTCACCCTAAATGCGTGTACTCGTAACAACTAAGCTAAGAAAGGAGACAATTTATGACGGCTAAATAAAAACTGCTGTATATATGCCCAGCAACAGTATAACAATGTTTAATATCTTGTGGTTATTCCTACACGAGGCAGTAAATATTAATGTCATTGAATGAGGCGGAGAGGATTTCCCTGCAAATTCACGTCCATTCGCTCAAGAGATTTCATTTCTCAATCAAAATGAAACTCCAGCAAACTGGCCTTAACAAAACAGTTTCATTTTCTGTGACTGACCTCGGCTGATTCGACATTTTCGTAGATCAAAATAGCTTAAAGCGAGATTTGTAACTAAATCGTCAAACGTTTGTTTCACATCGATTGTGTTTACCCTATTGACTTTTTTTCTGCTCTAGTGTATATGATAAATAATTCGCTGGATACCTCAGAAACGACCCAAACCGTTCATAGCCTCATCCATCGTTGATTTCACTTCGTAAATCTTCTGTTGTTCGTCGTAAATCTTGTCCTTCAAGTCGCAGATTTGGCCTTCAAGCCTTCCAATTGTCCTATCCGCTGCTTCACAGCGAATTTCTTCATCCCGCCTTCGCTGCCAGAGCTCTCGAATTTTATTTTCGCACGCGTCTTCGCGGTCACCTCGCTTTTCTTCGGAAATTGCTAATTTCCGTAGATTTCTACCCACGAACCTGTTCTGCTCCTCCAGCTCGTTGCGTTTCTCCGCGGCTTCTCTTAAACGGACCCTAAATCGCTCTGTCTCCCGAGTCACAGTCTGCAGTCTTCTCCAGCATTCCGCGCACTTGTTCTCGCTATAATCGGCTGACTTTTCGTATTGTTTAATGGCAGCTTCGAGCTTCTCCATTTTTCGCTCATCCTCGTCTTCCACTTCATTCAACATCTTGATCTGCCTGTTTTCTCGCTCATTTCTAGCAAGCTCTTCGCGATAGGCTTTCTCTTTGTCGAAAATGCGATCTTGGACGGCATCTAATTTTCCTTCTAGCAGCCGTATTCGTCTCTTCAGGGCGTCCACTTCTTTCTCCTTTTCGTCCGCTTCGTAATTCGCGAACGCCAGCTTTTTAATGGCGGATTTTTCCCGTTCCTCCGCTTGGTCAATTTCGTGCCTTACTTTACTCGTTTTAGCTTTGAATTCTTCCATGTTAAATTAAAGTTCTCAGAACGTTGATCTTGCCTGGCCGTTCCTTCGTTGTTTATATATTTCCTTTTGTAATCTGAAATTCACCTGTTTCTCCAAGTGGAATAAATTATTACATTGCTTTAACCAATCAAATCGCAAGAAGAGCTGGTGGTATTTATATTTAGTGATTTAACCAATGAGATTTTACATCAAGCTCCAAACAACAAAGGTTATAACCGTTATCGAGAGCGACAGCAGTTAAAATAGAAAAACCTTTTAAAATGGAGTTAATTCTTTTTTCTATGAGATTTAAATTACTGTGTGTTTGAC
>Ga0126339_10004063_pt1 | contig 10744 bp, 5 predicted proteins | sample OrbTmetagenome_2_FD_92532 | JGI IMG/M metagenome (GOLD analysis project Ga0126339, IMG submission 92532) | Coral microbial communities from Petempiche,Puerto Morelos, Mexico - Orbicella T R C metagenome | ecosystem: Host-associated > Invertebrates > Cnidaria > Coral | place: Petempiche,Puerto...
AGCCTGCAGTCCGCATTCCGCATCCCGCAGTACGCAGTCCGCAGTCCGCAGTCCGCAGTCCGCAGTCCGCAGTCCGCAGTCCGCAGTCCGCAGTCCGCAGTCCGCCGTCCGCTGTCTGCAGTCCGCAGTCTGCAGTCTGCAGTCCGCAGTCCGCAGTCTATATTTTACACTGACTGTGTAAATGGACGCAAACGATGCCTGTTCCGTCGGTATGCGAGACGACGTGCTTTTCTTACCAAAACTAGGACAATTATTCTGTTTACGAACACGACTTTGAATCGCCTTGGCTCTGGGAAACAGCTACAGGGCATTTTCACTTCCGAACATAGGCGTACGGGCCGCGGAGCCGGGGGTGCAGCCCCCCCCCCCCCCCCCTCCCCCAGTTACAGAAATTTTTGAAATTTTTCGGGCAAAACGCTGATGATTCGGGCAAAAGTACTCAGGAGAAAACATTCTAAAAGGTAGTCAAAGCCAGGCTTGTAGGCTACTTTCTCTGACGTTTGCCTTGTCAAAACGGAGTTAAGGTCAAATGCTCTAATGATCCAGGAAATCTGTTTTGAAAAAAGTCATATATCGTTTAAATGTGTATCTTGGAAATCGACGAGATGGATATTACTTCCATCAATAAAACAATGTCAGAATCAAAGCAAACTAAGACCTAGACTTAAGACAATTTTCTTGAACTTCTCGTACGAGGAAGAATTTACTGTTTCTTTTATAAGTTTCTGATTTTACTAGGCTGTCGATCGAGGTTATGGAGTATCCGAGGTTTTAAAATAACTACAGTGCAATCCCGATTTCTCGAATCCTCATTTTTTCGAACCTCCCGATAACTCGAAACAAAAGTCGTTTCCCTCTCCTCAGTTGAACACTGTAATTTTACCCCGATTTCTCGAAATATCCGATTTTTCGAACGAATTTTCGTTTCCCTTGGGGTTCAAAAATCGGGTCTCCACTGTAATTTTGGAATGATAATAGTTTCATTAGACATGAGAATTGAGAACGTTTTCGTTTTTACTGCGATTTGAATGCGTTCCGAAACAATGAAACAGAGGACATGTTTTTGTACCAAAGCAATCCTGTGGGAGTTGAACTCTTTTCCTATGTAAACACTTTCGTTGGCTTTATGTTACATATTTTGCGCACAGAAATCTAGGCCAGCGAAGTGAAACTACACATTTCCTCCTTTGACTTATTCAGCAGAAAGCAGCTTTGGTTTTGGTCGGGTTAAAAAGAGAAGAGGGTACACAACACGCAGTCAAACTACACTGTCCGTACGAAAAGTCGCACACATTTCGTGAAGACATGTCTGCAAGGATTTTAAATGCTATTAACACAGACTTCGAACTTTAAACAATTAACTTATCCGCTACAGTCCACAATAAGCTGCCTCGACACTCGAAAGTCCGCAATATGCCATAACACTCGAAAGAAAGCACATGGACGAACATGGAGATCTAGATGAACTCATTCGCCCCTGAAGAGTATTTAAATTTTTTTTTTTGGGGGGGGGGAAATTACAAAACTCGCATTTTTCTGCATTACCCGATTAGAACTGCGTTCTCTCGAAGGTAAAAATCGCCCCATGCCAAGATATAGAAAACTAAACTAAAATCAAAATAAAACGCCTCAAAAAGTCACGCGTACGGTTACCATATTTGTAGAGCAAAGTATAATGGCTCATATCCCCTAAACCAATGAAAACTCTTGAAAAGCATTATCCAATGATCCAGTTTTTAATAAAGACTAAAATGATACACCTAAATATGTCTCTTCTACGAAAAACTTAGTTGGCTCAAGAATATAAAATGTAGCTTTCCTCCGATAAAACGTAAGTCTAGATATCGTAAAGGAATTTCCTTTTTTTCTCTGCATGCCTCTCTTTTGCGCAATTTCTGTAATTTTTGCCAATGAAAACCATAATTTCGGACAAGAGGTTTGGGGATGAAAGGTTCTGAAATCGAAAAAGGCAGAAATTAAAACTACCGTAGAATTCCGAAAGTAACAGCCCCCCCGAAAATAACGGCTCCTCGAAAGTAACGCTATTTTTTTACCTTCCTATTGAGACTTCCGAACGGACTTCCGGGGGGACCATTACTTTCGAGTCTCAATTAGCCTGCGTAGCAAGCGTTCCCGTACGAAGCTTTTCCACATTCTGGCCGCGCGTAAATTGGTGCGAGAGCACCACCCCCAGCTTCGTCGAGCTTTTGCTGTCGCTCCAGTTTACGCACGGCCAGAATGCGGAAAAGCTCTTCGTACGGGAACGCTCGCTACGCAGGCTAATTGAAACTCGAAAGTAATGGTCTCCCCGAAAGTAACGACCCGCCCAAAAGTAGCGGCCCTTTGAAGAAGTCACTAAAAAGCAAAACTCTCTGATCTCAAGCGCAATGTGGATGGAACAGCCTGACTGTAAGACTGAACAACTTGAAGAGTTGTTTGTGATTTCATTTCGAACTTAACTGAATGTTTCTTGAAACTATGATTTATGAGCTGTATTTGTCTGGCAACAGAGTCAAATAATAGTGTAACTGGTTGCATTGTGTTATAATGCGACCGTTTTACTGTCGCCTCGCAGCACCAACATTTGGAGCATTTTTTGTTTATACGGTCTGCTTTGTTTACGTGGTTCGTTAGTAACATACATAAACGGAACTTTTTATTTCATGATACGCGTCCGCCTTGCCTGAAACGACTGTTACCGTACAAACGTTTTTTAACCATTCGAAAGTAACAGCTACCCGTAAGCAACGGCTACCCGAAAGTAGAGGCTCCTTTTGCTGCTAAATCCGAAGTAACGGGAGCCGTTACGTTCGGAATTCTACGATATAAAGAAGACAAAACGAAGAAGCCAAAACAGAACGAACAAGGGGGGAAAAGATTTTAAAAAAACTCAAACAAGCAAAAGTAAAAAGCAGGAATTTCCTGGGGCGGAAGAACTTGAGCTCAAACCGGTCTGAGAGTAAATCCTCGCAGACCCAAATTCGCAGACCCAAATCCCTTCCACCCAAAAGGAATTTGACCCTTCAAAGTACATTCAACGTTATAAGATTCCAAAGGTTGAACTTCCTTTGAAGATGGCGGACAATAAATATTACATGGCCGAAGTTTGACACCATACTCCTTTTGACTCGTCAAAGAGATGGGATTCTAATAGTCTCCTCCGCAGCCGTTTTTTGGGATGTCACGCAACGTTGCGTGACATCCCAAAAAACGGCTGCGGAGGAGACTAGGATTCTAACTGCGAGGGATTAAGTTTATGGCGACAGTAGTCTGTCTTGATATTTAGCCAAACACTAGCAAGGTTCTACATTCAACGTTATTAGACCCCAAAGGTTTAACTCCGTTTCAAGATGGCGGAATATAAGTAACACATTGCCACAGTTTGACATCATACTCCTTTTGACCCGTCAAAGATACTGGATTCTTATTGAGAGAGATGAAGTTTTAGGTGTCAGTTACATATCTTGACATTCACACAAAAACTACCGAGGTCCTAAAAAATTTATTACATCCCAAAGATTACTCTGTTTCTCTAAATATGGCGACCATATTAGATTTAATGGCCAATGTTTGACATCATCGTCTTTTCCACCCGTCAATGCAAAGAGATTGGATGCTTATGTACAAAGATGAGGTTCCTGGCAACAGTAGAATGTCCTGATATTCAGACGAAAACTAGCACAGTCCCTGGCATTGAACGTTATTAGACCCCAAAGATTGAACTTCCTCTCAAGATGGCGGAATATGAGTAATACATGGCAGAAGTTTGACCTCATACTCCTTTTGACCCGTCAAAGAGATAGGATTCTAAAAGCGAGAGATTAAGTTTATGGCGATAGTAGTCTGTCTTGATATTCAGCCAGAAACTAGCAAGATTCTACATTGAACGTTATTAGACCTCAAAGGTTGAACTCCGTTTCAAGATAGCGAAATATAACTAACACATGGCCACAGTTTGACATCATACTCCTTTCGACCCTCTAAAGAGATGAGATTCTAATACCGAGAGACTAAGTTTATGGCGACAGTAGTCTGTCTTGATATTCAGTCAAAAACTACCAAAGTACTAGATAACAAGTTATTCGATTAGACTTCGTGACAAGTTGGCAGTGACTTTACAATAAGGAGGCGAATTGCAATATACTTCTAGAGGGGGAATCGGCCGATGTTTTACATCAGACTTTTTTCCACCCTGGAAAGAGATGGGACTCGACTATCGATAGATGAAGTCTTAAGTGTCATATTTATCTGTTGACATTGGCACAAAAACTTTTAAGCTCCTATAAAATAAGTTATTTCATCGCAAATGTTACACCCTTCTTCTTAAGGTTACGGCTATATCAAATTAATTAAATGGATCAAGTGGCAGTGATCAAGGTGATTAGAAAAGGCGGAAATTTCATAGTAACTGTCAACCAATGAAAACGCTCGATCCAATACATATGAAACGCTTTGTGATTGGCTACCTATAGGCACTGTCTAAAGATGCAGAAATGAAGCAGACATGGCGGACGATCAAACTTCATGTTGGAGTCGCCTATGGTATCTTCAGGAACGTTTAAAGCAAGAACGGCTGTTTGTCAACAAAGAAAAAACTGAAATATCTAATCTAAACATAGAGATACAGTCGAGCTGCGAAAGACTTTATCACTTGTCATGGATTACCCGGCAACAGTGGAAAATTGTACAAAGAGTACGGGCTTCACCTGAAGATTGCAGCCAGGCGGTGAACAGGTTGGATTCTGCCCGCTTTGTTGACGCTTCTAGACACCTTGGCTACTTAGAGTCAAAGTACTGGGAATTTCTGAAAGGACTAAGGGAGAATCCTGCCCTAGTGGCGTCGACTTTGACATATGCAGACAAAGTCAATTTGGACACCTCTCAGCTGATTCGTCTGTTGTTGAATTCTCTGTATGGAAACTGTTTGCTTCCGCAAGACGAGAGTTACGTTTTGCTGCTAATGAAGCACCTCATTGAGCTGAAAATCACAGGAGACGAGCAGCCTGGAGAATTCTTTAAGCATAAAAGGAATTCGTTTACGTCGTTGTTCGAGATTTTAGTGGAGAGCTTGTTCTCTGCGAAGTTGTATTTGACAGCGGCATTGCACGCTCCTATAATGCAAGTTCTTTCGGAGGATTCACTGCTTAAAAAGAGACTGCCTCTAAAGTGTACTAAATTTGTTGAAAGCCTGAAAGCGAAACTCTACTGCTTCCCTCAAAGTTTACGCTGGTTAGTGTGTCAATTTTCGAAACTTCTTTCTTCAACTGGTAATGTCAACGACAAGGACGTGCGCTCGATGGTGTTGAAATTATTGTTTGATTTCCTTGTGTGTCCGGCCATAATAAGGCCCGAACAGTTTGGCATCACCTCTGATGTACAAATCAGTGAAATAGCCTCTCAGAACTTACAGCAGATAGCTTCTTGTTTGCTCAATTGTTGTTTCTCTGAAGGTGATAAAAACCCAAGATCATCGCACATGTTTTCGAGAATTGATACAGTAAGTACTCCGAGTAAATATGAAAATAAATAACACGCCAGGTGAGGAAATTGGTGGGACATGGCACGTTTAATAGGGGAGTGGTGTGACATTGAACCTCTGTTCTACTTTCTTGCTGATGCTGAAGGTTTGTAGCTCCTTCATTTGGAAAACATCAAATACATGAAGCAGTGTATCTCCCTGCCCCCCGCCTCCCCCCCATCACCACCTCTGAGCAATGTCATAACTTTCAGGGTCTTGTGGATGGCTTAGTATTATATATCTGTGTGGTTTTGGAAAATATCCATACCCCACCCCAGAGGGGAGAGTGTGTTGTGACAGGGAGGGGGAGTCATGATCAAAGACCCATGAAATTGCAGAGGACAGGAGAGGTGGACAGTTGATTTATATTCCATATGTACTTCAATTCAATACAGATTCAAATACCTATCTAACTGTTCAAAAATTGTTCCTTTCTTCGTAAGTAGAAAACAGTAGCTTGAAAACTTGTATTTGAAATATAGCAATATAATTCAAAGTTGGATATTTCCAAGTTTCAACTATTTTTACTTTTTCTTTTCAGCATTGTGTGGCATCGTTTTTAGATGCCATATTACAAAGTCAGGAAGAAATTTCAGATGTTCCAATCCAGCAGTCACTTCCTGGCCTTTGCCGTAACTCAGTTCTTATAACTGAAAATGAGCTGCACTCCTTGGTAAGTATTCACAGACAAAATCTCTTGACCTGTGGTCATTTACGTTAAATCTCTAGTATCAGGATTAGGATTATCTGTTTTTGTTTTGTTGTCCTTTTACTGACTGAGTTCAAAGTTTGTCATGCTGGTGGCAAATGGTTCAACTTCATGCCACTGGCTGCTAACAATCCTTCTATCCGAAGTTTACCTCAGCAGGCATGTGGATTTCTTGAGGAGTTTAAGAGTGAGATCTATCATTTCCCTTAACTGTATCACATTATTGTAAGTTCTACTCCCACTCCTTAAAAACTTGACGTGTATAACTTTTGGTGTCTTGTAGACACACTCAGGAGTACATGTATCATTTTGTTTGTTAGGTGTCGTTGTGCAGATAAGAGTTAGCCTTATCATTCAGTAGCATTGCTAGTAACATAGGCTTTGTTAACAGGAATAGTAGGTTTCTTAAATCTGAAGTTTAAAGCAACACTGCGCAGCTCGAGGTTTTGAAATGACAGTTGCTAATAGCCCTGAAGTGAGCTCTTGTTATTTAGCATTGCTGCAAGAATGAGTCTGGAGCTCTGCCATCAGATCGTTTTATAAATTAGTTATACAGCATTATCATTCACACATTTGACTTAAACATGGGCCTTTTTTCTAAGTTACCTAGAGTAGTCTTCTCCTAGACTAGTCCCTACTGGAAAATCGTATACTTAATTATACACCCAATATACATATACCTTTGTTTGTCATTATTCTTTTCAAACCAGTGCATTCTTCTGTTTCCTTTCAATAGACAAGCTTTCTAAGGATGGTTGATCACAGTGAAGATCACAGAGACATTGTCAACAATAAAGAATTAAAAGAGTTACTGGATAACCTGCCACCCCAACCTGACCCCCCAGAACCCTCAACCCCGGAGGTGTCAAAAGATGTTTGTCCTGCACCTTCCAACCTTGATTCTCAAACAGGTAGTCCAAAAACACCCAAAAAACGACGCCCCTTTAAAGGCAAGAAAGAAAAGGAACCTCGCAAGCAAAGTCTGGGTGAGGCTCAATCCACAGAAATTGAACCAGCTAAGGTGATCAAGCAGTTTAATCCTTTAGCGGTTGTCAGCAAATCAGAGGAGTTCAAAATGGAGTTTCTCAGAAGAATACCACTGATGTTGCAGGAGGATGAAGATGTTTTAGTGATTTCTCTGGGTTATTCTGCAATTGAATGTCCTGGCATGGAGTCTGAGGAAAAGGTACAGTAATTAAATTTATTTGATGTGCATTTATTGATGGTGATCATGGCCTTGCATGCAGAACCCTTCAACTTGTTTCTAAAGAAAAGGGAGACTGCATCTGTGGTTAGCTTCTACATTACCTATAGTCATCTTCATTCACTCAGCATTTGAAGCATACCAAACTGGTTCACACTTAAAACAGACATGTATTTTAAGCATTACTCAACGGCTTTAATGATGACTTCGACTCTCATGGAAATAAAATTTAACAAGAAGCATCATCTGGTCTAGCAATGAGATCATCATCGCATCTCTTTATGCCAGTAGGTGCACAAGACTGACATGTTGTCAACCCAACACTCTAGGTTCTGTGCCACCACTTTTCCCATTTTTCAAGTCATCTACCATGCCTTGTAATCTTTTCTTTCTCAACAGTCCTTTTTCAAGTGATGTTGTGTCTTGCCCTGCAACCTTCTGGGATCCACCCCAGTACTGTCAAACAGTTGCTTAAAACAAACATGTTTTCTATTTTTGAATATTACTCTGAGGACCGAATCAAAGGCCTTTTAAAAGTACGTGTACAGGCCTGCCCTGCATTCAGTCACCTGTTATAAGATGTTTCTCAGTATAAAGATTTACCCTGTCATACTTCTCTTTGGTCCAAATCCAGTCTGCTCCTTTAGAAGCTTTTTGTCTACACCTATCTTGATCTGCTCAAGCAGTATCCTGCATAATTTTGTTTTGATAACCAGTGATAACGTTGCTCCGTCCCATTGTTAGAATGGTGCTAATCACTTTCTTGAATACCTTGATGGCCACAGTCCCAGCTCAGTCCACAGTTTGGCTGGCTGTGTAGATGCACATGGTAAATCACAAGTTTGATAAATCTTGAGCAAATTATGATCCAAGCTTGTCCCAGGCTGTCTGGTTCTTAAAACCAACCATACTACACAGAATTCGACCAATATGGAAATGTTGATGTCTAGGCTCAGACAACTCTGTTGGAGTAGTCAAGCTACAAGAAAATCTTCTATTTCCTTCCTTTTTGTTTTGCCATAAGTTAAGAATACCAAGTACTTAGACAGCCTACTCAGTGACAGTCTGAGTTATTTCTGCAGATCAAAGAGCAGACCATTCTCGTTAATGTATGATTATGATAAATTGAATAATGAAAGTCATTTTTGTTGATCTGTAGGTACTTGGCATCAAAAAGCCAAAGAATGAGGCAGATTCTAGCAAAAGTTTCAGACCAAGAAGTAGCTCTTCCACGTTCTATAAGCACCTTTTTCCTGAAAAGCCAGTGACAAAGGAAGATCATTCTAATGATAAAAGCAGTGATGAAGACACACAAAATGGTCAGTGTGATCTTGACATTCATGATGTGTTACTCTTTGGATCCAGTCTCTTAACTTCTATGGAAAGTTCTCCTCTAACTAGTAAAAGTATAAACTGGGAAGGACCCTACTTATGTTAGTACACAATGCTGGAAACAATAACTGTTATTACGTAGTAGGATGTCTGTCTTTTCAAGTCTCTAATTTTTTAAATGCAAATAATCTGATTGCTCAATCCCTAGCTGTACAAGTCATGAAGTAATAAGTGGGCTTTAAGTCATTTTAGTACTCAACCATGATGTCTGATCATAATGTAAAATAAGACGCCCAGTTTCACAAATTTGTTTGGTCAATATCCAATGAAAAACTGTCATTTCGAGCACTTGTATGGGTTTTTCAGTGGGTTCTAATCACACAAACACCCCATGTATCATTTGTGGGTTTACATGGTTTTTTGTTAAAGGATGGAACTGACTTTTCAAAACACATGAATGTCAATAGGAAAGCAAATTGAACATTAGACTTTCCAAAGTTTTTGTTGGGGTTATTGACTTCTATATCAATAAAGATTGCTGTTCATTGTTGAAAGTCAAAGATCTTCCAAACTTAGTGACAAAAGAATTGTTCTGATGTATTAAGGAAATAACAGCACTTCACGCTAGTAAACAGGTTTATTGACTTCTTTGGCCAAACAAGATGTGGTTTGTGTTTTGTAGGTAATGATCCAACAACTGATCCTGGTACTCTTCAGCCAGCTACATGTGTCATTGATTCAAGTCATGGTGATCACATTGCTGATTCACTAGGACTTGCTAAAGAGGTTACACCTGGAACAGATTGCATTGATTTCCTACACAGCAATTCAGAGACAAATACATGTACGCATGCAACACAAGATGTTGAAGCAAAAGGAAATGCAGAAATTGGACACCCTGACAATGTTGATCTAATTGATTTTGGAAGTGACAGTCCACCTCCTCTCCCTTCAGTTCCTGGAGATGCAATTGATAACCAAGCTGTGAAGAGACAGTCACCCATTGCCTTTGATCACCAGGTGGCTGGAAACCGAGACAGTGCCATTAGTAGTGGTGGCAGCACACGTACAAGCTGCATCAGTAGTACAAGCACTCGGAGCAGTGGAATTGAATTCACTAAAGATTGCATCGTAGTTGACAGTGGCCATGGTGATATTGCAGAAGAGGGTTCTGAATCGGATCTCTCTGGCCTTGAACACTTAGCTGCACCTGATGATAATTTTAGAAAGCGCACAAGTGTTATAAATGACCAGGAAAAAAGACAAAGTAAGCTTAGCAGTCGTGGAAGCACAAGTAGTGGAACAATCACTGGCTTTCAAGGAGAGGGTTCCAACCGTGACAGCCAAGCAAGCTTCTTGAGTTTCGATGCAGAGTTTCCACCTCGAAGTGGATCTTCTAGTACAGCTGATGATGAACATGAGTGGCCACCTAGAGAGAAGAAGCCCTCTCGTGGATCTTCATTAAGACGGCATTTCAGAGGGAGGAAAAAGACCAAAGGAAAGGGTTCTTTTGATGGTGAGGATAATCTGAATGACGAGCAAAGTGGGAAGAAAGAGAAAGGATTCTTTGGAATGATCAGGACAGGACTCTCTAAAGACAAGATGAAGGCAAGTGGATCAAAAGTGTACAAGGAATTGGCAGAGAAAACACTTGATGCTTTTGATATCACTGACAGGATGGCACACCCTGAGGTGGAGGAAAAAACACCCAAAGGTACTATTATTTTAGTCTCACAATAAGAATAGAATAAATTAATGTTGTTTCATGGTGGTATTGCTTATAATGTAAATGTCTTATGTGTTGTTGTTTTGACAAATGTGTGGCCCTTCAATTGTGGATCAATAAGAATACTTCTAATTGATCTAGAGTTGGAGGGCCATTCAAGACAGTTAGATTGGTTGGTGTTTATTGATAAGAGAAAACCATAGAACCCAGAGAAAATCCTCTGGGGCAAGAATGACAACCAACAACAAACTCAAG
>Ga0126339_10004065_pt1 | contig 10743 bp, 5 predicted proteins | sample OrbTmetagenome_2_FD_92532 | JGI IMG/M metagenome (GOLD analysis project Ga0126339, IMG submission 92532) | Coral microbial communities from Petempiche,Puerto Morelos, Mexico - Orbicella T R C metagenome | ecosystem: Host-associated > Invertebrates > Cnidaria > Coral | place: Petempiche,Puerto...
CCTACCCCCTAAAATGGGATGACAGCATTGCTTGATGAACAAGGAACCGCTGCAAGTTCAAGCCATCAAACCATGATGATCAAACATAATATTTCGGTGTAGTGCAAAGCAAGCAGCTATCTACAAATGACTTGACCGTTTTTGACTTAGATGCAGCAGTGATCATATGTGTCGAAAGAGGGTCACTGGTACTCGACCATTAAATAAGTTGGCAATGTACATCGGACGTTATGTAAACAAAAGCAAACTTCTGCTTTATGTGCGATGAATGGTGAGAGAAACATGTCAAATCGGCTTTGGACTTGCCTTTTACAGCAAATGAGGTTAGAACTTTTCGAATTATCAGCTCTGTGTCTATTTCAACTTAACATAGGTCAAGTCATGTGGCGCATGCTAAAATATACTTCTAACCCGTAAATTGAAATTTGACGATGGATGGTCAAATATTTGCATTTTTAACATACTTTGAAAAGCTCTTGCCTCGCTCACAATCATTTGCCCAAAGAAATTTTTACAGGAATCTGTAGACCATCCTTCTGTGATTGAACCACCAGAAGCTTAATCCATTTGAAGGTTTTGCACATGGTGAAAATTATTTATATTTACGAAGTACTTTTAAGTGAATGAAATACATGTCTTCGAAATTTAATTATTTTGCACCCAAAAAGACAACACAATATTCCCTAAAATCAACCCAGTACACATTTAAACATTGCACAAAAATCAAATCAAATCGAATTTTCGACCCTTGCCAAGTTATTTTCCATCTTTATGGACAGGGACTCTTAATTTCTTCAATTGATGGCCCTTCGTGCGGCTCACAACTTTCCAAAATTTGCGAAGATGACAAGGTCTTATCTGCAAATTCAGACTGTGTAGTTTTAGAATAAGTTTGGGTTGACTGGCGAAATTTCATCACTGGAATGAAGCACTTCGTTTTCTGCAATTAACATTCATCTGTAAGCAAAGAAGAACACAATGGGTTTATAAAAGAACAATTCTGAAGTCAAATAAATTTATTCACATACCTGTTCCGGTACGTGGTTTCTTTGAAAAGAATGTAAACAAATCAGTCTGTCCAGACTGTACAGGAGCATGCTTTGCTGCCATCTTTGCTTGACCGACCACATGGTAATAGTTTGAAAGCAAGGTTAAGTTTTATTACGATACTGCTGAAAATGGCTGAATGTTTTGCAATTTGCAATTGTATTCGATCGATGTGTACACTTTTATATACACGGACAGTCAAGGTAAATGTAAGAAATATTTTATCAGTTTATTTGAACTGAGAAATAGGTAGGCTTTAAACATTATAAGTGTTACATTTTTGAAGTTTTTGTAGACAAACACAGCCAAGTATCGGGTGACTCGATGACTCACAGCCACCGGTGCTCCAGAGGTAGCCAGCTTCTAATGAAAGCGCTGGGCAGAGTTTCCACTAATTTTGAATGTTACAGGTCCTTTGGACCCTCAGTTCCAAAGAGTTGGGGGTTCTTTTTGCTTTTCAGGTGTCCTTTAGCTATTTAAACATTTTTGGCAAAGTTCGTCCCAAGGATGCACTTTGCCAAAAAACTGTGTGTCAGGTGACCACCCAGAATCTGGGTGGTAAAAAATTCTGTTGGGCAGGAGAGGTGGCAGTGTATTTGATTGTTGCTGTGACAAACTTTGTGGGTTTCAAATCCTCGAGTGGTAGCTAAAAACTACTCAGTTTATTGGGGTTAAAAGTCAAATTTTGCTGACAAAGAATGCTCAATTATTTCTGCCGTGTCCAAAATTTAGAAGACTTTCATTCACAAAGAACTTTAGCTGCTGTATGGAGCACAAGCTTCTGGACGGTTAGCACGTGTACAACAACACATACTGAATTGAAGTGAAACCAGTGGATCCATCTCTTGAATCTTTGAACTCAGAGGTAATTTATCTTCATCTTTGTGTGGTATATTTGGATGTTACAGATGGTGCCTACTAAATACAAAGGTTTTTGCACCAGGTTAGTACCATGTGGAAAAAGTAGATCTTTGCAAGGGCTATTGGAATCCACAAAGAAAAATGTGGGTAGCCACACATTTTTACGAGATAATAATTAGCCTTGAAACTCAGCAAAAATGCGGACATCAGAATTTTTCCAAAAAAAGAAGGAAAGGATATTTCTTCACAGATTTCCTTAGAATTCACCTTTACATACAGAAAAGCAAACACATTTATAAAGATCTTAAAACTTCATGGTAAATAGTAACATAAAAACCATGTTTGGTATGTTTTTAATAACAAAATTGTTGCAACAGCGTTTTTGGCGTCTCTAACAGCCTTCCTCTGGTTCAGCTTAAATACAGTCTAAATACCTTTTGCTCACAACCAGAAACTAAGCACGTGTTGAATAGGCTTGCCACTTCCATTTCATAACATAAAATGTAGGGGTAACCACATGTTTTTTAAAGTTATTTATCTTTTTTGAAAAGTTTTATGGTGGGCATTACATTTTTTCCTGTCACCTCCCCAGTAAGTAAAACATTTGCATATCTCGCACTTGTTTTTTGTGCGCACTACGCCATCTGCAGGTACATGTTTACAGTTGGATTTCAGTATAATTTTCGACAGATAACAGCTAGTTTTTCAGCTGGAAGACATTAACAGTTAGTGTTAGCGATATGCTGCTATTCTAGTGGTCCTGGTTTAATTACAGGTTCATTAAACTTGATTTGGTCACAGTAGGAAAATTTTGCTTTCATTTTAGTTGTGTACTTGGTAGCGTAGGTCATTGCAGCAATGTCAACCCAGCGCACACGTGAGGCTTAAACCATGCCTTGCATGATGCGCAGAATGTGTGCATACTAACAAAAGTAGGCACCGTCCTTAAAACGTATTTCTGTCACATGGCCGATTAGCTGAGTATTCTGACTTGCATTTCATTTATCACCATGCAAAATGATTTACAGTTTTGTTGACATACCGGTAAGCCTGCACTTAATATATTTCATCTCTTCTTGGCTTATGTAAGCTTATATTTAGACAGATTTTTAAACATGGTTCCTTGGTTTAGTCAAGAATTATCTTTTGCAAAATGGTGAAATAAAACACTGTTTTATGTAGCAAACATCAATAACAATGTGCTGTCAGATAAATTCAGGGCTTCAGGCAACATGAAACAGTCAACTGACGGTTGACCGCAGTTTACTTCTTAGTAAATCAACTGGCTGGAATTGAAATCAGAGTGATACTTCAATACGCTGGATACATAATATATTTCTTTGGACCTGTGTGAAGCTTAGAATAGGACAGGAGAATTTCAAAGGTATATTTGCCAATCTGTAAATTAGTATAGGGATGACCAGCGATCGCCTTTCTTTCGGTTCAGTTGAGATCGACAAAAATTATTCGTTGGCTCTTCTGGAAAAATTTGTGTCACAGGTTGTCACGTGCAGGGCTGTCATTAAGGGCTGTAACCTGTAACACCTGCTACGGCTGAGTATGTTTGAAGGACCCTTGAGGTTATGGGTGAACTGGACTATAGTTGATACAATTGACCTAAAAGGTAACAAGTTTGTTATGGGTGTGAAGATCAAGGCTGCAGTTGACACAAAACTTAATGGCAGCCCTGATGTGACCAGGCGCAATGAGGGTCTTTCTCCCTACAACAAGGGAGGCAGAGGAGAGAGAGCCTGTGTGTAAGATCAACACCTGTGGGTTAATTGGAACTCCGGAGGGGGGCTGCTCTGTTGCCATTGTTTAATCTTATGAATATTTCCGAGAGGGGTTGGAATAAAGGTGGCTTTTTCTTGTGGGGGTAAAGGAACATTTGGTAATTTCTGAGGGAGGCAGAAGCAGTGGAGACAAGGGGAGGGGCTTCTTGTGTAAATTTTTGTTGAGTATGTGCTGCTGACCCCTTAAAGCCTCAATCTTGCCATAGTTTATTCTGTGACCATTTATTTGGAAATATAGACCCATCTATTATCTGGGTGACCTCTTTGGAGATGTAAATTATGGAACTTTAACATACTTTTGTGTTGTGAACTCAACTGTTATTATTCAATTATTGTGTGCCACACAGAAGGTGCTTGTATCTGTAGTGAGAAGAACTTTTTTTGTGGTAAAGTTTATCTTCAATTCGTAATGAGGCAGTCGTGTTGAAAATGTGCAAACCCAATCTACAATTGACTCCCCTCCTATGACTCAAATCTTGGAGGGAAATCCAGAAAGACTTTAGTTATTTGAAATTTGAGTTATGAGGAGATGGGAGCAAATGATTAGAGATTAAGACTCTATCTCTTTGAATAACTGCTAACCTATCTTACTTATTCATTTATTTTCTTTCTTTATACTTTGTCCAGTCTGACTCAGAGCAAAAACCTTTCACCTGTCTGCATGTCTGAGAGAAGGAGCTTGGGCAAGTAAAACCCACATATAATCCACATAGTGATTGTGGGAAACGATCAGTAACAAAACTTTTTTTTGACAAAATTTCACTTGCTTGATGTGACACAAATAAGAGGAAACGAAAATAGTATTAGAGAATAGAGAAAGAAATGAAATGAATACTATATATGAGCTTACATGTAAAGAAATAGAGAAAGAAATGCAACAAACACTATATCTAAACTTACATATACTCTGTGACATGGATACAATCTTCTCTGTAACAGTCTAGAAATCAGTACAAAATTACCTCTTCCTGAATGGTTTTTTAATTTATACACAAAGTCAACTTTTGCACTTCTTCTTCGCAGTGGATGTAAACTGATTCCTGGGATGAAAACCAACAATATTGTAGCTGGTTCACCCTATATCCGCCATTTGTTGCATATACTGTGCAATGCACTTTAGGATTGCAGGGTTTTCCATAAGTGCCAGCAGCCTGCAAAATTTGCCAGTTTCTTTGCATAATTTCGCCATCTATTTTCAATGCCGGAAATAACAGTCGATCATCAGACATTGTCTGACCAAATTTTGAATATGTCCGGCCAATTTCACATTATGTTCGGTCATGATGTCTGAACATTTCACCAACACATTTTGACGTCTTCCTTTGAAGTTATTGTCCATCCATAAAATTTGGTTAGATCTCAGGTCACCCAAGCGTAATATAAGAGTTTGTATGGAGAACTGTGGCCAAAATGTAAGAGTCTGTATGGAGATCAGGAGTTGACGTTCATTTAGTTCAATGTATGGGTAATTTATCGAATAAAGACTCTTGAACATTCGATGGTGTCATTTTTTCTCATCCTGGAGAGTTTAAACAAGATTTGAGTGAATTTTGAAAAATTTGTCCCACAGTGTTATAATCTTACAACACCGTAGGACAAATTTTTCAAAAAATGCGTTTTTGGCAAAAAGCCCTGGGAGTCAATGGAAAAAGATCTTTAAAAGAACCTCATTGAATCCTCAAGGATCTTCAAGGATCCCAGCAAAGATCCAAGCAAAGATCTTTCTAAGATCCTTCAAAAGATTCTCTAAAGATCTTTCAAAGATCTTCATTGAATCCTCAAGGATCTTGAAGGATCCTAGCAAAGATCCTTATCTTTAATGATCTTTGGCAGGTCCTTGAAGATCTTCAAATGTCCTCAAAGATCCTGGGAGGATTTTCACCAGGGTAAAAGTCATTTACCTGCCGGCTACTAGCCTTGAAAATTGCATTGGTTACTAGCAGGTCACAGTTTCAGACCCTGGTTATGTAAGATACAAAAGCGACTCAAGAGGCTGGCCTAATCAGTGAATATGAAGATGCTGGTTTCAAAATGTCTCACCCTGAATCTTTAATTAGCTCAAAGAATTGCATGTCTTAAAAGGTATTTAAATGATAATGCTAGCCCATGGATAGTTTTGTTGTGGAACTAGTTTTTGCTTCAGTGCAATCTCAATCGGTTGTGCCTACCCTGCAAGTTACCAATTTTTTATAAAGAATGTCTTGAAGCTTGGTCTGACTTCAATCGCCATATAATAGCTACAAAACAGGACGTTTTAAATGAGATCATCTGAAACAACCAGAACTTCTTGATTAACAAGCAATCAATATACAATAAGAAAATAAAAGAAGCAGGTTTTGTGAAAATAGGAGACATCCTCTCAAACAACTCTAAGTCAAAAAGTTGGGATGTTTTTAGAGAGAAAAATTTCTCCTTGTCAGATTACCTCCTCCTACAAGGCATTTTTTGCACCACTCTGCCAAACTGGAAACTGCTCCTTAAAGATGGAGAGAATAATAACCAAATTGACGAAAATGTCTCAGACGATGATGTTCAAGATATAACGAGGATGAATTCAAAAGCAATCTATTCAATCCCGGTCAAATGAATCCAGATTCCTCCTACTGCCCAATCTAAGTTTAATTCCTTATATAGTATTTCTGGTATTATAGAGTGGAAAAATATTTACCAACTACCGGGTCAAGTCACTCTTGACACCAGAATGAGAGCCTTTCAATACAAAATCTTAAATTGTATTCTCTACACTAATAGAATCCTATATAAAATGAATTTAGACATAGTTCCTTTTCAGATGTGCACTTTTTGTGAAGATCATGAAGAAGCTCTTGAGCATCTTCTAGTCAGCTGTGCCTATGCTAAAAACTTTTGGCTTTCTGTTATTTCTCGGTTAAATACTTTCAATATGAAAATTGATAAGCTTGATGAAATAACGATTCTTTTTGGTATCTCTGACAACAACCAAGGGAATTGTTTGTTAAATCGCATAATCATTCTTGGGAAATATACCATTTATTTATGCCGTTGTAAAATATCAAGCCACCTTTATCCTTACTGAAGGCGAAAACAACAGAAATTCAAAAACTAGAACTTTTAATTGCAAAAAAGAATAAAAAAGAATCTACTCATTACAAAAAATGGCAAAACATGTTTACAAATATTTTTCTTAATAGCTAAGTAGGGGGTATATATTATATATACATAAACTGATATATAAAAGTTTCGGTACAAATTATTATGGGTTTATATTATCAACCATACCCTTAATTAGATCTAGCTGACTGTGAATGTAATGTAATGTAAATTTGTAACTAGTGTTAGGGGGTAGGGTAAGCATTAGTGTAATTTACCATGTTTTTGTTAGTATTGCTCTTGTAATTGTGTTTTAAGAATCCTTGCTTTAGAATACCCAGTGAAAGTTTCAGGTAAGGTTGTTTAAAATACAGATTCGACTATTTTCTGTGATTCGTTGCCTTGATCTTCTTGTGGATTTTGTCCTTGGTTTGTCACCTTGCAAGATGTGAGAGTTGTGCAAGCCATGTGAGAGCACAAAACACTGTGGGAACAATGTTATTTGCCCACAATTTCCTGGCCGAGATATGCCCTTGCAATGTAAATTTAGTGGGGAGGGGGGCAATTTTATTGTTCTTACAGGAATTGCGAATAACCTCCAAAAATTCCAACCTCTTATGTATCAATTGCTGTTGGTCTTGACAGCCTGACCAACTATGTAAGGAAAGTCAATGATTATAAATCAATTTTTTGGTCAAAATAATGAAATTCTCACATATTATTTAATTGATATTGTTTGGTATTGACTAAGTTTCACTGACTAATGTCACTGAATATTCCCATTAGTGGCAAACTTGGTCTTTAATTGAAACCAATCATAAATAAAAGTCTGTGGTACTCACTATTAATAATTTTACTTACTCAATTAGAGCAGTTTTCACCTGAGCGTTGCAAAACCAAAACCAATGATTATGTTATCCCGCTATCCAATCACAAAGAACACAGTCAGACAATTCAGTGAACCAGTCAAATCCTGAAGTAAATACATGTAGCTGATGCAAAGTGCAGAGAAACATGTGGGAATGAGTCACAATTGGTTCTGGTTTCACTCAGAACTCAAGTGAAAACCACTCTAGCATCAACTGTTGATGACTGACTACTGTTAACATCACTAATATAAATAATATAAAGTTGAGAGAGTAGACAGGCAATTAGGAGTGATTAATTGGAAAAAAAGATTGTTTTTTCTTCATAACTTCCTTTTGGAGCAAGTTCTTAAATGTTTTGGATATGAAAGGTCTCTATTAAGTGATCTATCTGCATATAATGAAGACTGAAGATTTTGAATTATTACCTTCCAATTTCTTGAAAACATCTACTAATCAGAGGCTAAGGGTTTAGATCCAGCTGTGATTACATATGTATAGCTGATTAAAGATAAGATTGTGGTTTCTTGCAGGAACTATTTGTAGATTATCTTGCTGTCACTGCTCATAAACAGGAGAGTGACTCAAGGCAGCTGACATATAAAGGCCTATGTGAGTATTTCTTTGCATATTGTAGAAGTTACTGTACATGGTGAAGGACAACAATTTAATCTGAGAGGAAACTCCAGAAACAAATAATGCACTGCAAGGTCTGTTACCACCTGGCTGCCTGCAGGGATACACATCACTTAAGTATGGGTTAAGCATCACTTAAGTATGGGCACATGTGGCAAAAGTCTGAAATAGTCTCAAATGTTTTGGCAATAAACATTGTGGCTAGCTGTCTGTTCGCACAAAACATTGCAGGGCATCAAAATGCAATTAAGTAAAGCACGCTTAATGAAGTCTTGCATATGTTATAGACATCTTGATAAGTACTTTTCTCAGTTGTATCCTGTAAAACAACAAAGTGATGTGACCAAATGATGGGGTTTGGGAAGAGCAGCTTTGTTCTTCATTGCAAACCCATAAACTTTCTTGGGTATGATAAATTAGGTAGCTATTTTAAGTTGGCTGACTACAGAGTTGATGGAGTATAACAGACCAAAAACATTCCAAGTGGGTTTTTCCTTTCTCTATTTACTGTTTGCTGAAGTCTTTTACCATTGTAAGTGAAACTTAAACATTGTTAATGTCAACAAATGGCCAAAACTAACAACCGTGCACCTAAGGAGAGACTGGGCACTAGTAGGTTTAATGATGTTTTTCTCAAAATCTACCCACATGACCCCACCTCAAAATTTCGAGAATAAGAAATTGGCTCTGATTAAGCATTTATGCAAAGTAAAATAAAAATCTGTTTGGCACATTTTTGGCAAACTAAAAACTGTGAAATTTGGCCTATTTCAAAAATAGATCAAATTCTGTCTTACAGTTTTTTTTAAATTTTGTCTCTCAATGCAATAAACCACGACAAATCAGCTGTGAAAATTTCATCATGGGCTGTATGGTAGATTTTTGAGCAATCTCGGATCAAAGACTGACTTTTACAACCTTGGACGGGAATTGAACTTCATGCCTTTTATTTAAGCATGCGCTCATGTGATGCCATGTATAGCATACAAGAAAGCAAGAGTAAATTAGAACTCTTTTATTGGTTGTTTATCGACCTTTTTTTGTAATATTTTCTTGGTCCTTGGCTTCACCACATGTTTGAAAGCAGTTTGAAACTCTCACTTGGTATACCAAAGTAGTTTAATGCAATTCAATGCTGAAGTTATTTTCATCTCTTCTTAGTGTTAATTGCGTCATATTTACATGCGCATTTAATACTGCCACCTGGCAGGAAATCTTGGCACACACTACTGAGTCTCGGAAAAACTGCAGTATGCCACTGTAAAATTCCTGTTATGGATATTTCCCATGGTGCATTTCAACCTCAACTTATCAAAGTTATAACTCTTCACTTTACAGAACATGCATTAGTTTTGGAGAAAAACAAACATTCAAACTTCACCAACAAAATTTATAAGATAACTATGCTGGGCAAATAAAAGCCATAGAACCATCTAACAAAAACCTGTGTCTAGATAACCTTTGTAAAATTGGGTGCAATATAGAGAAAACAGTAGGCAATAACTGTTATTACATTTATCAGCAGTTTGATGTACAAAGAAGTAAATTACTGTTGAAAAGGTTAATTCTGGTTTGTGTTAAAGATGATTTCCAGTCCATACTGCGCACTCTCGCAAGTTTGTTTACATTTTTTGATTTTCAAGTAAGACATCACAAAATGTTAACATTTTGAAACTACTTACATGAAGTAAATTCAAAGTGTCATGTCAACTGCTATTATGGATGCAAAGCTTTCTGCTTCATTTTTTCTCATATCACTCGATGAAACAACTTCACAGCTGTTAAAATCAATGAAGCTGTTGGAAAAGGAATTTGAAAGGTCTCAGATAAGGTATGTGGTTTGTAACGAATAACACTGATTGGCATTCCATTGAGTGAGACTTATAATGTTTATAAAGATAAGGGTGCTGAGACTGCGCAGCACCAACTGGAAATAATCTTTAACCCTTTCATGTCATTTGTCTTCTTCAACAAAGGATATTTGACCACAGACTAAACTGCGATAACAGCTATTGCGTTGTGTGACGAGCACTATTCACATTAGACCCCAGACCCCTGGTGCATTTGCCAACTACAAAGTGGGTTGATTTTACTATTTGGCAACAATTTAACTGTTGCAAGAAAGCAGCAAATTTGTGCCAGCAATTCAGAAAAAAAGAAGCATGCAAACAAGGGACAGATGTATGCCTAACATCACTTGATGATGAGAAGGCCAGCAAGAAAGTGATGGGAGAAGTGTACCGTACTAGAATGCCACTGCAAGCACCATTCCTTTCAAATTTTGTTCAAAATTTAACTTTATATATGTGTGTTTTGTGGGAATCAATGTAACGCATCCTGCAAAGTAAGGATAAATTCTGCGAGTAGAAAGCTGTGTCACAACATTTACTAATTTGTTTTGCAAAAAATTACAGCCATTCAATCCTGTAAATCTACTATCACCATTTACAATAGTGCAGCAACTGATGAAA
>Ga0126339_10004067_pt1 | contig 10741 bp, 3 predicted proteins | sample OrbTmetagenome_2_FD_92532 | JGI IMG/M metagenome (GOLD analysis project Ga0126339, IMG submission 92532) | Coral microbial communities from Petempiche,Puerto Morelos, Mexico - Orbicella T R C metagenome | ecosystem: Host-associated > Invertebrates > Cnidaria > Coral | place: Petempiche,Puerto...
AGTTCTAAGAGTTTTTTTTTTTCTACTTCTGGACATCAATCTATCTCATTAAATAGTGTTCTCTTGCAGTGGAACAACTGTTTAACATGTCTATGTACAAATCAAGAATAAGATGAGTCTATAATACATAAGGAGAGATGTCTATGATATTTCATGGTAGCTTCAAGAGAACATTGTAGACTTAATCTAGATTTTGATTGACATTAGAACACGTATAAAATATAGTAAAATTGTTTTTTCAGTATTTATTTATTTATTGTTAAGGGAGGGGGGGGGGGGGGGGGGAGGAAAGATGTTTTTGGAGGACTGCTAAAGGAAAGAGAAATTCAGTTTATTTCACTTTATCCAAGTCACCATACCACTTAACATAAATCCACAAGTTAGCTGTTACAAGTCCATTATCTGGACTATATTCGGACTGTTATTGGACATTACACTATACCCTGTTTGGATACTTGGATGAAGATGTAAATTTTGGTCTGATAGACTATCATGTGCAAAGAATAATGTGCATCAATATGAATTCAAGAAGATTTTCCTGGAGAAAAAAAATATTTGGCTATGACTTCATGAAGAAGATTTAAAGAAAGTTATATACTGTTTATAATGTACCTTTTAACACTAACTCAGATGTTATTAATTTCTAAAGGGTTTTTCAGAGGGTACTTGAGCAATGCAAAGAAGGTTGGCTCTTTTGGACTGCTGAAACAACTTCTAAAGATGGCCAAAAAGGTTGGTTAAACTTAAACATGCATGGTTTTCACGAAATTTCCTAAAACCCTTTTAACAGTTCCATAGTAAGTTCTGTTTGTTACACTGCCTTTTACCCTGCCCTACTAATTTCACTTTGTTTTCTAAATACACAGCACTCAAATTATATGGAAACCAAGCAAATGATGTGGACCAGTTGATATTTTTAACTCCATCAGCTGGACCAAATCTAACCTTCATCGAAAGGATCGAAGGTGACAGAATTTTTGACATTGAAATCACCATCATTTTGTTACTTGATGAATAATTCTCTTCATTTTTTAAATAATAACAGCTTCATCTGTAACCCTGTTCTTTATTTCTTAATCAATCCCAGCATCAGATATCGAGGATGATGAGTGGCTATCCTGCTCAACAACCAGCATATGCGAGCGAGCAACCTTTCTCATTGAATCGCTTGCATTAGAAAGGTACATAGATTGTTTTCTCGATTTGATACAACACTTTACAGTATTCAACAAACACTCCATATCTTAACAACACTTATTTCACTCATAATTTAAAAGAAAAATTTGGTGTTAATTTATCTATGTAGAACAAAACTTGCAAGATGGCGAGCAGAGAGGCAGGAACAAGAGAGACAGCTTGCCGAGTGTGTGACAACTAACCGGCCATTGGGCAGAGTGAGTATTCAGGCGACAGATGATACCAGACAATTAAGACAAACATTAATTTTTATGTAGTGGAATTAAAACACATTGAAATATATAATATATTAAGTATGCTATACTTTACAAAGTAATATAAACTCAAATACTGACTGCTTGAATCAGCACTGTAAGTAACAGGTGCGATCACCTGGACTCATTAAAGTATCTTTCAACGGAATGTAAGCAATGCCTTCAAATAAGCAATGTTCTTTTCCGGCAGAACTTGATTCTCTCTGGTTTTATTCAGGTGTGAAACTTGAATCAAAACCGATTTTTTGCAAGAAGCTATGGACACATGAATTAGGCTACAAAAATCTATACATATTATACTTGTATTAGTATGGAGGCATGGTGGCCTGATGGTTAGTGCGCTCGATCCTGAGTCAAACAACCCGGGTTCGAAGCCTGACCGGTGCACTGCATTGTGTTTTTGGGTAATACACTTTACTCTCACAGTGCATCTCTCCACCCAGTTGTATAAATGGGCATCGGCGAATTTACTGCTGGGTGGTAAACCTGCGATAGACTAGCATCCCATCCAGGGGGGATAAACCGGGATAAGCTCCGGCTGTATGGGCCACTTGCCACTTGGCTCAGACACAGACTTTCAATTATACTTAAATAAAACCTTGTTTTATTCTTTTAAGCCACCAGGAAACATGAATGACACCAAAAGGGAAAAGGAAAAGGAGAAAGAGGTGTGTTAAGGGTTTGTGACATCAAAGTAGATGACAATTTCTCATTACAACAGCAATCATCATTTAATGTCCTTGATAAGTATTGGAACATGAGTTGATTGCAATTTAAATAATAATAACTAGGATCCAAGATTTGCATGCCCCAATGGGTTCTATTACCTGACTCAGGTTCTCTATTCATCCCACGATCAGGACGTAACAAACATTTCATCATGTTTTTTCACTAAGCTTTTAATTAACCTTCTTTGTAATTATTTTATATAACAAAACTTTTGAAGTGTCTGTTTGTCAAACACAGGAACATGAACAAGAGAAAATACAGCAAAAACCTGAGGACAATGTACAAGAGCAGAAAGTTAGTTGATAAACAACAAATACTGTCTATTTCAAAAAACCTCATCGCATGTCTGAATGTTCTGAAATAGTGTTAAATAATAAATTTCAATGCACACATTTAGAGTAACCTCCATAAGACGGACACCTAGTTTTGGTCCTGTCACTGCATTTTTCAGTCATTTTTCTGTAACTAAACTCCCCTTAAGACGGACAGCTCTCTACCATGGACAGTTACCACCAGTCCTGGTGGTGTCTGTCTAAGAGACAGCCAACTGTGTACATGTATATATGAAAAATACATTTGTACATGTTGAACTTGAGTTCACGATGAACAATAAGGGAAATATGGAGTGCAAAAAAAAATATCTAATAAATTAATAAAGAAAATAATGGGGTTTTGTCACTTAAGATAAGAGAGGAAAGAAGAAAAAGAATCACTATGGAGCCCAAAGAAGGCATTACCATTGCTCTTCGCTTTGGTGATCGCAAAGTAAGGCGGAAGTTTAGGGATACAGCATTTTTTCAGGTAAATACCCATGTGTATGCTATATGTAAGTTATGTGGAACAAAACTATTGTGTAGTAACAAATGATGGAAACCGATGGTCTGTATTCATATGTGTATACAGTAGACTATATTGAGCTATGCCTGTAACTAGGCCTTAGGCAGGCTTTTAAGAAATTTTTTTTTCTTTTCTTTGTGTATAACAGGAAGTATATGACTGGGCAGGGGGCATGGAAGCAATGCCACGTCACTTCACCCTGCAACGGCGGAATCATGTTGTTTGCCATGCTGATCCAGTAGAGGGGCATGAGGTGTTAGATGTTTATGAACGAGTAAGTAGATACTAAGACTAGCAATGTGTCAAGAATGTAAGTTACATAGTATGCATGTTACAAACAACGTATTAAAAAGGTGACTGAACACTGTCGGTCCTTTTCCTTGGCCAGTTGAATTTTCGTACTGTAATTTTACAGCCATTTATGACAGAATACTTAATTTAAAATTTTGATGCAAGTAAATTAACGAAAGAACAAGAATCCCAAAATCAAAATGCACTACAACCGCCAAAAATAGAACCCTGATCGAAGGAAAGCAAAAATCAGTTCAAGTTAGCAGGGTTTCAAGGTATCATGACCTATAAAATTATTCAATTTGCTGAGCAAAGACTATTTTCCTTTGATAGTTCACTGACTTTGAAGCACTCCAATATACATTACAGTGAAAATGTAAAATATCCCATCAGAAACTGTTGCATGTACCAAAAAATGTAAAAAATGTAAATGTTGTTTATAGTGGTCGTGCACTTAGCTTCATATCTCTTCGAGGTAGCTAGTTTACAGGCATGACACTGAAACAGAGGAAACAAATATTTTAAATTAACATAACAAGGTTAAAAATCCCAACTAGCAGGAGGCAGACCAGTTGGCTATGTACAAAGCGTGATCGAGGATTTGAACTCTGGACAACCGAGAAACAAATTCAGCTAGTGGCAGGGGCAGGTCTTGAACCTGGGACCTCCAGATCACATGATTACACATTCATGGGATTATACATAAACTGGGATAACACTGCAGATATTACATTCTTTGTACTAATCCCACATTTCTCAACATTTGCTAGACAGAGGCAGAATGCAAGACGATTTTAAATCGCAAGGTAGGGAAAACTTTATTCCGCTTCATTTAAGTACTTCAATCAATGAGGCAATCAGTTCAGCTTGTCAGAATTTAAAAGATATAGTACAGGTATTAACGAATTCATTGAGTAGCACTAAAACTTGTAGACGACAGACACTACTGACTCTCCAGGGACGGGGCATATCAAGAGCATCGATACTTGAGAAATACGGACATGACTGACTATGGCACCCTTCTACAGCTACAATACCGGGGAAGACTGACTCTAATAACTATTGTATTAATTAGTAATATGCAGCTTACATTGAATATCATTATTTCACTAAAAATTAATAAGAATAAAAATCTTGACTGAGATGTTCAACTTCCTGAGCTTTAATACTAAGTTTTTTACGCCCCTGAATCGTTCATGAGCTCTACCCAAATTTGAGTCATTTTCAGTCGGCTGTTTCACCAAAGTGCAACGGTTTATTTGGAAAGTAGAATCATCCATCGATAGTCTTTTGAGCTGTTATCAAAATCCAGATTATTTAAAATTGGTATCTAGTGTTCAGAGTTAGCGGCGTCTGAAACTGCCATTACAATGTTCAGTTTAGCAATTTCCCGCCAAATTTTTTAACACACTATGTTTTGACTTCCTCTAATTTTAGTCCATAATTAACCAAAAGGACCTAAGAGTAGTTTCATTGCCCAGTTTTCTGGGGCAATAACACTTAACATAAGAGAGAACTATAGTTATTGTAATCCTTCGGAGGTGCCTCACAGCAAAACTAGTGTGTCCAGGTTAAAATGAAAATACCTAAAAACCAATATCAAATTAAAGCAAGTAGATCTGGCTACCCAAATATTGAATCCGCACCCACTCCCTCACGCGAAAGCTTCAGCAACAAAATTAAAATTCCTCTCATTTAATTTTTTAAAGGGTTTTCAACTCCCAAACCACTAAGGATACCAGTCAGTGTTTTGCATATTCGATCACAGTAAAATGTTACAAAGCACTTTGAAATCGGCTTAACACTCTATGGTTTGTCTTAGCTTGGAGATCTTTTTGAGAAAGAGCACATAATCTTTTTGTAATTATTGATGGTTTGAGTTTCTTTCCACTACCTGATGTCTGTTGAATGCAATCATTTCTATTGCTCACACAAGGTTGACTGGGACCAGTCCACAAATCATAACACTTATATAACACTTAGCAAAATAAAAAGTTTTATTTTGTCACCAAAATAGACTTCATCTGTGGATAATTCACATGTTCAATTATAATTTATTTTAACAGTAAATTTTATTTTTGGATAATTGTCAATTTGAAAACAATTTGAAGAAAATTCACTCCCTGAAGGAATACGGAACCCAGGGCAAGAGTGTGACAAAAAAAGCAGATATAATGTAATTTTTTGTTGAGGAATAATTACACATATTAAAAATCTTGATTGCAAAGTTGATAAAGCAAAACTTACTGCTACTGCTACTCTAGGGACGAGGCTATTTAAAAGCCCCGATACTTGGGAACTACCGACACTACTGCTACTCCAGGGACGAGGCCATTTATAAGCCCCGATACTTGGAAATTACTGATACTACTGCTACACCAGGGACGAGGCTATTTAAAAGCCCTGATACTTGGGAATTACTGACACTACTGCCACACCAGGGACGAGGCTATTTAAAAGCCCCGATACTTGGGAATTACTCACACTACTGCTACTCCTGGGACAGCGCTGTTTACAAGCCCCGATACTTGGGAATTACTGATACTACTGCTACACCAGGGACGAGGCTATTTAAAAGCCCCGATACTTGGGAATTACTGACACTACTGCTACTCCAGGGACGAGGCTATTTAAAAGCCCCGATACTTGGGAATTACTGACACTACTGATACTCCAGGGACGAGGCTTTTTTAAAGCCCCGATACTTGGGAATTACTGACACTACTGATACTCCAGGGACGAGGCTATTTAGCAGCCCCGATACTTGGGAATTACTGACACTACTACTACTCCAGGGACGAGGCTTTTTTAAAGCCCTGATACTTGGGAATTACTGACACTACTGATACTCCAGGGACGAGGCTTTTTTAAAGCCCCGATACTTGGGAACTACTGACACTACTGCTACTCCAGGGACGAGGCTATTTAGCAGCCCCGATACTTGGGAACTACTGACACTACTACTACTCCAGGGATGAGGCTTTTTTAAAGCCCCGATACTTGGGAATTACTGACACTACTGCTACTCCAGGGACAAGACCATTTAGAAGCCCCCATAATTGAGAAAAAGTGACAAGAACAAAATTGAAAAACATGCCGATTAACAAATTTGTAACATTATTGGTATTGCATAGGTGACACATGTGGAATTCAACAATAACTTAGGGACAAGCTATTTAGAAGCCCCCGATACTTGGGAATTACTGACACTACTGCTACTCCAGGGACGAGGCTATTTAAAAGCCCCGATACTTGGGAATTACTGACACTACTGCTACTCCAGGGATGAGGCTTTTTCAAATCCCCGATACTTGGGAATTATGAGACTACTGCTACTCCAGGGATGAGGCTATTTAGAAGCCCCAATAATCGAGAAAAAGTGACAAGAACAAAATTGAAAAAGATGCCAATTAACAAATTTGTAACATGGTTGGTATTGCATAGGTGATGCATGTGGAATTAAACAATACCTTAGGGACAAGCTATTTAGAAGCCCCTGATAAATGGGAATTACTGACACTACTGCTACTCCAGGGACGAGGCTTGTTTAAAGCCCCGATACTTGGAAATTACTGACACTACTGCTACTCCAGGGAAGAGGCTATTTAGTAGCCCTGATACTTGGGAACAACTGACACTACTGCTATCCCAGGGACAAGACTATTTACAAGCCCCGATACTTGGGAACAACTGACACTACTGTTACTCCAGGGACGAGGCTATTTACAAGCACCGATACTTGAGAATTACTGACACTACTGCTACTCCAGGGACGAGGCTTTTTTAAAGCCCCGATACTTGGGAATTACTGACACTACTGCTACTCCAGGGAAGAGGCTATTTAGTAGCCCTGATACTTGGGAACAACTGACACTACTGCTATCCCAGGGACAAGACTATTTACAAGCCCCGATACTTGGGAATTACTGACACTACTGCTACTCCAGGGACGAGGCTTTTTTAAAGCCCCGATACTTGGGAATTAGTGACACTACTGCTACTCCAGGGACAAGGCTATTCAGAAGCCACGATAATTGAGAGTTAAAAGTGAACAAAATAAAATTGAATAAGATGCTGATCAACAAAATTTATAGCATGATTGGTATTGCATAGGTGACAGAATGCTAGGTATGTGGCATTTAACAATAATTTATTGTCAGAAAAGGTATATTTTTCACATTTCCAATTAAAATATAGTAATAATTTGTATAAACTGCATGATAAAGAGCATGAAGGGGAGTATGCTGCACAAAATTAATGAGAAATGTGTAACTTGCTTTAAAATGACTGGATAAAGCATAGAGCTACAATCATTTTTAGCAAGTTGCATGTGACTCATTCAAGCAGCATACTTCCCTTCCCTATACTTCATTGCAGGTATCCTTCAGTGGAAATGTACCAGAAAATGACATCGGGAGATTGGAAACCACTGTCGAAGGTAAGTTTCAACTCTATGCAGATACTGGCAGGCTGTGCTTTCAAATGAGGGTACATGAGATTTCAAGTGATGATCAGAATTTTTTTTGTAGACAGGAAAATTTGGCACATACAGTTTATTTAGTGGCAATAAAAATTATTTTGAGAATTGTGGTAGTGCCTTGGCTGCATTGTTCTGTGAAAAAAGTACAAACAAACATTATGTCAAAGCCCTTGCAAAGTTATTTTGAAGGAGGACGGGGGTCTTAAGCTTCGCAACTAATTGATAATCCTCATCACTTGAAATCCCAATTACCTCTTTCCCCCCAGAAGCTGACATCAACTCTTTCAGTGCGTTTGTCGAGTAAAACTCAACATCTCATTTTGTGACCCTGAGTGCGGATGTCAAGTTTTCTTGTCATGATAAACAATCCCAGATTTCCTTTCGAAACTGCCTTCAATAGGGACTCTATGATCAAGAATTACTTCAGATACCCTCTGGGGTATCTGGAAAGCGTGACGAGCAGGATCTTTTGCCATTTTGTATATGAAGGCGGAGTATTATTGACAAATTCCTGTTACAATGTAGCTGTGTACGTCTAAAGGACATTTAAACATGGCGTCGAATGATAAATTTTCAATTGAGGAGTGCTTTGGAGAAGATTCTAGCCAACTTTTTGCCAAGAATATAACAGTTTTGGTTTATGAAGCAAGCGATTTCAATGACAGATTGAGTATTAAAGATGCGGATATTGCAAGACAATGATTACGACCTTCATGCTTGGGAAGGAAGCTATCAGATGGAGAACGAAATTACTGAAAGGATCAAAATGCAATGAATTTACACAATGAATATTTATGTTAGGCACAGCTCCTGAAAATCGTAATTAAATTGCTTAAACAGAACGAAAGATATTGTTGAATAGGATGCCTGTTTGATTCAACGCACTGTGAAAAAAATGCAGCACTGCAGGGGAGTAAGGTCAACAGAAAAGTCAGCACCGAAAGAGTTAAAATGTATATGATTCAAACAAACAAAGTCCTGGTAATTATACATCCCCGGTCTCTATTATCAAACAGATTATCAGATAAGGGATGTGAAAGACACTCCAGGCTACATGTGATTCTATAGTATGCATCAGTGTATAATAGGTAAAAAATGCCAAACAAACTTTGTGTTTTTACAGACGAAAACAACAAACATGGCAATGAAAAGACCAAAAAAGAAAGAAAAAAGAAAAGAAAGGGCCCAGAAGAAAAAAGAGATGCCAACAGACAACCTAAAACAAAAAGAAAAAAAAAAAACAAGAAAAGAAAATTAGATTGAAACGGAAAGACACAAAAGAAAGAGAAGAGGGCAAGGAGGATATAGAAGACAAAGAACAAAAAATTAGAGAAAAAGAAGAAGACAAAGAATGGGAAGAGAAAGATGAAAAGAAGGAAAAAGAGAAAAAAGACACTGAACAAAGTAAGAAACACAAGGAACAGGAGGAAAAAGTTGATGAGAAAGAAGATGTAGAACAGGAAGAAAAAATAGAGAATCGTAGAGAAACAACGGAAAAAGAACAACAAAAGACAGATCAAAACGGTAACGGACAAAAACAAGAAAACGCAGAGAAGGAGGACATTAACAGGAAAAGGAAGAAAGAAAAAAGATCAGGAGCCCAAAGGAAAAAATTAAAAAGTACAATGAAAACCATTAAATTTTCATACTGTTAGAATAATGTAGCACAGGAGCAGACTTTGAAGCTGGAACAGCATACAAAGTTGAAGGGACTATGTCACAGATTTTACCAGATTTTTGAAGAGCTAAAATTTAAATTTGTGTGACAGGAAACATAAAAATAAAAGTTCATTTTATTAAAAGTTACTATTATTAGAGCACTGAAACTGTTATGTTAACAGGCATCTTTGGCAGTGGATAGCTTGGATGGAAACAGACTGCAACTTGAAAAAGTAATGCTTAACTTTTCAAGTTGTTTTTGCACAACTTAAAAATAAATATGTTATTTATAGCTGTAGCTTGATTTCTGCCTGCAAATTAAGGTTAAATCTCCCATTAGATTTTCAAAGATACCGGTAATGTTTTTTAAGGGTAAAGTTGACTACCACTAATTTCAGAAAAGTTCAGACTAAAAATCAGCGAAATCTACTGACATAGCCCCTTTAACATGAACAGTATTGGTATCAGGACAAAGATCTGTCTATAAATTATTACAGTCGGAAGTAGCAAGGCGTGACAGGCCTGCACAATTCCTAGCAATGAAGAGTTTTGTACCATGTTTTTATCATGGACGTTGTTATAGTTTTGCATTTACAAGCATATCTTTTATGGATTTACCAATTATAAAGGATAGAAGTGGAGGCTCTTTGAAAATTTGCTGTAATGAATGCAGCTAGTTTTGTATCGTGCCATTTTTGCTTTAAAACATGTTTGATTTTTGCATTGATGAGTGATATTGTATTACAAAAGTCAGGATTTCTTTTCAGCTTACATTTTTTTGCTGTATTGCTGATAACCTTTCTGCAAATTTAATATCTGATAGGAATGTCACAATCAGATTATTTGGATAAACTCAGCATGGAGACGCGATTTCAATTTGGGAATGTTCTCTTCTAATGATGCTCTTGAAGAGTTAGTGCATAAAAGTCTAAGTCTTTTTTGACACCTGGTTGGTGGCATGAAAGTGTTTTTATATCCGGAATGGATTGTTTACTTTTGTATATAAATGTTTCCAAAAATGTTGTTTCAGTATTTGAGATAGAACATTATTGGTATCAGCATATCTAATTGAAATCTAAAAGTAATATTGTTTTGTTAGATAGTTTGTTTTTATAACCACTAATGATTAAAATTAATAACCAGACAAATTTTTCATGTAATGATTTTATTTGGATTGTTGAAAGTCGTTTCTATTTTGGTTCCAGCTACCAGAGGGTACATGTTTGTAGCATGCAATTAAGAACTTTCAATTAAAGATATATTTATAAAATATTATCAAAAGAATTGTGAGTTG
>Ga0126339_10004068_pt1 | contig 10739 bp, 7 predicted proteins | sample OrbTmetagenome_2_FD_92532 | JGI IMG/M metagenome (GOLD analysis project Ga0126339, IMG submission 92532) | Coral microbial communities from Petempiche,Puerto Morelos, Mexico - Orbicella T R C metagenome | ecosystem: Host-associated > Invertebrates > Cnidaria > Coral | place: Petempiche,Puerto...
AATCGGGCGCGGACTTAATTGTCATTTGAAGATTGTAGTTATGTTAAACGCGCTCGTCGGTTTAAGTCCTGTAACGATGGATGTCCTTTGTTCAGTCTTAGTTCAGAATTGTCAGTCTTAAGTATAGAATTATCTAGTGATATTCCTTCAAACCTTCTGAGTTATACCTCATTGTTACTTATTTTCGCGAGACCCAATTTTCACGATTTTCAAAAAATCGCGAAATTAAAGACCCGCGAAAAAAGGTTTTCGCGAAAATTGACCACGCGAAATTTAATACCCGGCTGTATAATATAATGGATTGTTTAAAGCGTTAACGACCACTTGACTGGCAGCGAGGGAAAGCGCTGCGTTGCTAAAGAATAGGGAAAAAAACAGGAGTTGCCGGGATAGTAAGGGCTGAGTATGCTCTTCCTACCGTGGATCCAGTTGAAAAAAAATATCAATGTCGTTCAGCTGTAAGCACAAACGGAAGGTGACATGTACCCTGTATAGCTCTGCTTTCTTGCAAAGGAACATGTCAAACTGTTTTCAGTTACACTTTGCTACATTGTTTCGTTCAGCGTCATTGGAAACAGTGCTATTGCTATGGAAAGTTAATTGTGCCAATTCTGCGACTTTGCCTTTAGCTAATGAATATCAGTATTTTGACAATTTTCGCGACATTTAGTTTCTTTTAACGTATTTTTGTTTTTGGCCAAATCGCGAAATTTATGTCCCGTGAAATATGCTCGTTCTATTTTCGTGAAATTAAGTTCCCGCGAAAATAAATAACAATAAGGTGTCACCTCATAGAAATCGAGCACGAGTCATGTAATCGTTTGTAGAAGTCTCACTAAATTTCTTTCGAAAACGCTTTCCAATTATTTCGCTAAACGCTTTCGGGCCGTTTTCATGGAAATCAGGCGCGGACTGAACTGTACTTGTGTACACACGCCATCGTTCCTTTCAGCAATTTAGAGTTTTTAAAGTCGCGTAACAATGGATGTCCTTTGATTAGTCTTCTCGAGAATGGAGTTATCCAGTGATCTCCCTCCGAAACTTCGATGAATGAAGAACACGTCGCCACTTTGCTAAAGAGCTCCTGCAACTGCACATTAATTAAAACTTAGATTATGAGCTCGAGATTTCTATGAGTGATAGTTGATGAGGCCGACGGTCAAATTAACTATCACCTCATAGAAATCGAGAGCGAATAATCTAATTGTTTTAGTAGAATTCTAACTGAAATTTACTTCAAATAATGTTTTCCGTATTTCTCGACGTATTATTAAAGATCACTCGGTTTGAATTGTCATTTGGAACTGCAGTTGTTGCTGCGTCAATAATTTTAATTCCCAATAATTTCTAAGTTTTTTTACAGTCAGGAAACCGTGAACATCATTCTTTTAGTCCTCTTAGGACTTTAATTATCGTTTGCATCAAAATGTTCCTCCAAAACTTTGTAAAAAAAAAAAACATCGCTATTTCAGACGACCTCCAGCCAATGAACACAAATGGCTGATAATGTACGATCACTGAGCCAATCAGATTGCAGCAGTTGCTTTAGTGTTCAAGCAGAATTCTACTAATGTTTGATACTGTGCTATAGCTCAGCCAATCACATTGCAGCTACTAGAATCGTTCTGATGGTTGTTTGATTCGAACTAGGTCAAAGCGTTTTCATGTACGAATAATTTTTTTTTCTTACAATGCTTATAGCCACTAAACCTGATAAAACCAACCTGGCATAGTAACAAAAGCTTGTCCATTCATCTTTCCTTTCATTAACCTGAAAGTAATTTTAGGTCCCAGTTTCTCCTGGAATCCTAAGAAGAGAGAGACTAGGTCTGCCTCTGTTACCTTGTGATGAAGATTCTTGATAAAAAGGACCTGAATGGAATCAAACATAATCAAACGTTTTCCTTTATTTAGTTATTTTTCTTTAAATGGTCTGGAAATAGCAATTTAAAGAAAAACACGACACTCTTCAGTTTAACAAACATGTTTCAGCGGATGCATCTCCCAGCTTCAGTGTGAGGCCCCGTTCGCACTACGCCGAAAAATTTGAAAACGGCGTTTTCGCTCTGAAAACGCATCAAATGTTTTCCGTCCACACTACGGCGGAGGAATTTGCAAATGCGACAATCACAGGCGGTAGAAACGCTTGAGAGCAATCTTGAGGGTTAGAGTTACTCACATGATTTTCGTGATGTCATCGCTTTCAAAAAGCTCCGTTTTCAAAATGTTTTCCGTCCACGCTAAAACGCAAGACCGGCGTTTTTCAGATTCCTCCAGTTTGAAGAGCGTTTTCGTAAAGCTCTGTTTTCGGTGGGCAATTTCTCCGAATTAATGTGGACGGTAGGTCTAACCGTAGAAATAAGGCTGCGTTGTCAAATTTCTTCGGCGTAGTGTGTATGGGGCCTGAATTAAGTGTGCGTTACCGCTACCGCACACCATACATCTGTCGAAACATGTTTGTTAAACTTACATGTAAGAGTGTCGGGTTTTTCTATACATTTATGTTTTTCTATACATTTATACTTTTTCACATTTTATGACGTACCACAGTCGGGGTATGGGAGAAAGAGAGCATTTGATACTTCTTGTCCTTCAATGCAAACTAACCTTGTTCGGCTCTCCTGGATTATAGTCTGCAAACTTTGGAATTTCCTTGATTCGTTCCAGCGACAGTCTATTTTGAATTATTTCCTTTTTGTCAATAGGCACAATGTTAGCCGGCAAGCTGGAAACTCCACTCTCCCTGTAGGCTGAACTACTTTCAGCGACACTGTTTTCAAATGGTTCTCCTTTGTCCAAAAAATCTTGGCTGGAATCGTCAGTTATTTTCGAGGGATGTTGACTGATATTGTGCTTGAGTGTCTCTTGGCTGTTAGAAGAAGCGAGTCCCTGTTTTGATTTTGATAATATTCTATCTGCTTCCAGCAGAGTTTGCAAGAGTGGATCATTCACAGGAACGGCTACAAGGAAAGTGATATAATGCTGAAACTGTAGATACTATGGACTGCAGATAAAGGAATAGGGACAGAGTCTTGAGAATTACATAAGGGCAAATGGCAATGAAAAGGAGTTTAGAATGAAAATACAGGTCTGGAAGAGGTGCTGGACTACTCAGAATTTATGGCACATGTCAGATTTTATGCAAAACTCAGTGGCACATTATTTGAAGATTATTTTAGATATAGAAAGGAATACAGTACCTTGTTTTCTTGGTTGCACTAAATGGCTTAAACTGTTGGCTTTCTCTGTGCCTTTCTGAAGTGACTGTTCCACCTCTAGTGCATGCCTGCTCAGAACTCGCACATTAGAATACAAATCTGGAGAGGACAGAGCCTCTTCTCGCATTTGAATTCTTTTTTCAAGATCATTCACTTTCTCTTGCTCAGCAACAGGGTTAATTCCATAGCGACCTCGTTTTGGTGCCTAAAATGTCAACGAAAAGCAAATCAGTACCAATGCAATAGAGCACTTCTAAGTTTTCTGTAAATGTGTTACCTGAAAACCTATAAAACTAACCATAACTACTGTAAAACTACTGCTGCTAATTGTTACAATATTGGGATGTGTATAATGTCATCAGTCCTATAATTTGCATATTTTATACACCTTCTTGTGCTTCGCATTCAAAGTTGACTTCCCCCCCCCCCCCCCCCCCCCCCCCCCCCCCCACTCCCTCCCCAACTCCCCCCCCTCGCGCCCCCTTGCCTTTTTCTTCTTCTCACTCTACCAACAAAACCCTACCCACCAACCCCCACCCTTCCCATTAAAAATTTCCTTCCCCCCCCCCCCCCTCCCTCACCCTCATAGAATGTCTACCTTGCAGGCTACGGTTGCAGGCCTGATCTGTTACTTTCCACTGGACAAACCAAACTCACCTTTGGCACATAACCCTCCTGTTCAAGTTTGAACTGGATTTCATCTTGGTTGAAGCCACACTCTTTAAGAGTTTGTACATACTGCTCATGACTCTGCAGTGACTGGTAATCTTTTAAGCTCAAAGCACCCGTTTTATCAGGACAAAATGGTGCATAAGAAGATGATGATTGAAATGACTTCTTTCGGTTCAACTCACTAAAGAAAGGAAACATTTTGGAGAACATTATAAAAACGTAGGTAACAATGGCTTACAACAGCAAGATCTACAACAGTGAAACCCCCAAAAATCCACCAACAGTGTAAACCCCCTAACAGTAACATCCCCTAACAATGAAATCCCCTAACAGTAAAATCCTTTTAACAATGAAAATCCCTTAACAGTAATACCCCCTAACAGTGAAATCCTCTTAAGAAAGTGAAAAGTTTTAACCTCACCAGATTACCTTGTTTACAAGTGATGCTAATACATAATGTAAATATCCTGGTGAAAAACTTAAGGGTCTTATAAAAAGGATCCTTCAATACGTATCCTATACTCAGGTCCCTGCAAAGATCCTTTAAAAAAAACATCCCTACAAAGATGACTTAAGGATGTTTGTAGGAACTTGAAAGACCTGTGAGAAACAGATCCTCAAGAATTGTTACCTGAATTTTATAGACCTGAAAATTGTTCACAACACCCTTCCAAATCTTTCAGGATATGAATCTGAATAAAGATCCTTAAGATTGTTATCAAAATGTACAAAGGTCCTTCAGGAGATAAGAAAATCTTACACAAAATAGAAAATTTTCACTACAGGGTTAACAATGCTAAAAAAAATAAAGATACTTCTACATATGTACACACATATGTATGTAACTCCAAATGTAACTAGCTTACTAAGCCAATTTACGAGCTCATGACAAAATTTCAAGACTCTTACAAAATAGGCAGTTTTAAAATTGATTTATTTATTTATGACTATAGCCCTGAAGGAAATGATCCAAATAAATTATGTATAGTTTGTATACCAAACTTGTCAACATGTACCTTTCTAAAGTAACATGAGTGTCTAACTGATTCTTCACCATTCCTCTAAGATGCTGGTCAGCTTCAGACTCTGTCACAGTCCCTGGGATTCCAAGACGTTGATCTTCAAATGGCTGAGAGTCATCCCTGTTCATGCGAACAACTCCTCGGCTTTGGTAACGAGCAGGATTTCCACTTCAAAGTTACAAAGAAATCATACGTTACTATTGAATATGCAGAGATGGGGTCGTTAGATATGACATATGTAATGAATATGACTGCACACCTTGCATTCCACCAACTAATCATTTACTTCCTACAGTCCTAAAAGTTACTATCTCTTAACAGCAGTAAATACTGCCTCTCACCTCCTCCCACCCCCGAAAAAGTATTAAAATTTACGGGTAACTGCCATTAAGTCTGCATGTGAACCAAGTGGCCCATCAAGCCAAAGCTTATCCTGATTCCTGTAGCATGAAGTGACTAGCAGTATTTCTACTCCCCCGCTGGATGATATGGGATTGGCAGGTCTTTTTTGCAGGGTGCAGGGTGCGGGGTGCAGGGTGCAGGGTGCAGGTTGAAATTTAATTGTAACTGGAAAACTGCTGGCACTTAAAAGAAACGTACAGGTGGTAGACTTACCGTGACTGTTACATGACGCTGTTTACAATCGCTCTGAAAGATGGCTTCCACCTAAGTGCCAAACCCGCCGAAGTGATGGGAGGAGAGTATATTCCTATGATTTTAAGCCTGCAATAAATTATTGTATTTGAAGAAACATCTGAAATATCATCTGAAATATCTGCTGAATTTGGTTTCTTCCCTGTGAGTACCAAAATGAAAGCACACTGAGCTTGTGCTAGTATATTCTGTCCATTAAAATCTTATATTATTTCATTTCTTTATTTATATTTGCTTCATTTGTGATGGCAATCTTCTGTTGTTAAGGGAAGTGTAGCTTACAGTTCTTGTTGACGCTACGCCTAGAGATTTCAAACTCACGCTCTGTTGAAGAGACCCGAGGAGTCCGTTGAGTATTGAAAGATTGAGTGAGGTTCGACTAGAAAAATAAATAAAAATACATGTGAAGAAGAGCCGAGCGATAAGAACAATACAGGACAGAATATAAAGACTTACAAATGTTTCCTGACTGTAGCGATGATGGTGAAGCTAGGTAGAGCATAGATTTTGCAACAATATTAACTTGAAGCTATAGCAAACGTTGAAAAGATCGGTGCGCTAGGAAACCGTAGCGTTTAAATAGTCCTAATTTGCATACATAAACGGCAAGCTAAAATAAAAATTTACACATCTGAGCCAAATCTGGAATCGATGGAAACATCTGTGGAGCGGCCATTCAGATGGCTTTGAAGAGATTTCACTGGTCTCAGCGTGTTGATCAATAAGTACTTATAGCAGACCGATCGTGTTTTCACTATGTGAAAGAGGTGAGCTACTTTATGTAAGAACCCCTGACGAGTATATAGGTTATTGCTTATTTTTAGTGCCAGCAGTTTTCCAGTTATAATTAAATTTCAACCTGCAACCTGCACCCTACACCCTGCAAAAAAGACCTGCCGATATGGGATGCTAATCCATCACAGAGCTACCTCCAGCATTAAATTTGCCATTACCCATTTATACAGCTGGTGCACTGTAAGAGTTAAGTGTCTTGCCCAAGAACACAACGCAATGTCCCTGGCCAACACTTGAAGCCTGGACCGCTCAATATAGAGGCAAGCACACTAACCATGAGGCCACCAGTCCGTTTCCCATTAGCAAATCCCAAAGGTAGTGATTTTTCAAAAGTAATGGCCTTCAAAAGCAGTAACCTCAATTATGATTTAAATTTTCAGGGAAAAATATGGCAATTTAATAATATTGAGGAATAAGAGACATTAAACACAAAACTTTACACTTTACATCAATACATTTTTTTCAACAAGCTTTATCCCTAATGGTCTCTAAACTACATTCAAATAAAATTTATCATGGAAACCTAGAAGAATATCCTGGTCAGTCTAACTAAGAACAGAACTGTTGATTAAAACATTTCACTGAAGCCAAGAGAGAACTTCAAGCCATTTAAAAACATTCCGACACAACAAGTGTCATTTTATTTCTTTTGTGATTTACATTTCCAGTGCCAAGTTTAAAGAACACTGCTCCAATATTTCTAGAGATATTCTTGATTCAGTGTTTTACTGTTTTAGTGAAACTACTCATGACATCATCACTTTCCTCATTTGCATAATACAAAAACGTCAACATCTCTAAAACAAGAAAAGATATTCCAAAACGGAAAACACCGTTTTTCTTCATTTTGTAAAGCCTTTCAAATGTGCAACAATCATTTTTCATTTCATAGCCACTTTAACAAGGCCTTAAGATAGTAAGACGAAAGAAACCAAACTCACCATGGAATTCCAGTCTGTTCATATGAGGTTGGATCAGGTTTGAATGGTTTTCCACTGACTGAAAATCGCATTAAAACTGATTTTAATTGAGCATGTCACTGGCATGTTGAACATGAACTTTAATACACCTGGATGCACCAACCTCGGGGTACAAAAACAATTTATCCGTCAAATACGAGCACTCTGTCCCCATGGAGTGTAAGAATGACCACTGCTAGTCAATGAATAAACCAATACTTACTCTCCACACATAGAAATTCTCTGTGTTGCACCACTGGGGTTCAAACTACAGATCATCATTTTTATTGACAGTTGTCGTGAAAAATGCGATATTACAGTTGCTGATAATAGAACAAAAAATCCTACCTGACCCTCCAACCATCTTGGAATTGTTTAACAAGACAAAGGGCGCCTGAATCGTTTGAAGTCAGTTAAAATCATTGTCAAAATCGTTGTCGCATTTCACACTTCAAGCCGGCCATTTTGAAAAATATGGCTGAAGGGATCTGGGAATGACACTTTGCTGCTTGCTAAGGTGGTTGGGATAGATTACAGCTCGATTTGATTTCTGGGAAACCAACATGGTGGTCGGATTCAACATGGCTGCCGTGTTAGTCAGTCGCGTTTCCTTGCCCTATACGTTTGGTCGAAGTGTACCAAAGATCTCGTGGATCAGAAACTTAAGTTCAGATTCTAGTGGAAATGGGAATGGAGCAAAGTTACCGATATCGTCTCTGCTGGAAAAACTTAAGAGCTCATCCGCTACCAGGGCTGATCTTTCCAAGCTTTCTGACACGCTTTCTACGGAACCCCTGCCTGAGAAAAGACCGAGTCTTAAGTCAAAGGTGACCAGGAGAAAAGGTCTCTCAAGCCGTAAACTGAAAACTGGTTTACAACGTAAGAGAGCTAATACTGAGGAATGGAAATATAACAAGATTTTACGACAAATGCGTATACAAGAAGATGTGTCTCTGGGAGAGAAATCCTTGGGGATTTCTGAATCTGGTGACCTTCTCGGCTCCTTAAAGGAGGTTGGGCAAGAACCTGGACAAGACGATGCGAAGAGTATGCTTGAGAAGTCAATCGAAGAAACCAGGAGTCGACGGAAGGATGTATTTCGAAGAATCGCGGCAAGCACATCGGAATCCACCGGGCTTGTAAGGCGAAGACCACAGAGGGTGGTAAAGAGTCTAGAGGATTTGGACAAGAGCCGACTTGATGCGGCTGAACGATCTAAGCAGAATGTAGATCCCAGCCTGAACCAGAAAATCAAAGACCTGCTATCGGAGGTCGAGATTCAACCTAAACAGCTGGGCACAGCAAAAACCATTGTTGCAGCAGTGGAGAACTGGGGCACGACTGCAAATTACCAAAGGAGAACTCTCAAGGAAGAACACGACTATCAGACCAAAGAGATGTCTTCAATTAACAAGCCCAGTGGGGTCATGCTTCTCGAAGGTGAAAGTGCTGGCCTCTTTGACGACATCATTAGCAAAGCAAACACTGCAAATGCAAAAATCAACAATGTTACTCAGTCCAATTTCTTGTACCATCTTGAGGAATTGGATAATGTCGATAAAATTGGATACCTCGGTGTCAAAAAGAATGCATTTGTGGATCAAATAAGTCTTTCTAATAGATTATGGCAGTACCCAATTGATAATGAAGTCTGCAAGATAGAAGAAGAAAATATCAGTTTTGAGGAACATGTGTTTCTGGAATACTTATTGGACGACTTCCCAAGCAAAGGTCCTGTACGCCGCTTCATGGAATTGGTTATAAACGGCTTACAGAAAAACCCCTATCTGACTGTGGAACAGAAAAAGGAGAGAGTTCGTTGGTTTCATGATTATTTTTCCAACTTTTCTGAAGAGGAACTTAGTTTTTGAGATGCTTTGTGGTAACAGAAATTCAAGGAATGTTTCATCGTGTGCTGTTTGCGTGCAGAATCCTGTCACATGAGCTTATCAATTACAAGACATATGAAATGGATACCAGGAATAGAAAGGACATGGTAACTTAGTAACTTAATGCTAAGGGATGGACCATTATTTTTGTGATTGGGGGAGAGAGTTGAGCAATTTCCAAAATAAAATTATGCACACCAACTACCATGGGAAAAAAAATCGAGCAAGTGTTTTCTACTATCCGGGTCCAGTTTTACATGTTGAAAAAAATTCTTGCACAAGTTATTACCCATCAAAAAAAATCATGCACAGCCTGAAGGTGAAAAAAAAATTCATGGCCCAGAAATTGCCTACTACCCTCCCCCTTCCCCCCAACTCAAAAAAATAATAGGCCATCCCTAATTTGAGTTGGTCGATGTGTAAAATACATGGATATCCTTGAACTTTTGCAGTGGTTTGGAGGTAAATCTGTATTAACATTAACACCAGGACCTATATGGAAAAGAATTACTGGACAGCAAGTAATTTTTTACTTTCAAATACGGAAAGTAAATGATCTCAACTTTAGCCAGCTTACTAATTTCACCACTTTTTTCATTTCTGGCCCATCTTTGTTCCAAAACCATTTATTGTAATTGGCAAAGCTATGCAACGTGTTGCAAATGGCCTTTGTAACTCCATTTCTGGTTCTTTCATTATGTTTCCTGCTGATAGTATGAAGTCTAATTAAACATTAAAGGTAATTCAAATGAAGAAATCATTGTTATACTTTGTGTAATGAAATGCAGCAGTGGTTATCATTTACAGAAGCCAAGCTTTGTAGCAAGGTGTCCTTAGGCCCTTTTTGCTTTTGGGCGAGACACTTCACTCTCACAGTGTTCCACCCAGGTGTATGGGTATGAACAAAATAAATGCTGCAGCCTGTACCCTCCCATAGACTAGCACCCCAAAGATATTCAGTCTTGTCATTTTACAAAAACCGGAGATGTTTGCAAGGCTACTGCCAGTATAACATTGACAGGACTTTTCTTGTACTTGGCACAGTTACACCTACTATGATACAAGAAGAAACCAGGGGTAAGTCAGTCATCTTGCAGTAACTTATGAGATTGGTACTGGAGACAAAACAGAAGACGAGAAGCAACATTGTCCTCAGTAACAATCTCACTAGGTGAGACAACGTCTTGTTTCTGAAGTAGCAAATATGGACACTGAAGGGCAAGACCAAAGTGCTTTTGATTCTAGCATCGTCCATTGTTTGTATAATAGAGGAATGAAAATTATATTTGTTGGTCAGGAATTTTGCTAAGATTTGGTGAAGTGGTTGTAGAAGCTGAAGGTGTCCATTAAATAGGGTTGCCTTGTTTATTAGAGGTCAGACTGCAGTAGCACAAAGCTTTAGTTACATGCAGCATTTTTGTTCAAGCTAAGGACCAGTTAGCTTAATCACTCCGACTTGCTTGCAGTTTGCTTTTACTAGCAGTTTAATAGGATACTGCACTTCAGTTTGCATGCGGTTTGCTTTCACTC
>Ga0126339_10004069_pt1 | contig 10736 bp, 4 predicted proteins | sample OrbTmetagenome_2_FD_92532 | JGI IMG/M metagenome (GOLD analysis project Ga0126339, IMG submission 92532) | Coral microbial communities from Petempiche,Puerto Morelos, Mexico - Orbicella T R C metagenome | ecosystem: Host-associated > Invertebrates > Cnidaria > Coral | place: Petempiche,Puerto...
ACTCACTCACTCACTCACTCACTCACCCATTGACCCGTCCATAACATACCCGACGCGCCGACTAAGAGGTATTTTTTTTACAAAAAAATAACTCAAACATTCACCAACAAAAGGCAGTAGACACATGTACGCATTGCGTACCTATTTTTTCTGTCCAGATTTTTATCACGTTGATTTTAGTCGCCGGGCTGGCGACTTCTGTTTTAAGTTAGTCGCCAGATCCAAAATTCTAGTCGCCATGGCAACTAAAATGGTCGAAACTTGGAGGGCTGTTTATAGTCCTTAATTATTTGTGAAAAGTATTATATTATCACAAAGTGTTGTGGAATATTAAGCACTTGATGACTGGCCCAAAGGCAAACAGTGTTCCCGAGGGGAACATTGAGGTCGAGGGGAAACAAGACTCACTGTTTCCCGCGGGACCACTCATGAAGTGTTTTGTTATACCTCCCAACTCAAAAATAGAAAAAACCTGCAAAGAAATGGTTTGCTTTATGCCGGCTGGCTCACAAATTTCCCGCGGTTTAAAGGAGCACGACCTGAACACGTGCAAGTCGAAAGTTCAAGTTGTTGTTTCCCTAGGGAGTTCGTGAGTTTTGACCCACGACACGTGACACGTTCTCCTCCAATCGGAAAACGTATTTGAGCTGGGAGGTATAACAAAACGCCTTAACTTCGTCGACCATGTAAGAATATTTATGTGACAAAAATATTTCCCCTTAGATGAATACTCTGAGTATCACTTGGTATCTTAGCCCCTCCAAAGGAAAGCACGACCACAAATCGGGCAGTTCAATCTGAAAGAAACAGAACAAAAAGAAAATGTCAAAAGCGAGAAAAACATACTCTTAGTAGTAACCATAAGAAACTACCTATTTTACCAACTGACATACTTGAAAATAAAAAATTCCCAAATCTGTGACCCTCTGCACAAAGCACGGAGACACTACAACTCAGCAACAGCTAGGAAAGGCATGCAGACTTCCAGTGAAATCAAATTCCACTCAGTTTGCTCAAGACCTTTTAGTTTCCAAAAACATGCTTCTATCATCAGAACTGAGAAGTGACAGATAGATGAAAGCCAAAAATGATACAATACGCTAGTTAGACCCTGTATTAGGCTATAAGTGAATGATGTAATCAGTGAATGGTGGTGGCCACTTAAACTACAGGTTTGACTGTAGGTACTTACTCGCCATTTTGAATCATGCCGATAAGGCACTCCCTATGAACAGGGTGTGAGCATGGCAAGATGTTGAAACCGCTGACCACAACCTAAAGGAGAGTGAAGAATGGAAAGTTCTCAGTAAAAAAAAAGATCTGTCAAAAGCAGTTTTATTTCATCCAACTACAAATTACTGAAATACACTAACAGGCATAGTGACAAATACAACTGTGGATATTTGAAACCAGCAAACATACACTCTTAACTCATACAAGGTACAACAGGCACCACCAGGAATGGGAGTCTATCCCTCCCCCCTCCTCCATCCCCACCCCCACCCCCAACACACACACATACACACTGTTTTGAACGTGACGTGGCTAGTAAGAACCTGTATTAGGCTACTAGTAAATGATGTAATCAGTAAATGGTGATATCAAATAATCACCTCCAAGCATTTACAACACATGTTGTGAACTGAATATGGTCGGCATCTCTCAGGCATAATGGTACTATCAACACTGCCAGTCTGGCTTCCATCGTTCTGAAATATTAAAGAAAAGCACATACTAGATGGCCACACAGGAGGCTGTTAAACTTACTCCTTCATGGACAGCAACTCAGTTGAATCTCCGCTGAAAATGAACCGCAGCAAACTGAGATGTAAGTGTCGACAAATTTTCAAGGCCCAGACACGATACGCACAATGTTTGAATTGCCTGTTTAAAAATTAAATCCACGAATACTGCGCAAATTTTTGCTCCAGAATTGCCCACTATTCCTGCATCGTTGCTTGCAACAATTCCAACATGTGTAAAAGTATTAGTAATTTTAATACTTTAAAATATTCAGTTTCACTTTCCCACAGCAATATACATGTAAGACAAACCAAGAGTCACTTTTTCACTGAGGTGAAATAAGCACTCACTAGCAGACCATACGTTCCTTCCCTTGTTATAACAATAGAAACGATATTACGGACTACATTAAAAAGTTAAAATATTGTTAGAAGCTCAAGTTTTCTATAGGCGAGTAGTTAAGGTGAGTTCGCTTTTGCTCAAAGAAAACTGGGTCCAGTTGCTTTAATACACACGCTAAAGGACCGAGTCCAAAGCCTTCACTTATGTATTTTTAACCCAATAGTCAAGAAAATAATCAATTAATTACAATATTGATCGAATTGGTACTTGGAGAGGGAAGAAAACCGGAGTACCCAGAGAAAAACCAACGGAGCAAGGTAAGAACCAACAACAAACTCAACCCACATATGGCACAGGGCCAGAATTGAACCTACGCCACAAATAATTAAACCCTTTGCATAAATGGTGCCTAAATTTGAATAATACTTTGCACGTCCTTAGCTGCGTACTTATGTTTCCAAACAAAGGATTTTTACATGAATGTGAGCGCTCTCACCACTGCGCCAACCCTGCTCCCCTGCAAGTGCAATTGTTTCGTCATCAGACAAACAAAATGAGAGAATCAATCAGATTTGTGAATTTCCAACTACAGAAACATCAAGATGATTGTTAGAAATTATAATATAAAGCTACATGCAATCTGAATATTACCTCGCAGCAGACACAATCGTTCTGAGACGGTATCCTGTGTAAAACACAAATAAAAAAGGAACGTTACCTTAGTTACTTATTCTTTATTTTGTCTGAACAGATCGACTTCCAGTTAACAATTAACTACATGATTTTTACTTAGCTTTAGAACAGAATCAACTTTAGTGGCAGATACAGATATTTTTCACAGGTTGCCAACACTTACAAGCATGGGTTTCTAATGCACCGTCGGGAGACTGGGTCTTCCGAAGATGAAACCTGTACAAAAAGACCAAACATACAATGGTTTAGCTTTTCAAATCCATACAAGCAGTCAGTCTTTCTCTGTCTCGAAAAATCAATATTGTTGACAGTTGAACGCATACAACGTAGCCCTGCTAGGTCGAACAAAGATTATGATACGTGCCATATAAGGTCCGGCTTCTGGTAATGAACTGTTATGAGACTCCACATTGGCTTGAGGAATTTCACAAAGGTCCCGGTCTTGAGAGTGCCTTGTTAAGAATCCGGGATGAATTCCCTGTACTATGTCAACCAGTGAGGGCTCCGGTGGGACATTTGCCGCCACTCCGGCATTGAAGTGTCTGATTGCAGGCACAGACAGGCGAGTGGTTGAATCATCACAAACAGCATCCACACCGGGCAAGTTAGCCCTGTCACCTCTGTTGTTTGCTGAGATTCCACAAGACAAAGAAAGGAAAACAAATTAAAAATAAGAGTCTCGTCTTTTTGCAACATGGAAATGTCCAGAATATCCAAAAACCATAAAGAGTCGCTAAAACGGTTACTTTTTTCTAACAAATCCTGGAGAGTCTGATTCTCTTTTTTAAGTTCCCGTAAAGCGTTCTCCAAACGGTCTATCTGCTTCTGGGATTCTGGAGCAGCTGTGGTTATTAACCTCAGCACAACATTGTCACTATTTGCAGACAAGGGGTCTACGTTACACTCTGATTCAGACTCGGGGTTGCTTTCGTTATCACTCTCCACCCCATGGCCATCTCCAGGCACTGCGTCTTCAATCCTGTTAAATTGAAGTGCACGTTGACCTTCTAACGCATCCCCTTCGTGCCCTTGGTTCTCCTGTAACTTCAAATTAGCAGACATAAATTAGTCAGCTCGAGATTTCTATCGCGTGATAGTTGACAAGGGCGAAGCCCGAGTCAGCTATCACGCATAGAAATCGAAATTGTCTTAGTATAAATCTACCAGTCGTGCAAAACTTTATCTAAATCCTCTTTACCGACACTTCGTAAACGGCCGTCATTTTGTTCATAACCTGGACACAACGCTACGCTACTCACTATCTATCACAGTTTATAGTTCACCACCAAATTTTCTCCGATTCTTATTGGTTTAAACTGATCACGTGACGCGATAGTGTTCATCCGCGGAGAGACACTATCAGCCCATAATGCCCGTCCGAGGAAAATACCCGGATGGATAGCACTCGTCCGTGAAAATATTTCTGTCAACAAGCGGGCTTATACAAAACACACAATTGAATTTATAATAAGAGGGTTTTTGTTTGTTTTCTTTTTCCAATTTTACGCATATTTGCCCGAGAAGCGAAATATTTGTTTTAAGAACATCAAATTTCCAAAGGGCAACTATCAGCCGATCAGAAACAATCTATTGTTCAAATAGATAGTGAGTAGCGTAGCCAATCAGAGAACGGCATTCTTGATAGAGCGCTAGTAGATTTATACTAAAACTCAAGAGAAACACGGAACATGTTTTCTATTTCTGAAATAAAATATTAATAATGGGGCCAGGTACTCATTACAAAGTACTAACAGATTTTAGTATATAAAGAAAACAAGCTGGAATAGACATGCACACCAGCTATATGTACCTACCGATTAAGATAAATAACTTGTCACAAATAATTGCCATCACTTTAGTCTGACCAAGAGGTTTACATATTCACAAATAATTATTACTAATATTGTTCAGTAACAGTCAATTTCATTGTTTCTTGAGTTCAGAAACAAAAGCTTAATGATATCAGTACTAATAGCACAAAATGGACATCTTATATTGAAGATACTATATATAATATTCTAGTGTTTTTTAGAAGAAAATAAGGTATTATACAGGAAAGCCTTATGTTACAATTATAATTATAATACATGTAAGTCACTTTGAAAAGAGGTGACAAAATCCATCAAAAATTGAAAAAGGAATTTAGTTTAGAACAGCAATATGGAACAGTCAAATAGGTGGGTTACACAACATTCATTTCATGGATGACATAATTATATATTGTAAAAAATGTACCACTCTTAAAAGAAAATAGATTTTAATCATACAACCAGGGTTGCTTAAGCTTTTTTAAGACAAGGCAACAGAGAAATTGCAATTATAAGACCAAGGCAAGAGAATTCTGAAAGCTAGTAATTGAATAGCTATAAACATTTCTGAAAGCAACTGTCCTACCCTAGTCATACAAGAATGATTGCATATATGACAATAACAACAAAAATGCCATGCCGGTGAAATGTAACCACTACCCAAGGACTTTGTTTTACTGTTTTAAACTTAGCTACCCATAGAGAATTCCATATCACAGAGGCCACATCAGAGCTGGAAATAACAGTCGGTCATCGGACATTGTCCGACCAAATTTTGAATATGTCCGGCCAATTTCACATTATGATCGGACATGATGTCCGAACATTTCACTAACACCAAGTTATTGTCCACCCATAAAATTTGTTCAGATACATTGTTAAAGGGCTCGAAATTGCCACCGGTACGGTCGCCAATGCGGCTAAACTGTCATCTTTGGCGGCCAAAAATTCTGGTTTAGTCGATAGCCGAAAGTATGTCTGCATTCACAGGCTACCATAATGGCGACTAGGTTTCTCTGTGTTGACGATCAATAAGGGTTATTTTCTCAGACATTATGTCCTTCCAGAACTACTTAGTGAAAGATCTTTACTTCTATAACATTCAACATAAGAAAAGAAAACAATCTATCCTTTTGTTTTGCTGTGAATGATTCCCTCACATCGGAAACCTTGCAAACGGCTGATCGTGTTTGAAATCGCCCTATAATGCATTGCAAACCCTTGAACATTGAGTACGTCATGTACGACCACCGATTGTGTCTCTTGAAATGCATGAATCCTTCACAGACATCACATTAGCTACGTACACAAAATTAGCGGCCAAAAAAGTCTTGGGAACTTTTTCTTTACAGATTTTATGCATTGAGTTCTTTTCTGAGTAAAATTCCTACTTGATTTTTATCATTTCGTCGCCAAATGGCAACTCAAGATTTTTTTTAATTTTGGGCCCTTGACTCTGACAGTTTGAGCCATATTCAGGAACCCCTAATGGGCTTCTGCCATATCATAAAGCAGAAGTGTTCATCTTTCCTGTACTTGCCAAATAAAATACTCTCCAGAAATCGCCCTATTTATGTGTTACGTGCATTGCGATATGCTGACAGCACTTCATGTATGTACCCTAGAGTCAACTTTGGTCAGGAGCCCATCACAAGGAGCCTGCAACTCCCATACTAGGCCCATGTCACAGTATTTTTACAGACCGGTCTATTTTTAGGCTTCTTTTTCCACGAAAAAGGTCAGTTCTGGTCTATACGAGCGCGAATCAATAAGGAGAAAAATGGCGGCCTCAGGTGGACATGTTGACCTAATCTTGCAGTGAAATTATTAAGTCCGTGCTTGTGACTGGTCACTGAGGTTCCTGGGGGAGTCTGGATTCGCGGTAAATTCAAACTAAAAATAGATCGGTCTGTGAAAACGTTGGGACAGGAATAAAAGGGGTAGTTGCACGCTCCTAGTGATGGGCTCCTTCAATAGAAAACTAGGTTTGCTTGAACAACATATAACCAGGAGATAACCAGGAGAGATCGGTGCAGTCATCTACTAGACAAATTCATCTAGTTAATCATAAATGATAAATAAATCAAATTTAAATGCAGTTTTGAACGATTTGTATTGAAAATCTTTACAGTATGCTAATAAATTTTATTATGCTAATTAATTATGCAAATAAATTATGCAAATTAATGTCCGGTCAAATTGATAAGATGTCCGACCAAAATGAAGATTTGAAAGGACACATGTCCTGTTAAAGAAGAAAAATTATTTCCAGCACTGCACATAATTTTAATTTAATGATTACCCTCTAACTATTAATTGTATTTAGTCTATTTACTGAGTAACTTAGTAACTTTAGCATATTGACTGTCAAAGACTGCCCACACTGTACAGTAGCATACTGGGAGCTTTGGGACGATCAGCCCAGGCTCGAATATTTTCAGAAATATTCAGTATAATCACATCTTAACTGATGGTTTCGTAAATCCTTCTATAAGTAGTTGCATAACAATCTTATTTATGTATTAATGGTCTAATATAAATATAGATGTGGCCCACCTAGATTAGCCCAGGCTACCTGCGGGTTCACACTGTTGCTATTGTCAAGCTTTTTGAACTTAATGTGTATATATTTCTGTAAAATTGTAAATCTGCGAGTCATAATAATAATAAAGTTGTAGAACTTTCTCCAAAAAAAAAAAAAATGGGACCACAAAAGACGATGGGCCGTAAACACATGCAAATTATTGACTTTTTAACACAGTCTGACCTCACGCAAATAAGTTTAGTTTTGAGAAATCTTCTCTCTCTCAGACATATGAAATACATGTGACACATTATGGTTGACCATAAAAATATCTGCAGTCTGCATTCTTTTAGGCTGCAAATGTCATACATCAACATTAAAATCGTTGGAGGACCATTCCGATGCTGTTAGTTTTCATTTCTGACTGGGTTTCTTTGCTGAATAGTCTTAACTACTGCTCAGGAAAGTATATAAAAGAAAAAAAAACAGGAAAGAAAGACAAACATACAAAGATTGTGGCTGAATTTGTTTGGCTTGGTGATAAACTATAAAAAACCTTGTTAATGGGAAATTAGCCTTAACTGCTATTGTAATGCACTAGTTGCATGTTCTTTTCACTCACCATAGCGACCATAGTGGTTGCAGCTTGGAGCACCCACTTACTGTGCTGCAGAAGACCAGTATAATAGCCTTGCACAAGTGACATAATTTACATCAACATGATCTGACATTACCTGCAAACAAATCTGGTGCTTGTCCTGTTGTGAAACTGCTCGGCATTTGTGTTTTCCTTCCAGTCTTTTGTCCAGGCAGACATTGCAAACATCACAGTGAAATGATCTGTCTCTGTCGATTCTGCCGATTGAAAAAGAACAAAAAGATAGCGAAGTTCCACCCCTATCTTGTCCTCACTGACTTTGTTTCCTTGATGTTTTGTGACCAACTGCTGAAGTTATATAGACTCTCAGAGCTTATAATAATAAATTATTATATATAGTCAATGGTCTGAAGTAAGGCAGGAAACTCCACCCCTCCCATCAAGTTTCAATATTTTTGATCCACCTTTTGTTTCAAATGCTGTTTCTTTTAGCAAAGCTGTCAGGTAGCTAATTTAATGTACAATGTTAACAGTGTCGATCAAGCAAGTACAATAAATCTTTTTCACTACATGGGGGACACTAGTAGGGGCAGGTGCAAGAGTGATTGTCAGTGTTTTTAATTCAATGAGCAAAAGTTTAATCACTGATTTGCTAACCCAAGGGCTGGGCCATCACACATCAAGGTACATGTATTTCATCAGGCATGGAATAAAAAACAGTTGTTTTTAATTTAGTTGTCTCTAATACATGTATAGACCCTTTTCATAAATGGCTGGCAATTATAAATTCTTTTGTAAGTATTAAAATCAGCCTGACTAACCTCGTTTCTGAGTTGATAATTCAAAAGAATTTTTACTCCCAAACGAGTTTAGTGAGGCTAATTTAAATGCAAACAAACAAATTTTAAATTGGCGGCCATTTATGAAAAGGGTCTATAGTGGTGACTTGTGGAAGTTTGCATGATCTCCATTTCCCATTTAACAGTTTGGTTTTTCATTGCAGGTTTATTTTGTCCATTTGTCACTATCTGTTAGCTGGCCTCTTTGTACTCCTCAATGAAACAAACAAACAAACAAACAGGTAAAAAAGGTAAAACATTAAACTGAATTCTAAACCTCATACCGGCATATTCCACACTTGTCGCAGTGAAACGGGTTTTTGTCTACCCCTGTAAAATGTTTGCATTTAAAACAGAAGTACTCGGACATTCTGGTACCGCAGCTGCTACAGATCTGACTTCCTTGATTTATCTGAAATATCAAAACAAGAAAAACATTCACAAGATGAAGGACCCTTTCACAGATGTGTGCTTTGAGGGCAGTGTCAACAAGTCACACTGAAATAATTGCACATGATGGTGAATGCAATATTTGGCCTGAATTTGCTGTGCCAGTTTGCATGAAATGGTGGAGAAGAAGAATCTGCCTTCTAGCTTGGTAACAGTGCACACAACAGCTGCATGTCTGTCCAATATTTAATTTCTAACATTGGATGCAACGAAGAGGTAGAACGGACTTTTTCAAGGATATGGCCATTTTTGATTTCTATTGTTTCAAATAGCTATTATGGGAAGCTTAGGGGGCACATACATACTAATCTTCCTTCTGAGCATCCCATAATAGCTATTTGAAACAACAGAATTCAAAATGGCCACCATATCACCAAAAAGGTCCATTGTCAGTGTGACCCACTTTCTGCCTCTTGAAGGGCAATTGACTGTTTATTAAAACTGTTTGAAGTCTTATGTAAATACTGAACAGTAAGAATTAAAAGCTCACACTTTACATATAGAGGTTGCTTGGATTCTAGAGTAAAACAGCTAAGACTCCAAGATGTCACTTTGTAGAAATAAATATTTTTAAGTGCTAAACATTTTCCTTCAGCTGCCACATCAGTCATCTTTGTATAACCATTGGTTAACTTCAATTACTCATGTCTTTGTTCCTTCCTATTTTCATGGGACTTGATAAGAGATTCTCAGTGACAACAAAGCACTAATTTAAAAAAATCTACTGACCTCTTCCCTGTGTCCACAGTTAGTGCACTTAATATGCGTTGCTTGGTTTGCCCTCTTATCCCTGGCGTCACAAACCCCTGACCCATTGTGACAGCGGTGGCACGGGTAAAACACTCTACAACATGGAAACCTCACACTACAACGCCGCTGAAAATGCTCACATTGCCATAGTGGGCTTTCTTGAAATGGTGCCAATTCTGCCTTGGCCATATCTTCTCTTTCTCTTGCTTCCCTGTCTACTCTTTCCCTCATTTCCCTTTCTTCTCTTTCTCTCATTTCTCTCTCTTCCCTTTGTCTCTGTTCTCTTCTCTCTCTGTGTCTTTGCACCTCTTCCCTTTGCCTTTTAGTTCGTTCCTCTCTCTCTTTAAGAACTCTCTCCACTATGGCGCATGCCTCAATCACCTCTCGCTCCAGTTCATCCAGCGAAAATTTCATATCTTCAGGGGAGGCTGAAGTTTGCAAGCCTTCCTGTGACAAATAATATTAAGCAATTAATGTTTCTGGTAATAAAAAAAACCTCTCAATGGTGGGACATAAATAAATTTAATTTCCAGCAATCATATATTGTTAAATAGGGAAAATGGTACATATGGTTTTTCATTACTCAGGACAAATTGACGTGCACTAAATTTTCCTGATTGAACGAAGATGACAAAACAATTCCAGCTAAGGCGGCGTCAACAAAATCTGGATCGGACCGGATCGGATCACGGATCGGATCACGGACCGGATCACGGACCGGATCACGGATCGGATCACGGATCGGATCACGGATCGGATCACAGAAAAAAAAACAAAGTTTTAAAGAAAAAAAAAATCAAAAACAAAAATCAAACCGTTTATAAGATAACAATAAATAAAAAATAAAAGTGGAAAACTAAAATATGTAAATGAAAATAAGAATCCCGAATTTGACGCAATGACATGTTAATTACAGAGAATGACAAGAGGTCATTTAAAAAGCCACATAAGCGCCTAATTTACGACGAATTTAAATTGTAATGAACAGG
>Ga0126339_10004070_pt1 | contig 10736 bp, 5 predicted proteins | sample OrbTmetagenome_2_FD_92532 | JGI IMG/M metagenome (GOLD analysis project Ga0126339, IMG submission 92532) | Coral microbial communities from Petempiche,Puerto Morelos, Mexico - Orbicella T R C metagenome | ecosystem: Host-associated > Invertebrates > Cnidaria > Coral | place: Petempiche,Puerto...
GAGCACTGTTGTTCCTTTGCTCTACTGGCACGTATGACGCAGCTCAGATATTGTTACAGACCTCCAACTTTCGGATAATTTTAAACGACGGGTTAATATTATATGGGAGATATGACACAAAACGGCGCTTCTGATGGGCAAAAAGAAATGGTACAATGCCATACCCTCCCCAGGTGGATAACTAAATTGTCCTTTAATCCCCATCAGGGTAGGACATGAGAAAGAATGCGACTGGCTGGCCTTGGCTACCATGCAGTGTTCGTATTCATGTATGGTTTGATTTATTTACAGGATTGCGTGGAAAACATGGAAACACATGCGCATAATAAGAAATGGAAGCAGTGGAATTTAGAATCCACAGCCAAGATTTTAGAGAAAAGATTTCCCAATAGCTTCATTTGGGTTGTTCGTCCGTCAAGATATCATCTGAACACATTTGCTTGTTATCAAAACTTTGTGGAAGCAGACATGTTTGGTGTTCCGGATCACAGGAATCACGATTATGGCGCCTTGTATCACTTAAGAGCCTTGCTGGAGTCTGCGGTCAAACAAGGTGAGTGAGGCAGCATCGCGAAACAGCTGGTCGAAAGCCGGTTAACGCCAACCCAGGATTAAAAGATAACCGAAGTATTAATTTTTCTCGTACAAAACATTTGTCACTGCCTAGGTTTTGTGTAGTTTGAGATTATTTAAATTCAAAACTGAAGGACAATCAATATAAACGGAAAACCTGAACGAAAAGTTACAAAACTAATATCAATATTCATCATATTCCTGGACAACCCGGCCCAGGCAGAAATGGCTCTTTTTCTGGCAGGGACCATAGTACTGGGTCCACGTTAGGGGGATTATGGGTAGTTTCTTGAGACATGTATAGCTGTCCGTTACGAACTGATTTGAATCAGTCAAAGTCACACTTGCCTCGATCACCAAAATTTTGCGTTTTAAATTTTGAGATATTTACCTTTAGCAATTCTCTGTTTACTCGTACCTCTGCCACCAGATTTGGCGGGACCGCAGCAGTTTGTTTCAGTATGCTGGGACATGCATAGACGCTTTGCATAAATATGACGCCTATATTTGAATAACAATACTTGTACATCCTAAACCTCACATTCATGTGAAAAATTCTTTGTATGGAAACATACGCACGAGGCTAAGGATGTCCAAAGTTTTTGTAAAAGAAAAACCTTATAACAAGGATTTTATGGTACATAAAATGCCTAGAGAGGAAAGACAGGAATGGTCAATTTTCTCGGATTTTACAGTTTCTATTTTTTGCATTTCTCAACCCATGCAGTCTTGGACATTCCAGAGGGAGAGGAGGACCCCACGTTTGATTTCCAAGTGATTCTTGTGGGTTTCAGTAAAGGATGTGTTGTACTCAATCAAATCATTTACGAACTATCCACGGTTTCAGCGGGAGTAGATCCTTGTCTTAATGACTTTGCGTCACGCATAAGTGCCATGTACTGGTTGGACGGAGGCCATAGCGGCGAGTCAAACACGTGGATAACAGATGAAAAATTCCTTGATCATCTGGCCAAGCACGTGCCAAGGATTCGCGTGCACGTGACTCCTTACCAAATCAAGGATGCGACGCGGCCGTGGATTGGGAAAGAGCAGAAGAAGTTTGTGGAGAATCTTCGCTCGCTTGGCGCAAACGTCAAGGTCAAAGTCCATTTTCAAGACAGAGATCCCTCCCTAGCTTTCCACTTTAAACTTCTTGAAAGTTTTTAGTGAAAGTATTGAATCGTGTTAATTGTTATTTATTTGCCATGAATCACTAAGCACTTAATGACTGATTCCGCGGGAAACAGTGAGTTTTGTTTCCCCTCGACCTCAATACTCCTGAGTGAGGGTCTCGCAAAGAAATCGTTTGCTTGACGCCGGCTGGATCACAAATTTGCCGCGGTTTGAAGGAGCACGACCTGATCACGTACGAGTCGAAGTTGTTGTATCCCTAGGGAGTTAGTGAATTTTGTTCGCCCTAGGGAGTTAGTGAGTTTTGACCCACGACACGTAACACGTTCTCCTTCAATCGGAGAACGTATTTGAGTTGGGAGATATAACAAGAATGCTTGATATGCATGCTTCACGGTTACTGAATGTTCTTGTGGAAACTTCCTCAAAGTAATCATAAGCCTTCTATGAGACTGTTAGCCTCTGTTAGACTGTTAGACATCTGTTAGTCTGTTAGACTCCGTTAGTCTGTTAGACTCTATAAGACTGTTAGACTCTGTTAAAGGGGCTAGGTCATGCTATTTTAGGTAATTTTGTTTAATTTTGTTAATTATGAGCTCTAAACGTCAAATTGCAGAGCAAGAGTCTTTCGTTTGCAAAATCACGGCCACATAACAACTGAGAATGATTTTCCAGCTGTGTAAATGACATTTTGATATATACTGATATAAATTTGAAAAAAGGTGGGCCGACGTTTTTCAAATTTACCCAAATGCAATCCATTTTAATCCTCTACAGTTTTGTCCAGCAATGTCCCTTCTTAGCTTTCCTGTGTTTTGTTTGAGATCTTCTATAGTTTTGAGCCATTTTTGTGATATTTTAGTTGGACCATTTGATCAGTGCTAAAATTGCCTAAAAATTGCGTGACCTAGCTTCTTTAAACTGTTAGACATCTGTTAGTCTGTTAGATTCTGTGAGACTGTTAGACTTTCCCAGTATTTTTCCTGACCTACTGGGAGTTGCCGAAATGTTCAATAATCTTGCAGAAATTTCCTCAAAATAATGTAAATATGTTAGTCATTCAGTGGTATACAATTTGGTCTTTTTTTTCCACAAGCTCGTTCGAAAACTGTTAGTGCATGCGTCAATGGGCGTGTCATTAATGAGTGAATAGTTCCTGGCGAGAATTCAATGAGTAACTTAAGTTGACATAATATTTATTTCAGAATGTTTTTTTTTAATATATTCTCAAGGAAAACGATGAACAATTTTTGTATATACACGATGCATTTGTAATAAAACTCAATTGTCATAGTAAATGGATTGCCAAATGTAATTATGCTAATTACACACATGAGTGAAAAACACTATACTTTGCTTGTTGTTTTATATTCGAAATAACCGGTTAGGCTTCGAAAAACCTTACAGCAAAATTACAGCATTGTTTAATTACTCTGTTTGCTACAAACTCTATTTAATTACGGTATAAGATGGCTCAATCCCATTCAAAATGGCCCTCGAGGACCAAGACTAAAATAAGTACAACATCGTCATAATCATAAACTTTAAACCTCTTATTTTGCAAAGCTGCTGTTGTTTTTGCATATTATGGATACTAAGAATATTAGTCTCTCTGCGGCGCTAATGTTTATGTCGATAAATTATTCGCAATTAGACAGCCTTTACTCTATCTCAGGCCTATTGTACTTCACAAAAAGTTCTTTACCCATTTCATGTAACGTATAGCTAGACACTAGAGCGTTCCACTAGAACAAATTATTTTCGAAATTATTTATTTCTCCCAGTTCCATGATCTTTAAAGAGTTTTTCTAACGTTCGCCTCAATGGAGCTTGCTGTATTGTTACTATGTATCAGTTATCATGCTTGTAAAATTTTGACTGATTTGTCGAGTAATATATAAACGTATTCGCATCGGAAACTGATTCGTTTTCTTCCCAACGCGTCACAACTTGTTCATCTCACTATCAGTCCTGAGACTAAGTTTGATCGTGTTGTAAGCCACGAAATGTTTGATTGAAAATCTAACTGATGAGAAATAAATTTCCGGCATATAGGTGATATGTTTATTCAACATTTCTCACAATCATTTCGGTAATGGATTTTTTATATTCCTGCAATTATCCCAAACTTGTAAACAAATTAGTTTCAGGTTTTCTTTTCTGCTTTGTGAAACAAAAGAAGTGATTTTTAATCTTTTTTTTTTTTTTTCCTTTAACATTTTTCACCTAAGTAAAATATTTACAGAAACCGGCCAATGTGATCACATTTTGTCAGTTTATCAAACACTATGAACAATTCCATCGGAAAAAGAAACCGAGTTTCCATGATTACTAATTACTCTGTTTGTTAGAAATTTACGCAATAGAATGAAATCTGCAAAAATGAAGTTTCAAAGTTGTTTATTTTTTCGTTTGTGCAGCTGCTTGAGTGGATAATTTAGGGAGTGATATGCAACACGTTTGCCAAACGATTCGTAGACAGCAACCCGTATTCACAAATTTTATGCCAAACACTCCTGTATAAAAATTTGACCATTACACTGCCTCGTGTTTTGTCCATTAGCTAAGTAATAAAATTCGGCAACACTCCGTCTCGAGTACAATTATTGCTCGATTTACCCAGGGTATTTAAGTGTCTTCCAGTTTCAAGTTTTTGAAGCTAATAGCCAGATGTTTACAATGAATAAAGCGAGCGTTAGGCACCAGCGGGAGATTTTGTTGATATGGCCGCCGCTTTTCGATCCTCGTACATCCGGGCCTTGGCATTTTAATTTTTCTGTCAAAGAGTTGGACAAGTCGGGTAGATAATCATTCCAAAATGCCACTTTTAGAGCCTTAAAATCTTTCGACATTTGAGGGGTGGTTTCGATGCGAAGATACTCTTGGTCGTTTGGCCGAAAATTCCTCCATTTTATTCCGTCAACAGGTTGGGGCGTTGTGTCTCCAAACTTGACAAAGTTAGTGTAAACAGTCACCATGAAATCACTTATGTTTCTGTCAGCTGCAGTGTAGGGGTGTGGCGACGTAGCGTCCAACAGTGGCACACCAAACACATACGCAGTGATATCCCCGTGCGCCACTCCTTCCCAGTCTTGTTTAGGGCTGTGGACAGAACGATGGCGAAACTCGTACAGCCATGTCGGTGAAAACTGACTTTGGAACAGAAGGCTGGCGTATGTCGGAGCGACCACATAGTAATCCGTAAGAGCATCAATGATACTTTGACGAATCTTGGTTGAGTTGTTTTCTCTGGGCCATCGTGTATACTGAAATTCCACCGCATCAACTAAAAGAGGTGTTCGGTCTGCAGTGTGTCCCATACTGTTGATCATATGTTCCTCTATGAGTCCTCTAAAGATAGTTTTGTTGTATTTCGATATGGAGTTGCCCAGCAGCAAAAAAGAACCTTCATTGCTTACAAATCCGGCAATGGTGGGAACCTTTTGAAACTTTCCCGCCTTCCTGAGATTTATTGGTGAATCTGGCAAAAAGTGTTTGTCGACAACAGGGTAAAAAATCAAGTTACTTGAGGTAGCCGTCAGAATTTGCAGCGCAGTTTTCGACCGAAGGCACTCTATCATGTTTTGCTGATTCGCAACGGCACAGTTTAAATTCTCGGCAAGCTGCAGCGAGGATGAAGTAACGCCTGATTCTCCATGGAAAGCAAATGGCGACAGATCAGTCCCACTTTCACTTATAAGACGATGAAAAAGACCATTTGACAGTGAGGAAAGCAGGTGAAGATTAACACTAGAACCTCCAGCGCTCTCCCCGAGAAGCGTTACTTTAGAAGGATCGCCACCAAAACTCTCGATGTTGTCTTTGATCCATTTCAACGCTTCTACTTGATCTAACATTCCATAATTTCCTGGTGCCGTGGAATCACCTGTTGAGAAGAAGCCAAATGCGCCGAGTCGATATTGAATACTCACGAGAATAATACCTCGCAAAGGTAGATATTCACCGGGAGATACCACTCTTATCGGAGTGCCAGCGAAAAATCCACCACCGTGGATGTAAGCTAGGACGGGATACAACTGTTGAGATTTGTTCTGTTGTTTGGATACGTTTTCCGCGGGCGTGTAGATATTTAAATACAAACAGTCCTCGCTGATGTTCTCTTCGGTTTCCGAGAATCCCTTCCAGGCTTGCCGAATGGAGATGTTGTAATGTATTATCTGCTGCATGCAGATGCTCCTGAATCGAGTCGCTTTGTAGACGCCATCCCGCTTCCATCCCTTGTGAGGCTGAGGAGGTGCAAACCTCAAGTCACCAGTTGGCGGAGCTGCGTAGGGAATTCCCAGAAATTTATGGATTGCATTTATGGACCCGTGGGCGTTCGGAATTACTTGAGTTAGCCCCTGAAGGGTGCCTAGTTTAGTTGTAACTTCCACGGTAGAATTCAGAGCCCGAATAGCGCAAAAGTGCAGCGTGATGATCAAGAAAAGTGGCATTTTTTGCGGAGCTTGTTTTCTTGACGCCATCTTATTCGAGAGCTTTTGGCCAAATGACTCTCTAATAAGAAGGTTGCAATGCTTGTACCTCGCTCACCTGTCGATTCGCTGACGAAACAATCTTAAATGCCCTGAAAAGGTAATATCAATCGTTTAGTTTGTTTTGAGAATGGGAAAATTCAACGGAAATGGCCATACATATTTTCTATTGATGTAACCGGCAAGGGGCATCTAACACATGTCAAACAATCAGCTAAGATAATTGAATTTAGCATCTTTTGTTGATGATAATTATTGCAATGCCTCCTGGTAGTCTAGAAAAATTGTTTTTAATTTGTCTGTTTGACTTGCTCTTTTTCACCTAAATTTTGAAGAGGAAAGTACTCAATTATATTTTGACATATTTTAACTAAACTTTATCGCGAACACTGTGGAGAAAATGAACAAGCTTTTGGATCTATGTACTTGTTTTTATTCGTACACATGGTGTTGCTGGGTCAAAATCAGTTTTGACCCATAAGTGGCAATTAATTCACTCTGAGAATTGAGGAAATTCCTCGTTCTTTCGTCATTCACTTTCATAATGGCAAACAGTTGGTCGAGGAGCAACTCTTATTTATACTCACGCTGTTAAATCTGTTTTTTCTTTTGATGTTTTGAAGTTATAAATTCACAGGCATGGTGCGAGTTCCGGAATTGAAAAAATGTTTATGTTAACTGCGATTATACACAGTGTTCTTAATTACAATTCTCAAAGTTGGAGATCTTGTGAATTAATTATTTTCTTATAAATGTGGTAAACGAATGCGATGAGGAGGAGAATTGATCTAATATGAACTTTGTCGACATCTCAAACTTTGGGAAGAGATTCACTGCCCCATGTAAATGGAAAAAAATATTTTACTTTACATAATGGAGATATTGCGCGTTAGATACTGACTTATTCACAAAACAAATATGCTATTAACTATTATTTGATCAAAACGTTGAGGAATATTATTCTAAAACGAGTGAAAAAGATATTTGCTGTCTCCTCAGTCATCATTTGTTAATCAAAATGCCGTTTAAACATATAATACCGTTTATTCTAAAAGGGCATTTAACCACACGCCTTAATAAACAGAGCCTACCGCTTTTTTCCAGCTCCTAGAACCATATGAGAAGCTTTTTTACTCCATCTTCATCACAATTCCTTATAACTTCCTAAATTACTGTTCAGAAGAATACGAAAGTACAATAGCATACGACATTAACTCTTATCAAAGTTTCTGGGCACTGGAGTAGAGATAATGTGTTATTCAGAGCGGAAAGAGGGCGAAGATACTTTGTAAAATAAAACTTTAAATAATGAGATTTTAAGTTTTGTCGCAGACACTTTTGACGGGGCGCGGCGCGGCACACCACTGGAGGTGGCGCGGCAAACTGCGTTCCACGGAATCCGCGCGTTCTTTTCCCGCCAAAACTGTCTATTGTGTATGTGAGAGTCCAATCATTGTTTGGTTACCGCTGACCGATAACTCATATGTTCTGAATATTTGTTTTGGTTTCTATTTTGTTCTCCAGAAAGATCTCGTTTTTATTTACTCTTTACAGTTCACGCGCAAAGAAATGAAAATCCCCCTTCCTAAGACAGGTCAATATCAGATGTGCAGGGTCTTCGCCGGTTGCTGGTAACGTGTAAAATCATCTATTGTTGGATCAAATGCAATTGTCCTTAATTACGTGAAACACAAACCTGCGTTCAGGAAAGAGGTCGAAGCCGTTGCATCCTGGCTAATTATTGTTGTACTTAATTTATCGCTATTAAAATATCACATTACTTCAATTCGAAAGTAATTTTCAAGAGCGACTTACGCGCTCGTAACTGATGGCCTTTACCACTCTTCGTAGTGAAACAATCTCCTTATAAAGGTGTGGAAAGTTTCGTGTCCATGCACTCATGCAGTGCTTTGACTGCTTTATTTCGGAGAGAGAGCATTTGGAAATTCATGGCGCTGGCGACCTCAAGTCTATATCATAGGTAATACTGTTTCCGACCACTTCTTGGCTGATAAATCGACTTGCCCTGTGACCTGATTGGAGTTGCAATTTACAAAAGAATACCGCGCTGCTAATAAGGACAATACGTTTCTAAATGATGCAAGCTGTGCCATCTTTGAGACAGAAGAGCTAGCGCTGCCCACAAATCAGGCCTAAAAAAACAACTGGATCATTTGTGGAAAACAAGAGATTATAATCATAATCTCTTGTGGAAAATAAGTCCGTAACAAGTGATGAAACTCAGATGTATGCACGAGAAACAATCATCCCTGTTAAAACAATAAATATAAAGAGCTCCTCAGCAAACACTAATCAAAAACTAACAATAACGGCAAAACCACAGCGAAAACAAGTTATAGGAGCGCCGAGACAATAAGACATGGATAAGGACAAAGGTTAAAAAGATAAATAAAATCGGAAAACTGATCCTTACGGCAGGGAGAGCAAATGAAGACAGAAATCAAATAAAAAGAAATTTACTGAAAAATACAACGCCCAAACGGTGCGTCTATGGAATGCACCGTTACCATAACTAAGTGTGTGACCTGGCGGGAGGGGGTACTCCCTTATATGGGCTATATAGGTATGTGCGGCCCCAAAGGGTATGGTTTTTCAGCCGTTTTGGTCATAACTGGGGTATCGATTTTAGCTGATTTTAGCCATTTTGTTCATAAATAAGGTATGGTTTTTGCACTAGCCCAGATATGGGTATGTTTGTAAGAAGAAGCTACTTTTTCGTCATTATCGAAAAGAAAATCAACAAAAGCCCTTCAAAAATTATGTTGACGGTAATTTAACAATGGCCTGAACTAGGGAACTAATTGTAACGCAGGTCTGAATCAGGGTATTGATTTAAGGGTCAGGTCATAAATAGGGTTTCGAATTTATGATCGGGTCATAAATAGGGTAGGGAATATTGCAGATTTTGGTCATAAATAGGGTAAAAGTTTTGGGAAGCGGGCCGCACAACTCCGCCCAATGTTTTGGGAGTACCCGTCCCCCCCGGGTGTGCGTCTCCGTCCAAAGAATAACTATTTACACCAATGACAATGTCTGCTTCACTTCATGTCCAAGTTTATGACTGCTGCGTCCGCTTTGATCCAGTAAGTCCACCAAGCATCCTTGATCACGTAGACATGATCCGTCAACTCCCGGCGAGGAAAGGGCTGGGCATACAATTCACTTCCCGTTGTTTGCGTGCGCTAGTTGTCGGTTAGATATCAAAACAATGGATGAGATTAGACGAAATAAAAGCAGTGTCAGACTGCTACAATATTCTTTGTTGACTAGTCATCTCAACGCCTCTTGAAGCAGACTATTTTTACTCCATTTTGAATGATGTTTAACGCGGTTTTCAAACGCTTGAACCCTCACTCAACGTCGGTAATTAAGTTTCAGATTTCCATGCGGCGGCCTGTGAGAAAAATAAACGTTACATTTAAATTTCAGTTGTCAGGACTATTTGTGCCCTGCTGAATATGAAAGCCATCCTCAGGTCAATTCCCTTTTGTTAGTGATTCTACCAGCCGCTCTTTCTTCCACTCTTTTCCTTGTAGACGTAAACGTTTGACAATTTTAACCAAAACTTATTGACCGACATTGTCTGAGCTGATACTAAAATTACTTCAGTTTAACATTAATTGACAGCTAAGAGTAAAAAGAAGTACTTTATACGTGATTCATCAAGTTGGTGGCAAAGGGTTTTTGCGTGACGCGTGATCGCCCCAAAATTAGCAGCGTACTGCGTGATTGAGACCAAATGCGGGACAAGACATCATAACGTGATGCGTGATTTGCTATTTTACAAGCCCGTGATGCGTGATTTACCAGTTAGATCTCCGTGATAAGTGAACGTTCTTTGAACTGTACGGGTCCGCAAATGATCCCGAACCGCAAATGATCCCCAAATTGAACCGCAAATGATCCCGGACCGCAAATGATCCCCATATTGGACCGCAAATGATCCCGACTAAAATATAAGGAATGGCATGGATGGTAAGATGGTGTGGATAGGGAATTGGCTTACGTGAATACCGATGTTTTTATTAAAGCCATTTTATAATTATAATGGCTTACAACTTTCTCTTTTTTCATACTTTCGACTAGATTTTGCTTCTAACTACGATGCTATGAATATCACCACTCAATCATCAAAACACAACTTGGCTTGTATTTCTTTGCAATTCTAAGTAAAATTATGATCAGTGCAACATACGCTACATATCCTCCTTTGTTCAACATCGATATTTCGGTGTTATAGTTAAATGGCATTTTATCAGCCATTAACGCTACTCGTCTAAAGTTTTAAACTAAAATCTAACCATGAAGCAACTATTACAGAAGACGCTGTTACCTGAGTAGACTCACAAGCCTACAACGCTTCATCACTCTGTAAAACACCTAGTGTGTAGCACCGGAAATTTGAACAAATTTATTTTGTAATTTTTCCTTGGTCGTATTTTGGCTTTAATTCCTCGGAAATGACTACTTGAGTATTCTAAGAAGCCAAAATTCCAAGCTATAGTTATGAAGTTCAGC